>OGPC01000615.1_pt1 | contig 31282 bp, 27 predicted proteins | sample 1552911 | NCBI WGS metagenome assembly OGPC01 (sample SAMEA2580248, study PRJEB22360) | human gut metagenome | biome: human gut; feature: human-associated habitat; material: faeces | place: Denmark | collected 2008/2010 | reverse complement strand
TATGCGGTTGTCAATTTGCGAAAGAAATTATGCGTCACCAGCGAAGCGACGAAGCGGGGCGCGGGCAGCGCCAGCCGCACGCGGACATCCCTCATCGCCCACCACTGAATTGTTAGGCCCCCAGTGATGGAGGCCTTTCTTTTTTGGCCAGAGGCTCTCCTGGCCTGTGCAGATTTATGACAAAAAGGGTTCCAGACCGTCCAATGATGCATCAATGACACACCGACAATCTGAAACCCGTTCAACCTGGCTATGTATTGCTCTCGCTAGGCCAAGACACCCGACAGGATCTCGATCAGGCTGTCCACGTCGGCTTCTTCGCAGACAAGTGGCGGCAGGAAACGCAGCGTATGCGCACCTGTAGCGTTGATCACGGCGCCGGCGGCCAGCGCGCGGGCAACAATATCATGCGCGTCGCCTGCTGCCTCATCCAGGTCGCAGCCGAGCATCAAGCCGCGACCGCGCACATCGGTAACATGCGGTAACTTGGCGAGTTTTGCCTCCATATAGGCGCCTACCTTGGCAGCATGGCCGGCATAATCGCCGCGCACGAGCGCGGAGAGCGTCGCGGCGCACGCCGCGATGGCCAAGCAGCTACCACCAAAAGTCGAACCGTGATCGCCGGGCTTAAACACGTCGGCGATCTCTTTCTTTGCCACCACAGCGCCCATGGGAACGCCGTCGGCGATGCCCTTGGCAAGACTCATGATGTCGGGCTCCACGCCATAGGTTTGGAATGCGAACGGCTTGCTGGAGCGGAAGATGCCGCACTGGACCTCGTCGGCGATAAGCACGGCGCCCACTTCGTGTGCCAGGTCGCGCGCTGCCGCCATAAACTCCTCGGTCATGGGGTGCACGCCACTCTCACCCTGGATCGGCTCGAGCATCACGGCACAAATTTCGCTCCCCAGCTGCTTAAAGATCGCACGCAGTTCATCGATATCGTTGGGCGTACAGGCCACAAAGCCACCCGGCAGCGGGCGGAAGCTGTCCTGCAGCCAATCCTGCATAGTGGCGGCAATGGTCTCGAGCGTACGGCCGTGGAAGCCGCCGCGCATGCACACGATAGTGTTGCCGCCGTTACCGGCACGCTTGGCGTACAGGCGCGCGAGCTTCATCGAGCCCTCGTTGGCCTCGGCGCCGGAGTTGGCAAAGAAGGTCTCCCACACCTGCTCGTCCGCAGCCGGGGCACCAAGAGCAGCTGCCGTGGTCTCATCGCCGGCGGCAATGGCATCGGCAAGCACGCGCGCACCATCTACGTCGTCGTTAGCAAGCTTGGACAGCAGCGCCGCGACCTGTCCGCGCTGCTCAATGTAGAAGTAATTGGAGACGTGCATGAGCTTTTTGGTCTGTGCCTCGAGCGCCGAGAGCACAGCCGGGTCGCCATGACCTAGACTGCACACGCCGATGCCGGCAAGAAAGTCAAGGTACTCACGGCCATCGTCGCCGGTGAGCTTCATGCCGTGACCCTCGACAAACTCGACCGGAGAGCGGCCAAAGGTATGCATAACGTAATGGGATTCAAGCGATTGCTGAGCTGCAAGTGACATGGGATGCCTTTCGTTGAGCGCCGGACGGCGCAGGCCTATGGGTGCAGGAATGGGGCGGCTGCGGGTCGGCTAGACCGTCTGAAGCTTTTCGACCTCGTCGAGGTTCTCGGTCAAACGCGCAGCAAACGTCGAAAGCGGATGCGGATGTGTATCGAACTCGTAAGCCGTCTCGGTAGAATGGATCACGGTACCGACGCCGGCATCGGTCAGCAGCTCCAGCAGCAGCGAATGCGGCGTGGTACCGTTGATGATGTGAGCGCGAAATACGCCTCCGGCAAGCGCATCGACGGCAGCACGCAGCTTGGGAATCATGCCCTTATCGACCTCGCCGCCGTAGAGCATCTCATTGACCTCGTCGAGCGTCAGATTGGAGATAAGTGAATCCTTGTCGCTAAAGTCCTTGTACAGGCCGTCGACGTCGGTCAAAAAGATCGCCTTATGCGCATGAAGCGCCGCCGCAACGGCACCGGCGGCGGTATCGGCGTTGATGTTGAAGAAACCGCCGTCCTCTCCCGCCGCGACGGTAGCGATGACGGGGATGTACTCGCTATCGAGCAGGCGCTCGATATAGTCGGTGTTGACGTGCGTGACCTTGCCTACGCGGCCGAGTTCGGGGTCGAGCGGCTCGGCGATGAGCGTACCGGCATCGCTGCCCGAAACGCCCACTGCCAGGTTGCCGTGATGGTTGAGCGCCGCGACCAGCTCCTGGTTGACCTTACCGCCCAGCACCTCGCGCACGATATCCATGGTCGCCGGCGTGGTCACGCGCTGGCCGTTCTTAAACTTGACGGGGATGTCGTAGTGGCTAAGCGCCTCGTTGATGGCCTTGCCGCCACCGTGCACGATAACAGGGCGCATGCCGATGATCTTGAGCAGCACGATGTCGCTCATCACGTCGCGGCGCAGCTGCTCGTCGACCATGGCGGCTCCGCCATATTTGATAACAACCGTCTTGCCGGTCAGGTTCTTAATCCACGGCAGCGCTTCGAACAGCAGCTGCGCGGTTGCTTCGTTGGATTCGCTCGAACGACAATCGCGTGCGAATTTCATAATCTGCCTCGTCTTTCGTATCGTTATCACGCCGTGCTTCGCTGTCCGCAATCGCGGCAAGATGCGCAGCGTGCCCGGAATCTAGGAACGGTAGTCGCCGTTGATGGAGATGTACTCGTGCGTGAGGTCGCAGGTCCACACGGTCGTTGCCGCGTCGCCTGCACCCAGGTCGGCCGAGATCACGATCTCGGGCGCCTCAAAACGTCGCAGAGCTTCGTCCTCGTCAAAGGGAACAGTCAGACCGTCGCGACAGACAGGCATGCCCATCATGTCGATGGAAACGTCTTCTTGATTAAACTTCACGCCGCACTTGCCGAGCGCCATGGCGACGCGGCCCCAGTTGCAGTCATGGCCGGCGATGCAGGTCTTGACGAGCGGCGAGTTGGCGACGGCACGGGCGGCGATATCGGCTTCCTCGTCGTTGGCGGCGCCGGTAACGTTAACCGTCACGAGCTTTGACGCGCCCTCGCCATCGGCCGCAATGTTGCGCGCCAGGCTCTCGCACACCTCGTGCACGGCAAATGCCAACTCGTCAAAGGCGTCAGTGCCCTCGACGATGGCCTCGGCATCTGCGGCAGCAGCGCCAGAAGCAAGCATGATACAGGTGTCGTTGGTCGAGGTATCGGAATCGACCGTCACCTTATTAAAGGTCTGCTTAACGGACGAGAACAGCAGGGTGTGGAGCGCTGCCGGCTCGACGGGGGCATCGGTAGTAATGACCGCGATCATGGTGGCCATATTGGGCATGATCATGCCCGAGCCCTTGCACATGCCGCCCACCGTATAGGCGTTGCCCGCATGGCCCGCAGCCTCACTGCGGTAGCGAACGGCATACTCCTTGGAGTGCGTATCGGTCGTCATGATGGCACGGGCCGCATCGGCACCGCCATGGGCAGAGAGCGCCTCGTAGGCGGACGGAACGGCCGTCTCAAATGTGTCGATGGGCAGAATCTGTCCAATCACACCCGTGGAGGCAACCAGGATCTGCTGGGGTTCACAGCCGATGACCTGCGAGGCGATGTTGCACGTCTCGCGCGCGCAGGCAAGGCCGGTCTCGCCCGTGGCGGCGTTCGCGTTGCCGGAGTTGATTGAAACACCGGCGATAATGCCATAGCCCTTGTCCGCACCGCCCAGGTTGGCACGACTCACCTGCACGGGCGCCGCGCAAAAGCGGTTAGTCGTAAACACGCCAGCGCCGGGACAGGGCTTATCGGGCACGACGAGTGCATAGTCCAAGCGCTCGGGATTCTTCCGGAATCCCGCATGGATGCCTGCAGCCTTAAAGCCGGCAGCTGCCGTAACGCCACCCTCGACGGCGCGAATCTTGATATCAATCAGGTCGGTATTCATCGTCCCTACGACTCCTTATATCAAAAAAAGCGGGCATCGGCTGGCACGCCATACCGGTCGCAATTAGTAGACCAGCTTAAAAGTGGCGCCCAACTCGATACCCGACTACCAAATCGTTAACAATCGAATGTGCTACACCGGGCACGCCACTGTGGGCAAGCCTCGTCGCTCGTCAAAACCAAAGACGATGTTGGCGCACTGGACCGCCTGGCCCGCAGCGCCCTTGCACAAATTGTCGATAGCGCCCGTCGCCACCAGCACGCCCGCACGCTTGTTGAGCGCAAGGCCGATCTGGGCGGCATTGGTACCGACGACCGAAGCCGTCTTGGGCTGCTGGCCGGCATCGAGCACGCGCGCAAAGGTGCGACCGGCGTAGAACTTCTTGTAATGGTCGACGACGTCCTCAAGGGTCAACGTGTCGAGTGCCTGCGGCGCGAGCGGCAGCGTCACCGTAGAGAGCAAGCCGCGCTTGAGCGGTGCCAAGTGTGGAGTAAAGACGACACGATCGGTCAGGCCCAGGATCTGCTCAATCTCGGGCGTATGGCGATGTTTGCCCACGCCATAGGCTTCCAGGTTCTCGTCCGCGCTGCAAAAGTGGGTGCGGGCGTTGCAGGACTTACCGGCGCCCGTCACGCCGCTAATGGCATCGACGATTACGGGGCCGTTCTCTGCCACCCAGCCCGCACGCACGGCAGGAGCGGCAGCAAGGCTCGTTGCGGTGGGATAGCAGCCGGCGCAGGCGACCAAAACGGGCTTTCCAGCGGCATGGCTGGAAGCAGCGGTCTCCAAGTCCTGGCAGAACAGCTCGGGCAGGCCGAAAGCGCGGGTCTTGAGCAACTCGGGGCTCGTGTGCTCGGCGGCATACCATGCCTCAAAGACGGACGGGTCGCTCAGACGGTAATCGGCCGAAAGATCAAAGCAGGAAACGCCTGCGGCAAGCAGCGCGGGCACCTGTGCCATGGCAGCCGTGTGCGGCACGGCAAGAAAAACCGCATTGCAGCTCTTGAGCTCGGGGGCGTCATGCGTGGTGAAAACCAGGTCGCTCACGCCAGCAAAGCTCGGATACACCGCGGACAGCGGCTGGCCGGCATCGGCGTTGGACGTAATGGCGACAAGTTCAAACTCGGGATGACCGAGCACGAGGCGAATGAGCTCGGCTCCGGCATATCCAGCCGCGCCGACGATTCCAACCTTCAAAGACATATCAGACTCCTTGTCTGCGATTTATGCACCGATGCGCATTTCGCAGCGGTCGTTATGAAGTGGGTTGAAACTTTAGCACCAAAAGATGCATGAATACGTAAATAGTTTGCATGTTCATGCATTGAAACATTCCCGACACATTCGCTTGAAGGAATTGACAAATAGAACGGGCCCCGTATTGACCGGCACTCCTTACGGTGCCGAGCAACACGGGGCCCGCCCATGCGAAAAACCAAGTTGTTGGGATGAGTCAGCTGGCTAGAGCTCGACCGGCACCCATTCGTCGTGATTGCAGATAAAAGCCTCGGGATCCTCGACGCTAAAGAAGACGAGCGTGGGGTCGTTAGGCCCCTCATAGTGCTCGCTCAAGCGCTCAAGATGTTTCCATCCGGCCTCGCGCATTTCGCTCGAAACCCGATCTTCTAGCCCCGCACGCCCGCGCAGGATCAACCAACCATGGCCCGGCCACCAACTCGTGGCCTCAAAGCGCTGGTTTTGCAGCAGCTCCTGCCACACATCTTTGGTGCGCGCTGTCACAAACCACAGCTTGCCGTCCTGAATCTGCGCAAACGAGAACGGACGCACATGCGGCTGCCCGTCCACGCTCGTCGCCAGATACCACGCCGGCACCGACGTCAGATACTCCAGCACCGTATTCAATCCGTCCACGTTTCCTCCTGTCGCCTGACTGGTCTTTTTGAAATGGGTAGTCAATTTGGGAAATTAGAGCTCGAGGCGCTCTTCGCTGCCGTCGATATCGCAGAATCGCGCGGCGATGTTGCGGACCGAGAAGAACGCAAGGCGGCCGTCGTTGGCGCTATCGTGTTGCTCGCCAATGCCTACCATGTGCCTAAAGCCCGCCTGGCGCACCTTATCGCTCACGACTGCATCGTCCTCGAGCGCGGCCTCACCGGTTAACACGATCCAGCACTCCCCCGGCTTCCAGCCCGATACCTCAAACTTGGGATTCGCGCTCAACTCCGCCCATACGTCCTTGTCGCGCGACGTGCAAAACCACAGTTTGCCGTCATCGACCATGGCAAACGAAAACGGCCTCACGCGGGGCTGATGCCCGTCGCTCACATCGGTCGTGGCAAGATACCACGCCGGAATGCGCCTGAAATACGAGCAGGCGCGCTCGAGCTGAGCCGTGCGATCGATGTCGGTCATAGGGACCCCTTTCTTGCGCTCGAATCGAGCTTAGACGAGTTGAAGATTGATAATGACAACGCATGTCACCAGCAGCGCCATCGCCACTGCGGCCAGTGCATCCCCGCGGCTAAACGTAAGCGCATGCAGACGCGTGCGCCCCTGCTCGCCGTGATAGCAGCGCGCATCCATGGCGGCCGAAAGCGTCTCGGCATGACGGAACACGCCGGTGAACAGCGGAATCGCCACACTGCCGAGCATGCGCACACCGCCGAGCGGACCGCCCGTCACGCGCGCGCCGCGGCTTGCCTGCGCATCGGCCGTCTGTTTCATCTCGGTGGCAAATTGCGGCATAAACCGCAGCGCGATACCCATAATCATGCCGAGCTCGTGCGCCGGGAGCCCCACGCGCGCAAATGGTGCGAGCAGACGCTCAAAACCCGCGGTGAGGTCGAGCGTCGGCGTGGTGAGTGTAATGGCGCTCATGCCGGCCATCATCAGGGTCAGACGGCACGCCATAAACGCCGCAGAACGCAGCGAGCCCTCGCTCACTTGCATAAAGCCAAGCTGCCACAGGATGCGGCCACTCTGGTCGGAAAACAGGTTGAGCACCGCAACCACCACGACAATCGCCAGCAGTGGTGCCATCGATGATAGGACGTAACGAAGCGGCACCCGGGTCATGACATAGACCAGCACGACAAACATTGCGACCGGCACCAGCCCGCGGAAGCTGCCAACGGTGAGCACGGTGATCAGAAATGCGAAACCTAGGAGCAACTTAGTACGCGGATCCAGGCGATGCACCGCGCTATCCCCGGGATAGTAGCTGCCAAATGAGAACGCCTCCATTAGCAGTCCTCCTCTCGCGCGGCTATCTTGGAACCGGCCTGACACGGAGCCCTCGAAGGTCCGTCCGCGCAACCCAGCAGCAAGCCGGCCAGCTCGTCGGCCAGCGCCCCAACCGTATAAAGCTTGTCGCAGCGGAGCGGCACACCGGCTTGCGCGAGCGCCAGCGCCATACGCTGGGCGGCAGGAACGCCCAGGCCGATCGACTTGAGCTCGTTCGCGTGCGCAAAAACCTGTGCGGGCGTCCCCTCGGCAAACACCGCGCCCTCGTTCATCACAACGATACGATCACAACAATTTGCCAGGTCATCCATGCTGTGCGAAACCATGACAACGGTCAGGCCATCGTCATGTAGACGGCCAATGAGCTCCAGGAAATCCCTGCGGGCAGCCGGATCGAGGCCTGCCATGGGCTCGTCGAGCACCAGGACCTCGGGCTCCATGGCGAGCACGCCAGCAAACGCCACGCGGCGCTGCTGGCCGCCCGAAAGCTCAAAGGGACTCTTGTCGCCTATCGCGGCAAGGTCGAGGCCCACGCGCGCAAGCGATGATGCGACACGGCGTGCAACCTCGTCTTGTGGCAGGCCAAGGTTACGCGGGCCAAACGCCACGTCCTGCGCCACGGTCTCGGCAAATAGCTGGCGCTCGGGATACTGAAACACCACGCCGACCTTGGCCTTAACCGCGGCGGCGTCTTTCTTGTTTGATAGGTCGAGCCCCAGCGCGCAAACGCTTCCCTCCTGCGGACGAATCAACCCGTTGAGATGCTGAACCAGCGTTGATTTACCCGAGCCGGTATGACCCGCCAGGCCCAGAAACTCACCGCGACGCACCGTCAGCGAAACATCGCGCAGTGCCCAGGGGCTGTTTGGATCGTTGCCCCAAAGGGCCTGTTTGCTCGATGCGTCCGCAGTGGTCGAGCGCTTGCGCCAGCAACGGCGCTCGCGGGCGCTCAGCGAGTAACTATGCGAGAGGTGCGAAATCTCGATGACGGGCTCCGACGCGGCCGCCCCGTCAGTCACGGAGGATACATTGTCGAGCATACGAGAATCGGATGCGGAAGACTGCCCTGCGACGTCCACCCCGCTTCGCTCGGCATAAGCCTGTGCAATCTCGGAGACCATATCCGCCTCACGCACCTGTGCGCAAACGGGCACGCCCTTCGCACGAAGCGACCTGCCCAGACAGCACGACGCCGGCATATCCAAGTTGAGCTGCGCAAGTTCGTCTTCCCGTGTCAAGATTTCCTCGGGCGTACCGAGCATGGCAACGCGCCCCGCCCGAAACACCGCGACACGATCGGCCTCGGCAGCCTCTTCCATAAAGTGCGTAATCATCACGATGGTCATGCCGCGTTCGTGCAGCGCGTGGCAGGCCTTCATAAGGCCCTTGCGCCCGCGCGGATCGAGCATCGAGGACGCCTCATCCAAAATAAGCACGCGCGGCTCCATGGCGAGCACGCCGGCAAGCGCCACGCGTTGCTTTTGGCCACCCGAAAGCGCGTGGGTCTCATGGCGCTCAAAGCCCACCAGGCCCACGCCCTTCAGCGCCTCGCGTACGCGCTGCGCAATTTGCGCCGATGGCACGCCAAGGTTTTCGGGACCAAATGCAATGTCATCTTCGACAAGCGTTGCCACCAGCTGGTCATCGGGATTCTGGAATACCATGCCCGCGGTCGAACGAATGTCATAGACCATCTCGGGGTCGGACGCATCCATGCCGTTGATGCGTACCGTGCCCGCATCGGGCTGCAACAGTGCATTCAGATGCTTGGCAAACGTCGACTTACCCGACCCATTACCACCGAGGATGCAGAAAAACTCGCCGTCCTCGATGTTTAGATCGACGCCGTCGAGTGCCGGTGCGGCACCGTCATAGCTAAAGGAAACGCCCCGACACTCAATCATGCGCGGCCTTTGACCTGGTCCTTTTTAGGCGTGATGAGGTTGGAGACCGCCTTGTACACCGCAAGCGTCAACACCGAGTTAAGCACGGTCTTGATAAGGTTGAACGGCAGCACGGCAGGAATCATGAGCGGGGCGATCACATCGACCGAGCCATACCAGAACCATACGCCAATGGTTAGGTTTGCGACCATAGACAACGCCGTAGCGGCAATAACACCGAGCACCAGGCCAATCACGGCACCCTTATAGGTATGCATCTTCTGGTAGACGATAGCCGCGGGCAGAATGTAGCCCAGCGTGGCAACCAGGTTCATAAGCGCGCCGACCCAGTCACCCGTAGTGAGCGCATGGATAACGATCGCCATGGCGGCAACAGCGGTACCGGCACCGGGGCCATATGCAAACCCACACACCATCGCCGGCACCAGCGACGGGTCATACGTCAAAAACGGCGCCGAAGGAAGGATGGGCAGCTGCACGTACATAAACAGGGCGCCCAAGGCACACATCAACGCCATGGTAACGAGCTGTTTGGTGCTCCACCTATTCGTGTTCTCAAAATGGATATGCTGCGACTGTTCAGACATAAGATCACCTGCCTCTTTCATCCGGACTCTAACCGTTGGTACTGGGATCTCACCAGTTCAGCCGGCATGCGAACCAACGCACCCACGGGTCGCGGACTCATCGGCTCGATCGCAGGCACTTTACCTGCGCCACGGCGCCCCTTTGGCACCGCCCGATTTACCGCCAGTGGGGAATTCCACCCCGCCCTGAAACAGCAATTGCAAGTGTAGCACCAGCAGGCTTTCACGCAAGTATGCCAAGGGTAATTTGTGGTGGGGGAAACGCTCTATAGATACGCCCGGGATAGAGCGGCGCAACAACGATGCTGCAGCACGCTAACAACTGATCGCAGGCAAGTACGAAAGATCAAGAAAGGCAGTCAACACAGAATTCCCCGAAGTGCAAAGGGCGCGATTCCACAATCTAACCCGAATTCCACCACAAATTGCTGAGTCAATGGATGTAGACTCAAGCCAGACAGAGAAATTAGGTTTTCTGCCATCTCCCTGTCCTCCGTTTTTTGAAGACCTCCGACAGTGGCTCCAATCTTTAGCCGGAGTACCACAGCTCGGGGGTCAATTCATGTAGCAGGAGATATCATGACAGGAACCGCTGTCCTAATCGATGGAAATTTCTTCCTGAAACGAGCGCGCAGGCTATGGGGAGACACTTCACCCGAAAAGCGCGCATCGGAATGTCATGCCTATGCCCTGCGACACATATTCGCTAAACGAAAGATGGCGCTAGAATACGACGACCGCTCCCTATACAGAATCTTCTGTAAGGGACCGTCCCGCGGGACGGTCCCTTACTTAATCCTCGAGCAAGCCGTCTACCCAAGAACTTGCAAGACGCGAATCGAGACGAGCCCGCCACTCAATAGAGCAGACAGTCGATTAAAGTCGAACAAATGAGAGATCCCGAAATAGCTGAACAATAATTCAGCACAAATAGGGCCCCTTGTCCGCGGCTCCAAAGGAGCAGGACAAGGGGCCCTAATCTATCCGAGGACGTTCCGGAGAGAAGCCCCCGTCACGCCCCCGGATTCCCGGTGGGAGTTCTAGACCTTGTCGGCCTTAGTACATACCGCCGCCCTGCTGACCAGCGGTAGCAGCAGCGATAGCATCCTCAAGCTGAGTGTTTTTGGGCACATCGGAGACGGTGGCCTCGGTGATGAGGATCAGGCTGGCGACAGAAGCAGCGTTCTGCAGGGTGACGCGGCTGACCTTGACGGGGTCGAGGACGCCCATCTCGATCATGTCGCCCCACTCGCCGTTGGCAGAGTTGAGACCCTGGCCGGCGGGCAGCTCGGCAACCTTGTCGACCACGACAGCGCCCTCAAAGCCAGCGTTCTTGGCGATGGTGGCGACCGGAGCGGTCAGAGCCTTCTTGACGATGTCGACGCCGATCTTCTCCTCGGGGTCGTCGATCTCGACAGCATCGAGCGCAGGCGCAGCGTCCATGAAGGCGACGCCGCCACCGGCGACAATGCCCTCCTCGACAGCAGCGCGGGTAGCCTGCAGGGCGTCCTCGACGCGGTGCTTGATCTCCTTGAGCTCGGACTCGGTAGCAGCGCCGACCTTGATGACGGCAACGCCACCGGAGAGCTTGGCCAGGCGCTCCTGGAGCTTCTCACGGTCGAAGTCAGAGGTGGTGTTCTCCATCTCACCCTTGATCTGAGCGATACGAGCGTCGATGGCCTCCTTGGAGCCAGCGCCACCGACGACGACGGTGTTGTCCTTGGAGATGGTGACGGACTTAGCGGTACCGAGCATATCGGCGGTGATGTCAGCGACCTTCACGCCCAGCTCGTCCAGAGCGGCCTGGCCACCGGTAAGGACGGCGATGTCCTCGAGGATGCGCTTGCGGCGATCGCCGTAGCCCGGGGCCTTAACGGCGCAGACGTTGAGGGCGCCACGGATCTTGTTGAGGACCAGGGTAGGCAGAGCCTCGCCGTCGATGTCCTCAGCGATGATGAGCAGGCCACGGCCAGCGCGCTGGACAGCCTCGAGAACGGGCATGATGTCCTGAACGCTGGAGATCTTCTGGTCGGTGATGAGGATGTACGGATCCTTCATCACGGCCTCCATGCGGTCGTTGTCCGTGACGAAGTAAGCGGAGACATAGCCCTTGTCGAACTGCATGCCCTCGACGGTGTCGATGGTGATGTCGAACGTCTGGGAATCCTCGACGGTGATGACGCCGTCCTTGCCCACGACCTCCATAGCCTCGGCGATCTTCTCGCCGACCTCGGGGTCACCGGCGGAGATGGTACCGACGGAAGCGATCTGCTCCTTGGTCTCGACCGGCTTGGCCTGCTTCTTCATCTCGGCGACGGCGGCGTTAACGGCCTTGTCGATGCCGCGACGGATGGCCAGCGGGTTGGCGCCAGCGGCGACGTTGCGCAGACCGTCGTTGACGATGGCCTGGGCGAGCAGGGTTGCGGTGGTGGTGCCGTCACCCACGGTGTCGTTGGTCTTGGTGGCGACCTCCTTCACCAGCTGGGCGCCCATGTTCTCGATGTTGTCCTCGAGCTCAATCTCCTTGGCGACGGAAACGCCGTCGTTGGTGATGGTCGGAGCACCGAACGTGCGCTGCAGCGCAACGTAGCGACCCTTGGGGCCCATGGTGACGGTAACGGCGTCGGCCAGAGTGTTGACGCCCTTGGCAAGCTTAGCGCGGGCATCGGTGTTGAACGTAATGTTCTTTGCCATGGTAGGTAATCCTCCAAAAGAAATGTGACTCGCGTCGCCGCTTCCGAGTCCTATGCGACGGGCGCGTTCAAAGACGAATCAGAGATTCTGACGAGACTAGGCCTCGACGACGGCGTAGATGTCGTCGGCGCGCATCAGCAGATACTTCTCGCCGTCGACCTTGACCTCGTTGCCACCGAACTTACCGTAGATGACAACGTCGCCGACCTGAACGTCCATGGGGATGCGCTCACCCTTGTCGTTGACCTTGCCGGCGCCCACGGCAACGATGGTGCCGCGCTGCGGCTTCTCCTGAGCGTTGCTGGCGATATACAGACCAGAAGCGGTCTTCTGCTCGGCCTCGTCGGGCTTGACCAGAACACGATCTGCAAGCGGCTTCAAAGACGACATGCTTGTCTCCTCCTTTTTGGGCCGCGCGGTTATACCACGCGAATTAACCCTTTTTGTTTGCGTACGCGTTGAATGGTACCCACGAATGGCGGGTTATACAACACGGAGTCAAAAAATCTTATTTTTTGGCACTTAGATTTTCTGAATGCCGGGGGATAACTTAGCGGTGGCTCCCGTGTGGCTCCGGAGGGGCGGGGCATAAGGTTTCCTGCTCGGGCAGTCCTGCTCGCACGAAGGCCACATTAAGTGGCCTTCGGCTCGTGCGGAACTCGCGATAAACCTTATGCCCCGCCCCTCCGGAGCCACACGGGAGGCAGGTTAACTAATTCGAGCCCGGCATTCAGAAAAGTCAGTGCAGCAAAATGGCGATGCGGATAGGAACGTGGACATGGTTTTCGCTGCGCGCACGGGTCCCCTGGGGAGCGCCGTGCATTTTTGGGAGTATTCAGCAAGCCAGGACGGCTGCATACACGCCGGACACACCATATTGGTCCCAAGGACGCCTTCGACCGGCGATTTGAGTCGGCAGGCAAACCCCGCCAGGACAAAAAGGCATGCTTCGCGCCGCGCCGGACCCCAAAATGACGTCAATCTCCGCAACGTTACTCAGCCGCAGCGGCACCGGTAGAGCTCGCGGTGCTGAATACTCCGTTTTTTGCACGGCACGGGCGGGGGTACATCAGGATCAGGAAGAATATCCCAGCCTATTTATGCAATCTGTAATGGGAAGTATGCAAAACACCAAGAGGCAGCATTGCTGATGTCCAAATTGAGCGCGCAGGGCAGCGGCGCATCCGCCCTGCGCCCAAATCCATCAGAGCGGGGACGCTCCTAACAAATCCCCACCGGCAAACAAACGCGACTCGAGCGCTATCCCAAAATAGGCTGTCCGAGCCGCGCTTAACGGTACGGCATGAATACTTAGCGCTCGTAAATCAAGTTACCTGCCAGGTAAGTGGCCTGAACTTTTGTGGCCTGGAGGTCTTGGGGGTCGATGGTGAGCGGGTTTTGATCCAGGACTACCAGATCGGCGTATTTGCCGGGCTCCAGGCTGCCGAGGTTTCGCTCGTCGCCTGCCGCGTAGGCGCTGCCCAGGGTGTAGTTGCGCAGAGCTGTAGCCGCGTCGATGCGCTCGCTGGGGAGCCAGCCGCCCTCAGGCCAGTGGCTGCGAGGGTCTTGGCGCGTGATGGCCGTGTAGAGCACGTTCATGCTGGTAACGGCTGTAATGGGGCTATCGGTACCGAAAGCTTGGCGGATGCCGCGCTGCTTATAGGTCGCAAACGGCCACATGATGCGGCTGCGCTCCAAGCCCAGATCGCGCTCCGGGCCACCCGGGTCGAGCGTGATGTGGCAAGGCTGGCTCGAGGCAACGACGTTGAGCTTGTGCAGGCGGTCGATGTCCTGGGGCAAGAGATTCTCCAGATGCTCAAGCGTATTATGGCCGTGCTGGGGCAGACCGTAGAGCTCTGCCGCCTCCTCAAAGATATCGAGCGCAGCATGAATCGCACCGTCGCCGATAACGTGAATGCGCACGGTGTGGCCACGCTCGGCTGCCGCCAGAACCAACTTGCGCATGCGCTCGACAGGAACCGTCAGACGGCCCCGGTCACCCGGGAAGCGCGGATTGGTATACGGCTCGGTGAGATATGCCGTGTGTTCGCTCGACACGCCATCGAAGAACTGCTTAAAACCAGGCGCCGAGAGCAGCGCGTTGTTCGCGTAGCGGGTCTGGAGTTCTTCCAAGCGCGATTGGTCATCCAGCAGTGTGGGGAATAGATGGGCTCGGATGCCCAGTTTGCCGGCTGCCTGCAGCTTGTCGTAGACGTCGTCGCGGATAAAATCGCAGCCCGGCATGGGCATGAGCGACATATCGCAGATTGAGGTGATGCCCTGCTCGGCCATACGCCTCATTTGATCGGCGTAAGCGCTTGCAATGCGATCCTCCCCCAGCCACTCAAGGCAGCGCGGTAGCAGCTGCATGGCAGCCGCCTCGTGAGCAATGCCCGTGAGCTCGCCGTTTGCATCCTTGTCGTAGCTGCCGCCCGCTGGAGGCTCGCTGTCGCGTGTGACGCCGAGCGCCTCGAGTGCACGGCTGTTGAGCCAAAGCGTGTGCCCGTCGCCCGAATACATAACACAGGGGCGATCGGGGAAGGCGGCGTCGACGGAGGCCTTGGTAGGGTGCTCGGGCGGATCCCAGCGGTAATCGCGCCAGCCCTGGGTCACGACCCAGGCGTCATCGGGCAGGTCCTTGGAAAACTCGAGCGCATGTTGCACCAGCGCCGCCTCGGACGTGCCCATATCCATGAGCATGTACGGCGAGGAACCGACCGAGGTATGGAAGAAGTGCAGATGAGCGTCATGGAAACCGGGGCAGACAAACTGCTCGCCGTAGTCGATAACCGACGTGGCGGCAGGAGCGGCGGCGATCACGTCATCGGGCGCACCGACTGCGACGATACGGTCGCCTGCGATGGCAATCGCCAGCTCGCGGGCGGTATCAATGACGTCTTGCGCGGTAAAGACGTTCTTGGAGCGGATAATCCGATCGATATGCTGCATGGGCATCCCCATCTCTGGCAGGAAATTCAACACCCCCGAGTGTACTCCCCCGCCCTTGTAACAAAACCCCAAGCGGCAAACGGCAACTTTACCAGCCCTAGCGGCAGGTGGCATACTGGAGAGAGCCTGTACGATTTTGCGATCAACCCAGCAAGGAGCAAATCGACCATGACGAAGACCAAGGCACAGCAGATTATGGCGGCAACCGAGGTTCGCGCGGCAGACGAGGTCACCGTGGCCATCCGAGATATCGCCGCCGAGTTTGAGCCCTATATCATCAAGCAGCGCCGGCACTTCCATAAGCACCCGGAGCTAAGCCTTGCCGAGGAGCGCACAACCTCCGACATCGCCAACCAGCTCGACGCCATGAATATCCCCTATGAGCGTCCCCTTAAGACGGGTCTGGTGGCGACCCTTCGCGGCACCGCGCCCGACGCCTATCGCGAGGACGGCACACCGCGCCGCCGTATCCTGCTGCGCGCCGATATCGACGCCCTGCCCGTCACCGAGCAGACCGGCGAGGAGTTCGCCAGCGTCAATGAGGGTTGCATGCACGCCTGCGGCCACGACTGCCACATCGCCATGATGCTCGGCACGCTGCAAATCCTGCGCCACATGACCGACGACATCCACGGCGAGATCCGCATCGTCTTCCAGCCCAGCGAGGAAAACGGCCAGGGCGCCAAACTCATGATCGGCACGGGTGTGCTCGACGGCGTCGACGGCGCCTACGCCGCGCACATTTGGAGCGAGGTCGATGCCGGCACCGTGAGCTGCGAGCCCGGCCCGCGCATGGCCAATACCGACTGGTTCCGCATCGACGTTCGCGGTACCTCATGCCACGGCGCCATGCCCCAGCGCGGCCACGACGCCGTTATGGTGGCGGCAGAGATTGTCAACGCCCTGCAGACCATCGTCTCACGCGAAATCAGCCCCTACGAGCCTGCTGTCATCACTGTCGGCGAGCTGCACGGCGGCACCGCACGCAACGTCATCGCCGGCACCGCCTACCTCGCCGGCACGGTGCGTACCTATGGCGATTCGACGCACGAGGAAATGCCCGAGCTCATGCGCCGCATCGTAGAGCACACTGCGGCGGCCCTAGGCGCCGAGGCCGAACTTACCGACTACACCATCGCCAACTATAAGGTCGAAAACGACGCCGCCTCGAGCGAGCGTTGTCGTCAGGCCGTGGTCAAGTGCCTGGGTGCGGCCGGCGAAGGCCATTACCGTGGCACGCTTTCGGGTGAGGACTTCTCGGAGTATCTGCGCCGCGTACCGGGCGTGCTCGCCTTTGTTGGCACGCGCAACCCCCAGATTGGCGCCACGTACGCCCAACATTCTTGCTTCTACAAGATTGACGAGTCGGTACTGGCTAAGGGTTCCATGGTAGCCGCCCAGTATGCCATCGACTTTTTGGCCGAGCCCACGCAAGAGGAGCTCGACGGCCCCACGATTGCCGCGGTCGCCGAGACCAATCCCGACCTGGCAGCCAAACTGCGCTCTGCCAAGGCCACGGCCGCCGAGGCCCGCGACGCCATCCATGATGCCCACACGGCTCGTCATGCCGCGATCAAGGGCATCCACGAAGCTCGCGCCGCTGCTCGTCACGAGGAGAAGCACAACGAGTAGTCGATTCGTTGCCATCTCGCAGTCATAACCACATCGCGATGTCAAAGCGGGGGCGGACGTTTCGGCACGTCCTCCCCCGCTCATTTGTCAAGCGTTATTTCTACCCCGTCCCCAAATGGCAGGCGGCATGGCTACTCGTCCTGAGGATCCTCGTCGGAGCTTGACTCGGAAGCCGGCTCAGGCTCAGGTGCAGGTGCCGGCTCAGGCTCAGGTGCAGGTGTCGGCTCAGGCTCGGGCTCAGATGCCGTCTCAGGCTCGGGCGCCGTCTCAGACTCGGGCGCGGGCTCGGGTGCAGGTGCAGGTGCCGGCGAAGCATCCGAAGCGCTGTAACCCGAAGAAGTGGACTTCTTCTCGAAGGGCAATACAAAAGTCAGAACGTCGTCCTTATCCTCATCGGCCCATTCGCTTGCATAGCGTGCAACCCAATAGCCAACGGCACGGTGCTTGAGCATCTTGCCAAAGACCGCGAGAAATACCGTGACAAACGCCGTCAGCACCAAGAACAATACGAGCGTAATGCCACCGCCGGTAACAAGCGCCTCAATAGCCGCAGGACGGTAGTAGTAGCTATACATACCGACAGAGGCAATGGTGCCAAAGACGAGCGTCAGGATCCATGTGACAACGTTAGCGACCAGACCCGTCAAAAACTCGGGGAGGAACGAAGCGCAGAACAGCTTGGTCTTATTGTTCTTAAAGGCCGCCCAGACCTTATCAAGCGAAAACGCGCTCTCCACACGACCGGTCACCGCAAAGTGCATCACGGCGATGTCGGCAAACATCTTAAAGAAGACCCCCAAGACCGCCGTGGCAATCATAGCCAGGACAAGCAGGCCAAGCGAGCCAAACAGCGCAGCCGCGAGCGCATAAGAGCCGTAATAAGAATACGATCCCGCGGCGCCAATTACCACGCTCTCCACCAGCGAAAGCACTACACCGATAACGGGAATGGCAGCGATAACCTCGAGCACGACCGAAATAACGCTCGAAAAGACTCCGAGACCAAACGACGTGGAACGCATGAGTGGACGGTCCATGCCGTCATCGACCTTGAGCGAAAGATCACGGCCCCACTCGATACCAAAGCCGGAACCGCACACGCTCGCAATGCAAGCTGCCAAAAAGCCGATGGCAGCCGCAATGCCGCCAATAACGGGAATAAACAACACGAGCAGCGACACAACGCAAATCAGCGCCGGCAAAAACGCGATTTGGCATACACGCTGAAGCACACCCGGAGTCTTGGTCATATCTTGGAACGCCTGAGCCACACAGCCCTTTGGCGCATTCGCCACGGGCGGTTGCGGAACAAACTGCTGGGGCTGAGGCTGTCCTTGGGGAGCAGGCCCAGCGGCACCGGCATTAGGAGCACCACACGCGCCGCAGAACTTGTCGTTATCGCCCATGGGGGCGCCACACTGCGAGCAGAACATAGAATCATCCCTTCGTATCTTGAACGAATCACTTGGATCGCAAACGATGTCTTTAGCATCATTATTGCCCAATGTGGGGTCAAATACTCAAAGATGACCGATTTGCAAGGTACACGGCGCCGGCAGGCGGTTCGTTGAATACGTCTGCGTTAGTTCGTTCCGCGGAAGCCCTTGCCGACGATCTCGGAGCTGTCAACAATCGTGATAAAGGCACCCGGATCGATCTCGCGCGCGTAGCGACGCAGTTGCACGGCCTCGCGACGACTCAGCACGCTCATAATCACCGTCACGCACTTGCCCGAGAAAGCACCGTAGCCGCGGCTGATAGTCGCCGTACGGTTGAGATGCTTGACGATAAACTCCTCGACCTTAAGGGGCTCGGAGCAAATGACCGTGCAGACCTTACGAAGGTGAATGCTCTCAATGGCTTTGTCGACCACAAGCGTCTTGGCAAACAGGCCAAGCACGCAATACAGACCGACGCGCGGACCGTACAAGAAGGCCGCGATGGTCACGATGCCGATATCGACCAATAGCAGGGCGCGGCCAATCTCGAGCGTCGTGCGGCGTTTGAGGATCATGGCGAGAATGTCCGTGCCGCCCGTCGAGGCGCCAATATCAAAGACGATAGCGCTGCCGAGCGCCGGCAGAATCACGGCAAAGCACAGGTCAAGCCACATATCGCCCGTCATCGAGACATCGGTCGGAATAAAGAGCTCAAACAGCGAAACATAGGCGGACAGCGCAAACGAGGCAAAGACACTCCACAGGATTGCCTTGCGCTCCAAAAAAATAAAGCCCAGAACGACCAGGACCGCGTTGATAATCCACATAAAAACGCCGACGGGCAGGGTCGGGAACAGCGTGGACAGAATGACCGACACGCCCGAGGTGCCGCCAAAAGCAAAGTGATTAGGGGTTTTAAACGCGACGATGGCAAAGGCCGTGAGGATCAGGCCCAAATTGAGCTCGGCAAAAAAGCGCGGAAAGCCCGGCTCCTGGCTGCGCTTGCGACCAGCGCGCTCGCCTCGCTCGATAACATCGCGATCGACCACGCGCTCCATCGGCACTACGGGAGGACGATGCACCTCCTCGGCAGCACGCGACGCCGCCTCTGCCGCAGCGGCCTCAATTGCCCATGCCTTGCTTTCTGTTTCGTGCTCGCCGGCCATTACGGCAACCCCTCGTTAACAATTTGGAAACAATGCGCCCATTAGAGTAACGCGGAACGCGACGATTGCAACCCCTAGTTAGACGAGCGGTATGACTACATCGGGAGCATATAAAAACGGCCGGCCACGCTTTTGCTTGCGCGGTCGGCCGTTTAACGTTTTCGCAGATAAAACCTGCCAAAACAAACCTATCCCTTTTTGGAAGGTTATTCGTGCTGGCTGGTGCGGTGCTCATACTCCTCGGGGGTGATGACATCGTCGATGCGCAGGTTGACGCCCGCCACCTCAAGGCCGGTCATCGCGGCAAGGCGCTCGGTGACACGTGCCTTGACATCGTCGAAGATCGCGGGCGCATAGGCGCCGTACTCGATGATGACGGAGATGTTGACGACCACGCGATTGTCATCGGTGACCTCGACCGTCACGCCCTTGGTCAGATTCTCGGCACCAAACTGCTCCTGCACAAAGTGCACGAGGTTACCCTTCATGCCCAGAACGTGCGGAACCTCGCGGGTGGCCATGGCAACGATCTTCTCGATCACACCGTTGGAATAGGTCAGCGAGTCCTCGGACTCGTCCGCTTCCTCGTCGTCCTCATCCGTATCGGACTCGGCCTCGACGAGAGCCTCGTCCTCGAGCGTCACATCCTCAGCTTCGGCGACAACCGCCTCGTTCTCCTCGAGCTCGGTATCGGCTACATCGACCTTCGTATTAAAAGCCATGGTTCCTCCTTATGCCTGCCGCGGATGCGACAGTCGAATACATATTAGCGGCCGCTAAACAGACGGCCGAAGAAGTTGACGATCCCGTTCTCGCCGTCGCGAATTTGGCCGATCACAGCGCCGATCAGCACGAAGAATGCAATGACGAGCGTGTCCCACAGGCCCAACGTGAGCACCAACACGGCGAGGATAAAGCCGGCGACGGCGCCGAGCGTGGTGTTGGGATGACGCACAGCATAGCTCCAGATGGCAGCACCCGCACCCTTGATGAGACCCACAGCCTCGTCAAAATCCGCGGCTGCCGCTTCTTGTAACTCGGTTGCCTCTGCTTTGGAATCGACAGGTTCGCTCGCCGGCGTGGCGCTCTGGTCAATCGTCAGACGCGGCGTACGAGCGGTCTTATCTTGATTGGTATCACTCACCGGAAACCTCCACGGTCTGGACGGTAGTCTTGGACGGCAAAAAACGGACGCGCGCGGTCGTACCCGGCGCGCCGAGCATGGTATCGCAGGCTCCTTCGATGCGCTGCTGCATCGCGGTAGCCAGAGATGCCACGTCCTTATCGTCAAGCGCGATAGCCTCGACCTTAAAACGGACGTGCGAATCGTCGGGGCCTTGGACGCGGGCCTCGACATGCTCGACCATCACGCGGTCGTCGCGCTCGGCAGCAACCCTGGCGCACGAAGAAAGCGCCGCAAGGGTAACCTCGATATTGCGCTCCCCCGCCGGATGCACGCAGGACGGCTCGCGACGGGCGAACATCAGGCGGAAAAAGCTCAGCAGTACGCCAAACGCCACGACGCCGGCGCACGCCGTCACGACGATGCGCGGCATGGGGTCGCGCATCAGCAGCATAAAGCGATACGTATACGGCCCCCAAAACTGGCAGACAAGCGTACCCAGCGCCACGATGGTGGCGGCAAGATACACGATCGCTAGGGCTCGTTTGAGTACGCGCACGCGGCGCTCCCTTCAAATCTCGGCTCTCGAAATGCAAAACGGTTCGCATCATTATAAAAGAGCCGGGTCCGGTGCTCTACGCACGCGGATCCGGCTCATCTATTCCACGAGGCTTGCATGCTCGCTTCATTATGCCCAGATATGCACGGCTCAATCCGTGCTGGCGCTACTCCTCCTCGAGGGCAGCGATGACCTCGTCGGTCATGTCCATGGTGCTGTAGACGTCCTGGACGTCATCGAGCTCCTCAAGACGGTCGATGAGGCGCTGAACCTTCTTGGCGTCGGCGCCGGAGACCTCGGTCGGGGTGGTCGGGACCATGGTGGTCTCGGAGCCCTTGACCTGGACGCCCTGCTCCTCGAGCGCCTTGGAGACAGCCATGACCTCGTTGGCAGTAGTCCAGACGATCCACTCCTCGCCGGCGTCCTCGTAGTCCTCGCCACCGGCCTCGGCGATGGCCATCATGAACTCATCCTCGTCACCGGCAGCACCGTTGGCGATCATGGTCTCCTTCTTGGCGTTCTCGTCCAAGATCTCCTTGGCGACGACGATCTGGCCCTTGCGCTCAAACTGGAAGGCGACGGAGCCAGAGGTGCCTAGGTTGCCACCAGCGTGGGAGAAGGCGGAACGGACATCAGCGGCGGTACGGTTGCGGTTGTCGGTCAGGCAGTCGACGTAGACGGCGACACCCGCGGGACCGTAGCCCTCGTACACGATGTTCTCGTAGACGGCGGCGTCAGCACCCGAACCAAAAGCCTTGTCGATAGCGGACTTGATCTTGTCCTTAGGCATGGACTGAGCCTTGGCCTTGGCAACGGCAGCGGCGAGGCTGGCGTTGTTCTCGGGCAGCGGGTCACCGCCGAGACGGGCAGCAACGGTGATGTTGCGGCTGAGCTTGGAGAAGAGGGCGGAACGCTTGGCGTCCTGCGCGCCCTTACGATGCTTGGTTGTGGCCCACTTAGAGTGTCCGGACATACGTGTCTCCTATCGGTTTCGACCTAAAGCCCAGCGCAAACGCTCGGGCAATATAAACAAACGTCGTTATGATATACCTACTAGCCTGCGAGATAAACCCCAAAATGAAGGCGTCGTGACGATGCCCCCTTTGGTGTAAAGAAACCTGACCCCAATGCACCAAGTTAGGACCAGAGGAAGTCGCTGCGGGTAACGGTGGCGCCGATGGCGAAGGGCATGCAGGCGATGACCGGATACAGGTAGCGCATGTAGGTCGAGCCGTTGCACGGACCAATCAGGCACACGGCGAGCACCCCCAACAGCGGCACCCAGATCGCCAGCGCACGCCATGAATGACGACGCAGCAGGTAGACCACCACGGCGATCATGATCCACACATAGGTGGCCGAGCTCATGGTGAGCGAAATAAACGGGATGCGCTGCACCGCCACACGGTACAGATTGATCAGGTGGTCACACCAGCGCACCGCGTTGCTGTCAACCGGATGGAAGTCGAAGTACTTGAGGTTGTCGGGACGCGCCATGATCTCGGCGCTGCGCGCCGTGCTGTAGACCCACGCATCGCGGGCACTCGGATAAAAGTAGCCGTAATAGTTATTGATGAGCGCCGAGATATAACACTCGGAATCCTTTTTGAACATCTGCGCCCAGACCTCAAAATAGGCATCGATGTCCTCCTGCGAGGCATACTCGTTAAAGCAATTTTTGACGGCGTCCGACTTATCCGGGTTGTAACGGCGGCCCAGATTTTCGTACTTGAGCACCCGGTCGATCACGGCACGCTCTTCGTCGGTCACCGAACCGTCGCAAGGAGCCTCCACGATGGTGCCGTCCTCCTTAACCGTGGGGTTGACGCCCGAGTTGAGGCCGTCGTGCTTTTGGACGAAACGAGCCGTCTGCTGGAACGGAATCGAGAGGATTTCGCGCTTGGAGCCGGGCGTAATGTCGTGCGCCGGCATAAAGACCTTGGTGAAGTACATATTAGAGGCAAGGCAGAGCGCGAGCACCGCGAGAACACCAACCCAGCGGAAACGCAGGATGGCGCCCAAAGGCGCAGTACCAGTCTGCTTGGCCGCACGACGAGCCACATGCGCGTCCCATGCGCAAAACGCCGCCGCGATTACGCATGCCGCCAGGGGAAACACCAGGCCGCCGTTGCGCAGAAACGTGGAACCCATGGCGCCCAGAGCGAGCAGCAGCCAGTCGTGGCGCGCAAAGAGAACGGGCCTCTGTTCGCCCGCACGCTCGGCATTGGCATCGCGACGGGGCAAGCCGCAGGCCACGAGCTTCACGGTCTGCACCAACAGCACTAAAAACGCGTCGGCAAACAGCACGTCTTTGGTGAGCAGCGCCGCGTAGTTAGAGAACATCGGCATAAACGCAAAGAACAGCAGGATCGCACCGCGAACCGGCAGGCTCACGCCCAGTTTGCGCAGCGACGAAATGGAATAGGCCATGCAGGCAGCTGTAATGACGAACTGAGTGCAAGTGTAGATGGCAAGACCTGCGTTGGCGCTGTTGAACAGTGAAAGCCCCAGCTGGACGCACGAACCGATGATAGCCGTGTGCACCACGGGGTGATGTCCGTTGAGTAACACATTGGGATTGAGCAGACGCAGGTAGTCACTCGTGCCGTTGGGGTAGTTGAACCACTGGCGAATCTGCGCACCCGTATCTCCCATAAAAAGGCCGGGTAGCGAAGCGATGAGCGTGGGTGCCCAGGCGATCATAAGCACCAGGAAGGGCCTGGCAAAGGGATGCTTTGAGAGCCCAGCGTGGGCAACGCGCCATATGCGGCCAAAGTGCGCCTCGGAAAACGGGATGCGTCGGGAGCTCAGCCAATCCAGGCACTCAAAAGCCAGATAGAAAGCCACGATCGCTAGGAGCATCCAGCCCGCGCCGCCAATCCAGGCGCAGATGATGCGAGCTTTGTCGCCAAGGACAATCTCGGCCGAGTCGGTGAGGTCGTAGCTGCGGCCGAACACCATGCAGATGGCGAAGAACAGCGACGGCAGAATGATCGATGGACGCCAGGTGTCGCCACGGCCAAAGAACACGTAGCGAAACGGCAGAGTGAGCAGGCAGGCAAGCGCAAGCAGCATGACCGCGTCGGTATGGCCGGCAAACGAGAGGAGCACCTCGTAGCACACGTACAGCATGCCCGAGGCTTTGGGGTCAATCGCCAAGACTGCGTTGCTCGACACCGGGGCGGGATCGATGGAAAACGCCGTGGTCGCCAACAGCGCGAGCAAAAATGCGATGAGCGTCTGCTTGGCGGGGTAGCGCTTAAACCAGACGATGCGGGCAGCGTCGCGCGCAGCCGTTGTGGAGAGATCGGAATCCTTCACAGTCCGAAAGCCTTTCTAGAAACCTGCCAAAAAGGGACAGGTTTATTTTGGCAGGTTTTATCTGGGGAAACGTTACGATTCTGTCATCGTTGCCCACCAAAACCACCACAAAGGCGCCTGTCCCCTTTGTGGTGGTTTTGGTGGTTAGGCGTCCAGGTAGACGCGCTGGGGCTGGTTGCGGCGACGAGCAAAGATGATGAGCGCCAGGCCCGCGATTACGAGCGGGAGACTCAGCAGCTGACCCATGGTGATGACGCCGCCCAGCAGATAGCCCAGCTGCGTATCGGGCACGCGCACGAACTCGACGAGGAAGCGAACGATGCCGTAGCCCATCACAAAGACGCCCATAAACGTGCCTTGGGGTAGCAGCGGCTTTTTGCGGCTGAGCACCTGCAAAATGCAAAAGAGCACAATGCCCTCAAGAAATGCCTCGTAGAGCTGGGAGGGGTGACGCGGCATATCGCCTGCGGTGCCGCCAAAGACCACACCCCAGGGCAGATCGGTCGGCTTGCCCCACAGCTCACCGTTGACAAAATTGGCACAACGGCCCAGGCACAAGGCCAGCGGCGCGCCAATGACGGCAAGGTCTGCCAAAGTCCATGCGTCGAGCTTATACATGCGGCATACGATGATGCCGCCCAAGATGCCGCCCACCAAGCCGCCATGGAAGCTCATGCCGCCCTCATTGGTGGCAAAGATCTCGAGCGGGTGCGCCCAGTAGTAGCCGTCGCCGTAGAAAATGACGTAGAACAGGCGGGCGCCAATGATAAGGCCAAAGACCACACCGACCACGACGCTCGTCAGGTCGTCGACCGTAATGTCGAAACCCCAGCGGCGCTGCGTGCGATACATGACGACCGCCGTGAGCAGAGCTCCGACCACATAGGCCAAGCCGTACCAGTAGATGGTGATGGGCCCCGCCGAAATCGCGACGGGATCAAGCATATGGTAGAAGTCGTTGAGCATGTCGACCCTCCTACTCCCTACATACAAATGCGGCCGCGGGCCTTGCGCTCGCAGCCGCATATTTGGGCGTAACGTCTATGCGGAGTATGCCGTCCGCAGCTTTCGCATCTTAGAACGGCGCGTACTCGTCGTACAGGTCGTCGGTCTCGCCGGAGGCATTGACCTGCTCGACACGGGTAACGCCGGGCACATGCTCCTTGAGGATACGCTCGATACCCATGGACAGGGTCAGTGCGCTCATAGGGCAGCCGGCGCAGGCACCCTGAAGCTCAAGCTGGACGACGCCCTCGTCGTCGACGCCCACATACTCCATATCGCCGCCGTCAGCCTGCAGGTTGGGGCGAATCTCTTCAAGAACCTTCTTAAGCAGCTCTTCGTTAACAGCCACAGGGGCTCCTTTCTCACAATAACGCGGGCACGCCCGCGGACAGGGGCTATGTTACTACAGCCATGTACCCGCTCACGAGCCATCCATGCGCGCGGACACGACTTTCACGAGCAGTCAATTTGGGACGGGGCTCTTTTAGCTGCCTTTTGTTGCCAGCTGGCGTTGCCACGCGCTACTGCTGAGCCTGCCCCTCGGTGCCGATGTGAACATCGACGATAACCTGGCGGTAGCTGATGCCACAGGAATCGAGGATGCGGCGGCTGATGCGTCCATCATCGGTGTCGGCGTACTTGTTGTCCAGGTAGACAACCTCGCCCACGCCCACCTGCGCCAAAATCTTGGCGCAGTCGTGGCACGGGAACAGCGTGACGTAGACCGTGGAACCCTCGAGGTCCTTGAGCGAGCCACGGTAGTTGAGCACGGCGTTTGCCTCGGCATGGACCACGTAGTTGTGCTTGTCCTGCAGCGGGTCGTCGCTCGTACCCCACGGGAAAAAGTCGTCGTTGAGCGCCGAGGGTGTACCGTTGTAGCCCACCGAAAGGATGCGGTGGTTGGTGCTGGCGATGCACGCACCCACCTGCGTGTTGGGGTCCTTGCTGCGGCGCTGCGCGGCGATGGCCACGCTCATAAAGAACTCGTCCCAGCTAATGACGTCCAGGCGCTTGCCTGACGAAGTTTGATGAAGATCGTCCGACATGGCAGACACCTCCGTAATCGCAATAGTTTGACCCATTGTAGCAGGTGAAAGGTGGAGGCGTTTGTCCCACCGGCGCCCTCACTTTTACACGCGGCGGGGCTTTTGGTTGATGCGGTAGAGCTCGGCGAGACCCCGCAGCGTCAGCGCGCCGTCGACCGTCAGGCTGTGGCCGACCAACGCCGCGAGTGCCTCAGCGTCGTCGCCGGTAATGACGATGGGCACGTCGCCCTCCCCCGCGGCCTTGGTCGCGCGCATCTCGGCGAGCACCATGTCGAGCATGCCGTCGATGCGTGCCACCTCGCCCAGAACCACGCCCGAACGCATGGCCTCGCGCGTGTTGCGACCGATCACATGCGTGGGTGCCGAGGGCTCGACCTGCGGCAGGGGGGGCGGCGGGGGCGGCCCGGTGAGGGCCGCCTGTACGGCGATCTGCGCGGTTTCGCTGTCGCGGATTTCGCCCACCATGATCACGTCCGGGTCCTGGCGCAGGATGGAGCGCAGGCCGGAGGCGAAGGTCATGCCCGCCCGGACGTTGAGCTGTACCTGCCGGATGCCGTCAATGCGGTATTCGACGGGATCTTCAAGCGTGATGGCGTTCACGTCCGGCTTGTTGAGAAGCTGGAGGATGGAATAGAGGCTTGTGCTCTTGCCGCTCCCGGTGGGGCCGGTGGACAGGATCATGCCGTAGGGCCTTTCGATCGTTTGGGAAATGGTCTTGCAGTCCTTGTCGCTCATGCCGAGCTTGTCCAGCGTGTAGACGTGGTTGGTGCTCATGTCGAGCAGACGCATGACCACGTTTTCGCCGTAGATGGTCGGCAGGGTGGAGACGCGGACGTTGATTTCCCGGCGGTCTACCATCATGGTGAAACGCCCGTCCTGCGGCACGCGGGTAATGGAGATGTCCATATTCGCCAAAATCTTGATGCGCGAGACGATGGAGGCCCCGACGCTTTTCGGGGGCGAGGGCGTTTTGCGGAGCTTGCCGTCGATGCGGAAACGGATCTGGATGGAATCCTTTTCCGGGCTGATGTGGATGTCGCTCGCCGATTCGCGTACCGCCTGCGTCAGGATGGAGTTGACGAGGCGGACCACCGGGGCTTCGTCGGGCTGGCCGAGCTCGTCTTTGGGCGTTTCACTGGCGATGAGCAGGTCGTCGGACGCCACGGGCTGATCGGGCAGAGCGGTAAAGCTCTCCATCACCCCGTCCATCGTGTTGAAATGGCCGTACAGCGCGGCGTAGAGCTGGGTGAACTCCTGCCGGAGGCACATGACCGGCTCCACTTCGCGGTCCGTGACGATTTCAATGCGGTCCAGCGCGTCGATATCCAGCGGGTCCATCATCGCCACGACCAGCACATCCCCGCGGATGAGCAGGGGGACGGCATTGGTGCGCTGCGCCACGTCGGCGGGCAGGCGGTCGGAGAGGGACAGGTTCAGCGGGAAGCGGGAGGGCGTGTAGCGTTCGATGCCGGTTTGGCGGCACACGGCGTCCACAACGTCGCTCTCGCGGCAGATGCCCTGTTTGATCAGGTACTCGCCGAGCTTCATGCCGCTGCTGCGCTGGCCCTGGAGGGCGGCTTCAAGCTGGTCGGCGCTGAGCAGGCCGGAGGCCAGCAGCAGTTCGCCGAGTCTCATTCGTGTATGCATGTGCTATCTCCTCGCGGCCCCGGCCGAGGGCGCGGGAAGCGCCCCGTTCCGGAGCGAAGGGCTTTCGCTCATGGAAGGCGCGGACGGGAGCGGCGGCAGTTCCCGCGTGGGCAGGATTTCCGGCGTGATGAAGATAAGCACTTCCTCCATCGTCTTGCCCTTGCTCTCGTGGCCGAAAACGTACTTGCCGCCGGGGATGTCCTTGAGCCCGGGAACGCCCGCGTTGATGTCCGTCCCCTTTTCCTTGGTCAGGCCGGAGATGACCACGGTTTCGCCGTTGCGCATGATGAGGGTCGTTTCGGTCTGCTTCTTGATGATGAAGGGATTGCCGTCCACGGAACGGGAGGTGTCCACTTCGTCCTTCTTGACCAGCACTTTGAGCTTGAGGTTGTCGCCGTCGATGACGTTGGGCGTCATCTCAAGGCGCAGGACCGCGTCTTCGAACTTGACCTCGCGGTCGCCCATGTTGCTTGTGGAAACATAGGGGACCTTTTCGCCGTTCTCGGTGTAGGCCATCTTGTTGTCCAGCGTGGTGATGGAGGGCGAGGACAGGATGTTGATGTTGCCGTCCTTTTCCATGAGGTTGAGCTGGACTTCGAGCATACTGCCGCCGACCTTGCCGAACAGGAAGCCGAGGGAGCCCATGTCGTTGGACGCGATGCCGGAATAGTCGAGGCCGAAAGGCGCGCCGCCGAGGCCGGAGCCGTGCGTTCCGGTCAGGCCGCCGGTGACGGGGTCCTGCCCCTGCGTGCCGGACGCGCCGGAGCCGATCCACGCGTGGTTGCCGTTGTTGAAGGAACCGGAACGCCAGACGCCGCCCCACTGCACGCCGAGTTCGCGGGCGGTTTCCTTGGTGGCTTCCACGATGTAGGCCTTGAGGTGGACCTGCGGGCGCGGGCGGTCGAGGTTGTCCACAAGCCGGATAATACGTTGCTGATCCTGTTCCGTGGCTTGGATGATCAGGGCGTTGCTGTGTTCGTCCACTTCGATGACGGCGGCCTGCCCGCCTTGCCCGTTGGCGGCGGTGAGGAATTTGGTGAGGCTCTGCTGCAGGGCCGCGGCTTCGGCATAGCGCACGCTGACCACGCTGACGGTGAGCGGCGAGTTCTGGCGGGAGATGAGCTCCTGCTGGGCAAGCTGGTTGTCGAGCGTCTGGAGGTTGATTTCCTTCTGTTTTTCCACGGCGGTCAAGACTTGCAGGATGTTGCCCTGCCAGCGGTATTGCAGGCCGTTGGCGCGCAGCAGCCCTTGGAACACGTCCCGCCACGGGGATTTCTGGACATTGAGGCTGACCGTCCCGCTTACGCCGGGACTGAGCATGACGTTGACCCCGGCGGCGGCCGCGAGGCTGCGCAGGGCGACGCCCACATCCACGTTGTGGAGCTTGAGGGTGACGGGAATGGTGGGCAGGGGACGGGACGCGGCCTGTTCCTGTTTTTCCGTGTGGCGCATGATCACGCGGGGCTCGGGGCGCAGATCGGAGGGCGCGGGCGAATAGCCCTGCGAATCCTGCGAGAGCTGCTTCCAGTGATCCATGAACTCCTGCTTTTTGTCTTGCTTGGGGGAGCAGGCCGCGAGCAGACAGAACAAGGCCAGGAGGCAAAGGATGGAAACGGGCCGTTGTCGCATAGTATTCTCCACTCGCCGCAAGGACGCGGCGAAGCTGTTCGTTGAGAGGCGCGGCTTATATGTCGTCCCCGGAGTAGGGCAGGGTCCATTCGGCGTTCCGCGACGGCGAATAGAGGCGCACGCCGTCGGAACCGATGAACCGGATCACGTCGCCGGTATTGGGGAGCGTGTCGCCCACGCCGTATTCCAGCCCGCCGATGATGGCGAGAGCTTCCTTTCCGGCCTGCACATAGCCGGAATAGACGAGGCCCGAGGCGTTCGCGGACGCCGCCTGCTGCGCGTCGGGCAGCCCGTTTGCCGGAAGGGTGAACGGATTGCGCGGGGCCGGGCGCAGCGAGGAGGCGAGGATGTAGCGCTGGCCGTCCGACAGCGGGAGGGCCTGCAGGCGCGCCGTGACCTCTCCGGCGACGGACCGGGCCTGTTGCAGGGAGCTGTCCGTGCCGGAAGGCGCCGGGGAAGGCAGCAGCGTCGAAAGGCCGAACTGGATGCCTCCCCCCATGACGGCGGCGCCCATGGCCGCCAAAAGTATCTTTTCCCGTAGCGTCATCGTATCAGCCCTTCATCAGTGCCGCGGCGTGTTGGCCTGTTGCGTGAACGTGGCCCATATCCCCAGCGAGTATGCGGGAAGCGCGCCGGAAGGGGTGACGTTCAAAAATTCCATGCCGGAAAGCCACGGCTGTTCGCTCAGCAGGAGGACAAGGCGCCGGAAATTGTCGGGAGGGCCGGAAAGGGTGCCGTCCAGACGGATGCGGTTCTTTTCCACGACGGTTTCGGCGGCGGGGACGAAATGGGAACTCTGCATCCCGGACAGGCTGACCATTTCCTGCAGCGAGGTGACGATGAGCGGCAGGGTGTCCGGCGTCGGCAGGGTTTTGGTCGCTCCGAGAAGGCGTCGGGTTTCCTCGCGCCGGGCATTGAGCCCCTCCATGAGCGGCTGAAGGGTTTCCTGCACCTGTATCCGGGTTTCGAGTTCTTTGATGTCCGCTTCGAGCTTCCACGTAACATACCAGAGCGGGGCGAGGCAGAACAGCAGCACGCACAGCGCCATTACGCCCTGAAGGGCGAGGGCCCTGAGGGGGAACCATGCCGGGACGATCGGGAGACGCATGTTAACACCAGCCTCAGCGTTGCGACGAAGGAGAGGATTTCCGTATCCGTCTGCTGCTTTTCCACAACTAGGGACAGAACCATCGGCGAGTGCTCCAGCTGGCTGAGGAATTCCGCAAGCTGCGACTCGCGCTGGAGCATGTCGCCCACCACGCTTCCGGTGAGCACGGCGACGGCGCTTTCTTCGGGTTCGGATGGTTTCTTTGTGCCGCGCGGCGCTTCCTGCTTGCCGGGATTCACGTCCTTGAACGTAACCCGCATACCCGTGATATGGATGGCCTCGGGGGTGAAGGTCGAGAGTTCGGTCATGAGCGCGGCGG
>OGPC01000605.1_pt1 | contig 31519 bp, 29 predicted proteins | sample 1552911 | NCBI WGS metagenome assembly OGPC01 (sample SAMEA2580248, study PRJEB22360) | human gut metagenome | biome: human gut; feature: human-associated habitat; material: faeces | place: Denmark | collected 2008/2010 | reverse complement strand
AAGATAACCAGACTTCCCCCTGTTTGCCCCGGGCACACTCCCCCTGTGTCCGGGGCTTTATAGAAAGGAGCATTCCCATGAAACGATACGACCGACGGACGTTCCTCAAGCTCTCCGGCGCATCGGCGGTGATGCTGGCCCTGAGCGCCTGCGAGGACGAGGGCTTTGGCGGTTCCGGTGCGCCGGACATTCCGGACTCCGGCAGCTCCCTCCCCCCCCTCTGCCTACGATCCCTTTTACAGTGGGGAGATCACCACCCTTGGCCCGCCGCTTCCGGAAGCTCCCGATTCGCCCCCCATTCCGGTGATCCGGGACGGCAGAAAGATCTTTGAGATCATCAATGCCGAGCTGACCCGGCGGAAGGTGCAGTACTTCAAACTGCAGTACAATGCAGGTCTGGAACACTCCATTCAGTCCGAAATGCAGATGTTTGTGGACTACGATACCCCTTCCTTCTCCGAGGAGGAGGGGCTGGAAGCCCGGATGAACGGCGATTATGTGGATGGAATGTGGGCTGGCTTTGATGAGGGCGGCTATGGATGGGGCAGAGGCTCCACCGGCTTCATCCGGAGCATCCACCACAACTGCTATGGCATCCAGTTGGACCATTACAGAGAGAAACGCTACTATCTGGACCGGCCCTACCCGGCCAATCAGGCCCAGTTCAAGGCCCTGATGGATGAGCTGGAAGGAAAATTCAATTATGCCCCGGGCCCCATGGACTCTCAGGAAGTGGACATGTTCGACATCGGCATCACCGTGGCGGATGTTCAGGGCAAGACCTACTGGGCGGCCTATATCATGCGTACGCCAGAAAACCCCACCAACGATGAATGACGAAAAGGAGACAGCCATGAAACACAAACGTTTTGCTGCTGTGGTTCTGGCGGCGGCGCTGCTGCTGACCGGCTGCGGCGGCGCAGCGGCCCCCGCTGCCCCCGCAAACTCCGGTGCAGCTGCCAAAAGCACCGCAAGCACGGCAGTGCAGACAGCCCAGAAGGAGCGCATCACCGACCAGTTCACGCTGGAAAAGGACGTTTCGGGCGTGTGGGAGGAGGACACGGGGGAGCTCATTTCCGTCCATGTGTCCGTCCATGTGCCGCAGCTGGAATGCGACAGCCCGGATGCCGCCTCCATCAACGATGAACTGAACGACATCTATGCGGCACATTTCCGGGAATATGAGACCTACGAGGAGGCCGGACAGCCGGGCAGTGAGTACCCGCAGATCGGTGTGGGCTGGGATGCCTACTGGTACGGCGACTGCGTCAGTCTGGTGGTGCACTACCGCTATGACGGCTCCGCCCCGTGGTTTTACAGCGGCAGGTGCTTCGATTTTGCCACCGGCCAGCAGATCACCGTGGCCGAAATGCTGCAGCGGATGGGTCTGGACCCGGACACCGTGCAGCAGCAGATGCAGCGGCAGGCCATGCAGGCCTTTGACCGGGAGATGGCGCAGAGCCCATATTACGAGAGCTGGCGTCTCGACGGAGATTTTTCGCAAATGCGGATGGACACGCTGGAATGCAATGAAGTGGAAAACCTTTGCCTGCTTTTGCCGGAGCAAAATCAGCTGGTGATCCGGAGCAGATACGGCCCCGCGTCCGAAGGGGGAGGATGGCAGCAGCTGGATGTGGAGATCCCGCTGACCCCCGCCGACACCCCGGTGCTGACCGATACCTACGATGGTGTGCAGGTGCAGCTGGAGGGAACACAGGCCACCATCACCCTCCGCCCTGCACAAAAGACCGACCAATGGGGAGACTTTGGCATCCGGGTGGAACAGGAGCACAGCTACCCCATCCTTGGCACTTATAACGAGTATGTGGACGTGTGCATCGGGGAGCAGGAGGACGGCTTCTTCCGCCCGGTGGTCTATCTGCTGACCAAAGACGGCGTGGTGGAGTATGTGGACGTGCTGCGCTGCCTGCTGTTCGGGGAGGCCATGATCTGCCAGAACCCCATCTACATTGCCAACAACGGCGTGGCGCTGGAACGCAGCGGCAGCGAGGTGAACCTGCGCCGGGCGGATGGCTCTGTGCTGGAACTGGCTCCCCTGACGGCAGAGTGGAACGGGCAGGAGATCCCCTCGGAGGCTGTCGGTGCCTTCAACGACATGTCTGACAACCAGTTTGACTGGATGGACGTGGAAAGCAATGGTTGCGTCCAGATGGGCGTGCAGGACAACAACGTGTTCTATCAGGGCTACGCCGACTATCTGGGCGTGGTGCCGGAGGGCATGGTGCTGGGCATCTCTGCCAGCGAGACGGAGGACGGAATGCAGGGCATCACCTTTGTGGCGGCGGTGAAGTACGATTTGTTCAACGAGACCCTGAACCTTACCATGATCGACGGGGAGAACCCCTTTAAAGAGGGCGCGACACAGCTGCAAATGATCCGCTGCCCGGATTATTGACCCCGGCGGGAGCCGCTGAGAACACAGGAGAACCACCATGAAACACAAAGCATTCCGCTGGATATCGGCAGTTTTGCTGGCAGCGCTGCTGGCGGGCTGCGGGGCAGAGACCGCACCCCCGGCAAGTGCCGCGGCAAAGCCCGCGGGCAGCAAACAGCCTGCCGTACTTACTGCCGCCCCCGCCGAACCGGACAGCATGATGGAACCGGAAACGGTGCTGGAAACGGAAAACGCTGAGACCCCGCGCATCACCGAGCAGATCTCGCTGGAAAAGCAGTGCGACATTGGTTATACCACCATCTCGGTCCATCTGCCAAAGCTGGAAAGCGACAGCGCGGACGCTGCCCGTATCAATCAGGAGCTCTGGGAGATGGGTGCGCCGTATCTGGAGCAGGACCCCAACGCCATCCTGGAAAAATGCTTCTACACATGGGATGCCACCTGGTACGGCGACTGCGTCAGCATCGTGGTGACAGAGGACGACCCCGCGTGGGGCGAACAGTACCACTGGTGCTTCGACTTTGAAAGCGGAACGCAGCTCACCAACACCCAGCTGCTGGAGCGGATGGGCGCAGACCCTCTCGCGCTGGAAAACGCCCTGCGCCGTCAGGTGATGCAGACCTTTGATGCCGCGTGGGATCGGCTGGGCCCGGAAACGGACCGCACCCAGTGGCCCTACACCCCGGAAGCGCAGAAAGACTTCCGGTGGAAGCAGCTGATCTCGGTCAGCCAACCGGACCAGCTGGATGACCTGCCCCTGCTGCTGGACACTGAGGGCAGTGCGGGCGTACTGGTGCGGGTCTACTACGCCGACACCCGGCATCACCTCAACACCCGGTTCGACCTGCCGCTGGACACCGTGGCGGTGCCCGCAGACTGGCAGCAGCGTGTTCTGGGCCAGTGGACAGTCTACCGCACCGAGGTGGAGGAAGATGTGACCTATCCTGAAGAGAGCGGCGAACAGTATACCCTGAAGCTGGAAGCGGGCGACAGCCCGGACACCGTCCGTGCCACCCTGACCCGCATCTCAAAATACGGCGATACCACCACCGAGACCCGCACCGGCGTGCTGACCCGGGGCAGCGTCGGCTTTGCCTTTGAGGGCGAGTGCTGGCAGCTCCGCTGCCTGCGGCCGGAGGACGAAAACTACGAGTGGGCCATCGCACTGCGGGATGACGGCACCATGACCATGGCGAATATGGGCGGCAATGCCGAGTACAGCTACATCAGCTGGATGGACCTGCGGCGCAGCTGAGCCCGCAGACAAGGAGGTGCAAGATGAAACACCTGGCACTGTGCGGCGCGCTGGCGGCTTTGCTGGCGGCGTTGCTGGCAGGCTGCGGGGCAAAGACCGCAGCCTCTGCCCGCCCGGCTGGCAGCCGGGAGCTGAAATCGACCCCGCCGGATTCCATGCACGCCACCGTGATGATCACCGAGCAGTACACCCTTGAAAAGGTGGTGCAGGCAGAAAACGGCGGCAAGGTCCGGCTGAACATCCATCTGCCCCGGCTGGAAAGCGACAGCGCCGATGCTGCCCGCATCAACGCTGAGATCGCCCAGCTCTACGAATACGATGTGCAGGAGTACGCAGACTGCCCGGAGGCAGCCGACCCGGCCGTGTGGGATTTCAGCATTGAAATGAACTGGAACGCAAGCTGGTATGACGATTGTGTCAGCCTTGTGGTCAGCAGCTACTACGGCGGTACCGATGCACCCTTCCATTGGGGCTGGTGCTTCGATTTTGAAAGTGGAAACCAGCTGACCGTCACCCAGATGCTGCAGCGCATGGGGGCAGACCCCGCCGCGCTGGAAGAAGCGCTGTACCGCGACATAAAGCGCCGGGATGAGCTGGACCGTCAAGCCGCCATCGAGAGAGGAATGCTGCCCACCGGCAGCCTGAAAGAGGGCAACACCGCATGGTGGACTTCGCTGGACGAGCTGCCTTTTTCGCTGGACGGTAAGGGAAACATTTCCTTCGTGGTCCACAGGTTCAGCGCGTCCGGGGAGGAGTACGTGACCGATGCCCCGGTCATCCCACTGGACGCGCAGCCGCTGCCGGAAAACTGGGAGCAGCAGGTGCTAACCGAGTGGATGGCAGTCACGGCGGTGACGCAGGGTGAAAGCTATGCCCCCGCCGACCGCAACGAAAGCTTTACCCTGCGGCTGGAAAAGGCCGAGATCACCGGCACGGTGACGACTACCTTTACCCGAAAAGAATACGTCAGCCCGCAGATCCGCTCCGCTGCCGAGACCCGCACCGGTGAGTTGAACGCCGGGGCCGTGACCCGCTGGGACGGGGAAAAAAGTCAGGGCTGGAACCTGACATGCCTCAGCGAGGACGGCAGAAGCCGCTGGATCATCTCCATGATGGAGGACGGCTCGCTGCAGATGCAGTCCATCGGCCCCCAAAAGGGCAGTGAGGTCTGGTACGTTTTTCGGCGCACCAGCGCGTGGGACGATATCGGTTTCTCCGCCATCCCCCGCAGGCTGTGGGGCACTTACCGCGCCGGAGACGAGGACGCAAAGGGCATCCGCTGGATGACCTTCCTGCCGGACGGCAGCTGCTGCATGAGCGTGGAATGGGGCGGGTGGAACGGCATTCTCACCGGTACCGCAGAGGGAACGCAGGGCCGCACCGAGGACGGCACCGAGCTGTACTTCACGCTGACCGACCAGAACGGCAGACCCTGCGAGTTCGGGGCCATTCTGCTGAACGATGACGGCAGCCCCAGCGGCTGCAGCCTGAAATACCGCGCCGGAGAGCAGTTGTTTGACCGGGACACGCGTCCCGTTTACTGGAAAAACGACTCCCCGGATCTAACCCTTGTACCGTGACAAAAATCGGAAACCGTGCGATAACAAAAAGTTATCGTTTACACAAATAAAACATACAGGAGGAAATTACTATGGGTCTTATCAAAGCAGGTATGGGTGCACTGGGCGGAACTCTTGCAGACCAGTGGAAGGAATTTTTCTACTGCGATGCTCTGGACAAGGATGTGCTGATGGTCAAGGGCCAGAAGCGCACTTCCCGCCGCAGCTCCAACAATGGCGAGGACAATATCATCACAAACGGAAGCGGCATCGCCGTGGCAGACGGACAGTGTATGCTCATCGTGGAGCAGGGCCGGGTGGTGGAGGTATGCGCCGAACCGGGCGAGTTCACCTATGATGCCTCCACCGAGCCCAGCGTGTTCACCGGCAACTTCGGCGACAGCCTGACCGCTACCTTCCAGACCGTGGCCAAGCGCTTTACCTACGGCGGCGACACCGGCAAGGACCAGCGCGTGTACTACATCAACACCAAGGAGCTGGGCGAGATCCTGTACGGCACCGCCACCCCCATTCCCTTCCGGGTGGTGGTCAGCGAGGAGCGGGGCTATAAACTCTCGGTGAACCTGCGGTGCAACGGCAGCTTCACCTGCCGCATCTGCGACCCGCTGCTGTTCTACACCAACGTGTGCAGCAACGTCTCTACCCAGTATGACGCATCCGAGATTGCACCCCGGCTGAAGAGCGAGCTGATGAACGCCCTGCAGCCTGCCCTTGCCACCCTTTCGGCAAACAAGGTGCAGTATTACGAGATCCCCGCCCACACGCTGGAGATCTCGGACGCCCTGAACGAGCAGCTGTCCAACGTCTGGCGCAAGAAGCGCGGCATTGAGGTATTCTCCTTCAACATCAACTCCCTGTCCATCCCGGAGGAGCAGCAGAAGAAGATTACCGAGTGGGAAGAGAACGCCATGACCACCGATCCCACCACCGCTGCCGCCCGTCTGGTGGGCGGCCAGATCGATGCCATGAAGACCGCCGCCGGCAACACCGCCGGTGCCATGACCGGCTTTATGGGCATGGGCATGGCAGCCGGTGCAGGTGGTATGGGCGGCATGAGCGCCCAGAACCTGTTCGCTATGGGCCAGCAGGCCCGTCCGGACAGCGTGGACGCTCCCCAGCAGGTCAGCCGTCCCGCACCCGCCCCGGCGGACAGCTGGCAGTGCAGCTGCGGCGCTACCGTTACCGGCAAATTCTGCCCGGAATGCGGCAGCAAAAAGCCGGAGCCGAAGCCCGCTGCGGACAGCTGGACCTGCAGCTGCGGTGCCACCGTCACCGGCAAGTTCTGCCCGGAGTGCGGCAAGCCCCGCCCGGTGGCAGCAGAAGGCTGGACTTGCAGCTGCGGCGCGGTGAACAAGGGCCGCTTCTGCTCCGAGTGCGGCAAACCCAAGCCCGCCGGTACCCCCAAGTATAAGTGCGACAAGTGCGGCTGGGAACCGGCCGACCCCGCACATCCGCCCAAGTTCTGCCCGGAGTGCGGCGACCCCTTTGACGACAGCGATCGAACCTGACAAATACAGAGCATTGAAAGGAGCATACCATGATGGGATTCTTTTCTAACTTATTCGCAAAACAGAACTGCGCGGTCTGCGGCAAGGAGTGCGGCACCCTGCACCGCTCCAAGCTGCGGGACGGACAGTTCCTCTGCGATGACTGCGGCAACAAGTGCTCCAAGTATATCCGGCTCAGCGAGCTGACGCTGGACGAGGCCAAGGAGCACATGGAGTACATGGCCCGGATGAAGCGGGTATTCGATGAGGTGTTCGACAAGACCGAGTTCCGGGTCAACGCATACCCCTCCACCCCGACGCAAATGGGGCTGGTGTTCTGCGATGAGCTTGGAATGCTGTACATCGACGACCGCACCGGCGGACGGGGCAAGATGCCGGAGCTGATCCGCTACGACCAGATTGCCAGCTATGAGGAGTATCTGGACGAGACCCCCGCCAAGGAGCCGGGCCAGGAACCCACCCTCAACGGCGGCGGCCTGAAGCTGAAGCTGGTGCAGCCCCGCAGCATCACCGAGGCCCAGACTCAGCGGGGCATGCATCCCCACCCCTACATCAAGCAGGAGCTGGTCATCTGCTTCAGCAAGCGGGACCGGCGGGAGATCGGCTATGCCCACATCGCAAAGGAGCATCTGGACCACATCTTCGGGGTCCACGATAATGAGACCAGCATGTTCGGCCGCCGGATGTCCAAGGCCGAGGAACGGGAGCTGAAGGGCCAGGTGGGCATGATCAGTGCCATGGGTGCCGTGGCATCCGCCGCCATGAAGGGCGGGCAGCTCTCTGAGCAGGAAAAGGCCCGCTTTGTGGAGAACATCAATCTGGCAAACGACGCCCAGACCGGCGGCATGGCATTGTACAGCCGCCGTGCTGACGAAGCTTTTACAAAAGTGCAGTGACCCCAAAAGGAGGAATGGATATGAGAAAGATCCAGCGCAGAGATTTCCTCAAGGCCATGGGCCTTGCCACCGCCGCCCTCGGCCTGACCGCCTGCGGCGGCTCCGGCACCTCCAGCACATCCAGCGCTTCCAGTGCTTCCAGTGCCCCGGCTTCCGGCAGCAGTGCCCCGGCGGCATCCGCACCGCCGGAGGCAGCCGAGGAAAAGAGCGCCCCTGCGGGCGCGATGGTGGCCCAGCTCCATCCCGGCGAGCTGACCATCGGGGACTACACCTTCAAGGCCGAGTACATTCCCTTTGACATCCGCCGCGAGGTATGCGGTGCCTATCATTTGATCAAAGCGGACAGCTACCGGGGCAATTACTTCTTCAGTTTCTACAACGAGGACGATGAAGAGCAGTCTGCCAAGATCTTCGAGTATGCCATCAAGGACGACCGGCTGACCCCGGTGGCAGAGTACAACATTGACGGCAGCGACGCCCTCAGCATCGACCGCAATGGCATCCTGTATGCCCTGGAAACCTTTGATGTCTACTGCTACGATCTGAACAGCAGCGACCCGGAGGAGCCCGGCGACGCACTGGACTACTGGGGCCGCTGCTATTCCTCCAAGGACCGGGATCTGACCGTGCTCTACCGGACCAACTCCGCGCCGGTGCTGGTGCAGGACGGCGAGTACACCGAGCTGACGCTGGAGGGTGATAACGAGATCGGCCCCTTCTACAGCATATCCTCCCTGAACCTCAGCGGGGACGAGCTGCTGACGGTGGGCGAGCTGGAATCCAACGGCGATGATTACTTTGCTGCCTTTGATCTGGACGGCAATGAGCTGGCCCGCAGCTCGCAGCCGGTGGGCAGCTTTAACGCCGTGATGATGAAGCGCCCCAACGGCTATCTGCTGGACACGGGCTATATGTGGGAGCTGTACGCGCCGGACGGCACTTTTTTGGAAAAGTCCTTTCCCGTGGGCGAGCGCGAGACCCTGTGCCAGCTGTGCGGCGACTTCTGCATCTTTGATGTTTTCCTGCCGCTGGAAGAAAACGCTTTCCTGGCAGTGGGCCACCACGGCAAAGCCACCGAGCCGGACGAGCCGGTGGTGTTCCGCATCACCACGAACTTCTGAGCCGACCGCTTCGGCGGGAAGACCAACACAAAAACAGCGGGGCGGGGGAAGAGCCCCCGGCCCCCTTTGGAACAACAGGAGGAAACGCTATGGCAGGAATGCTGGAATACAAGTGCCCCTGCTGCGATGGTGCCATCAAATTTGACAGTGCCACCCAGAAGATGAAATGCCCCTACTGCGACACCGAGTTTGAGGTGGATACGCTCAAGGGCTACGACGAGGAGCTGAAGGACGAAAAGCCCAGCGAGATGGAGTGGACCACCCCCGGCGGCAGCTGGGCAGAAGGGGAGACCGCCGGTCTGCACACTTACAGCTGCAAGAGCTGCGGCGGCGAGATCGTGGGCGACGACACCATGGCCGCGTCCGCCTGCCCCTTCTGCGGCAACCCCATCGTTCTCACCGGACAGTTTGCCGGGGCGCTGCGGCCTGACCTCATCATCCCCTTCAAGCTGGACAAAAAGGCCGCCAAGGCCAAATTGCAGGAGCACCTCAAGGGCAAGACCCTGCTGCCCCGGGTGTTCCGCAGCCAGAACCACATCGACGAGGTCAAGGGCGTGTATGTGCCCTTCTGGCTCTTTGACAGCGATGCCGATGCCCAGCTGCGCTTTACCGCCACCCGGACCCGCAGCTGGTCGGACAGCAAATATGACTACACCGAGACCAACTACTACTCCGTCCGGCGGGACGGCACCCTGGGCTTTGACGCGGTGCCCGTGGACGGCTCCTCCAAGATCGAGGATGACCTGATGGAATCCATCGAGCCCTTTGCCATGCAGGATGCCATCCCCTTCCAGACCGCCTATCTGGCGGGCTATGTGGCGGACAAATATGATGTGACAGCCGAGGACAGCATCGAGCGGGCCAACAAGCGCATCCGCCGCTCCACCGAGGAAACGTTCCAGCAGACCGTTACCGGCTACGATTCGGTCAAGGTGGAAAACAGCAGCATCCAGCTCCACGGCGGCAAGGCAAAGTACGCGCTGTTCCCGGTCTGGCTGCTGAGCACCAGCTGGCGGGGCGAGAACTACCTGTTTGCCATGAATGGTCAGACCGGCAAATTCGTGGGCGACCTGCCCGTGGATAAGGGCGCTGCCCGCAAATGGATGCTGGGCCTTACGGCTGCCCTTTCCGCCGCATCCTACGGCGTGATGTGGCTGCTGTGGCTGGCACGGATCCTGTAAAGGAGGGACGAACGATGAAAAAGACTTCCAAACGCCTGCGCTCCCTCTTTGCGGCGCTGGCAGCACTGATGCTTGCGGTGATCCTGACCGTTCCGGCGTTTGCGGTGGAGGGCGGCTTTGCCGACCTGTACTACCGCATGAACGACAACGCGGATGTCCTGACTGCAGAGGAGGACAGCGAGCTGGAGGATGCACTGGAGGAGCTGAGCCTCCGCCAGAACTTCGATGTGACCATTGCCACCATCGAGTCGCTGGAAAGCGTGGACTACGACAGCATGGAGGCCTATGCCGATGACCTCTATGATTACTGCCAGTTCGGCTACGGCCCCGATATGGACGGCGTGCTGCTGCTGGTGAGCGTGGGCGACCGCAAATGGCACATCTCCACCTGCGGCTACGGCATCACCGCCTTTACAGATGCCGGCATCCAGTACCTGGGCGAACAGATGAAGCCCTTCATGGCCGATGGAGACTACGCCGGTGCCTTCCGCACCTTTGTCCAGTGGTCGGATACCTACATCGACGCTGCCCGGGCGGGCCGCCCCTATGATGTAAAGACCCTGCCCCGGGACCCGCTTTCCCCCATGTACCTGGTCCTTGCGGTGGGCATCGGCCTTGTGCTGGCATGGGTCGTCGTCCATGTGATGAAAAGCCAGCTGCGCAGCGTGGCGTTCCAGGAGAACGCCGCCAGCTATGTGCGGGAGGGCAGCATGAACCTGACCAACAGCCGGGAGCTGTTCCTGTACCGGGATGTGCAGCGCACAGAGCATGTGGAGGAAAAGGATTCCGACAGCTCTGGCGGCAGCTCCACCCACACCTCCTCCAGCGGCACCACCCATGGCGGCGGAGGCGGCTCGTTCTGAAAGGAGGAACCTTATGAACCCTTATCTCTCGGAAAAAGCCCGCGACGAGATCCCCCGTTTCCTCAAATGGCTGCGGAACGCAGGGCTTGCCTTCTGCGTGTTCTGCTCCTTTGGCGGGTTGTATACCCTCTGCCTGAGCCTGCAGGAAAAGGACACCTCCCTCATTGGGGGCTATGTATTCTGGATCGTGGTGGGGGCTGTGCCCCTGGTACTGTTTGCCCGCGGGGAGGCCCGCCGCTACCACGCAAGGACCATCGCCCGGCAGGTGGAGAGCTACTCCGGGCCGGAGGTGCCCCTGCGGTGGCTGTACAACCGCGTCGGCATGGATGCAAAGGACCTTGCATGGTATTTTGAAAACGGTTATTTTGTAAACCTCAGTCTGGATCTGGACCAAAAGGTGGTCCGCAGGCGGACCGTGCCCCGCAGCGAGCTGAAACGGGGCTGAGGAAACAGAAAGGAGTATTCTCATGGGACTTTTTGATAAGATGAAACAGGCCGCTGCCACCGCCGGTGGAAACCAGACCGTCACCTTTACCTTTCAGGCTCTGCCGGAAAGCCTTGCCCAGATGCAGGAGCTGCCGGAGGCCAGCCTGGACACCCCCTTCAAGGCCGCAGCCCTCACCGTCTGCGCGCTGTGCGCCTACGGTGCCGACAAGGCCATCGGGCAGGAGATGCTCAACTGGCTGCGAGGCCCCCGCCCGCTGAACGGGCAGGACATCTCCTTTTTGAACGACCGCTTCCGGGACGGCAAGAGCTACATCCCCTTCTCCTACTTTGTGGGCGCGTCGCCGGAAAACGGCTATACCCCCCGCCAGCCCTTCACCCTTCTGGTGGGCAGCAACCACACCTCCTATGTGGAGGATGGCTATTGCAAGCTCTTCATCCCCTGCGGCGGTGCCGATGACCCCCGGCCCATCAAGCTGCGCCGCAAGGGCAACGGGCAGTGGTTTTTGTGGGAGCAGTACCTGATGACCGGTATCCGCATCCCCACGTCTGCCGACCCGTGGGCCTGAGATGAAGGGCCTGACCATGAAGCTGTTTGCCGCCCTGCTGGCGCTGACCCTGAGCCTTGCGGGCTGCGGGCCGGTGGACGGCGACCCCATCCGCTCCGGCGCGGCAGCTTCGGACAGCGCTTCCCGGCCGGACGCTGTGACCGTGGCGCAGCTGCGGCAGCAGGCCGAACAGAACGGCAGCCTTGCCGTGGTGCTCTATCTGGGCAGCGTCCCGGAGCGCACCGCCGATGTGGACGCTGCGCTGGACAGCCTGCAGGAACAGCCGTGGCAGTTTGTTGCGGACATCCCGGCAGACCACCGGGTCGCAGCGCCGGGCGGCGGGCGGGAGTTGTACTGCCTCTTCGCCGTCAGCAGCCGGGACACCCTGTTCCTCTACGAAAAGCAGGACCCCCAGTACCCGCACCAGACGGGCCGGGAGCTGTATTGCGGGCGGGATGGTCAACCCGTGCTGCTGCTGTGCAACGGCACCCCGGACACCCCCGACATCACGGCGGTGGTCTACTGCACCACCGGCCGCGCGCTGGACTGGTCGCCCCAGCTTTCCGCCTCCACCGGCAGCCCTGTGCCGGTGGAGGGCGTAGACGATTTTTCCAACCACCCAACGCCCGGCGCTGCCTCCTGAGGCGCGCCCCGGCAGGGCATGAGAAAGGAGAACCCATGAAAAACCTGAAACTTCTGGCCGCCCTGCTGGCGCTGGCCATCGGTCTGGCGGGCTGCGGCAACGGCAGCAGCACCCCCAGCTCCAAGTCCGAAAACAGGCTGGACGGAGACAACATGATCGCCTCCAACACCCAAAAGCAGGAATATGAGGAGCCGGAGGACGTGGCCTACATGCGCCTTCTGGCAGGGGAGGACGAATACCGCGCCTGTGTGCTGTATCTGGGCGGCTCCTACGAGATCACCACCGATGTGCAGCAGGTGCTGGACAGCCAGACCGACCTGCGGGAGCTGTGGGGCTTTGTCTACGACATCCCGCAGGATCACTGGGTCGTGGCACCGGATGGCGGGTGCGACCTGTACTGCATCTTCCCGCAGGACCCGGATGCCACCCTGTTCGTCTACGAGACGAGCCTGACAGACGATGCCGAAAACCCGCTCCAGCGCGGGAAACAGCTCTATTACAGTGAGGACGGCCAGCCCATCCTGCTGCTGTGCAACATCAGCGATATCGTCCCCAACACCGAGGTGGAACTGTACCCCAGCACCGGCGAAGAGCTGGTATTCAGCCCCTTCCTTTCCGGCGAGAACGGCCATGTGGTGGAAGCCGAGGGCGTGTGCGATTTTACCATCTACCCGGAAGGGGACGACTGGATCTCCGTTGCCGACCCGTGGTCGCTGGAGGGTAACTGGCTGGAGTTCGCCCGCGACACCGACGAGGGCTATTTTGAGACCGACCCGGCAGATGCCGATGCCATGTGCTTCCTGCCCACGGATACCGAGACCGAGGGCGACCAGCTGCCCCTGACCGCCAGCTACATCACCCCCTACCCGGAGCTGAATGTGGAGGAGGCAGAGCTGTTCTACCACGATGGCACCCCGGAGGTGCCCTTCCAGTCCAATCAGGAGTGGTACGCCACCTTTACCGGGGAGGACGGCTCCCGCTACGCCGTCACGCTGGAGGACGCGGACACCCTTGCCCTGAAGTTCTATCTGGAGAACGAGGAGAGCTACATGAGCCTGGTCAGCACCGTTTACTTTGCGCGGCAGGAGGCCATGGGCTAAAGGAGAAAACAATGAGAAGGTTTATTGTCGATACGGATACGGCTTCTGATGATGCTGCGGCGCTTATGATCGCTGCTTTGAGTGAGGAGATAGATCTTCTGGGTGTGACGATTGTGGCTGGAAACGTAGGGCTTAAGCAGGCAACGGACAATGCACTGATGACCCTCGAGGTATGTGGAAGTGATGCACCGGTTTATCTGGGAGCGAAGCGTCCACTGTTCCGCGAACGACACGAAACGATCAGTGTCCATGGAAAAGATGGCATGGGTGACTGTGATATCATCCATCCCAAACGCTCACCCGAAGAGAAACGTGCGGTGGAATTTATTCTGGAGCAGGTGGAACGCTACCCGAATGAGGTGGAGCTGGTTGTGCTGGGACCTGCCACGAATATTGCACTGGCGATTCTGACCGATCGTGAGATCATGTCTAAGGTGAAACACATCTGGTCCATGGGAACACCGGGCTTTGGATTTGGAAATGCAACACCGGTTTCAGAATTCAATGTATTTATTGATGCAGAAGCCTATGCTCTGATGCTGGATCTGGAAATTCCGGTGACGATTGCCGGATTTGATCTCTGTGCCGGCAATATCGGTCTGGATCGCTATGAGCTGTCCTATCTGGCCCATGGATCCAAACCGGCACAGTTTTTGGAGCAGGCCACTTCCAAGCTTTTGCAGTTCAATCTGGATACCAGAGGGGTACATATGGTGGATCTTCCCGATGCCATTGCCATGGCAGCTGCAGTATGGCCGGAATTTGTTCAGGATAAGGTGGCATGCCACTGTCATTGCTGTACCGAGCCGGGGCATGCCTATGGCCAGGTGATCTTTTACCAGAAAGGCCGAACCTATGAGGCGATGCCGGAGATCAGTCGGTTTAATGCACAGGTCATTAAAAAAGTAGATGAAAAGCTGTTCACCGAGCGATTTATGGATCTGCTGATGGAGGAAGGGGGAAAAGAAGCATGAAACACACCAAAAAGATCACCATCCTCCACTCCAATGATCTGCACGGAGACTTTCTGGCAGAGCAGGTGGACGAAAAACTGGTGGGCGGCGTTTCCATGCTGTCCGGCTACATCGAAAAGGTGAGGGCAGAGGAGCCCAACACCATCTACGCCATTGCAGGTGATATGTTCCGGGGCTCGGTCATCGATTCGGAGTACAAGGGCCTTTCCACCATCGAGATCATGAACGCCCTTGCCCCGGACATCGTCACCATCGGCAACCACGAGGTGGATTACGGCATCGCCCACCTGCTGTTCATCGAAAAATGTGCCCGGTTCCCCATCATCAACGCCAACCTCTACATCAAAAACACTCCCACCCGGCTGTTTACCCCCTACAAGATCCTGCGGGTGGACGGCATGAACATCCTCTTCATCGGCATCATCACGCAGGATGTCATCAACCAGACCAAATCCGAATCGCTGGTGGGCTCCTTTGTGGATACCGCCGCCGCTGCTGCCGAGGTGGGCAAGATCTGCAACGCCCACAACAGCATCGACATTGATTTCACCGTGCTGCTGACCCACATCGGCTTTGAGGAGGACCGCCATCTGGCCCGCCAGCTGGACCCGGCCTGGGGGGTGGACCTGATCATCGGCGGGCACAGCCACACCTACCTGGAACACGAGGTGGAGGAAAACGGCGTGATCATTGCACAGGCGGGCACCGGCACTGACCAGATCGGGCGCTTTGATATCATTGTGGACACCGACAACAACTGCATCGATTCCTACACATGGCGCACCGTGCCCATCTGCGCCGAGACCTGCCCCCGCAACCCTGCCATGGAGCAGGTGCTGCAGCGCTTCACCAGCCAGGTGGACGAAAAATACAGCCACATCGTAGGGCGCTTCCGCCGGGAGCTGACCCACCCCCAGCGCACCCAGGAGACCGAGCTGGGCAACCTGTTTGCGGATATCTTCACCCGCAGCCTTGGCATTGATGTCATGCTCATCGGCTCCGGCAGCATCCGGGCCGAAAAGCTGGGGCCCATTGTCACCTACGGCGACCTCATCGAGGGCTTCCCCTACGACGACGGCGTGTTCATGTTCAAGGTGACAGGCCAGCAGCTGCGCCAGATGCTCCACTACATGCTGCGGGAGGAGGCCTACACCGGCCACACCGAGTTCTACCAGCTGCCCTCCACCCTGCGGCTGCGCTACGACCGCGCCAAGGGCGACTTTGATTACTTTACCTACTGCGGCAAGGAGGTGGGCAAGGAGATCGGCGACGATGCCCTGTTCACCGTGGGCCTGCAGAACTACCACTTCAAAAACATCGAGAGCTTTTTCAACATCTCCTACGATACCATCTGCAAGATCCAGAAACCCCGCAGCGTGGCTACCTCCTGCCAGGATATCCTGATGGAATATTTCCGGGAGCACGAGATGCTGGATGCGGCGGTGGACGGCAGAATGACCATTCTGCCCCCTGCCGGGCAATGACCGCTTTTTGAAAAAAGGGTACCCTTTTTTTCGGCAGAAGCTGACGCTTCTCCCGAATGGGGCCCTGAAAAAATAAATTTTACCACAGAAAGGAGCACCCCATGAAACAACGATTCACAAAACGAACGCGCCTTGTCAGTGCCCTTTTGACACTGGCCATGGTATTCACCTTCCTGCCCTTCAGCGCCTTTGCGGCGGGGACGGAGGTGGCAATCAATGCAACCAACTTCCCGGACCCTGCTTTTTTTGAGTTTGTCAAGCAGTATGACAAAAATGGAAATGACGTACTCAGCGAGGAAGAACGCAACCTAGTCTATATTCTTGATGTCAGAAACAGCGGAATCAAAGAGCTGACGGGTATCAAATGGTTCCCTAAACTGCATAGGTTGAATTGCATTGGACTGGGCCTGAAAGAATTGGATCTGAGCCAGAACAAAGAACTCGTTACGCTGGATTGCAGTGAAAATAATCTGACCCAGCTGGAACTGAGCCAAAACGCGGAACTGACGTACCTCGATTGCAGCGGAAATAACCTGACCCAGCTGAATCTGGATGCTAACACGATGCTGGAAACGCTGAAATGCTATGACAATCAGCTGTCCGCGCTGGACGTAAATTCGTTGGGCTACTTGAGAGACCTGAGCTGTGGTAATAACCCTTTGGGAACGCTGAACGTAAGCGACCTGACGCTTTTGAAATCCTTGGGTTGCTACGAGAACGGCCTGACTACACTGAATGTGGAAAACAACAGCTACCTGAAAGATTTGTCTTGCGGCGGCAACAAGCTGACCGAGCTGGATTTGAGCCATAATCCAAACCTGACGAAGTTGTATTGCAGTGACAACCAGCTGAGCCGACTGGACCTGCGCCAAAACAAGGAATTGGATACGCTGCAATGCTTCCAGAATAAGCTTGAGCTTTTGGATGTGAGCCAGAGTACAAAGCTGCAAACGATCCAATGTGCCGACAATCAGCTGACCAGTCTGAATGTGACGAAGAATACAGCGTTGAAGGAACTTGACTGCGCCAGAAATCAGCTGGTGGAGCTGGACACCCAAAACAATGTTGCTTTGGCGAATCTGAACTGTGAGAGTAACAGGCTTGCAGGCATAAACCTTGATAGCAACGTATACTTATATCTCGCTAATATTTCTGTTGGCAATAATGTTTACCCCGCAGAAATGAAGTCTGACCGAACCGTTGACTTGAGCAAACTCCCCAACAGTTTTGACGTGAAACGGGCAAGCTTCTGGCATGGCGGAAATGTAGAGGGAAAAATCCTGACCGTCAAAGAGGGCGTAACCCAGGTGAGATATAAATACGACTGTAAAGACAACCTGACGGAATACTTCTATCTGGACGTGAGCGGCACCGGCGGCTCCACCGGAGGCTCCGGTGGCGGCACCACGATTCCCCCGGAGGCGGGCAAGTACCAGCTGACAGTGACCGACGGCGTTGCCACGGTGAACGGCATCACCTCTGATGTGCTGAACGTGAAGCCCGGCGATACGGTGACCCTGACGGCAGATACCACCAAGTTCCCGGAGAACGAGGAGTTTGGCTGGTGGGAGATCACCCCCTATGGGTCTGTTTCCAACACCCTGACGGGCCAGTACCAGCGGACCGCAACCTTTACGATGCCCAATGAAAATGTCTCTGCCCGCGCCATGTCCAAGAGCGCCGGTGTCTCCACCGGTGGCGACGACGGCGGTGGCGGCGGCGGCGCGGCCATCCTGCTGGTGGGCGGCGCAGCCGTGGCCGGTCTGGTGGGTTACGGCGTGTACAGCTATGTTTCCGAGCAGCAGCTGAAAGCCCTGCTGCCGGAGGGCGTGGCCATGCCGGAGAACCGTGCCCAGACTGCCCTGCTGCTGTGGAACACCGCAGGCCGTCCTGAGCCTGCCGAAGCCCCGGCCTTCAAGGACGTTGCAGACCCGGACACCGCCAAGGCGGCGCAGTGGTGCGTGGAGCACGGCCTGATGGACCAGAAGCTGGGCGGCCGCTTTGCCCCCGACAACTCCGATCCGGCCTACAAGACCCTGAATGCCTATCAGCAGCTGGTGGGGTAACAAAACAAACCCTCTCAGTCATTGCTTCGCAATGCCAGCTCCCCCGAAGGGGGAGCTCATAGCGGCCTTTTGATCAGGTTTTGCGAAAACCAAAACCTAGGCGCAGTGTGACCTCTCCCTTTGGGGGAGGGGGCGCGGCCTGAAAAATAAGCATCCGCAGCGCACTGCGCCTGAGCTGAAACAGCCCGGCCATGCGCTGCGGATGCTTTTGTTGTGCGGCGGGGCACGCCGCCAAAAACAAAAGATCCGAACCCTTCTCTTTCGAGAAATGGTTCGGATCTTTCTTGTCTGGTGCAGTAAAGCAATCCAAATCCGAACCATTTTCCTTTGATGCGGCTTGGGCCGCTTCCTCAAACGTGATGGTCTGTGTGCCTTCTTTATAGTTAAAGGTTATCAAAACCTTATCATCGTACAGATAAATCGAATTGATGAACGTATCCACCAACGCTTGCCTCTGGTCTTTCAGGCTCATGTCCAGTTTACGGAAGCGCATCAGCCAGAAACGGATAAATTCCTCTTTGATTTTTGGCTTTGCCAGCTTTTCTTCCGCAATGCGGGCTTCAAGCTCACGCTTGGTTTCTTCGAGCTGTTCCAACCGTTCCTTGGTGGAACTGGTGAGGATTCCGGCTTGAATTGCGTTGAGCATATTCTGGATACCCGATTCTGCATCCCGGAGCTGTTTCTCATAGAGAGGAAGGTTGGTGTTCTCTCGGTCTTGCAGCTCCATGACCTTGGCGATAATGGATTCCATGGCGGCATCGTCCCGGACAAGCTGCATGGTCTGGTTCACCACCAGATCTTCCAGCCACTGTTTGCGGACAGTTTTCTTCTTGCAGCCCTTCTTCTTTTTGGCCGTGGCACATTTATAGTAGCGGTGGACTTCTCCCGTCCGGCTTGTGCCGCTTTCGCCAAACATCAGCGCACCGCAGCAACCACAGTGCAGCTTGGTTGTCAGCAGGTAATCGTCCTCTGCCTTTCTTCGGGCAGGGGCTTTCTTGTTTTTGGCAATCTTTTCCTGCACATCATCGAACAGTTCCAGCGGCACGATGGGCGGAATCGCATCCGGCACGACCACATCCCGGAATTTCAGTTCTCCGATATAACGCCGGTTTTTGAGCATGTGCTCCACGCTGTTGTAAGTAAATTCGCCTCCGACCGGGTTCTTGATGCCGTTTTCATTCAGCCAGTCCCGAATCTCTTTCATCGTGAGGCCATCCCGATACTTCGTGAACGATTCCAGCACGAAAGGGGAGGCAAGCGGGTCGATGTGAAATTTCCGCTCGGAATCCAGCGTATATCCAAACGTTCCACGACCACCGTTGCAGCGGCCTTTCAGGATGTTCTCTGTCTGTCCACGGACAACCTTTTCGGCAAGGTCGGCAGAGTAGTATTCTGCATAGCCCTCCAGAACCGATTCCAGAATGATACCCTCTGGCCCCTCGGAGATGATCTCCGTAGCCGACATGAGCTTGACACCGTTCTTCTTCAGCTGGGTCTTATACCGGGCACTGTCGTAGCGATTCCGGGCAAAGCGGTCAAGTTTCCAGACCAGAACAATATCAAACAGCTTCTTGTCGCTGTCCTTTATCATCTGTTGGAATTGAGGGCGATTATCCGTCTTGGCAGAGATGGCGCGGTCAATGTAGTGCTTGACGATAGTGATGTCATTCTTTTCGGCATAGGCCGTGCATTCACGAATCTGGCCTTCGATGGATTCTTCGCGCTGGTTATCACTGGAATAGCGGGCGTAGATCACAGCGGTCATGGCAAGCACCTCTCTTTACACGTCATTGAACGGTGGAGCGTTCTTTCAAAGCACTGTTTCGTATAATGTATATACCATGTTTTGATGGAGAAATCAAGACTTTTTATTATCTTCAGTTTTTCTTTTTGAACAATTGACCCAACAGCCACCCCTCTCGTTGAAATGAGGTGACTGTTGGGCCGACTTGCTCGGATTCCTTTATTCTTCGTTTAGCTGGACGATGGTATTATAAAAGATTTTGTTTGGAATAACGACTTGAAGAACACCCTTTTTCAAAAGTGCTTCTATGCGTTTCATGACATACCAGTCACTTACCGGAGCAGAAATCGCTTTTAATACGTCTGCGGTAAGTTCACCAACCGAAATAGGAATTCTCGATACTAAACTAATAATTCTCTGGTCGAAATAATCTATGTTAACGCTTTTAACATCGTTCGCATGCCAAATACGCATGGAGGTGTTTTCGTTTAATAGCTTTCCCCATCTTTTGGCATACTCAGTAATAGTTTCTTCCGTCAAATACTTTTGTGAGATCTTATCGGTTTTCCCTTCCATAAATTCTTTCAGACCTTCTCTGGATGCAAGCAAAATTCTATTTGTACCATACTTTGCTGCATAGTAACAAATATAATAAATGCCGCACCAACAATCGGCAGAACTCCTGACCCAAACACGCAGTGGCTTATGATTTATCATATCACATTGAACCGCATTCGCTGTACCATGATATTTCGACCACAGTTGTCTAGCTTCAATTTGGCTGTCAGGATAATATTCTGAAAGGCAATTCACGAATTGTTTGCAACGATATTCTGAATCGCAAGCATATTGAAGTTCTCCCATTGATAACATAAACGGAAACAACTTTACACTTTCGACGATGCCTAAAGCTGCTAACATATTGACATCACTGGGTTCAAAAACAATTTCATCCATAGCTGGTCAAAATCATAATTTCGGGATGGTAACTTGTGTAGTTGCACTCCAATAGATTGGTTTGCTTGAGCCAACCACTCCAAAATAACACCCAACGCTGCAATCAAGATAAGTTCCAACATCATAGAAGTCATATGTATAGGTTGTATTATATATACTTTGTTCTGGAACTAGTGCTGTCGTTGAAAATGGGCAGCTTCGTTCGATGTTATCGGAATAGCTCGTGTAGTAATCCGTTCCTGAAACATTTTTTATTAAATCCGGGCCAATACCGACGGTAGTTCCACTCATATAAAAGCCCAATCCATTGGCCTTTGTATAAAGAACTCTCCATGTTCCATCAATATACGATACAACTCTTGAGCCGTCTGTATTAGAAACAGGAACGCGCATTGGAACCTCGGCCAAAACATAAAATCCGAGATTCTCTTGTTCTTGCACAGAAAGATTGAGAAGTTCTTCTATCGAATAATCATCGATCTTTCTCTTATTTCCAGTTGCAAATGCTGGCTGAATGGTCAGGAGAAATAAAACCGTGACCAATAGAATGGAAATCAGCCGTTTGATTTTGTTAGTTATAGTATACTGCCTCCTAATTTATTTTTTTCTTCACTCAATACACTAAAGCTCCATTGGAATCACCTTCATTAAATTTTCCCCTTCAGGTGTATACTCCTCGGCAAATAAATGTGAACCATACAAATGCTGAAACTACTAGAATACTGTTGGAATAGAAAATATTGTGACCTTACACTGCTTTGGGTGATTACTTTGCTTTCCTTCATTGAATAGCTAGAACAACAGCTACTATCAAGAACAAAGTTGAAAGCCCAAGCTGAACCCATGCAATTTTTTCGTTTTCGGCATTGTTACAGCCTTTGGAGGATACTGCCACTTGGATATAATGCACTGCTACGATTCCATATGAGAAAAACAAAGAAGCCCAAGCATAAGGTACTGCGCTTTTATCTGTCAATCGGACAAGATTACTAGTCCATACTGAAATGCAGCCCCAAAGGGCAAAAGGAGCAATAAGAAAAAAGTTGCTTTTGCCTTTTTTCATTCTTAGCCTCCCACAGCTTGATGGTACGATTTTGTAGTATCCATAAGGTGTCCACCGGAATCATACGAATACAAAATATCATGATAGCAATGGGTATAGTAGCTATTACTCATGATCACATTTTCCTTTCCTTATTTTGATTTGATTGCTTTTACGACTAAATAAATGACCAGTATGCCGATGCAGAGCGAAATAATTGTCAATGCCTCTGCCGTTGCATTAAGGCAAGCACCAATAAAATAAACCAATACCAAAAATGCAACAAAAGCGATAAGAAGCAGCACCCATTTGTTTTTTTTCATGTTATCACCTCCCTATCTACAAAAGTTGGCATTAAATTTTTGTTGAACCAAAGGAATTGTTGAGAATACAATCAATACCCATTTGGAGAGATAGTAGCAAACTACATGACGTGTATACGGAAGCACATTAAAAATGGCAAGCAGGAAATCTATTGACGAAAGAACAGATGCGACCATCTTGTAACTTGACCGCTTCTTTTCACTTAAAGGCTTATTCTTTGCTTCGATAGGTGAGAGAAAGATAGAGATGCCCAAAAGAGCTACTGTTGTCAGGATACGGAAAAGGTGATTTGCTGCGATTGCCTTACTTAGCAAAATGCAGATAAGTGCCAGTCCGGAGAATGCCAAATAGCATCTGGTGTGCGATGTTGCATGGTATCCGCCAATGTAGATTCGCTGTGGGATAAACCCAATCAAAAATGAAAGTGCGTACCGCACATCACCACACACAACAGCGATTAAAACAACAAGCAGAACGCTCACAACAGATGATATGAGCAACTCGTACCCATAGACATACGCATCCGCCTTTGCTTCATCTATCACTTTTTGCTCGCAGAAAAGACGGACTGATTTTTGAGACAGCGTGCGTTCCCACATTGCAGTTGCGCCACCTTATCTTCTGATTTTTGCTTCACTGTATCATAAATTTCAGCAAAATCAAGAGGTTTGGCAAAACTGGTCGTTCTGGTGACAAAAGTGGTAGGTCAGGCTACTTGTAAGGAGCCTTTGCACAGTCTATAATAGTAGCAGGACATTATTTTGTGGAGGTTGTCGAAATGCTGAAGTACCACGTTGCAGTCTGCGATGATGAGAAATCAGACCTTGATGGCATTGTTCAAAGCGTCCAGCAGTACGATGTGCAAGGCTGCTTTGACATTGAAACTTACATGGATGGAAACGAACTTCTGAGCGAATTGCAAATGCAGAAGAAATCCTTTGATCTGCTTCTTCTCGATATCGAGATGCCATCCAACGGTTTTCAGCTGGCGCAGTCTTTGATTCAGATGGAGAAGCATCCTTTGGTGGTATTTGTCACGAAGCGGCATGAGTACGCTGTGCAGGGATATGGCATTGCATTCCGCTACCTTGTCAAACCTTTGGATCAGACGCTGTTCGCTGCGGCAATGGATGCCGTCCTTCAGGAACTGAACTCCAAACATTTCACGATCGAATACGATGGTGTTACCATGTCCTTGGAAACATCGGACATTTACTTTCTGGAAAGCCACGGACATAAAGTTCTGATTCACTGCAAGGAGCAAGACCTTACATTGCGAATGAGCATTCCTGAAGCCTTGGAGCAGCTTCCCAAACGGTGCTTTGTGTCACCACACAAAAGTTATCTCGTCAACATGGAACACATTGTTTACGCTACGGGAACCGCTGTTTTTCTTTCCAGCGGACATCAGCTGCCGATCAGCAGGAGGAAGCGTCAGGAGTTCAATCAGATCTTCAACGCTTATTTGGGAAGATGATGCTTTATTATTTCGTTGAGTTTGCAGGGAGCTTTGCCAACATTGCCCTGTTGCTGCTTTTTATCGGTCGGCTGTTTCCCAAAAAGGAGCCCGTCTCAAGGTGGTTCTATGCCTATGTTGCACTCTTGATTGCTGGGCAGTGTGCTTTGAGTTTATTCCCGGATTGGGTGACGCAGCGCACGATCTATCTTTTAGTTGGCGGATTTTTCCTTGCATTGCTGTTCTATGAGGTTCGACCGTGGCAGGCGGTTTTTGCAAGCGGAGCTTTCTTCACACTGATTGCTTTGGTGGAAGTGCTTGCAATGCTTCTGATTGGGCTGCGTATCCCGGATACCGACATTCTAATGCAGGCTGGGGCAGCACGGTTGGTCTATGTTGTTTTTTCAAACCTGATTCAAATTCCACTCGTAGTCCTGATCTCACATTTTTTCAGCCGAAAAGGAAATGCTCTGCGTATCCTATGGCTGCTGCCGATCATTGCGATTCAAATCGCAAGTATTGCTGTCTGTTATGTGGCACAGTATCATGCTGCGGATGAGTATTTCCCGGATTATATGGTCGGTCTTATGGCGGTGCTTCTCCTTATAAACATCCTGATCGTGTTCTATGTGGAAGCTCTCCGGGAAAATGAACTGGAAAAATTCAAAGTTAAGTTCAACGAACAGCAGTACAATCTTCAAATGGAATACTACCAGCAGCTCAAAGAACGCCAGGAAGAAGTCCGTTCTCTGCGGCATGATGTGAAGAAATACATCCTGGCGATGCAGGCAGTTGCAGAACACGGTGATACCGAAGAACTTCACAAGATTGCGCAGGCTGCCACGGATGTTTTCGAGCGTTCCACAAATATTTCTGCGGTCGGAAATCCTGTTGTTGATGCTCTTTTGAATTATTACTTACGAATTGCGGAAAGGAATAACATCAACGTCAAACTGGATGTGACGATTCCTGAAGTCCTGACGATCTCATCGTTGTCTTTGAGCATCATTATCGGAAACACATTTGACAATGCCATCGAAGCCTGTTGCGACCTGCCAGCGGAACAGAGAATCATTCATCTACAGCTGCGCAAGCAGTATCGAAGCCTCTTCTATCGGCTGGAAAACCCATACAGTGATACTTCTCGCGGAATCCGCATCGAAGAGTATCACGGTTACGGACTAAAAAATATAAATCGTATCGTTCAGGAGAACCATGGTGACTTCTATACGAAAAAGAAAGACGGTGTGTTTACCGTCCAAGTCCGCCTGAACTGCGAAAATTAAAACATTCTCCTAAAACATTGCTTTGCTTTTGCTTGTACTTTGTGTGTTTCATTCATCTGATGTATTCATTATCCTGAAGTGTTGACACACATCAATACTTATGTTATCATTCCCAACAAATCCACAGCGATTTCTGTAAAGAAACGATTCTGTGCGGTTTTATTTCCTGCGAAGATTTACCGCCCCGCAACACACCCGATCATTTTGCCGTCTGTTTCACCCGACAAAATCCTTCGCCTGTACTGCGTGGGCGGTATTTTCTTTTTGGGGAAGCCGTACCTTGAGAATTTCATGAGCCGTCCGAGCGTGATACCGGCTTTTCGGCCAACGCCGCTGCAAAACAGGGGCAGGAACTTCGTTCGGGGCAAACGGCGATTCACATATATGAGCAGTGGAACTCTCTACTTATTTTTGCGTCTTAACAATTCGGAAACAACTTTCGGAAATACGTTTTGAGCGCAGCAGTGGAGAGCAAGAACCGTCCCGTGGCCACAAATTTTCAATTCTTGAAAATCTTGTGCTCCACCGGGACTTCACTTCTTCAATGCACCTGCATTTCCGAAGTGATCTTGTTGGGGCGTGCCTGCCCCAAACCCTGCTCATGGTTCGCACCTGACGGTGCGAACAGCAACGGCGTGTCGTGCTTACATAACTTCACCGAGGAGTTATCGAACAGACAGGAGGTACAATGACCAAAACGAATGTTCAACCGATTCCTAGCAATTCCCAGCACCACGACACGCCGAACAACAAAACGCACGTCATCAAGTTCCGTGTGACGGAAACTGAAAAGATGGAACTCCAATGCACAGCAAAACTCCTTCATCTCTCCCTGTCCACCCTCATCCGCCGTGCGCTGCACAATGCGAAGATCGAGCGCACCGTTGTCGTTGCCGGCGGCGGAGAAGAAACCCTGACTGCCGTTTCCACTCTGCTTGCCCAGTGCAGCAGGGTGGGCGGCAACCTGAACCAACTCGCACGACACTTCAACTCCGGCGGAGCAGACACCGAACAGCTCCGGGCGAAACTTCTGGACGAACTTGCAGACCTGACTGCCTTCCGGCTCAACGCCGAGAAAGTTCTGGGTAAACTGTATGGCAACGCTGAAGCATATCGCCTCTAAAAATTCGGACTACTCTGCCGCTGAGACCTATCTGGTTTACCAGCACGATGAATTTTCCGGCAAGAAAATTCTGGATGAACAGAGCAGACCCAAGCTGCGGGAATCGTACATTCTGGACACCCTTGAATGCGGCGAAGCCTCGTTTGCAATGGCCTGCCTGCTGGCAAACCGGAAGTACGACAAGAACAACCACCCGGATGACATCAAGAGTCACCAGTATATCATCAGCTTCGACCCGCGGGATGCAGCCGAAAATGGGCTGACGATGGAAAAGGCACAGGCCCTCGGCCTGAACTTCTGCAAAGAGAACTTTCCCGGTCATCCTGCTATCGTCTGCACCCACCCGGACGGACACAACCATTCGGGAAATATCCATGTCCACATCGTGATCGGCAGCGTCCGGACACGAGAAGTGGAGCGCAAGCCCTATATGCAAAAGCCCCGTGACTGGCGTGAGGGCATGAAGCATTCCAGCACAGCCCAGACCATGCGGCACCTGCGTGTCGCAGTCATGGAAATGTGTCAGGATGCCAAGCTGTACCAGATCGACCTGCTCAGCTCGAAAAAGCGTGTGAGCGAGCGTGAATACTGGATGAAACGGCGCAGTCAAATGAAACTCGACCGTGAAAACGCTGCCCTGCTTGCCGCCGGACAGCAGCCTACACAAACGGAGTTTGAAACCGCAAAGGAGACTTTGCGGAAACAGATCTCGGATGTGCTGGACAATGCAGCGAGCTTTGAAGATTTCTCGGACAGGCTCTTGCAGCAGTACGGCATTACCGTCAAGGAAAGCCGTGGACGGCTCAGCTATCTGCCTGCTGGAAGGACAAAGTTCATCCGGGCGCGCAGCATCGGTGACAAGTTCGAGAAAGAACTTGTGCTTGCCGCTCTGAAAGCCAATACCGAACGCAAGCGCACTATCCAGTCCAAGTCTGACCGCATCGGGAAACTGATCGATATTCAGGCGAAGCTGAAGCAGGGTAAGGGCATCGGCTACGAGCGTTGGGCGAAAAAACACAACCTCAAAGCTATGGCACAGACCTTGATCCTCTTGCAGGAAAATGGTCTGCTCAACGAGGACGCACTCGACCAGAGAATTACAGAGCTTGATACCAAGTTCCACGATTCGCTGGCAGTGGTGAAAGATCTCGAAGGTCGCATGAAAGCCAACAAAGAGCTGCGCTATCATGTCGCAGCCTACGCCAGCACCAAGAGCGTCGCACAGCAGTTAAAAGCTGCAAAACGACCCGCAGCCTTTGAAGAACAGCACCGTGCAGAGCTGACAGCGCACCGGGCGGCAGCAGCCTATTTCAAGGCAAATGATATCACCAAGCTGCCCAGCCCGAAGAAACTGGAAGCCGAGTATGCGCAGCTGGCATCCGAAAAGGCACAGTTCTACGAGCAGTACAAGGAAGCCAAGAACGAGCTGCTCAAGCTGAAAACCGCAAAGCAGAATGTTGCGTCCTTTTTCCGGGAGGAAGAACCGGCGCAGCAGGAGAGATAAAGGAGTGTGCGTATGATCAACCTGAAAATCGACCCGGAGTTCCAGTCTCAGATTCCTCCTCTGACCGATGATGAATTTAAGCAGCTTGAAGAAAACATCCTCAAGGAAGGCAAGCTGCTCTCTCCTTTGATCGTTTGGAACAATACCCTTGTTGACGGCCACAACCGTTATGCCATTCTCCAGAAGCACCCGGAGATTTGCTTTTCCACCATGCCGCTCCGATTTGAAAGCAGAGAAGAAGTCCTCGCATGGATCTGCAAGAATCAGTTGGGGCGGCGCAACCTCACCCCGGAGCAGAAGCTGTTCCTCATCGGGAAGCAATATGAAGCGGAAAAATCCTCTCATGGCGAAGCCCGCAAAGAATCGCATGATGAAAATGGCCGATTTCACCGGAGTTCTCAAACTGATAACTCCGGTGAAGCCATGAAAACCTGCGAACGAATCGCAGAGGAAAATGGTGTAAGCAAGGCAACTGTACTTCGCGCATCGAAGTACATGAAAGGTGTTGAAATTGCTGAATCCCTGATTCCCGGTATGCGGGAGAAGATTCTGAACAAACAGGTAAAAGTCAGCAAGGCTGATATGCACCGCCTTGCACGAGCCAACTATGATGCCCGCGCACAGACCTTGCAGGAAATCCTGCACCCGGAACTGAAAGTTGAACCAAAACCGGATGCCGATGGCATCATCCGGGAACCGGGAAAGGCACCTGTATTGCCGTTTCAGAAAATCGAATCGGTTTACGACAGCGATGCTTACCCGGAAGAAGTGCGGCATGATTATGTCGCACTGGAACACGTTACAACACGTTTCCGCACAGAGTTTGACTATCTTCTGAGAACTATGCCAGACACAGCACAGCGAGAAGTCATTCTCGAAATCATCCACAAGCACAAGGAGTACCTTGCTTCGCTGGAATCTGCGCTCGCAGAGGATGAGCAGACAGCATAACAACAGGCACATTGTATGCTGTCAACAGAAATCCAAAGGAGTGTGCGTTTGAACAAAAAGAAAAAGTCCACAAATATTTCCCCTTACCCCGATGAAGCCATCGAACGACTGGCACGGGCATTCTATCCGGCGATCCTTGCCTGCTGGAACAGCGAGGAAGGTCAACGGGAATTTGCTGCATGGCAGGCGGAACAGGCTCATCATGCCCCCAGCAAAGAAAAGCAGAGCGTTCCCGACGGGGAACGCCCTGTTGTACATATCGCTGTTATCTGTGGCTTTAATCGCAAGTTTTACAAGCAGAGCAATTCTCAACGACCTGTTTGCGATATGCAATTCACGGTTGTTGCCAACGAATCAAATCGTGAATTACGCTGGCAGGGTGCGTCCTATTCAGGGACGCACCCTGTTTTTGTTTTGTATTTGATCTTCTAATCCATGGTTCAGACTGTATTCGCTCAAACACCCTCTAGAATGGTATGCCGGAAGCAGATGCCTCAAAGCTGCCGACATCTCCGATTTTTCAAAAAGACTTGACATTCCCGGGTAGTTCTATATAATTATCAATGTTAATTACCTTCGATAATCGTTTGGAGAGGAATTTCATTATGACCATCGAACTGATCAAGCAGCTGCTGGATGCCTGCTATCTGGCAAAGCGGGCACGGGAGATGCTGCCTGCCCTGCCGGAGGGTGTGACATCCTCCTATATCCAGTGTCTGGATGTTATTCAGAAATTGCAGACCCGTGGCATCTGGCCGAAGATCTCTGATCTCAGCGATGCGCTGAATCTGCCCCGCCCCGGTGTGACCCGTACCGTAAAAGAGATGGAGCACAAAGGGTATCTGAGAAAACAGGTGTCCGCTGAAGATGGCCGCGTGACCTATCTGTTCCTCACCGAGAGCGGGCAAGCGCTTTCCCAGAAGTACAATACGGACTACTTCTCGCAACTGCTCCCGTATCTGGACGGCATTTCCGAGGAGGACGCAGCGTGCACCATCCAAACGCTGGAAAAATTCTATGCTATTATGTGCGAAAGGAAAGATTCTCTTGAAAAACGATAAGACCGATTTTACCCAAGGCCGCATTTTGCCAAAGCTCGCCTTTTTCATGCTGCCCATTCTGGGTGCGCTGGTGCTGCAGGCCGCTTACGGCGCAGTAGATCTTCTGGTAGTGGGGCGCTTTGGCTCCACTTCAGGCTTGTCTGCGGTTTCCACCGGTAGTCAGGTACTCAACCTCGTCACCTTTGTTGTCACCCAGCTTGCCATGGGCGTCACAGTGCTCATTGCCCGCTATCTGGGCGAAAAACGACCGCAGTACATCGGGCAAGTCATTGGCGGGGCAGCTATTGTGTTCACCCTTCTGGCAGCTGCACTGTTCGTGGTGCTGGTGTTTTTTGCACGGTTTATTGCCAGTCTGATGCAGGCTCCTGCCGAAGCCCTAGACCTGACCGCCAGCTATGTGCGCATTTGCGGCAGCGGCATCTTCTTTATTGTAGCCTATAATATGCTCTCGGCTCTTTTCCGCGGTCTGGGCGACAGCCGCTCTCCGCTGATCTTTGTGCTGGTGGCGTGCATTGTGAATGTTATTGGCGATCTGGTGCTGGTGGCTGGTTTTCATCTGGATGCTGCCGGTGCCGCCATTGCTACGGTAGCAGCACAAGCCGTCAGCGTAATCTGTGCAATCGCAATGCTGCTGAAGAAGGAGCTGCCCTTCAAAATCCATCGCTCTGATTTCAAGCTGAACCCCCAGTGCAAAAAATTTCTGGGCATCGGTCTGCCGCTGGCTTTGCAGGAGTTTTTGACCCAGCTTTCCTTTCTGGCGCTCTGCGCTTTCGTCAACCGGTTGGGGCTGGAGGCATCTTCCGGCTACGGTGTGGCGTGCAAGATCGTTAATTTTGCCATGCTGATCCCCAGTTCTCTGATGCAGTCCATGGCATCCTTTGTGTCCCAGAACGTGGGTGCTGGCAATAAAAAACGCGCCGAGCAGTCCATGTTCACCGGCATTGGCATCGGTCTAGTGTTCGGTTGCGCCGTATTTGCACTGGTGTGGTGCAAGGGTGACGTTCTCTCCGGTCTGTTTACGGCAGATGCCGCTGTTATTGCCAACAGCTACGCCTACCTCATGGGCTTTGCGCCCGAGACCATCGCCACTGCCATCCTGTTCAGCATGGTAGGTTACTTCAATGGCAACGACAAAACCCTCTGGGTCATGGTACAGGGGCTGGTGCAGACTCTGCTGGTGCGTCTCCCCATGGCGTATATTATGAGTATCCAGCCCAACGCCAGCCTGACGATGATCGGTCTGTCCGCACCCACCTCCACCGCAGTGGGCATCTTATTAAACATCTGCTTTTTCCTCTGGCTTAAACGATACGAAAATCAAACGTCTGCATAAGTTTTGAAGGCTGGAGGCCTGCCGATGGTTGTTACCACCTATAAACATGATACGGTCGTGCTTGAAATTTCAAATTCAATCATGAGTCGATAATAGCAAACAAGCCCACAGGATAGACCGCATAAAAATACGGCAGACCTGTGGGCTTGTTCCTTATATCGAGTTAATCTCTAAACGATAAATCCTCTGATCCATGACCTCCGACCACATTCTTCAAATATTCCTCCGGGTTACCATTCAGAATCAAATCCGCGTAGCTCAGCGGATCATTGTAGATGAGGTAATCCAACTCCGACCTCTGCGCCATGGTCGCATCCAACGCATCCTCGACCCCGGTGCAGTCGATGGAAATTTTTCTTCCATCCCGGAGCAGCAGCTCCACGCAGCCGGTGTCCATGTTGAATTTGCAGGTTCTTTCATCGTACTTCATACTCGTGTCCTTTCTACCTTACGGCACCTTTACAGTTGTGACCTTCGTGATACGGTCTTTCTTTTGATAAGGTTTCGGACACACGGCCGTCAGGGAAGAGCCTGAATTTTCATTTCCGAAGAAAACAAAAAATCCGAACCCTTCTCCTATCGAGAAAAGGTTCGGATTTTCATGGTTTGGTGCGGATAAGAGGACTTGAACCTCCACCGAGTTGCCCCGATTAGAACCT
>OGPC01000574.1_pt1 | contig 32828 bp, 31 predicted proteins | sample 1552911 | NCBI WGS metagenome assembly OGPC01 (sample SAMEA2580248, study PRJEB22360) | human gut metagenome | biome: human gut; feature: human-associated habitat; material: faeces | place: Denmark | collected 2008/2010 | reverse complement strand
ACTCCTTTGTCCCGCCTGTGGGGGGGTGCCGGCGGCCCTGCCGATGCAGCCGTGCTGGCCTTGCTGGCAGGCAAGCTTGGCTATGACCCCGATGTGCGCTGCACCCACCACGATGAAGCGCACGGTGAGGGCAGCCACACTTGCGGCAGCCATGACTGCGGAAACCACAGCTGCCACTGATGGACACACAGCCTGCACAGCTCCCCTGCAAAAAGGCTGAAGGCTTTGCTCTAAGCAGCCTATCCCCTTTTGTAAAAAGCGTGAAAAAATATCTCCCCTTTTCTTGACAACGCATCACATCTGTGTTATACTTCTCACGATTTTGAAAGACGAATCGAGTTTGTAAGAGTTTTTCAAAGCAATTTACCTACGGACCGCCCAACAGGGGCGGGGCGAACGATTGCAAAAGCTTCGTTGTGCCCCATGGCCATACGGACAGCCGGGTCCACTGCCGATCGGCAACGCAGGTTGCCTTATTGATTGAGTTAGAAGCTCAAATTTTATAAGTTGGTTCCTTTACAACCATGAAATTGCACGGGTATCGTGCAGACTTGTGAAACGGTCAATAAGAGTAGTAAAAGTGTAATTGCTATATAGACTCTCGTCATCCCGTCTTTTTGAACCATGCGGAGGTTTTCCCCAGTGTCACCGGGGGCTTTGTCTGCATGTTCAGAACGCTTTTTCAAGCGCAGGTCTGCACCAGTGTGGTGGGCCTGCGCTTTTTTGCTGCGCCGGAACCAGGGACGGAGGAGAAAAGATGAGTGAGAACCGTACACGGTTCCGGCTGGATCAGCGCCGCGCGCCCATTTATGAGGCGCTGGAGCAGTTCCGGCAGATGCGTGTGGTACCTTTTGATGTGCCCGGCCACAAGCGGGGCCGCGGCAACCCGGAGCTGACGGCCTTTCTGGGCCAGCAGTGCGTGGGTGTGGACGTGAACAGCATGAAGCCGCTGGATAATCTCTGCCACCCGGTATCGGTCATCCGGGAGGCCGAGGAGCTGGCCGCCGATGCCTTTGGCGCAGCCCATGCCTTTTTAATGGTGGGCGGCACCACCAGTTCTGTGCAGAGCATGGTGCTGACAGCCTGCAAGCGGGGCGATGAGATCATCCTGCCCCGCAACGTGCACCGCAGTGTGCTGAACGCGCTGGTGCTCTGCGGCGCGGTCCCGGTCTATGTGAATCCCGAGGTGGACAAGCGGCTGGGCATCTCGCTGGGCATGAAGCGGGAGCAGGTGGCCAAGGCCATCAAGGAGCACCCCAACGCCGTGGCCGTTCTGGTGAACAACCCCACCTACTACGGCATCTGTTCCGACCTGCGCGCCATCGTGAAGATGGCCCACGAGGCCGGGATGCTCTGCCTGGCCGACGAGGCCCACGGCACCCACTTCTACTTTGGCAACGGCCTGCCCGTTTCCGCCATGGCTGCGGGGGCCGATATGGCCTCGGTCTCCATGCACAAGAGCGGCGGCAGCCTGACCCAGAGCAGCCTGCTGCTCATCGGGCCCAATGTGCATCAGGGCTATGTGCGGCAGATCATCAACCTGACCCAGACCACCTCCGGCAGCTATCTGCTCATGTCCAGTCTGGACATCTCCCGCCGCAACCTTGCCCTGCGGGGGCGGCAGGTGTTCCATCAGGTGGCGGATATGGCCGAGTACGCCCGGGAAGAGATCAACGCCGTGGGCGGTTACTATGCCTTTGGCAAGGAACTGTGCAACGGCAACTCTGTCTTTGACTTTGACACCACCAAGCTCAGCGTCCACACGCTGGACATCGGCCTTGCCGGCATCGAGGTCTACGACATCCTGCGGGATGAGTACGACATCCAGATCGAGTTCGGCGACATCGGCAACATCCTGGCCTACCTCTCCATCGGCGACCGCCCCCAGGAGATCGAGCGGCTGGTCAGCGCTCTGGCCGAGATCAAGCGCCGCTACCACACCGACGGCACCGGCCTGCTGAGCCAGGAATACATCGACCCCGTGGTGGCTGCCAGCCCGCAGGAGGCCTTCTATGCCCCCAAAAAGAGCCTGCCCCTGCGGGAGACCGAGGGCATGGTCTGCAGCGAGTTCGTCATGTGCTACCCCCCGGGCATCCCCATTCTGGCCCCCGGCGAGCGCATCACCAAGGAGATCCTGAACTATATCGAGTACGCCAAGGCCAAGGGCTGCAGCATGACCGGCCCTGAGGACCCTGATATTTTGCACCTGAACGTTCTGGCATAAGGAGGGAAAACAGATGGAGTTTTGGTTTTCGGAATTTCACACCCCCGATGTGAAGCACAGCATCCGGGTGAACAAGCAGCTCTACTCCAAGCAGAGCGATTACCAGCGCATTGATATTTTTGAAACGCCCGAGTTTGGCCGGGTGCTCACACTGGACGGCAATGTGATGCTGACCGAGCGGGACGAGTTCATCTACGACGAGATGATCGTCCACGTGCCCATGGCCGTGCACCGGGAGGCAAAGGATATCCTTGTCATCGGCGCAGGCGACGGCGGCGTGGTGCGGGAGCTGACCCGCTACGACCGGGTGGAGCGCATCGACCTGGTGGAGATGGACCCCCAGGTGGTGGAGGCCTGCCGCGCCTACCTGCCCGGCAACGCCTGCCGGATGGATGACCGCCGGGTGCACATCTATTTTGAGAACGCCCTCAAGTTCATCCGCCAGTGCGAGGAGGAATACGACCTCATCATCGTGGACTCCTCCGACCCCTTCGGCCCCAGCGAGGGTCTGTTCACCCGTGAGTTCTACGGCAGCTGCTTCAACGCCCTGAAAGAGGACGGCATCATGGTCAACCAGCAGGGCAGCCCCTTCTACGCCGAGGATGCCAACGCCATGCAGCGCAGCCACAAGCGCATTGCTTCCACCTTCCCCATCAGCCGGGTGTATCAGGCCCACATCCCCACTTTTGCAGCGGGCTACTGGCTGTTCGGCTTTGCCAGCAAGAAGTACCACCCCATCGATGATCTGGATGCAAACGCCTGGAAGGCCCTGAACATGCGCACCCGGTACTACACCACCAAACTGCATATCGGAGCATTCTACCTGCCGGCTTTTCTGGAGGAGATGCTGCGGGAAGTGGAGGAACACTGATGCTGCATCGCAATGTTGAAAATTTCATCGGCTGCGACAGCAGCTACCGTGCCGCCAGCATCGTGCTGTACGGTGCCCCCTACGATTCCACCACCAGCTACCGCCCGGGGGCCCGGTTCGGCCCGGCTGCCATCCGGCACGAGAGCTACGGTCTGGAGACTTACAGCCCCTACCAGAACGCCGACCTGACCGATTTTGACATCTTCGACAGCGGCGACCTGGAGCTCTGCTTCGGCTCCAGCGAGAGCGCACTGGCCGACATCCAGAGCCGCGCGGCAGAGATCCTGCACGACGGCAAGTTCCCGCTCCTGCTGGGCGGCGAGCATCTGGTCACGCTGGGTGCCGTGCGGGCCATGGTGGAAAAGTACCCCGACCTCCACATCGTCCACTTTGATGCCCACGCCGACCTGCGGGACGACTATCTGGGCGCAAAGCTCAGCCACGCCTGTGTCCTGCGCCGCTGCCATGACCTCATCGGCGACGGGCGCATCCACCAGTTCTGCATCCGCAGCGGCGACCGCACCGAGTTTGAGTTCGCGGCTGCCCACACCGAGATGCACAAGTTCGATTTCACGGGCCTTGCCCAGCTCACTGAGCAGCTCTGTGCCAGCAAGGTGCCCGTTTACCTGACCATCGACCTCGACTGCCTGGACCCCTCCTGCTTTCCCGGCACCGGCACCCCGGAGGCCGGCGGCGTGAGCTTTTTGCAGCTGCTGGAAGCCATCCGCACCGTGACCAAGGCCAACATCGTGGGTGCGGACCTCAACGAACTGGCCCCCACGCTGGACACCACCGGCGTTTCCACAGCCACGGCCTGCAAGGTCCTGCGGGAGCTGCTGATCGCACTGGACAAGGGCTGGCCGGGCTTTCAGGTATAAGGACAGACCGTAAAAAGACAACTTTACAGATAAAGGAGTAACCGATATGAGCAAAGTTCTGATCATCGGCTGCGGCGGCGTGGCCTCCGTTGCCATCCACAAGTGCTGCCAGGTCCCCGAGGTGTTCACCGAGATCTGCATCGCCAGCCGCACCAAGGCAAAGTGCGACAAGCTGGCCGCCGAGCTGGCCCCCAAAACCACCACCAAGATCACCACCGCACAGGTGGATGCCGACCACGTGGATGAGGTCATCGCCCTCATCAAGAGCTACCAGCCCGATCTGGTGATGAACATCGCCCTGCCCTATCAGGATCTGACCATCATGGATGCCTGCCTGGCCTGCGGCGTGAACTACATGGACACCGCCAACTACGAGCCTGAGAACACCGACGACCCGGAGTGGCGCGCCATTTACGAGAAGCGCTGCAAGGAGGCCGGTTTCTCCGCCTACTTTGATTACAGCTGGCAGTGGGCCTACGCCAAGAAGTTTGAGGAGGCCGGCCTGACCGCCCTGCTGGGCAGCGGCTTTGACCCGGGCGTGACCCAGGCTTACTGCGCTTACGCCAAGAAGCACGAGTTCGACACCATCGACACCATCGACATTCTGGACTGCAACGGCGGCGACCACGGCTATGCCTTTGCCACCAACTTCAACCCTGAGATCAACCTGCGCGAGGTCTCTGCCCCCGGCAGCTACTGGGAGAACGGCCACTGGGTGGAGATCCCGGCCATGAGCATCAAGCGGGAGTACAACTTTGATCAGGTGGGCCAGAAGGATATGTACCTGCTCCACCACGAGGAAATCGAATCTCTGGCCAAGAACATCCCCGAGGCAAAGCGCATCCGCTTCTTTATGACCTTCGGCCAGAGCTACCTCGACCACATGCGCTGTCTGGAGGACGTGGGCATGCTGTCCACCACCCCGGTCAACTTCAACGGTCAGGAGATCGTGCCCATCCAGTTCCTCAAGGCCCTGTTGCCCGACCCCGCCAGCCTTGGCCCCCGCACCAAGGGCAAGACCAACATCGGCTGCATCTTCACCGGCAAGAAGGACGGCAAGGAAAAGACCTACTACATCTACAACGTCTGCGACCATCAGGAGTGCTACAAGGAGGTCGGCTCTCAGGCCATCAGCTACACCACCGGTGTGCCTGCCATGTGCGGCGCGCTGATGCTGCTGACCGGTAAGTGGACCACCAAGGGCGTGCACACTGTGGAAGAGTTTGATCCGGACCCGTATCTGGATGCTCTGGACAAGTACGGCCTGCCCCGCTCCGAGAGCCATGCCCCGGCTCTGGTGGACTGATGCGGCTGGCCGACACCCGCCCGCCCTTTGCGGGGCTGGCGAACCTCTCTGAGGCTGCACTGGCTGCCCTGCCCACCCCCTGCTACCTGCTGGATGAAGCCCGGCTGCGCCGCAACGGCGAGATCCTGCTGGGCGTGCAGCAGCGGACAGGCTGCAAGATCCTGCTGGCCCAGAAGGCCTTTTCCAACTACGACCTCTACCCGGTGCTGGCCCCCTATCTGGCAGGCACCGAGGCCAGCGGCCTGTACGAGAGCCGCCTGGGCAGGGAAGAGCTGCCGGAGAAGGAGAACCATGTGTTCTGCGCCGCCTACCGGGCCGACCAGTTCGAGGAGCTGCTGCAATACGCTGATCACATCGTGTTCAACTCACCCCACCAGCTGGCAAAGTTCGGCCCGGCCGCAAAGGCGGCGGGCAAGAGCGTGGGCCTGCGGGTGAATCCCGAGCATTCCACCCAGGAGGGCCACGAGATCTATGACCCCTGCGCCCCGGGCAGCCGTCTGGGCACCACCCGCGCCCAGTGGGATGCCGCTGCGGCGCAGCACCCTGACCTGCCCGACCTGCTGGACGGCCTGCACTTCCACACCCTGTGCGAGCAGGATTCCGACGCGCTGGTGGCCACCCTGCCCGCGCTGGAAGCGAAATTCGGTGACCTGCTGCCCCGGATGAAGTGGCTCAACTTTGGCGGCGGGCACCACATCACCCGCCCGGATTACGACCTTGCCACGCTGGAAAAGTGCATCACCGGGACGCAGGAAAAGTACGGCGTGCAGGTGTATCTGGAACCGGGCGAGGCCTGGGCGCTGAACGCAGGCTACCTTGTCACCACGGTGCTGGACACCCTGCAGAACGGCGAGACACATCTTGCCATTCTGGACATGTCCGCAGCCTGCCACACGCCGGATGTCATCGAGATGCCCTACCGCCCGCCCCTGCTGGACGCGGGCGAGCCGGGGGAAAAGCCCTGCACCTTCCGGCTGGGCGGCCCCACCTGCCTTGCCGGGGACGTGGTGGGCGATTACAGCTTTGCCGCCCCCCTCACCGAGGGTGACCGGCTCATCTTCGGTGACATGGCCATCTATTCCACCTGCAAGAACAACACCTTCAACGGGATGCCCCTGCCGGATATCTGGGTGCTGCATGAAAACGGCACCACCCAGCCGCTGGCCCGCTTCGGCTACCACGATTTCAAATACCGTCTGGGCTCGCCCCGCTGAGCCGCCCGGATACACAAACACCCCTCTGCGCTCCTTTCGGAATGCAGAGGGGTGTTTGCTTATGAAACGGAGAACTCAGATCTCATACCACTTGATTTCGTTGGCTTCCAGATGCAGGTCGAAATGGTTTCCATCGGTGGTGTAGACCGTGGTGTCCTGCGGCTCGTAGGTGTTGTTCACCACGCAGTACTTGCCATTTTTCACGTAGGCGTGCACTTCCACATTGTAGTTAGAGCTGAACCAGGTGTGCAGCTCCTCCTCGCTGTGGGCGCTCCACAGGATGGCACGGTACAGGGTGCGGCTGTTGGCAAAGCTGTAAGGCACACCGCTGATGTAGACCGCGCGGCCCTTACCGAAATCGTGTGCCGCCATCTGCACTTCCCGGTTCCGCTGCACCAGCACCTCGGTACCCTCGAGGGCGTAGATGTTCTTCTTGCCCTCGCCAAAGTCGATGGGCTGGTCGGCATCCTGCAGAATGAAGTGGTCCGGGTGCTCGTCCCAATTGTACTTGTCGTAGTTAAGGGTGAAGCCGTTTTCTTCCTCCACGCCCAGCACGCTGGCCAGCTGGAGGATGTGGCCCTGATAGGCATGACCGGAGGGCTCACCCACGCCGATGAGGCCGCCGCCGTTCCAGACGAACTTCCGGATTGCGGAGGAGATCTCCGGGTCCTCCCACCAGATGCCGCCGGTGTGGGCGGTGTCAGCATCGCCCACATTGATGATGACATCCAGCTCATCCAGCAGGGCGGGGTCCTTCTTGATGTCCTCAAAGCTGATGAACTTCACGTCAAAAGGCGCGCCGGACAGCATTTCGATGACACCGGAGTAGCTGTAGTTCTGCTTGTAGTAGAGGGCGTGGTGCACCATGTGGCAGCCCCAGGCCCGCATCTTGCCCCAGCAGTTCAGCACGGCCACCCGCTTGACGCAGTAGGGCGTGGTGCCCTTGATGTTCTCATACAGCTCACGGAACTCGCTGCAGACGCTCTCCACATAGTCCACGAACTCCGGGAACTGCAGCGCCAGCTTCAGGTAGCCGCCGTAGCCGATGCGGTCGATGGGCTTGCGCAGGATGGCGCGGCGGGCCGTGACCCAGTTTTCCTTGGCCTCCCGCACCGGGTCGCCGCCCTCGTGGAAGGTGTCCGGGAAGAAGTAGGGCAAAAAGCGCCCCTCCGTGTACTTTACGCCCTCGATGTCCGAGATCAGGCGCAGGGTGGAACCGTTGCCCACGCTGCCCACCACGGCATCCAGGCCGATGGTCTTGAACTCCGGCATAAAGGGCTCGGTGCCGATCCAGTGGTCCCCCAGGAACATCATGGCCTCACACCCACACTCGTGGGTGATGTCTACCATCTCTTTGGCCAGCTTTGCCACCTCCCGGCGCTGGAAGGCCTGAAAATCCCGGAATTCCCTGCTGGGCACCCGGTACTGGTTGTTGTAGTAGCCCTGATCGATGATGTACTCCGGGCGGAACTTGTAGCCCACCTCCCGCTCGAACTGCTCCAGGATATAGGGGCTGACCGAGGCGGAATAGCCGTACCAGTCCACGAACTTCTCCCGCTTGAGCTCATCGAAGATCAGGGTGAACTGGTGGAAGAAGGTGGTGTAACGGATAACATTCACATAGGGGTGGTCTGCAATGAATTTCCGCAGGCGCTCCATGGAATACTTGTGGGTCTTGGGCTGGCGGACATCAAAGGTGATCTGATGCTCGAAGTTGGTCCAGCCGTTGGTGGTGGCGTTGTACATGTGCACCGGGTCCCAGATCAGGTAAGCCAGAAAGCTGACCGTATATTCATGGAACGGCACGGCCTGCACCGTCACGCTGCCGTCGGCGTAGCTCCACAGCTCCGGGGGCACCGGCTGGCCTGTGGTGCGGTCCATGACCTCCCACCAGCGGGTGATATCGTCGTTGGTGTTCACTTGCATCAGCTCCGGGCTGATGCCCTTCATCAGCGGAATGGTCACGGTGTCACCGGGGGCGGTGTAGAAGCCGGTCATAATGTAGCACTGCTGCACCTCGTCCGGGTTCGCTTTGGCCCACGCGTTGTCCTTGCGGGTGGTGTAATAGGTGGAGTAGATCTTTGCGTCGGCATCCTTCAGCTCCTGCGGAAAGTCGGTGCCGTCGCAGTCGCGGATGGCATCCGCGCCCCACTTTTTCAGGATCTGCAGCGTTTCGGGCACCACGTCCAGATCGGTCGGGATCGTTACGCGCCCGGTCATTCTATTTTCTTCCATGGGAATTCTCCTTTACCTCTCTTCTCCTCAATCCTGATAGGGGGCGTTATAGAGCGCCAGCACGGCCAGCAGCAGCGCCACCCCCAAAAGCATGATGCCAAGACCAGCCAGCTGCCCGGTCATTTTCCAGCCTGCTGTCACCAGCGCGATGGACAGCACAAACAGCACCAGCATCAGCACCATGCGCAGGGCGGGATGATTTTTCCAGAATGCTTTCATCGTTTGTCACCTTACCCTTTCAGACCGCCCACGGTCATGCCCTGTGTCAGCTGCTTCTGCACGCAGATGTACAGGATCAGGGTGGGCAGCATCACCAGCACCAGACCGGCATACATGGTGCCGTACTGGGCCGCGCTCTGCTGGGCCTGCATCAGATTCAAAAGGCCCACTGGCAGGGTGCGGGGCGCGCTGGTGGAGCTCATCAGCGTCATGGAAATAATGTACTCGTTCCAGAAGGACAGGAAGTTGAACAGGATGATGGTGATGATGGAGGGCTTTGCCATGGGGAAGATGATACGGGTCATGGTGGAGAAGTAGCTTGCACCGTCGATGTAGGCAGCCTCCTCAAAATCATGGGGCAGGGTGGCAAAATAGCCCGAAAGCAGATAGATGGTAAAAGGCAGGGCTGTGGCTGCGTACACCACCGCCAGCACCACCAGATTGTTCAGCAGGAAGCTGCTGCCAAAGTGGCTCTTCAGCCAGACATCGCCGTCCCGCAGCATCAGGAAGATGGGCACCACGATATAATTGACATTGATGAACAGGCCCGCCATAAACAGGGTGTTCAGCAGTTTGCGGCCCTTGAACCGGAAGCGGGACAGGCAGTAGGCGGCAGGCAGCGCAATGACCAGCAACAGTACCAGCGCCAATGCGGTCACGATGACAGAGTTGAGCATATATTCGCCCATCTTGGCTCCGTTCCACGCATTGACAAAGTTCTGCCAGTAGAACCCGGCAGGCAGCGCCCACGGGTTGCCGTAGAACTCCGCGTTCTGCTTGATGGAGGCCATGAATACCCATGCCACCGGCACGATGATGATCACCGCCAGCAGGACCAGCACAAAATAGATAAAGAACTTGTAGAGACCTTCCGCCGAGCGGGAAGATCTTTCGGTGGTATTCTGCATCTTCTTCCCTCCTTAGAATTCCAGCGGATCGCGGTCGGTGGCCTTGTTGACACAGGCGGACAGTGCAAACGAGAACAGGAAGATGACCACGCCAATGGCCATGCTGTAGCCATACAGGCCCGCGTCCTTCTGGCTGTACATATAGCTCAGCGCCACATCCGAAGCACCGTTGGGCCCGCCGCTGGTCATGGCCTTGACAAAGAGGAAGGCCATGTTGATGGTGGAGATGATGAAGAAGGTCAGGGTGGTGCGGATGTTGGTCCAGATGAGGGGGATGGTGATCTGGAAGAACTGGGTCAGGCGGCCCGCACCGTCCAGATTGGCGCTCTCGTACAGGCTGGCGGGCACCGAGGACATGGAAGCCATATACATGACCATGTAATAGCCCACGGCCTGCCAGACCATGGCGAGGATGATGGAGGGGATGACCAGCTTTTCGCCCTTCCAGAGGATGGGGTCTGTCATATCCCGGAACAGGCCGATGATGCTGTTCAGCATACCGTTTTCCGGCTTATAGATGGCCGAGAAGATGCCGGAGATGACGACCACCGACAGGATGTTGGGGATGTAGAAGATGACCCGGAAGAAATTCTGCCCCTTGATCTTTTCCCGGGTCAGAATGGCCGCAAACACCAGCGCAAAGGCAAAGGTGACGATGGTCACCACTACCACCAGCAGGATCATATTCTGCATGGAGCGGATGAACTGGGTGTCCTTGAGCAGGTGTTGGAAATTCTTCAGACCCACAAAGGTCTCGTTGGGCGAGTAGGCACCGCGCTCGTACAGGCTCATGCGGAACACGTTGAGGGTGGGCAGGATCATAAAGAGAAAGAACAGGATCGTGGCCGGTGCCACGCAGAGAAAGACGAACCGTCTGCGGCTTTTGTCAGATCTCATAGACAAACCGCTCCTTTCTATCGGAACCCGAAAACCACAAAAAGCGGAGGCGGTCAAAACCGCCCCCGCTGGGCAGGGTTCAATTATTCGATGATATTGGCACGCATCTGGTCGCTGGCGGACTTGATGCCGTCGATCCACTGCTGCTCGGTCATGCTGCCGGACACCAGAGAGTTGACGGGGTCAAAGAACACGGTGCGCACCTCCACGCCGGGGATGGCGCTGAAGGAGGCAAAGTTGCCCATAGCGGCCTTTGCGCCGTTGTCGTAGATGGAGTAGAACATCTTGTTGTCGCCTTCCAGATCATCGGCGATGCCCAGCACAGGCTGGATGGCACCGCTCTCGGCAAACAGCTTGCAGGCCTCGTCGCTGTACAGGTAAGCCACGAACTGCTTGGCGGCATCCAGATGCTCGGCACCAGCCGGAATCCATGCCTGCTCGAACCAGGTGTAGCTGTACTGGTCGCCGCCGGCCTTGACAGCGGGCAGGGCGGTCATGCCCCACTCAAAGCCATCCGCACGGGGAGCCTCGGCCATCTCGCCCACGATCCAGGTGCCGTTGGGCATGAACAGAGCCTTGTTGTCCAGCACCAGCTGCTGGTTCTGGGTAAAGTCCTGATCGTTGGCCTGTGCGGGGGTAATGGGGTTGGTGTAGGAAGCCAGCTTGTTGACGATGTCAAAGCAGGTCTTTGCCTCCGGGGTATCCCAGATGCCTTCCTCATAGTGGGTGGCCTTGTTGAAGAACTCCGGGCCGCCGGCGGCATACATCAGTGCGTAGAAGAACGCATCAAAGTAGCCGGTGGTGGGGTAGGTGAACAGGTAGGTGCCCTCAGCGGCAGCCTTGTCGCCCAGTTCCCACATCTCGTCCCAAGTGGTGGGCACGTCCCAGCCCTTTTCCTTCAGGAAACCGGCGTTGTAGAACAGGCCGCAGGGGCTGTAGAACATGGGAGCCAGATAGGTCTTGCCGTCGCCGTAGGGGTTGGTCAGGGAGGTGTCGGTAAAGCCGCCTGCGATCTTCTCGCTCACCTTCTTGCTCTCGCCGGGCACGGTCATGCTCAGCACATCGGTGATATCCGCGATCAGGTTGCCCTTGATGAACTGCTCGGTCAGGGCAGCCTCACGGCCGGTAGCCAGGTGGATCACGTCGGGGTAATCGCCGCCCTGCATGGAAGGTCCGATGACATCCTCCAGCTTCTTGTCGGTGGTCAGCTCCACCTTGATGCCGGTCTGGGCGGTAAAGGCCTCAGTGACCTTCTTCCACATATCAGCGCCATAGCCGGTCTCGATGGCGGCAACCTTGATGGTCACGTCCTCAGCGGGAGCGGCAGATGCAGCAGCGGAAGAAGCCGTGCTGGAAGCTGTGGAGCTGGAAGAACCGCCGCAGGCAGCCAGACCCAGTGCAGCGGCACCCACACCGGCCACTTTCAGGAAATTGCGACGAGAAATGCGTTTCATAATGTGTCCTCCATCATAAAGTTCCGTTCATGCACAGCCGGAGCAAACAGGTTTTGCCCGAGGGGCTGTGTTTTTTGTGATTCCAATATAGAGGTTTTTGCAGTTTTCAACAAGGTCTTTGTTGTTTCATTTTTTATAAATATTGCTTTTTTATCATTTTCTTCAGCAAAAGTACTAAATTTTGCGGCATTGTTTTGGTACATTCTCCCAACCTGTAACCAATTTGACACATTTCCGTCTTTCTGTGCAGAGGAAAATATTTACCATGCTAAAAAACAGGGCTTGCTTTTTTTCTTATTTGCCCCTATAATGAGAAAAAATGCACGAAGCAGTGCGGCGTTTTTCGCATTTAATTTTTAGTATCTTGCTTTTATTTTTATATTTTTTGCGTCTGCTTCAAAAGGAGCCTTTTATGAGTACCGAGCGCTTTGATATCCGCCACGCTCCCGCTCCACGGGAATCCTTCCGGCTGCTGTACATCAGCAAGAGCAGATTCGGCGGCGACTGGAACAGCACGGTCCACACCCATTCCTGCACGGAGCTGTTCTACTGCCTCAGCGGCGAGGGGCAGTTTCTGCTCAGCGGGCAGCTGTTCCCGGTCAAGCCGGATGATATGGTCATCGTCAACCCGCAGGTGGAGCACACCGAGCTGAGCCTGAACGCCTCGCCTTTGGAATACATCGTACTGGGCGTTTCGGGTATCGAGATCCTGTTTGGCAAAGCCGATTCCACCTACGCTATCTTCAACTGCCGGGAGAACCGGGAGCGGATGGTAACGCTGCTGCACATGCTGCTGGCTGAGGCAGACCGCAGTCTGGACGGCTGCGAGACCGTCTGCCAGGACCTGCTGGAAGTCCTGCTCATCTGGCTGGTGCGGTGCACCACCCTCTCTTTGCAGGTGGAGGAATCCCCCCGCTCCGACAACCGGGAATGCGTGGAGATCAAGCGGTATCTGGACAACAACTACCGGGAGGACATCTCCCTTGATACCCTTGCTGAGGTCGCCCACATCAACAAGTATTATCTGGCCCACACCTTCCAGAAGGCGTACGGCATTTCTCCCATCACCTACCTGAACCGCCGCCGCATTGAGGAGAGCAAATATATGCTGGGCAACACCGGCTACAGTCTGGCGCAGATCAGCGAGCTGATGGGATTTTCCTCCCCCAGCTACTTTTCGCAGTGCTTCCGCAAGGCGGAAGGCCTGACCCCCAACGAATACCGCCGTCAGGTGCGGCAGGGACAACGCCCTGCACCTGCCAAACGGCATGAAGGATAAGAAATGAGGAACCCAAAATGAAACCTGTTACCGAATCCATTCTCCGCGCCGCCGCAAATGCCTTTGATTTTGGCGGGCCGGTGGTCTACGATGCCCGTCACTACGGCGAAGGCCACATCAACGATACCTTCGTGGTCTGGCGGGCGGATCACTCCAAGCGCTTTATCCTGCAGCGCATCAACACCGACACCTTTACCGACCCGGTTGGCCTGATGGAGAATATCTGCGGCGTGACCCGGCATCTGCGGGAGAAGATCCTTGCCGCAGGCGGCGACCCGGCACGGGAGACCCTGAACGTGATCCCCACCCTGTCCGGTGCGACCTGCCATCTGGATGCCGAGGGCGGCGCGTGGCGTGCCTACGACTTTGTGGAGGACACCATCTGCCTGCAGCAGGTGGGCAGCGAGGCCGACTTCCGCACTGTTGCCGAAACCTTGGGCAAATTCCAGAACCAGCTGGCAGATTATCCGGCCTCTACCCTCCACGAAACCATTGCACGCTTCCACGATACGCCCAACCGCTATGCAAACTTTGAAAAAGCCCTTGCCGCCGATGCGCTGGGCCGTGCCAAGGACATTGCACCGGAGGTCGCCTTCATCCATGCGCGGGAAAAGGACTGCCACACCCTGCTGGATCTGCTGGCGGCTGGTGAGATCCCGCTGCGTGTCACCCACAACGACACCAAGATCAACAACGTCCTGATCGATGCCGCCACCGGAAAAGGCATCTGTGTCATTGACCTTGACACCGTGATGCCGGGTCTGTCGGCCTACGATTTCGGCGACTCCATCCGCACCGGTGCCAACGACTGCGCCGAGGACGAGTCCGACCAGAGCAAGGTCCACTTTGACCTGCACCTGTACGAGGTGTTCGCCAAGGGGTATCTCTCCACCGCCGGGGCCTCCATGAGCCCTGCGGAGAAAAAGAGCCTTGCCTGGGGTGCCAAGCTGATGACGCTGGAGTGCGGCATCCGCTTTCTGACCGACTATCTGGAGGGCGATCACTATTTCCACACCGCCCGCCCCGACCACAACCTTGACCGCGCCCGCACCCAGTTCACGCTGGTGCGGCAGATGGAAGAGGTGTTCGGGCAGATGCTGGAGATCGTCAGCTGAACCGACATCCTCTGACCTGCCGAAGCACCAATGACCCGGGGGCTGCACTGAACCGCCTGCAAAACATCTGAAAACGATGCAGGCAAGGCAGTGCAGCCCCCATTTTTTGCGGCTGAGAAAAAGAAAAGCACCATACTTCCTACGAAGTACAGTGCTTTTTTGGTGGAGAATAGCGGGATCGAACCGCTGACCTCTTGCATGCCATGCAAGCGCTCTCCCGAACCACGCACTCACGCACCCCCACACAAAGGTGCGAGGATGGACGATATTTAGCGTTGACTCGTTTCATTTCCACAAAAGTGTAATTTGGCCTTGGAATCCAACCAGCAATAAAGACAATTTCAAAGAGCAAAGACTTATTGAATTGTATTCTACAGTTAGATATACTTGCTGTCAAGACGTTTCGTGCAATTTATGGCACTAGAGCAAGGCAATATTTTTCCATTTCTAATTACATAGCGCAATTTCGACCTGCAAAATCGAAGTTGCGCCTTTTTCATTTCTCAATAAAATTTTTTTCAGCGGAGGTTTTACAATGTTTCTGCATCACTGTCGGTTTCAGCCCTTGACACAACCGTGTAAGACTTTCTGTTAGCTGCAGTAACTTTGAAAATTTCGGCTTGTTTTATCCAAGTGTATCCAATGGATGCAGTTTTCCTTTTCGAATTTTATCTCGCAGCCAGTTTTCAGCCATTTCACTACTGTCCAAAATACAGTTCAGCAGCAAGTTTCCATCCTTTGTTTCCATTTCCTCCGGAACATCTGTGTCTGACAACTCCAAAATATTTTTCTGCCGTTCTATTGGAGCTGGATGGCTTGATAGGTTCACCTCCAAACCTCTCAGTTCTGAATATACATCAAACAGACGAAACATTTCAAACAAGATAGCTGGTGCCAAATACTGACATTCATAGAAAACCCTTAATTGTTCCGGGATTTCTCCTGCCTTCTGCTTCATGATAAGCTTAATAAGTAACTGGTACGCATATCGATCCGCACGAAATTCGGTCTTTTTTCCTTCCTGATCCTCTGGATTCATAAGATGATACAATTCGTGTCCCACAACAAACGTCCAAATTGTCCAGTAATTGTCCATTGCTGTATGTATCAAATTTTCTGGTAACATCGACATCCGATAAAGTTGTTCCTGATTATGCGTTCCAAACTGGTGCTGTCTCCGCTGAAGATCTTCAATCACGTAAAAATTCTTCATACAGCGTATCGTATTTTCTTCGCTTTGGTCATATGCAAGAGAATACATCGTAAAGAGAAACGAAATAATCGTATACTCAAACAATTCGTCAATTAAAATTCCCGGCTCAGTTGGTCCATATGCTTCAGCATTCATCGTCCTCCTGCACCGTGGTGTATACTGAATTGGTATGTGAATATCAAGTGTCTCAAGAATCAAATGCAGCATTTCTTCATCTACGAAATCTTCTTCTTCGTATGAATGCTTTAACACAGCTCTGTCTACAACATCAATCTGCGCCTGTTCCAGCATATTCACAAAAGTATATACGCTATCTCTTCCCTCATCAATGTTTCGCTTGTGATAGAAAATGAATCGCATATCATGTGCATTTTCCATGTGAAAATACCTTCTTTTTATTTATCGAGCTTTACCAGTTTATCAATCAGCTCACAAATATGATCTTTATCCAGTGGTTTATTTACAATGACTTCCCGCTCAATCTGGACTCCTCCATTTTCAAGCGGTGTCTCACGGATCAAAAGCCTTACATGTGTCTCAGAACTGTTCTCTGTTTTCTGCTTTTCTTTTGCTTTCTTCAATCGAATCAGCACTTCATGGGTAATCTTTTTAAGAAGCTCAACTATCATTTCACTCACAACTGCTGTCGCTACAGGGTCTGCTGTTATCAGAACATAAATGCTTACAATGTCTTCAGCTGTGAAGTTATCCGCAGACATCACCTGATAATCAATTTCTCTACACTCATTCAAGGAACGATATGCTTCTTGGTATTCACGAGGGACTTCGAGCATTACAGACGCTTTCATTCTATCCGAATCTTCCTTTCCGACTTCTTAAATTCTATTGATATATCATTTCTTTTTTGAATTTACTTTCTTTCAGAGGCAAACCATATTCTACTATTGCTCTTTTCTATTTTATCATACCACAAATTTTTCTGTTTGTAAGCCGAAAAGCGCAAATTTATCGCAAGGAGGTTCTCTCCAATGTCAATTTCGTATTGCCACTATTTCAAAGTACTGCAACATGACCCTTGATTACTTCTATGGACAAGCCGGAGAGCTTTTCGCTTTCTACCGTATCCCCAAAGCACTGTTTCAGAAGCCACAGTTCCAGACTTTGTCAACCGATGCCAAAACACTCTACGGCATCCTGCTTGACCGCATGAGCCTTTCCGTCAAAAATGGCTGGCTGGACGAGCAGGGCCGGGTGTTCATCATCTTCACCATTGAGGATGTCAAGAGGGCGTTGTGTTGCGCAGACAACAAAGCAACCAAGTTGCTCCGGGAACTTGAAAAGTTTGGTTTGATTGAACGAAAACGCAGAGGTCTGGGAAAGCCAAGTTTGGTGTATGTGAAGAACTTTTCAGCAGAATCGTCAAAATCAATATTCCAGAATCGTGATTTTCACGATTCTGGAGGCTTCAAAAGCGCAAGTCAAGACCCTGCAAAATCACGATGTAATAAGACTGATGAAAATATAATACTGAAAAGAGTGAAACGTATCCTTTCTATTCAGAAGAAGCAGATGAGATGAGCAAACGCGAACAACTGAAAGAGTACTTTTCTCAGTCTTTGGAGGTAGAACTTCTACTCCGGCTCTGCCCGGATGATGAGGACACCATCTATCAGATCGTAGATTTGCTGGTGGACACCTGTGCCACCAACCGCAAGCTGCTGCGCATTGCCGGGGACGATAAGCCCGCCGAGGTGGTACGCAGTCGCTTTATGAAGCTGAACGCTGACCATATCCGCTTTGTGCTGAAGTGCCTTGCAGAGAACAGCAGCCCGATCCGAAACATGAAACAATACCTGCTCGCCTCTCTGTACAACGCACCCACCACGATGCAGCTAACCTATCAAAATCAAATGAACCATGACTTTGCGCATGATTCGCCGAGGGGGTGATTTTATCGCAAAGAAATGTACCACAATCGCTATCGTCAACCAGAAAGGCGGCACCGGCAAGACCACCACCTGTGAAAATCTAGGCATCGGGCTGGCGATGGAAGGTAAGAAAGTCCTGTTGGTGGACGCTGACCCGCAGGGCAGCTTGACCATTAGCATGGGCTGGCAACAGCCCGATGAACTGCCCACCACCCTTTCCACCTTGATGGCAAAAGCCATGAACGACCAGAGCATTCCGCCCGGCGAGGGCGTTCTGCACCATGCGGAGGGCGTTGACCTGATTCCGGCAAACATCGAACTGGCAGGGCTGGAAGTTTCCCTTGTCAACTGCATGAACCGGGAAAAGATGCTCAAACAGGTGCTGGAAGGGGCAAAGCATGAATACGATTTCATTCTGCTGGACTGCACTCCTTCCCTTGGGATGCTGACCGTCAATGCCTTGGCAGCGGCAGACACCACCCTGATTCCCGTGCAGGCGCAGTACCTGTCTGCGAAAGGTCTGGAACAGCTTTTGCAGACGGTGCAGAAGGTCCGGCGGCAGATCAACCCGAAATTGAAAATCGAGGGCATCCTGCTGACTATGACCGACAGCCGCACCAACTACGGACAGCAGATCGACAATTTGATTCGAGGTGCCTACGGCAGCAAAATCAAGGTGTTCGACCAGACCATTCCCCGGTCTGTCCGTGCTGCGGAAATCAGTGCTGTGGGCAAAAGCATCTTCCAGCATGACCCCAAAGGCAAGGTGGCAGAAGCCTACCAGTCTCTAACGAAGGAGGTGCTGACTAATGCCGAAAAACAGCTTAAACGTGTCGCTGAAAGGGGCAGATGACATTTTCTCCACCGAGGAATCCCGGCAGGAACAGCAGCGGGAGCAGGTGCAGCAGATCCCCATTGGAGAGCTGTTCCCTTTCAAGAATCACCCCTTTAAGGTCTTGGACGACGAGTCCATGCAGCGCACCGTAGAGAGCGTAGAACAGTACGGCGTGCTGTCTCCGCTGATTGCACGCCCACGCCCGGAAGGCGGCTACGAGATCATCTCCGGGCACCGCCGTCAGCACGCTGCACAGCTTGCCGGGCTGGATGCGCTGCCGGTCATTGTCCGCAACATGGATGATGATGCCGCTGTTTTGCTCATGGTGGACAGCAATCTTCAGCGTGAGAACATCCTGCCCAGTGAAAGGGCTTTTGCCTACAAAATGAAGCTGGAAGCTCTAAAAAATCAAGGTGCTAGGTCGGATTTAACTTCTCGCCAAGTTGGCGAGAAGTTGTGGAGCGTGTCGCAAGTAAGTACGGACGCAAACGAAAGTGAACGTCAGGTTCACCGATTCATCCGCCTGACCAACCTTGTTCCCGAACTACTGGACATGGTAGACGAAAAGAAAATTGCCTTCAATCCCGCTGTGGAGCTGTCCTATCTGGACGAAAGCCAACAGCGGGATTTTTTAGAAGCAATGAACGACACCCAGAATGCGCCGTCCCTTTCCCAAGCGCAGCGGCTCAAAAAGCTGGCGCAGGAAGGGCACTTCTCGTATGACGTTGCTTTTGCGGTCATGGGAGAAGAGAAAAAGGACGAGCTGGACAAGGTGGTCATCAAAAACGACACCCTGCGGAAGTATTTCCCGCGCAGCTATACCCCGAAACAGATGGAGGACACCATCATCAAGCTGCTGGAACAGTGGCAGCGAAAACAGCAGCGGCAGAACGAACGCTGACTTATACCGTAACGCAAGACCCGATGGGGTCTTTTTCTTTTGCAAACAAAGGAGAAACGCCTATGAAAAACAACGTTACCCGCACCATCCGCTCCGAGGAGATCACCATTGATGTGCGCATCTGCGCTGCACTGGCGGCAAACCGGGGCGGCGAGGTCTACCTCGCAGCCATTGCCCCGGATATGGAGCTGACCGTCATCACGCTGGATGAGGCTCCCGGCATCCTGCCCTGCTTTGAGGAGGATGATGTTTGCCTGAACCTCCCTGATACCTCACTGCTGCTCTGCTACAATCCGGCGCAAGTGCTGAAGATGGGCGGCAAGCACTACCTGACCGGCCCGGTGATTCTGGTCCGCACCAACATGGACGGCGAGGTCATCTCGCTGACCATTGATGAGGTCTACCTGTTCCAGAAGTATCTGGCAAGCCACAGCATCACCCTGATGGCAGACGACCAGAAGTTGCCCTGCATCTGCATCGACTGAGGTGTGTCATGCTGAACTTTTTTATCGGCTTCGCATTTTTTGAAGCTGGTGCCTTTTTCGGTTTCTTCGTGGCGGCTTTGATGCAGGCGGCACGGAGCGGCGAAATCGGGCTGAACAGAAAAAAGGAGGATTCACATGGAAGAGAACACCCTGTCGGTGCTGAAAATTGCACCGGGACAGTATCCGCAGCAGGTCGAGATTGATAACGACCTGAAAGCCTTGCAGCAGGCGGTGGGCGGCTCCATCGGCGCAAGCTATCCTTTTGAAAATCTGGTTGCCATCGTCTACAACGATGACGGCAAGCTCATGGGTCTGCCGCTGAACCGTGCCCTGTGGGACGAGGACGGGCTGATGTGCGATGTCATTGCCGGAACCTTTTTGGTGGTAGGTCTGGGTGAGGAGGATTTTGTATCGCTCTCCCCGGAGCTGGCGCAGAAGTATGAAGAAGAATTCCATCAACCCGAAGCCTTTCTTCCTCTGGGGCGTCGCCTGATGGTCATTCCGGTTCCGGATGAATCAGTTCAGAGTGATGCAGAAAAGGCTGTAAACAAGCCCCCGGTGGAACATGACCGCTAAGACGATTTTCTGCACAGGAGGTGGTAACGATGCAGGAAGAAATCGAGCATAAGACGGTCAACCTTGCCATCTCGACCACAAAACTGTCTGCCCGCACCCTGCTGCGCGGGATGCAGTTTCTGCTGCGGCAGTACGACAAGCACGCTTCGCAGGGAAAGCAGTCCATGAAGCGGCTGGTGCAGCAGAACCGTGGCGTGACCAATGTGGAGATTCAGAAAACTGGCATCAAGGACTTTGACCGTTATGCCAAGCGGTATCACATCGACTACTCCATCCAGAAAGACCTGTCCTGCACGCCGCCCCGGTATCTGATTTACTTCAAGGCACAGGACACGGACGCTTTGAGCGCAGCATTCAAGGAATATTCGGCATCGGTACTGGATAAAACCAAGCGGCCTTCCGTGCTGGCAAAGCTGCACGATTTGGCGCAGTCCGTTGCAAGCCTGCCGGACAAGGTGCGGCACAAGCAGGAGGAGCGCGGCCTATGAGTAAAAAGAAGCTTTCTAAGCTGCTGGCGCTCTATCTGCCCTATGTGGCGATCGGCTTGCTGGCAACCAATCTGGGCGAGGCATGGCGGCTGGCCGTGGGCAAGGAACTGGGCGACAAAATCGTATCGCTAATGGATACTCTCCCGGCTGCATTTTCAAATCCGCTGCCCAGCCTGCATCCGCTGGATCTGCTGGTGGGCTTATGCTGCGGTGCCGCGATGCGGCTGGCGGTGTACCTGAAAGGCAAAAACGCCAAGAAGTACCGCCACGGTATGGAGTACGGTTCTGCCCGGTGGGGTGGACCCAAAGATATCGAACCGTTCATGGCTCCGAAATTCGAGGATAATATCATCTTGACCAAAACGGAACGCTTGATGATGTCCAACCGCCCGCCTAATCCGAAGAATGCTCGGAACAAAAACGTGCTGGTAGTCGGCGGCTCCGGCAGCGGCAAGACCCGGTTTTGGCTCAAGCCCAACCTTTTACAATGTCACAGTTCCTATGTGGTCACCGATCCGAAAGGCAGTATCGTAGTCGAGTGCGGCAATGCCCTGTTACAAAAGGGCTACAAGCTAAAGATTTTCAACACCATCAACTTTTCCAAGAGTATGCGCTATAACCCCATGGCGTACATCCACAGTGAAAAGGACATTCTGAAGCTCGTCACCGCACTGATGACCAACACCAAAGGTGAGGGTCAAGGTGGCGACCCTTTCTGGGACAAGGCTGAACGGCTTTTGCTGGTTTCACTGATCGCGTACCTCCACTACGAAGCCCCGGTTGAGGAGCAAAACTTCGCAACACTGTTGGAAATGTTGAATACCATGCAGGTTTCGGAAGATGATGAAACCTATCAGAATCCAGTTGACCTACTGTTTGAGGATCTGGGCAAGAAGAAGCCAAAATCCTTTGCCGTGCGGCAGTACAAACTTTACAAGCTAGCTGCCGGCAAAACGGCCAAGTCGATTCTTATTTCCTGCGGTGCCCGGCTCGCACCCTTCGATATTCAGGAAGTCCGGGATGCCACCATGTACGATGAGCTGGAACTGGACAAGCTGGGTGACCGGAAAACGGCGCTGTTCCTTATCATGAGCGATACGGACAGCACCTTTAACTTTCTGATTTCCATGATCTACACCCAGCTTTTCAATCTGCTCTGCGATAAGGCAGATGACCAATACGGCGGCAAACTGCCAGTCCATGTGCGGTGCCTGATCGATGAGTGTGCTAACATCGGTCAGATTCCGCAGCTGGAAAAGCTGGTGGCTACCATCCGCAGCCGTGAGATCTCGGCGTGTCTGGTCTTGCAGACCCGCAGCCAGTTGAAAGCCATCTACAAGGATAATGCGGATACCATCGTGGGCAACATGGACAGCCAGATTTTTCTCGGCGGCAGCGAGCCTACCACCCTGAAAGAGTTGTCTGAAGCACTAGGGAAAGAAACAATCGACAGCTACAACAATTCCGACACCAGAGGAAACTCACCATCTTACGGCACAAATTACCAGAAACTTGGTCATGAATTATTGAGCCGCGATGAAATAGCTGTGCTGGATGGCGACAAGTGCATCCTGCAGCTGCGTGGCGTCAGACCTTTCCTTTCGGACAAATACGACCTGACCCAGCACCCGAACTACAAGTACACCTCCGATTATGACCCTAAGAACGCCCTCGATATCGAGAAGTTCTTGAACCGAAAAGAAAAAATCCACCCGGATGATACCTTCATCATGGTAGATGCCGATTCACTCCCGCTCGCCTGATAAGACGAGCGGTTATTTTTTACCCATTGACCCAACAGGTACACCGGAAAATCAGCCTTCGCCGTGGTTTTCGGCTTTTTGCAAACGGATTTCAGGTGTGTGCAGGGTCACTTTTTCAAAATAAAGGAGATTTTTCTATGGAATTCTTTAACAGCGCAGTGGACGTTCTGAAGACTCTGGTGGTTGCTCTGGGTGCCGGTCTGGGCGTTTGGGGTGCTGTGAACCTCATGGAAGGTTACGGCGGCGATAACCCCTCTGCCAAGAGTCAGGGGATGAAGCAGCTCATGGCTGGCGGCGGTGTTGCCCTGATTGGCATCACCCTGATCCCCCTGCTGAGCGGTCTGTTCGGCTAATCTTTTCCGGGCGGCGATTGCCGCCCCGTACATATTTACTTGCAAGTGTTTCCAGCCCCTCCGTGGCAAACGGATTCTTATCACAAGAGGAAACGCATTGCAAATCGAATATTCACCTTTATTCTGAAAGGACGGTGCTATTATGCAGATTCTGACTCACCTTATTTTTCTGCTCAACCTGCTCAAGACCCTTATCAACCATTTTTCTTGATAGGTGGTGGCGCTGAGTGGAAACAGTTCTCAAAGCGATCTCAGATTGGATAAAGTCGCTGCTGACAGCGGCAATCATGTCCAATCTTTCCGGCTTGTTTGATGATGTGAACACCCAAGTGGGCGGCATCGCCCAGCAAGTCGGCACCAAACCATCCAGTTTTGAACCGCGCGTTTTTGCTATGATCGAAGCCCTCTCCCGGAATGTGGTGCTGCCCATTGCAGGTGTGATTTTGACCTTCATTGCTTGCTATGAATTGATTCAGATGATTACTGAACACAACAATATGGCACAGTTTGAACCGGCATTGATTTTGAAGTGGATTTTCAAAACTGCCATTTCGGTTTGGATGATCTCGAATACGTTTGACATCATCATGGCGGTGTTCGACGTGACGCAGCAGGTGGTGGCAAATTCCAGCGGCATTATTTCCGGCAACACACGGGTCAACGACATCGGGCTTTCCATGCTGCAATCCAGCATGATGCAGATGGACGTAGGCCCCCTGTTCGGGCTGTTCTTGCAGTCCTTCTTCATCGGTATCACCATGCGCATCCTGTCCATCGTGATTTTCGTCATCGTCTACGGAAGAATGATTGAGATCTATATGATGGTCAGTCTGGCTCCGGTGCCCATGGCAACATGGGGCAACCATGAGCAATCCCATGTTGGACAGAACTATCTTCGTTCTCTGTTTGCGCTGGGATTCCAGGGCTTCCTGATTCTGATCTGCGTGGCGATCTACGCTGTTCTGCTTCAGAATGTTGCCATATCCGGGGATGCCATCAACTCGATCTGGAGCATCGTGGGGTACACGGTGCTGCTGTGCTTTACGCTGTTCAAGACTGGTTCCGTCGCCCGGAGCATTCTGGGCGCACACTAAGGAGGTGAAATTTTGGCAGCTTATATTTCCGTGCCGCGCGATTTCAGCAAGGTGAAGTCCAAAGTAGCCTTCAACCTGACCGCCCGGCAGCTTATCTGTTTTGGTGCAGCGGCAGTCGTAGGCGTGCCGCTGTTCTTTGTTTTGCGGGACACCGCAGGCAATTCTGGCGCTACCCTTGGCATGATGGCGGTCATGCTGCCTATGTTCTTTCTGGCTATGTACCAGAAGAACGGCCAGCCGGCTGAAAAGATCCTGCGGTACTACATTCAGGCAAGGTTCGTCCGCCCGAAGGTGCGCCCGTACAAGACCCACAATTACTATGCACTGCTTGTGAAGGGAGATGACGCCCATGATTCCGTTTCTGAAAAAGAATAAGGACGGCGGCAAAAAGCCGCCCAAGTCCACGGTGCCCCGCACGGCACAGGAGAGCATCCCATTCCAGCGGATGTTTGAGGACGGCACCTGCCGTGTCCGTCCCGGCTACTACACCCGCACCATCCAGTATCAGGATATCAATTATCAGTTGGCGCAGCAGGAGGACAAGACCGCTATTTTTGAGGAATGGTGCAGTTTTCTCAACTTTTTCGACAGCTCTATCCACTTTGAACTGTCCTTTGTGAATACCGCCACCGATTCGGCAGACTTCGAGAAGTCCATCCGCATCCCGTACCAGCAGGATGGCTTTGACGATGTGCGCGCCGAGTACAGTCAGATGCTGCGGCAGCAGCTTTCCAAGGGCAACAACGGTCTGACCAAGACCAAATTCCTGACCTACGGCATCGAGGGCGACAGCATGGCGCAGGTCAAACCTCGGTTGGAGCACATCCAGAACGACCTGATGAACAACTTTCACAGGTTGGGCGTTCTGGCAAAGCCGCTGGACGGCACGGAGCGCCTGCGGCTGATGCACGGGATGTTGAACATGGATGGAGCCAACAAGTTCCACTTCAACTGGAAAGACCTTGTGCCCAGTGGTCTGTCCGTAAAGGATGCCATTGCCCCCACTGCGCTGGCGTTTAAGAACAGCCGTACCTTTCAGATGGGCGGCATCTTCGGGGCGGTAAGCTTTCTGAATATCACAGCTTCTGACCTGAGCGACCAGCTTTTGAAGGATTTCCTTGATATGGATTCCAGCCAGATCGTTACCATGCACATCCAGTCCGTTGACCAGAACAAGGCCATCAAAACCATCAAACACACCATCACCGAACTCGATAGGTCCAAGATCGAGGAGCAGAAAAAAGCCGTCCGCGCCGGATACGACATGGACGTTCTGCCGTCTGATTTGGCGACTTACGGCAGGGATGCCAAGGCACTTTTGAAGGAACTGCAGAGCCAGAACGAGAGAATGTTTCTGGTGACATTCCTTGTTCTGAACACTGGCAAAACCGAGCAGGAACTGGAAACCAACGTGTTTCAGGCGGTCAGCATTGCCCAGAAGCACAACTGTGAACTGTGCCGCCTTGATTTTCAGCAGGAGCAGGGGCTTATGTCCTCGCTGCCGCTGGCAGACTGCCAAATCGAGATCCAGCGGGGGCTGACCACCAGCAGCACGGCGATTTTTGTGCCGTTTACCACACAGGAGCTGTTCGACAACGGCAAGGAAAGCCTGTATTATGGCTTGAATGCTCTGTCCAACAACCTGATTATGGTTGACCGCAAAAAGCTGAAGAACCCCAACGGTCTGATTTTGGGCACTCCCGGTTCCGGTAAATCCTTCAGCGCAAAGCGTGAGATCTGCAACGCATTCCTCGTGACGGACGATGATATTATCATCTGCGACCCGGAATGTGAGTACGCTCCGCTGGTGGAGCGTCTGCATGGGCAGGTCATCCACATCAGCCCTGCCAGCACCCAGTATATCAACCCTATGGACATCAACAGCAACTACTCGGAAGAGGACAACCCGTTGGCTTTGAAAGCCGACTTTGTACTGTCCCTGTGCGAACTGGTGGTGGGCGGCAAGGAGGGCTTGCAGCCAGTGGAAAAGACGGTCATTGACCGCTGTGTTCATGTGGTCTACCGCAAGTATTTCGAGAATCCAACCCCGGAAAATATGCCGCTGCTGGAAGATCTGTACAACGCCCTGCTGACGCAAAACGAACCGGAAGCGCGCCATGTGGCGGCGGCACTGGAAATCTACGTCAAGGGCAGTCTGAACATCTTTAACCACCACACCAACGTGGATATCAATAACCGCATCGTCTGTTTTGATATCAAACAGCTTGGCAAACAGCTGAAAAAACTCGGTATGCTCATCGTGCAGGATGCCGTATGGGGGCGTGTCACCGCCAACCGTGAAGCCGGAAAATCCACCCGGTACTATGCAGACGAGTTCCATTTGCTCTTGAAGGAAGAGCAGACTGCCGCTTATTCTGTGGAGATTTGGAAGCGTTTCCGTAAGTGGGGCGGCATCCCGACAGCCCTAACGCAGAACGTCAAAGATCTGCTGGCAAGTCCCGAAGTATCGAATATTTTTGAGAACTCGGACTTTGTGTATATGCTCAATCAGGCCAACGGAGACCGACAGATTCTCGCAAAGCAGCTCAACATCTCGCCCCATCAGCTTTCCTATGTGACCCACTCCGGCGAAGGTGAAGGGCTGCTGTTTTTCGGTAACGTGATCCTGCCCTTTGTTGACCACTTCCCGAAAGACCTTGAACTCTACCGCATCCTTACGACCCGCCTTTCCGAAGTCGCGGAGGCGCAAAAGCATGAGTGAGAAACAGCCGAAGCTGAAATTCGAGGAGGAAAAGGAGCGCACGGCTACACGCTCCCCTCCGAAAAAGTCTAAAGTGGAGCAGTCGGTGCCCAAAAAGCAGAAACTGAAACAGGATGCAGACAAAGCTGCGGAGAAATCCCAGCAGCTGCGTTTTGGCAAAGCCGAGATCACCCCGGATGAAGCATCCCGCATGACAAAGCAGCAGAAACGTGCTATGTATGCCGCCGCTGCCGCCCGGTCTGCGGTGCATCGGGAGGTTGACCAGTACGAGGACGATAATGTGGGCACGCAGGCTTTAAGCGAGGGCGAAAAAGCCGCTGAGACTACCCACGATATTTCCAAGAGCCGTTACGCCAGAAAGCTGAAAAAGAAAGCCAAGATGCAAGGCAAGAAAGGCGCCCGAACCGCAAAATCTTTCCCGCAGGAGCCGACTGCGGCACAAGATGCAGGCGCATCCTGCACCGGCGAGGGCGGCTCCAACTGGCTCTCACGATGGCGGCAGAAACAGGATATTCAGAAAAGCTACCGTGCCGCAACCCGGTCGGGCGGCACCGCTGCACAGACCGCAGGCGGTCAGAAAGCTGCATCTGGTGGTGTTCCTGCTGCAAAGTCCGGTATGGAGCAGGTCATCGACAAAGGAAGATCGGTGGTCAGCACCGCAGTCAACGGCATTGCCAATTTTGCAAAAAGCAACGCGCACGTTCTTTTGATCGTGGGCGTTTTTCTTTTGCTCCTGCTGCTGGTCATGTCAGCCTTTTCGTCCTGTTCCATTCTGTTCTCCGGCACCACGCAGGTATCCGGGCAGACCATTTATACCGCAGAGGACCGGGACATCCGGGGAGCCGAAACCGACTACAAGAAGCTGGAAAAGGAGCTGGACAAAAAGATCAAGCGCACCCCCACCGACCACCCCGGCTACAACGAGTACCAGTATCACCTTGACCCCATCGAGCATGACCCATGGCAGTTGACCTCTTTTCTCACGACTCTCTATGACGATTACACCCGGTCAGAGGTGCAGGGCAAGTTGAAGGAGACCTTCAAAAAGCAGTACAAGCTGACCACATGGGTGGAGGTGCAGATACGGTATAAGACCGTCTGGGTCATCAGTCCGGCAGGAATCCCAGTCCCTACGCAGGTGCCCTATGAGTACCGCATCTTCCACACCAAATTGGTGAATAAAGGGCTGGAAGTGGTTATCCGGGAGGAACTGGACAACGACCAGTGGAAACGCTATGAGATCTTTCAGGATACGCTGGGTGGTCGGCCTTATCTGTTCAACGGCGGTCTGCCGCCCGGTGGCTCGGATGGCTCCGGCACACCCGGCATCGACTATCAGGTTCCTGCGGAAGCCCTGACGGACAGCGAGTTTGCCGCTATCTACAAGGAGGCGCAAAAGTATGTGGGCACGCCCTACGTCTGGGGCGGTTCTACCCCGGAAACCGGGTTTGATTGCTCCGGCTACGTTTGCTGGGTCTACAACCAGAACGGCTACAATGTGGGGCGCACCACCGCCAACGGTCTGTGGAACAAGAGCCAGCACATTTCCGAAGCCGAAGCAAAGCCCGGCGACCTTGTTTTCTTTGAAGGAACGTATGATACACCGGGGAAAAGTCATGTGGGCATCTACCTTGGAAACGGCAAGATGGTGTCTGCCGGAGACCCCATAAAGTATGCTGATATTCACTCGTCCTACTGGCAGAAATACCTGTCCGGTTTTGGACGGCTTTCAAAATGATTGGAGGAAGAAATGAGCGAAAAACTCGATAAACTGCGCGCTTCTCTGGAAAAGGAAAGGGAGCGTCGCATTAAGATCAACACTCGCATTGAAAGCCTTGAGCGGCGGATTCAGGAAGCAGAAGCTGCCGAGGTCAACGAGATGGTGCGGACCGCCAAGGTCACGCCGGAACAGCTTGCCGCCCTGCTGCGGCAGTCTGCTGCCACCACCCCGAACCCGGCCGCACTGTCTGCGGTGGGTGCAACTTTTGAGAAGGAGGACGATGCAGATGAAGATTAAAAAACTGGGTGCGTTGCTGGTATCGGCGGCACTGTGCGCTGGCATGGCGGCTCCCGCCTTTGCCTTTGAGGGCGATACCACCCCGGTGGAACAGCCGGTTCTGCCGGAAGTGGTGGAGGATGTTGTCACCGTCACGGACGAAGCCTCTGGTGCCCTGACCCCGGAGGGCAACCTGACGCTGGTAGACGACTACCACACCGACTATTCCGATGGCAGCGGACAGCAGTTCATTACGCTGGTGTCGAAGTCGGGTGCCACCTTCTATCTGGTCATCGACCGCAATGCCAAGGGACAGCAGACCGTTCACTTTATGAACCTTGTGGATGAAGCCGACCTGTTGGCTCTGATGGAGGAAGAAGATGCGGATGCCTATACCGCTGAAAAGGAAGCAGCGGCGCAGGCAGAACAGGACAGACTGAAAGCCGAGGAAGAAGCCAAGAAAGCCGCAGAAGAAGCGGCGGCATCCGGCGAAGAACAGCCCAAGGAAAACAAGGTCACAAAGATCGCATCCGGTTTTCTGGGCGTAGTCGTGCTGATCGCACTGGCGGCAGGCGGCATTTTCTACGCTTTCGCAAAGCAGAAGCAGAAAAAGCAGGCCGAAAAAGAAGCCCTTGACCCTGATGCAAACTACACCGAGGAGAAGGGCGATTTTGAGATTCCCACCGAGGACGAACCGGAGGAGACCGGCGAGGAAGATACCGAACCCATCTGATTTTAAGGCGGCGTTTTGCCGCCGTACATATTGCAATCCAAAACAGATTGGAGGGATTTTTATCGCAAAATTGATCGTAGCAGAGAAACCGTCCGTTGCCAAGACTTACGCCAAAGTCCTTGGTGCCACCAACCGTCAGGACGGCTACCTTGAGGGCAACGGCTATCTGGTGAGCTGGTGCGTGGGGCACTTGGTGGAACTAGCACCACCCAACGTCTATGATGCCAAATACGTCAAGTGGAGCATCGCAGATTTGCCCATCCTGCCGCAAAAGTGGCAGTATCTGGTGTCAGCGTCCACCAAAAAGCAGTTCGGTATCCTGCAAAAGCTGATGAACCGCCCGGATGTGGATAGCATTGTGAACAGTTGCGATTCCGGCCGGGAGGGAGAACTAATCTTCCGCTTGGTGTACCAGCAAGCAGGCTGCAAAAAGCCCTTTTTCCGTCTGTGGCTGTCCAGTATGGAAGAAAGTGCCATCCGGGAGGGTTTCGCCCATCTCAAACCGTCAACTGAATACGATGCGCTGTACAACGCAGCACTCTGCCGGGAACGTGCCGACTGGATGGTCGGTATCAATGCGTCCCGGCTTTTTTCGTGCCTGTACGGTCAACCGCTGGCGGTAGGGCGTGTTATGACCCCGGTGCTTGCCATGACGGTGGTACGGGAAGCCGCCATTGCCGCCTTTGTGCCGGAGAAATTCTACACGGTTGCCCTGACCCTTGCGGACGGCGGCACTGCATCCAGCAAGCGGTTTGCCCAGAAAGCGGATGCCGAACTGCTGCTTTCCAAATGCCGAAAGGAGGGGCGTGCCACGGTGCAGAAGATGGAGCGCAAGGAAAAATCCGAAAGCCCGCCGCAGCTCTATGACCTTACTGCATTGCAGCGGGATGCAAACCGTCTGTTGGGATTTACGGCGCAGCAGACCTTGGATTATGCCCAAAGTCTTTACGAAAAACGGCTTATCACCTACCCCCGCACGGACAGCCGCTTTTTGACGGAGGATATGGCGGCATCCCTTCCGGGGCTGGTGACAGATACGGGCAGGGCGTTTGCTGTGGAAGAGCCGTTTCCCATCCATGTGCAGCAGGTCATCAATGGAAGCAAAGTCACCGACCACCATGCACTGCTGCCCACGAAAAGCATGGCAAACGCAGACCTTGCTGCCCTCCCTGCCGGGGAGCGGAATGTCCTGCGGTTGATTGCCGCACAGCTGCTCTGCGCCGTGGGTGAGCCGCACCGCTATGCAGAAACCTCGATTATCGCCATCTGCGCCGGAGAGGAATTTACCGCCAAGGGCAAGGAGGTTTTGGAGGAAGGCTGGAAAGCGGTGGAGCGCAAGGTGCTGGCAGATATCCTGAACCGGAAACAGGAACTCACCGCCCTGCCCAACGCAGCGGAAAACGAGTGCGGCATCCTCAATGCTGAACTGAAAGAAGGTCAAACGTCCCCGCCGAAGCATTTCACCGAGGACCTTCTGCTTCATGCGATGGAAACCGCCAGTGCAGACAGTATGCCGGAGGGTGTGGAACGTCAGGGCATCGGCACCCCGGCAACCAGAGCTGCCACCATTGAAAAACTGGTGCAGAAGGGTTTTCTGGAGCGCAAGGGCAACAAGAAAACCAAGGTGCTGCTGCCCACGGATAAGGGAAAAGCCCTTATCACTGTGATGCCCGAAGAAATCCAATCCCCGGAAATGACCGCCGATTGGGAAACAAAGCTGCTGCAAATCGAACGTGGCGAAATGGAGCCGAGCGAATTTATGACCGAGATCAATACGATGATTACCGAACTGGTAAAGAACACGGAAATGAAAAAAGGAGCGAATGCGCTTATGAAAAACAAAATTATTGGTGTCTGCCCGAATTGCGGTGCAAATGTTGTAGAGCGTGAAAAAGGCTGGTTCTGTGAATCCAACCCTTGCCGTTTCGTGCTGTGGAAGGACAATGCGTTCTTTAAGCGTCTGGGCAAGCGTTTGGATGGCCGAATGGCGGACAAGCTGCTGCGGGATGGCCGTGTCCGGCTGAAGGACTGCAAGAGCGCCAAGGGCAAGACCTACAATGCAACCGTGCTGCTGGGCACCGAAGCGGATGGCCGCAGCAAGTTTTCTCTGGAATTTGAGGGTGGTTGCTGATGGAGCAGAAAAAAGAAGCGGTTTACCTTATCAACGATGAACGCTATCTCCACCTCCGGGAAAACGGTGCAGGGGTCGGCTTTGCCACTTATAACAAGGTAACTGGCGAGCCGCTGGAAAGCGGGCAGATCTCGGAAAGGAACCTGCCGCCAGATGGACAAAACACCATCCCTGCCGCCCGGAACTGGTATCTGTTTGAACTTTCGGACGATGACCGCAAGGTCATCCAACAGGAAAGCGTAAAGATCCTCGAAAACATCCCGCAGGCGGGCATCGGCAGACGGCGCATCTGGGAGCCGGAAACGCTGCCGAAGGATATTCGTCTCATCAACAGCCACTATGATGACCTCTATCGCATTCCAGATGGCGGCGTGATTCAGGTGGATTACCCGGATGGGCGCAGTTTTACGGCACGGGTGGAACATCTGGATGATTATCACTTTGACATGGGCGGTCTGGGCAATGTGTTCCACATCTGCCAGTTTGCCGAGGTCATGGAGCGGAACCATGCCGACTTCTACCCCGAAATTCAGACACAGGACGAGCAGGCCGCATGGGAACTGGGTGGCAAAGGTTATCTTGCCATCCAGTCCTGTGAGGATGGATGGGACTACACCATTTACCACAGCGATTTTTCCGTGATGGAGGGCGGGCAGTTGGATGCCCCGGAACTGACCATTCAGGAAGCCCGTGAGCAGATTCTGGAAGCACACCACATGGAAAAGGGGCGGCGGCTGTTGCAGGACTACGATGCCGTCATGGATAAAGTTGCGGAAGCCGAGGAACTGAGTGCAGACCATCGCCCTTCCACACTGGAAAAGCTGGCAGAGCTGGCAAGTGATACGTCTGCGCCAAAATCCTCTGCACGTTCTGCACCGGAACTGTGAGGTGGACGATGCAGCAAAAATGGAACCAGAATTTTGACGGTGAACCCATGACGGACATCCCGCAGAAGTTTCTGAACGCAGGGTGCGATGTTTATATGGTGATGCAGCTGCGGCATGACGAAAAAATCCTTGATGAAAGATTTGCTTCTATGCGGGAGTTGA
>OGPC01000555.1_pt1 | contig 33890 bp, 28 predicted proteins | sample 1552911 | NCBI WGS metagenome assembly OGPC01 (sample SAMEA2580248, study PRJEB22360) | human gut metagenome | biome: human gut; feature: human-associated habitat; material: faeces | place: Denmark | collected 2008/2010 | reverse complement strand
TGTTGAAATCCGACTCTATCGCTTTCATAACTTTGCTGTGTTTCTCCGTTATTGAGCCCAGTTTCTCTATGTAGGTTTGCATATTCTCCGTCTGATTGTTTATCAAACCTGCCATCTGTTCTGTTGTAATCATTGTCTGAAGTATGTCCTGTTGTTGTTCCATTATTGATATTTGGTGTGCCAGCAGACTGATAAGACTTTCCCAGTTTTCCTCTGTTATCACTGCGCAGGTCTGAGGCGTCTGTGCCTGTCTCATCATGTCCTTCATATCCTCGAAGGAATTCTTTCCGTTTTGCGAATTCATTTTCCATTGCTCCTTTCAAATATTTATCTTCGTGCAGTTTAAAATCTCTGCACCTTTTACCGTTAGGACACTCGTAGAGTATGGTGTCACGCTTGCTTGTCCATACTACTCGGTATCCTTTTTTGTTCATTAGCTTTATGAAATCCATTTTAGATTTTGCATAGAGCATTGCGTTGTCTATGTCAATAGCAAGCTGAGTTTTCCAACTGTTTCCTGCCTTTGCTGCATAGTATTCTTTTGAATTAACCCCTTGTACTTTCTTTTTAGGCTGGCATATAGGTAACCCGTATTTCATACATAACTGATCATTAACATATCTGACTCTCTCAATATCATTTTTGTTTTGATGTATTTTGTGTCCGTCAAGAGAACTAACTGAGTTAATTATTATGTGTGAGTGTATGTTGTCTGTGTCCATATGAGTGCAGACTAAGGCTTGGTAACCGGGATAACATTTCTCAACCCATTCCATTGCAATCTGATGAGCAAGCATAGGCTCGATATTAGTTTCTTCTTCAAATGATTGTATAGCATAGTAGAACTGAACACCGTTTGTCTTATTAAATTGCTTTTTAGTATCCATAAAATCTTTGAATGCTCGTTCAGCTAAGCAATTAACGCCTGATATTAATCGAACATTAGTATCTTCAATTTCTGTTTTGTATCGTTGAGTACAGTAAGCAATCACACTTCCAAGAGCACCTGAGTTCTTACTGTCTTTTCGTTTCAAGAAATTTATCGTTGCCATTTGTTTGCCTTTCGTATGATCGTGTTGAGTATTTTGCGTATGTTATCCAGTTCAGCAGTACATTCGCTAAGATTAACACACTCAATTCTTCCCAACTGTGACAGCATACGAAGTTGGTTTATGTTACCGCCTATTCTTTTGACCTGATAAACAAGTTCGTTGAACATTTCTTTGTCACCGATAACATATACATCCTTAACGATAGCGCAGGCGGTTATGTACGCAGTCATATTCATTCCTAATGCTGAGGCTTTATCTTCAATAATGCTTTTAGCAGTCGGAGTTAAGTGAAGATTAATTCTCTCTGACTTTGTTTCTTTATCCTTAATATCAATCACTCCTTTCAAAATTTGTTTTGCCTTCAGGCAACCACTTTTCGGCAAATGAGCCGAAAAGATGCGCCCAATGCGCTATGCTTGGACTCTCCTAAAGGAGAGTGTTTTGAGTGGAAATCAACACATATTGAAGTATTGATTTCATTGCTTTTTATACCGTCACAAACGCCGAAAAACTGATTTTTATATGTGTTCCGATTTTGTTATTCGCTTTTAAGCAAAGTCTTTCAGATTGTTCGTCAGCGTTTGCTGAACCGGCGGTGGTTCATAATTTGAGCGCCGTGTAAAGATTACTCTGCCTTGCGTTATCAATGTATCTTTCCGAAACATCTATCAGTCCTTTTTCAGAAAGACTTCGGATTGCCTTACGGCTGGAGTTCTCACACATACCGCAGGCTTTTGCAATGTTCGGCACGGAATAAAAACTCTGTCCTTTAGCGTCGCCTCTGCTTGTCAGAAAACCATACACCGTAAATTCCATCGGTGTCAGATCTTCGTCAAAAATTTTATTAGGCAGAAGAAAGAAATTACCTTTTTGCTTATTCATAAAATCACCTCCTCACTTACCCTTGCACACTTTTTAAGCCTTTTGAGCCAAACTTTTTTAAGTCCCTTCACTTATAGCCACGAAAACGGCAAAAAATGAGGGTGTTTCAATTTTGTTTACAAAATATTTACATACGCCCTCCATATGTTTAGCCGTTAACTACACACCTTTGAGCCAACTTTTTTAAACGATTTACAAAAAAAATAAAAAACCCTCTCACTTTCTTTGCCGCTGAGCAAGGAATTTAACAACCACTAAAGAAACAAAAAGATGGCTCGGGAATAAACAGTGACGAAATTACATCATCACAAATTCATGACCGAGTCATCTTATAACTCTGTGGTACTATATTTCTATAGCTTGTTCTATGCTATCTTAATTTTTAAAGTTTACCAATATTTTTTATAACAATCACTGCAAATAATTTTGCCATCAGGGGCTTTAAAACCCTGACACCATGCACCGCATATAGCACATCTTGTTTCGCCGTTTTTAAATAACTGCAAAAGTCTGTAATATTTCAGCATTTTATATCTCCTTTCATTAAAATAAATTTCATTTCAAATACTCAAAATAATATAAATACACATCTTCCAGAGAAATGTTATTTGAAACGGGGATGAAATTTTCTTTCGGATTATCGGTTACGATACGCAATGAGATGCCATTCCGGTCATGAATGATATTCCCAAGACCTGCGCTGTGCTGCAGCGACAGCAGTTTTTCTTTGCTGCCCCTGATCTCAAACACTTTATCGGCAATACTGCTCATAAGATTTTCCGGCGTGTCTTTTTTTATAAGTTTTCCTTTCTTGAGTAATATGACTTCATCAGCAATACACTCAATATCCGAAACTATGTGCGTTGCAAGAAGTATTATCTTATCCTTTGAAAGTTCTGCAAGCATGTTTCTGAAATTTATACGCTCTTTCGGGTCAAGCCCTGCGGTCGGCTCGTCGAGAATAAGTATTTTGGGATCGCCCAGCAGTGCCTGCGCAAGCATAAGCCGCTGTTTCATTCCGCCGGAAAATGTTCCCGCTTTTGAATTTCTTTCATTGTAAAGATTCACTTTTTTGAGGAGATTATTTACAAGACCGCCGGCGTGCTTTATTCCTTTTACAGAGCAAATATATTTAAGATACATATCAGCGCTGAATTCATTATATATTGCCTGCTGCTGAGGCATATAGCCAATCGTATTGCGGTATTTTGCCCCGAGAGAAAGTATATCTTTCCCTTCAATCAAGATTTCGCCGTGCGTTCTTTTTACATTATCCGTCAAAAGGTTGATAATCGTTGTTTTGCCGGAACCGTTTGGGCCGAGTATGCCGTAAATGCCGTCAGTTAGGCAGAGGCTGACATTATCAAGCGCAGTATTTGAGCCGTATTCTTTTGTTAATTCTTTAATTTCTATTTTCATATTTTTACCTGTTCCCGGGTTGAGCACCATTTTCTTTCAGACAAATATAACAGCAAAACAGCCGCCGCTGCTAAAACGATATGCAAAGCAAAACTTTTTATATTCATCCCATCATGAATTACCACGGAATTAAAATTAAAAAGGCGTGATGCCGAGATGCTGCTTAAAGCGGAAATTCCGGCTGAACTAAGTGCGCCGGGGAGCACAAAAATACCGGCGGAAATGATGATTACCGCAAATTGTGCGGTAAATTCCGAAAGGGCTGAAACAATTAGGGACGCAGCAAGCACGAATATAAATTCGAACGCGAAGTTGAGCAGCAGATATTGAAAAACGGATATACTTAAATCTACGTTTTGAAGACACTCAAGATTTTGAATATCGGCGCTTAAAAAATCGAGTCTGTAAAGATACGCAATCTGAAAAGCATAAAAGAAATAGGATATTGCTGTTAAAACGAACACATTCGGAACAACGGCAATTATTTTTTTGCCCCAAAGACGCTTTCTTCCGTTTTTCGCACAGTGGTTAACGCAAAGCATATTTGATGATTTTTCAATGGGAAACACACCGGAGAACATGATTGAAACCGCACACAGCAAAAGTAATATTTCCGTTTGATTTGACTGCGGCGAAAACAGCGCGTTATAACCTGTTTCATTTATCAATACGGGTGTTATGCCTTTTTCTTTAAGCGGTTCGATTCTGTTTACCTGTTCCAACAGCACTGCTGCCGCCTGCCTTTGTGTGTCATAGGCGGCATTTTTTGCCCTTGCAAGTTCATATTCCTCAAAAGATATCATGCCTTTTGAATACTGCTCGGCTTTTTCCTCAAATTCAGCCTGAACAGTCTGTGCCTGCGCCTGCATTTCACTGATACTGTCATATACGGCACTGTTCAGTTTACCGCCATACTCATCGTAATAATCGTTCAAAAAAGATTCCGTTGGCGAAAAGACAAGCTGATTTGTATTAAAACTAAACGCAAGTATCAGAATGAATACGGCAATAACAAAAAAACCTTTGCCAATGTGCATTATTTTATATGTTTCAAACCGACCGGCATAAACTATGCTTTGAATTTTTGAACAGGCAATGCTGAGTTTTTTAAAGATTGCCCCAAAAAAAGAAAATAACTTAGACGGTGTTCTCATGGGATAATTTCGCTTTGCGCCGAGAACTACTACCGCCGAAAGCAGAAGCATGACGCTAAGTACAATTATCCATATCAGAAGTTCTGCCCTTATGGGAATACCGAAAAACGAAATAAGATTATATTCCGTTGTGATTTTATAATCAAACAGCGAAAACAGATTGAATGTTTTAAAAAATGACAGTGTACTTTGCTCAGAAATATTTTTGTAAAGTAAAATCTCCGCAGCTGCAAAGATTCCGGCTGTTGCGCTAACAAAAAGGATATTGCCGATAAGCGAGATAAGCAGCCATATCAAAAGGGCAATCGTGGTTGCAGTAGCAGCCTTAAAAACGATTGACATTAAAAAGAACTGCATAAAATCCATATGTAATATACAGTCTTTAAATATATCCGAGGACTGTATTGGCGCTGTCAAATCAATCGGCGCGTTATATATTTTTAAAGAAATTAGCATTTGAGAAACAAAGATTATCAACGAACCGAAAAGTGAAAACAGAAACAAAATCGGTATCTGTTTGATTTTCAGCATCATTCTGCCGTTTTTGCATGAATTTATCAAAAGCGCCGCGTTTTTCTCAGGCACAAAACTTATTGAGAGAAATACACAAAGCATTATAAGAATAAGATCCCCTGTATGATAATTCAAAACGTAACTTACAGGCAGGTCGTTGATGAGTGAAAGTTCAATCCCCTTGTTTTTTGAAAAATCTGTAATGGATTTTTGTATTGATTTATATGAAAAAGAATCCTTATCTGAAAAAAGGCTTTTGCCGGAAAGTTCTTTTCCGTTTTCAATTACGCCGCTGATATAATCTCCGTAACCGCTCTGATATTCGGCAAGGCTTGCAAAGTGCGCATAAAATTCCGCAGTAGCCGAAATTTCATCATAAGAATATTTACCTGACTGATATTCTTTGTAAAGTTCGGGATTTTCACTGATCAGTAAGGCCTCCTCTTCGGCATAAAATTCATATTCCTGCGGATTTTCCGCTTTCATCTGTTCCGCTTCGGCAAAACTTTTCAGAATCTGAAATTCGGCGTTCTTTTCCTGCAATTCTTCTTTTGCGCTTGGGAATTCAAAAATATCTGCGTTTTTGCGGAATTGCTCGGAATAAACGCGTATGTCTAACCCGAAATCTTCAATGTTGTTTTGCTGTGTTATATAAAATGAAACGCAGTTGAACAGTAATAACAAAATTACTGCCACGATGAATTTTTTGTTTTTTAATATTTTAACAAATTCCATAGCATTATCTATTAAAGATTAATGAACTGCCTGTTTTGAAAGGCGAGTTGTGATTTATCAAACGCATAAACTTTGCCGGCGCTCATACCTTTGAAAAACATATAATCATCGTCACCGAAATAGCACTCATCTTTAGGCTCTTGCGGTATGACTTCAGTAACATAATTTCCGTTTTTATCACAGACGGTTATTTTTCTGTTTTTCTCATCTGTTTTATCAATGTATATTGCCTGAAGATTATCAAAATATATATAGTTACTATCCGCACTTATGTAGCACGGTCCGTATATTTCACAGAAAAAGGTTTCTTCTTTTGTTGTAAGATCAATACGATAAATTGTGTTCTCATCTTTACCGTAATATACATAATTTCCGTCCGCAAATAGGGAATACGCTCCGTTGCCGACTAATGTTTCGGATTCCAAAGAATGAATATCTATAACGCTATATGAAGTTGCATATCCGTTGCCTTCGGTATCGCCGTAAGAAGAGTTTAATATAAACAGGCGATTGCCGCTTGCCGTCAAGCCCCATATCTCAGCGCCTATGCCGCTGTATTCGTATATGATTTCTTCCTCTTTTTTTGTGCTTGTGTTTCCTATTTTTACTCTGTATAGGCAGGCGGTCTGCTGTTTTAGGTCTGTGCCGCCGCTTTTGATATAATAGATGTAACCACGGTGAATTATGTAATAAATAGAGCCGGAGGAAGTGCCGTCAAACAAAAAAGCCGCCTTTTTTCTTTTGTAGTTATCAAGCGAAATTTCATAGATATAATTGTGCCGCGTACTGCCGTCCTCTTCCCAGCCCCAAACATATAAAGCGTTCTCATAATATGAAAGCATAAAAGGATGGTACTGAAACAGGTTAAAAAACGCCATACAACTTGCGGTTTGGTGATTACAGTTGGGCTTGTTGCAAACTGGGTAAGCCTCTTTTGTTTCTTCGTCAAAATAATAAAGCATGAGGTCGTTAAAATAATAGTAACCGTTCGGCGCTTTTGCCATGGCAGATACGGAGGACAGAAAATTCTGATAATCCTCACCCTCAACATAATCCGACAAATTTTGTTCTGTATTTACTGCGTTATCCATACCCGAACATCCTGAAAACAGCAGTATCAAAATCAATGCAGAAGCAAAGATTTTTTCAAAAAATTTTTTCATAATGTTACTCCGTTCTGGTAATCAACGCGTCTTTTATTGTGTCATCAATCGTGTCCAGGACGCTCTGTTTCATTTCTTCCTGAGATACGCTTTTATTTTCTATCGTTATTTCATCGTCCGGCTTGTCGATTTGATACGATTTTGCGATTATAAAAGCGTCCCCATTCGGCAAATCAAATTCATCCAGTTTTTTGCATGAGTCTGCCAGTTTTTTCATTTTATCCCTGATTTCCTGCTCGTCTTTTACCTCTTCGGGAACAATATAACTTTCGGTGATATTATATTTAAAAACGCTGCATATATCGCCGCTGTCTGCAGTTTTGCCAACGCGGTAAATAAACACTTCGGATGTTGTTCTGCCCTCATCCCTAAAATTTGCTTCACAAACGCACAGGGTGCCGTTAGTGAAGGTTGAATATCCGCCTTCGGCATGATATTTGTTTTTATATAATTTTGCTTTGGTTATATAATTGAAATGATATATGTTTTGATTTCCATCCGTGGGGTCTGAATAAAGGATTCCGAAATAATCCCCGTTTTTTTCAGTCGCAAGTATCGTGATCGGCTGATCGGGGTCAGCCGCAAGATGATCGCTTATTGATTTTTCATCCGTTATATCAATAAGCGTGCTGCCGTAAATGAAATAACCCGCAGCAGCTCCGATTAACAGAATCAGTAATAAAACTAAAATTATGACCTTTAACTTTCTCATATTATCTTCATTCACAATGGCAAGGCAATTAATGCCTTGCCATGCTTTATATGCTTCCTTTAAATGTATGAATTCGGTTATTTAAAATGTATATACATATGTTGTTGAAGCTGTATGATTAAGATTGTTATCATACATACCTGCAAAATACATATTGATCCATTCAAAATGGTTTCCGCTACCGCTTGTAATATCCGCAATTCCAGAATCTGTTGCATTATCTGCTCCTCTGTCTGGTGTTCCGCCTGTAGCTTTAATATTACCTTTTGAATCAACATTTCTTACAACTATAGTTGTTGCAACTCGTGTAGCTTTTACATTCGATTTAGTTCTGCCACTCATTTGGGTAGAAGAATTGACTGAACGATAACCAGTTATAGTATACGAGCCATACGAAGCGTCCCTAACTCGAATAACAGGACTGGGTGCCGCATTTGCCGGTATAGCACTTGTAAATATTGTAATAACCATTAATACCGTAGCAAATAAAGTTAATAACTTTTGGGATTTTTTCATTTTTAACCCTCCTTAAATTTAGATTATAAACAATTGATTTAATTATTTAATCATGGAAAACATCTAAAACATTGGAAACACCTCTTTTATAAAACATACACACACTTATAAAGTAGCTATTGATATTTATACATTACTTGTGTTTCAGATCCGGCAGTAAAAGTAACTTTAAGCCTATAATTGCATAAAATATTTATGTTTCTTGATTCTGACATAGTCAACAATATTCCTGTATTACTGCTTGTCCATGTTTTAACAGTTTCGTATCCACTTGATTTTTCTTTTTGTAGTTCCATTTTTATTTTTAGATTCATAGAGCTCTTTGCTCTAACCGTAGCTTTGCATTCTGCTTTTATGCCTGAAACATTTAAACTTACTGAACAGCTTGTTATATTAGTGTAATAAGGTACTATTTCCGAGCCATCATTAATAGAGGCATTAGCGATTGTCGAACTGCCAATAATCATGGTAGATGATAAAAAAACCAAAACAAGTGTGTAAAATATATTTTTCCTTTTAATCATTATCAACACCTCCTCTCTTAAAAGTCTTTTCATTATACTTAATCTTTTAAAAAATCTATTTTGTGATAAAAAATAAAAGAAGCCGTTAATTTCGGCTTCTTTTACAAAGACTTACTTAACATTTTGTGCAATTTTTACAAGTTCATCCTTTCCTATGTTTCCATCTAATAGGAAAATGTAATTCCCGTTGTTGAATAATATTCCACTTACATTTTCGCTAGATTGGTAATATATGGCATTTGCACCGTTTATTATTAAGTATTCGTGTTCGTATTCGTATTTTTCAGTATCAAAACCAACTGTGGAATTTAAATCCATTTTTTCTACGGAAAAATATTTATTGCCATTTTCATATAAATATATGTAACCATAATCCTCCGTTTTTTTAAATCCAGTAGGAACATAATTTAATTCTAACGATTTCACTTCTTGTGCTTCAGATGTATCTTGCACACTGTATTCGGAATGATCTGAAAACCTTTCTATGATGAATTTTCTGCTTAATGGAATGGCAAAAACGGTTGCTGCAACAGCCATAATAACAGCCGCTATGATTAGAAATCTGATTATTTTTCCTGAAAGTCGGCGTTTATTGTCTTTCGATTGGCAAGCCAAAAGCGGTTTCATTATTTTTTCGTGCTTTTCGCTGAATTTATGCTTTGGTATATCATCGGGAAAGGAATCCACCCATTTTTCGCAGGAAAGCAGGCAGATCTCTTCAAAATTACTCATTTGGTTATTTCCTTTCTTCAAGGTGTTTTCTCAATTTTTCCTTTGCGTATTGCAGTTTTTTGCGAACATAAGAATCTTTAACTTTATATATTTGCGCTATCTCGCTGCTTTTATATTTATAGATGTATTTTAAATAGAAATATATTTTGCTTTCCTCATCCAAAACATTGTCAAAAGCAGTCAGTAATTCGGTTTTTTCAAAATCCTCATAATATTGAATATCTGCCGAATCCTCATCGTCAAGTGAAACGGTATTCGCTTTTTTTGAATTATTATATATGTCAATGGCAAACCCGGTAACGATTGCAGATAAATAGCCTTTTGTTCTTTTTGATTTCACATCACTGATCTTCTCAAAGTGTTTTGCAACATAAAAAAATGTTTCCTGCACGCATTCCTCGGAATCTTCCACACTGTTTGTCTTTCTCAGTGCTATCCAATACAGAAGATCTTTATATGTATTATAAAGTTCGGTAAACTTTTCTTTGTCACTTTCGGAATCAATCAAACTTAAAAATACTGATATCATATATATTATATCCCTTAAACTGCCGCTTTTGTGATAGAATTATTCAAAATTATTGTACGCACAATATTTGTTTCTTGTCAAGATATTTTGCCGAAATGCAGATAAACAAGGCAAAAATGTAGAAAATAGTAAAATTCACACCGGCTATAGAAATAATTATACAACCAACATTTTGTAGACACTGATTCCCAAAAGCCACCTGTTCACGCTATATTTTTTGGTCACCCCTACTACTTTGACTCCTATTTTGACGGCTACACAGCAGGACGAGGTTGCACAAAGAGTGCGCAAAGTGAAATTTCGGCTAAAAAATCGGACAAGGAAAGCGCTAAACATCGCTGTTTAGCGCTTATTTAACTGCTATCGAAACTGCTACGAACCAGAAGGTCGGGGGTTCGAATCCCTTCCGGCGTACCAAAAAACTCAGGTAACTTTCGTTGCCTGAGTTTTTTATTTTTGGTATTTCTTCACTAAAAGCTGCCCATTAACCGAGTAGTCATAGGTAAACTTATATAATAATAGGTATTTTAACTTATTAACATTTGTAATTGTAAAAACTATCAAAGACGCCCATTTGACTCCCACTGACATAAATTGAAAAGAATTCGGCTCAAGGATTTTTGTTCCTTGAGCCTTTTTTGTTATGCTGAGAAATGTATGAACTTATTTTTTCTTTCGTTTTCTGATTCAGTTATCAGATTACCCATTGCATCTGCCACCGTTTGCTGCATATTGTTCGTCACATGCATATATGTGTTCATTGTAAAGCCTGCATCTGTGTGACCAAGCATATGAGATATTGTCTTTATATCCATCCCCTGTTCTAATGACAGTGTTGCAAAACTGTGTCTCAAATCGTGAAAGCGTATTTGCGGTACTCCTGCTCGTTTCTGCATTCTGTGTAGTTTTCTTGTAACCGATGACGGATCACGAAGTCCGCCTGTTATTGGTGATGGGAATATTAATTTATTATCAAGCCTTTGCCTGCTTCTTAGCAATATCAGTTGATTAAAACATTCATCGCATAACGCAATCGTTCGTATGGACGAGGCAGTTTTCGGTGTTGTTACCTTTAGTTCACTGCCTATCCTTTGCACCTGCTTGTTCACTGATATTGTTTTGTTTTTCATATCAAGGTCATCCCAAGTCAGTGCAAGTATTTCGCCAAGTCGCAAGCCTGTTGTAATCTCAAGAATATAAAATTCATAACATCCTGAGTCCTTTGTTTCCTGAAGAAATCTGCCAAGCTCGTTTGCTTTCAGCGTTTGCATTTCCTTTGGTGCATCTTTTGGCAGTTGTACCTTTTTACAAGGATTACTGCCTATCAATCCCTCGTCCTCTGCTTTTTGCAGGCAGGTTTGCAAGGCTATTTTAATATCCTTTACTGTCTTTGCAGATAAGCCATTGCCTTTCTTTTCAACATTTTTTATTCTCCCGTTGGTATACATTTTCATTAGAAATTGCTGGCAGGATACTGTTGATATATCCTTTATTTTCATACCACCGAGATTAGGTAATATGTATCTGTCAAAATAGTTTTGATAACTGTTTCTTGTGTATTCTTTTATGCTCACTGAGCAGAATGATTCAAACCAAATCTTTGACCATTCTTCAAGTGTAGGCTCAGGGTTTGTAAGGAAACTACATCTGCTGATTATCCTTTGCCGCTTGTTGTTCTCGGCTATCGCCTTTTCAAGTTTTTCCTTGCACTCGACTTTCGTTTTGGCAAGAACATTTTTTCTTACTCTCTTGCCGTTAACTATCTCACCTGTATAATAGCGACCTTCCCACCTACCATCTTTGCGTTTGGTTATTGTTCCTTCGCCGTTATTTCGTTTTGCCATTGCAACCTCCTTTCTGCCTGTGGCAACACAACATTACCACAAGCAGTTTTTAATATCCAGACAATTATTATCTTTTTGAATTTGTTTCAATCCAACTTCTCAGTTGCTCTTTTGGAACAGACTTTCTTCTGCCCATTACAACAACAGGAAAGCTGTTGCCATTTCTAATAAGTTTGTATAGACTGACTGCAGATATTCCAAGTACCTCTGCCGCTTCTGGAACTGATAGCATTAACGGTAATTCGTCAAATGATTTAAATTTACTTTCCATATTGAATCTCCTTTCAGCCTGTCGACAAATGTTGTCAGGCATTTGTTTTACTAACTCATAGTGTAATCATATTATTTATAACCAAAAGCCTTTTGCCTTCAGGCAACCACTTTTCGGCAAAGAGCCGAAAAGATGCGCCTAAAGCGCTATGCTTGGACTCTCCTAAAGGAGAGTGTTTACAACTGTAACAACAACACAGAATCACTTTCAGTAATTGCTTTCATATGTTCGTTCTCACCTCCACAAACGCCACACAAGGCGTTTTAATTTTGCCTTGATTACTTTTGTGTTCTTTTTCTTTTCTCGTCAGAAGGGCTTTTTAGTTGTTACTGACCAATATAACCAACGGGGGTGGCTCAAATTTCAATCAGTGTGTATATGTTACTTTCACGAGTAACTCCGTCAGCAGAATATCTCGCAGTCTTTATTATCAAGCCGTCTTCAATTAATTCTTTTAATGCAGTATCAACAGTAGTTGTTGATTTGATACCACACTTTTTAGCTATGTCTTTTCTTGACGGCCAGCATTGATGATGTTTGTCACTGCATTTACGAAGGTAACTGTATACCTTAAAATTTCTATGGCTTAAATGATAATCAAAAATATCATTAGGCAAAAAGAAACTATGAGTATAAATGTTATCTTTGCTTTTGTAACGCATATTATTATCATCCTTTCAATTTAATTTGCAGTAAATGTCCTTTCGTGTTATATTTTATATAAGTTAAAATGATTTCACTATGCGAGATTGTAAAATCAGAATTTTATAAAAGTTTAATGATGGACAAGATGAATATGTATATTTATGATGGTATGGTTAGAGATGGCCTTCATTTGAGGATTGATAATGAAGGTAATATGGAAAGAGTATTATCTTCTAATGGTGACTTAACAGAACTTCCTATTGTAAATTTGATTGATGAATTATTAGAGGTTGCAGAGGTAAATGATAAATATTATATTATCGCTGTAAATTATCTCAATTCATTATGCGATGACTTTGAAAAGGCAATAGGTACTGATGATGAAATAAAACTTTATAATAAGTTTTTTGAATCGGCCAATATGATAATTGAAGGTCTAATAGAGAATAATCCCGTGCTTGGTCATTTAATGGAACTAACAATTCAAATGAATTGGTATTTATCATATGAATTAACCATGCAAGATAGATTAAAACAAATTGTTGGTATGTTTAATAACTATATTTCTATTTCAACTGAGCTTGAATTTTTACTGTCTGATTTATTCAAAGGCAAGGAACTTGATTTTGATGAACGATGTAGTGTTTTTAAGTATTCAGAAATTACTAAAGCATATATTCATACCAAAAATGGTTTAGAGAAAGAATACTACATCCAAACAGTTTCGGAATACTACATTTTGCTTGTGAACAAATTTTTAGACATGAATTTGAGCGTTCAGCGTTGCAGATGCTGCGGTAATTTCTTTGTTACAAAAACAAAAAGAAAAACTCTATACTGTGACAGAGCTTTGTTCAAGGATGGTAAGACTTGTAAGGATGTTGCGCCAAAAGCAATGCAAAAGTATCTTTCCCAAAATGATAATATTATCAAGGCTTATGATAAAGCAAAGAACAAAATGTATAAGAGAATGCAACGGGCTTATGATTTTGGAAAAACCAAAAAATCAATTTCTTATGATGAATATTCTGAATGGTTATCAAAAGCCCAGCAAGCAAAGAAGGATTATTTAAAAGGCAATCTTTCAGCTGATGAAGCATTGGAAATAATTAAGTGTGACTAATAAACATATAAGAGGAATATTTAATGAATAATATTAATTGGCAACAATTCGAATTATGTAATGCAGATAAAAATACTGCTTTTGAAAATCTATGCAGACTATTATTTAATAGAATGTTTTTCGATAACAAAGCAATATTTCATTCTAACCCTAATAATCCGGGAATTGAAATTGAGCCTGTTTATTGCCAAAATAAAGGCAAATACATAAGTTTTCAGGCGAAATATTTTGATAAATTAGATTATTCTAAAATTAAACACTCTTGCGAAAAAGCGGTAAAATATTATAAGAGCAATTTAGATGCTATATATTTATTTTGTAATAAAGATATAAATAAGAAAAGCCAAACTTATAAAAATATAGAATTGTTATTGAAAGGCAACGATATAGAATTAATTGTTATATCAAATCAAGAAATATTGAATAAAGTTAGTAATTATCCTATGTTGGTAAGTAGATATTTCGGAGGAATAACTTTAACAAGAAAATGGTTTGAAGAAAAGTTAATAGACAGTATTGAATCATTAGGGCAACGACATAATTGCTTTAATATCGAAACAAAGACAGAAGAATATTTTAATTTATTTATACAAAATGAAAATGCACTGAAATATATAAATAACAGAAAATATGATTTAATTGAAAGAATATCAAATTTTTACTATGCTGAATATAATGATTTTTTAAATCGATTAGAAAATGAAATAAAAAAACTTCCAAAAATAACATCTTCAAATATATATGATTGTGTGAAATATTCTGATAAAATCTATGGTATATTGAAAAAAGAATTTGATGAAATAAAAGAGTCGATTACTTTAAAAGAAGATGAATTGAAAAGAGAAAATATTAGAGAAAACAAAAATAAAATATTTAGCGAAATCAGAAAACTCAGAGAAATTTTAGATTTGCCCTTAGAACTTTCATTTTCAACTTATGAAAAAAATTTAATCGAAAAAAGATGTTTAATAATAAAAGGAGATGGAGGAACAGGAAAAACACAATTATTATCTAATTCCGCCAATGAAATTTTGCGAGATGGAGATTATGTGATTTTGCTCTTGGGACAAAATTTTATATCAAATGAATCTATAAAAAAACAAATATTATCGATTTTAGATATAAATATAAAATTTGATGAGCTTTTGAATTGTTTGGAGGTATTAGGTGAAGAAAACAATAGATTTATTTATATTTTTATAGATGCTTTGAACGAAAGCGCAAATAAAAATATATGGAGAACAAATCTTAATTCTTTAATTAATGCTTTAGATAAATTCCCACATATAAAATTAGTGTTATCTGTAAGAAGTGGGTTTGAACCATTTGTATTTGATGATGCTGTTAATTCAAAAATCAACAATAAAAGTATACCAGTATTAGTTCATAAAGGATTTTTTGAAGATTCAATTGAGGCTATACAATCATTTTTGAATTATTATAATATACCTTTTTCTCCATCATATGCAATCAGTTATGAGATGACGAATCCATTATTTCTAAAGCTGTATTGTGATACTTATGATGGTGAAGATGTAGAAATGTTTTCTCTTTTTGAAAAAGTCATAAGTAAAACAAATAATGAACTAAACAATATGTATGATTTAGGAACATATGATAACATTATAATAAATTTGCTTAATCAGATTGTTGATTATCAGTTGTCAACAAATAAAAAAATTTCAAAAGAAGATTTACTAATGCTCCCATTTTGGGATACTTATGGGTTAAATACTATAAAACTCAAATATTTGGAATCTTTAAGTAAATCAAATTTGTTAAATACATTTGGAAAAGATGGTGTAGAGTATTATTACTTTGGATATAATTTACTTGATGATTTCTTAACTGCTAAACGAATAATTGAAAAATACAATAATGAAAAAGAATTAATAAATTATATTAAAAATGATTTGTTAGGAGTAAAGGAAAATCTAATATCTAAATATGAAAATCTAGGCTCATTTACTGTTCTTTGCAGTTTATATTATGAAAAATATCAAGAGGAATTATTTAGTTTAATTATTGATCAGATTAAGGATGATTATAGAAAACAATCAATTATTGAAAATTATATTGAATCATTCCAATGGCGAAAAAAATCATCAATAAATGAAAAAGTATTCATTGATTTTGTTTATAAATATAAAATTAACAGACAAATAGTATTTGATGTGCTTTTTCAAAATGCAGCAAAAGTAAATAATCCTTTGAATGCAGAATTTTTGCATAAACTGTTGGTTGATAAAAGCCTTGCTCATAGAGATCGTTTGTGGACTACTTATATTAATACTAATCTTGCCGAAGAGAGTAGGGTTTACCAATTAATAGAATTATTCGAAAAAGGTAATGCTTGTATTAGTTTTAGCAAAGAAAGCATAATGCTAATTTTAACAATTTTTTCTTGGTTGTTAACATCATCAAATAGATTTTTAAGAGATGAAACATCTAAGGCTATTATAGAGATTCTAAAAAAAGATTTTGATTTGTGTATTGAATTATTGAAGAAATTTGAAAATGTAAATGATCCATATGTTATTCAAAGATTGTATGGGATAGTTTTTGGCGCTAGTACAAGAAGTCAAAACATTAAAAAAAGCAATTATTTAGAATTAGTCAAATATGTTTATTATTCAATATTCGATAAAGAGTTTGTTTATCCCGATATTCTTTTGAGAGATTATGCTAAAAGTATTATTGAGTTTTATATTTATAAATTTGGTACAAACGACTTGGATTTTGATACATCTAAGATTAATCCGCCATATAAATCAATAGAAATTCCTATAGTAGATAAACAAAATTATTATATAGAAAATAATTATAGTAGTGGTTTTAACATAGTTGATTCATCAATGAAACCACATTTAATAAATCATTGGTATGGTGATTTTGGTAGATACGAATTTGAGTCAGCTCTTAATGAATTTAAAGATGTTGATGTTGAAAATGCATATCATTATGCAATGCAGTTTATTAGAGATGAGTTAGGTTACACTGATGAATTATTTAGCGAATATGATATATTTTATTCCCAACGTAATGAAACAAAAAAAATCGAAAGAATAGGTAAAAAGTACCAGTGGATTGCTATGTATAATATATTGGCAAGAATATCCGACTACCATTTATTAAATGATTATGATGATGGTTGCAGAAAATATAGGGGTACATGGGAGCCGTATGTTCGCGATTTTGATCCAACAATCAATTATAATTTTTTGAATTCAAATGATATACCAAAATTTGAATTTGACAATTTTAATAAAGAAACCTTATTTACAGAATCAGAAAATGAAAGTGATATAAAGGAATGGGCATCAACCAAAATAGATTTTTTTGTTAAAAATAAAGATGATCTCGTATTAAAAGACACTTCAGGAATTGAGTGGGTTTTGTTACATCAACACTCAAAGTTATATAATAAAAAATACGAAGAGAATCACAGATCTTCTTTATTGTCTAATGGTAATCAGCAACTATGGAAAATGTCTATGGGATATTTTGTTGATGAGAATCTATTCGATTGTTTTAAAGAAAACTTTAATGATTCAAATTTCGACGGAAGATGGTTTCCTGAAATACGAGAAACATATCAGATGTTTTGTAGAGAATTTGCATGGTCTGATAGTTTCAAAGATGTTTTCGATAACGGGAAAAGAGATATCTATATAGATTCTGATGAGTTTGAAATTAAAAAAACAATAACACCTATATTAAAAGAGAATAGTGAAAATATATTGTTGGATTTTGAGGAAAGTGAATACAAGACAAAAAAGCAAATTTTGATAGGTCAGGTAATGCAATCTTATCTTATATATTTATGGGAATGTCAGTATGATGCGTCGCAAAAAGACTCAATATCTTTATATATGCCCTGCAAAGAAATTATTGATTGTTTCAAATTAACTCAAAAGCAGTATGATGGCTGTTTTTATGATGGAAATCAATTGATTGTTTACGATGGATATAGGTCAGGTATTGACAATGGATTGTTGATAAGAAAGGATTATCTTGAATGTTTCTTAAAAACAAAACATTTAAAATTGTTTTGGACTTGTTTAGGTGAAAAACAATATTTTAGAGGCAATTTCAATAAGATTTGGAGTGAGTGGAGCGGTTTTTTGTATATGGATGATAATGGAACAATAAATGGATCGATGAATTGTAAAGAAGTTGGAGAGTCTTCAAATTAGCACTTGCTAATTCTGAAAATCCAAGTTAATATACAAAAAAATTAAATGCCGTTGGTGTCTTCACCAACGGCAATAACTTTTCGCAGAACAACCACATATATGAAGCAATATTTTGAATGAAATACAGCAACAAAATGTCAAATGTATGTGTATTCACACAAGAATTATATCAAATACTAGGTTGTATTTCAATATAAATAAGCAAAATTAGTGTTTATTTGTGTTAAAACATATCTATTTATCGTAAAAAATTTGGTAGTAAAAAGTGTTTAATTTAAAATGTAACTGTGCATAGCACAGAAAGGATGATGATTGTGCCAAGAAGAGGCGAGAATATTTATAAGCGAAAGGATGGAAGATGGGAGGCAAGATATGTTAAAGAAATTGAACCTGACGGAAAGAAAATCTATGGATCTGTTTATGGTAAGAGTTACAACGAGGCTAAATCAAAGCAGCAATTGTGCATTATGCAACCACATAAAAATAATTGTAATTCAATCAATTTAACTGTATCAGTTTTGATGACGGAATGGTTATATAGTATTAAAAATCAGGTGAAGCCTAACACATATCAGAAATATGAGAGTGTAATTAAAAATCATATTATAAATAACATAGGCAATTTATTATTAAGAATGATGACAAGCAATAATATTGCTATGCTTACTGATAATCTTATTAATAAAAATTTATCGATAAAAACAGTTAACGATATTCTGATTATACTTAATCTTGCATTAAAATATGCTGAAGAAGAGTATGAAATCAGCATTCCAAGAATTAGATTTCTTAAACAAAATGCAAGAGAAATGCGGGTATTATCTTTGCCTGAACAACAGCGTTTGACTTGTTTTTTAAAAAAAGATATTGATATTTACAAATTTGGAATTTTACTTTCACTTTATACAGGAATTCGCATTGGTGAACTTTGTGCATTGCAGTGGAATGATATAACTGATGACTATATCAAAATAAATAAAACTATGACAAGAGTAAAGCAAAATGGCAAAACTCAAATAGTTATTGGCTCACCAAAAAGTGAAAGTTCAAAAAGATTTATTCCTACACCTCAATGTTTATTGCCATTGATAAAACATTTCAGAAAAAATGGATATGTTCTGTCAACAGTTAAAAAAGAATTTGCTGAGCCAAGACTTATGCAAATAAAATTCGAAAAAATGATTGATGAATGTGGATTAAAAAAAACAAACTTTCATGCATTAAGGCACACCTTTGCAACAAGATGTATTGAGGCAGGAGTAGATGTAAAATCTTTATCAGAAATTTTAGGTCACTCTGATGTAAAAACTACGCTTAACAGATATGTGCATTCATCATTTGAACTTAAACAAAAAAGTATGGCTCAGTTCGAAATGAGTCTAATTTCATAATTTAATAAAAAATATTAACCGTCAAGTTTTTGGTCAACATTATCTCAAATCTTTGACGGTTTCTTTGTTTTATATTCATTTTTCATATATGTGGTTGATAAACGAAAAGTTATAAATTCTAAGGCAAATAGTATCAAATTTGTATTAATTGAAGAGAAAGAATTTGCCTTGAAAAATTTGTTTTTTTATTGGCAATTCAATTGTTTAAATGGATTTAAAATATTAAATTATAGGAGGATGTTAGATATGGCTTTAATTAAATGCTATGAATGTTCGGCAGAAATATCTGATAAGGCAAGTTGTTGTCCTAAATGTGGTGCACCTGTTGTAGTGCATAGATGGAGATGTTCAAAATGTGGGAATATGATTAGTGAGGAACCATGTTTTTATTGCAGTAATGAGCAAACGGTTGTTAAAAATAATATGGATACTACAACAGAAAATAAATCACAACCTATTGAACAAAATAAAAAATCCAACAATGGTTTAAAAAAATTTGTTGGTGTACTTATTTCAATTGTTCTTTTTACAGTTGCTACTATAGCAGTTGTTAATTTTAATTTACAAAATAGTGACAATGTTGTTTCTCATAATTCACATGATAACTGTATGTTTATAGGTTATGCTGATCCTAATCGTAAGCTGGATGGAAATACCATTATATCTGATGAACCAAAATACGGATATAGACCGGTTTATGTGGATCGTAGCGATATCTATAATACATACCACTTCCATTAATTATTACATTTAGACTTTTTAATGATAAGAAATGCAGGTATTTGTAACATTTATGTATAAACAAATTAACGATTTTGGGGAGGGAATTTATGTCCGTTATAACTCGATTAGAAAGACACATCGGTCTTGCAGAAACGACATTAAACGGTGTTATTGACAGCACTGCAACATATGAGATTGCAGAAAATGTATTAATAATTCGAACATCAACGCATGACACAATACATATAACGCAAGATATCGGAAAAAAACTTGTTGATATTATCAATGATGAACTTTTCAGAGATTCTTTTAAGAGCAAGGATTAGAAATATTATAAAAAAACACTATAGTAATATAAATATAGGAGAATATTAATTATGGCTTTAATTAAATGCTATGAATGCTCAGCGCTAATATCTGATAAAGCAACCCATTGTCCAAATTGTGGTGCACCTGTTGTGGTACATAAATGGAGATGTCCAGAATGTGGCAATATGATTAGTGAGGATCCGTGTCCGTATTGTCACAACCAGAAGTTATTGAAAAACAAAAGCGATGAAAACCTTAAAAACGATAAACCTGATCATTTGAAAGTTTCAAAAAGAAATCATAAAAAGCGGTGGATTATATTAGTTATAATTGTTTTAATAATAATCTGTATTGCAGCGCTTTTGTTTAAATTATTAATGCCGGGAGAGCAGTCAGATGAGACGGAGCAGGAAACGGTTTCTGTTGATATGGGTTTAATCGGCAATAAAATTTCGGTGGACGGAACAGCGGCTTATGTTGCCGGAAACAATAAAATATTGGTTCCCTACGATTTTTGCGGTGATTACAATGAATGTCAAAGTGAAGTATATACTAAAAGTCTCAAGGGCTGTGAAAATCCTCAATTACCGGCTGATGAAACAGAGGCTTTGCCGGAAGAAGTTGCAAGAGAAATTATAGCTTTTTATGGAGATACAGGAGGATTCTGGACATCATTAGAAGCTGCTCATGCAAATATTGAAATTTCCGGTTATGAACCTGAATCAATGCACTATGCCGGGATTATGGATAATTATTTTTCTGTTGACGAAGATAATGTTGCCACTACTGTGTATGGTTATTGTTTAAGCGCTACCGAAGATTCAGCAAATATGGGATTGCTTGTGTTGTATAATGTTACCAACGAATTTGAATTTACAGACATAGAAGATACTGCTGATCCTAATTATAGTACAGAGCCAACATTTTATGATGATGTTTTAGTGAGTACGAATGAAAACAATGAGAGCGATGATGTAGTATCAGATGATTTTACTTCAGAATATGAAGCAAATGACGATTACAATAATATGTTTTCTCTGCCGATTGGTAAATATACACTTTCATATGTTTTCAGCCCTTTTTCAGGCTGGATAAAGGTTACTGATTCAAACGGAAATTATGATGAAAACTGGAAAAGTGAAGAACTGAAAAAAGCAACAGATTATTGGGAAGCAGAGGATAAAGACCCTATAATTGAAACCGACATTCAAGAACTTGAAGAGGAATTTAATAAAATTTCGCCTAATAAGTATATTGATGTGTCTGATAAATGGATGAAGTGCTATAATATTTATGGCGATTTTGATTTGTGCAAGGCCATTGCTGATGATGACAGTGTGTATGAAACATCTGATACAGGCTATGGCCATTGGATAAAGCTCGGTGACACGGATGTGTCTATGGGCAGTTTTCAGACATTTAGCGCAGAAGTGTATGAAATCCTTGATGATGAATCAGCTTACGATACCTATTGGGCATATTCTCTTTCTTATTATCCCGACATTAATGGTATAGGTGTGTATGTTGATAAATGTGAAATGCTGTTTACGATCCAATAATTATTGGATTTTCACAAGAAACGACAAACAGTATTAGTAAAAATACCTTTGATTTTGATTGTTGTTTTTAGATGAAAATCCTACATGTAATTATTCAAAAAGTAAAATGAAATTTGTAAGTTATGAAAAATTGCTTGCAAACTTTTTGCGTGAGAAAAAAGCATAGCAACATAAGCCGATTAAGGAGTAAAATAATAATTCACAGAGAGTGTTTATGTATTTGTATGAAAATAATATTTTATGTAGAAGTATATTAATTTCTCATATAAAAGATTTATTGCCAAAAATGATTTAAGTATTTTTAATAAATACGAAAATATTGTAGAAAAGTTGAAATTGTATTATAATCTCTTAAAAGAATTATTTTTTAGAGGAATTACAGTATGGTAAATAATTTAATATCAGCAATATGGTGTGTTTGTCCATTTTATTCCTTTTTCATTTTAATGCTTATTATTGATAAAATAAATGATAATCGAAAGAATAAGGGGAAGGCTCTTAATAGTTCAATAGAATATAAATTATTTAACAATATAGACTTTTTCTTTCAGGTTATTTACAGTAATATTGTTTATTGGGCAATTGGACTATTTATTATAATGATATTTATTATTTTAGTAATCAATTCCAAAATTAATATTAGTTTAGAATTGTTCTGCCAATCTAATGTTTTAAGGTTACAAAAATATATAATTGAATTTCTTTTGAATATAGTTTTAGCAATTATTGCTTCTATTGCTGTTTTTTATTCATTAAATAAAAAATATTATGTTATTTTTTCATTTAGTGACATTATGAAAGTACTTAAGATAAAGGAAAAAGTTATATTAATAGTTTTATATTACATTATTATATGCTTATGCTGTGGAGTTTATTATCTTAATTATTATAGTTATTTTACGGCTCAATATTATACCATAGTACAAACTGTACTTTTTATGTTTTTTGTATATTGGACATTTTTATTATTTTTTAAATTATTGAAATTTGGTATAAGTTTATATAAATTTATTTTTTCTAATAAAACAGAGCAAACAATGTTAGACAGTCTATATCTAACGATAGATAAAAATGATTTCAATAGTTTCAACATTAAAGAGTATGACGAAGTTAGAGGTAGTTTGCAATATTTGTTAGATAAAAAACTATCTTGTATAAAAATACAAGATAGTCGTATTAATTTTGTTAATTTTAGCAATGAATATGAATGTTTTGATTTCAAATTAAAGTTGAAAATGTATTTAAGAATGTTAATGTGGTCAATATTTATTAGCATTATTTCTTTAATGATACTTAGCAACAGATTTAAATCTATAGAATTTAATTGGCAATGTATATTGTTTTTGTGTATATTTAATTTATTTTTATGTCTTTTACTATTTTGTAAACCATCTAAAAAAATAAGTATTCATATATTAATGTGGTCAAAAGGGCTTTCTGTTAGAACGAAAAAAACGCTGTTTTATAGTTCTACATTAAAAAACCATATAACTTGTAGAAAATATGATAACTATTTTAGAAATATATACAGTATTGTATGTCTTTTTAAATATGTACTTAATAGTAGTAATGAACAAGCTTCTATTTGTTTTATTAATGATTTACATGAAAATTCACAATCAAATGATTATTTGCTATATGCTCTTTGTTTGTATTTCTATTACAACAAATACAGATTCAAAAATTCTAATAAATATTTGTCTGATAATTTTAAAAAGATTTGCGATTGTCAAAATATAAATTATAAAACTGCTTACAAAAATGTTTTAGAAGTTCTAAAATATATCGATTGTAGTTATGATAAAAATATTTTTAACGCAAGTGTCGGTAATATAAAATGTATAAAAATTAATTTAAAAAAGAAAAACTAAATAACTTGTTGGCTATTGGATTGTTTCATAATTATTGTAGTTTAAACTGTCACAGACATTTGGCAGACACTGAGAGTTGAAAAATGGCTTAAAAAGGACATATTTTTCAGTTGTTTCTACCGCTCTGACTCCGTTATTTAAGGTTCGAATCCTTATACCTCTGCCATAAAGCGTTACCAAAAAAGATGTAACGCTGAAAAAGCCCGATTTATCGGGCTTTTTTTATTGCCATTAAGCAGAATATTATTTTACAAAATCATAGATGTTTTTATAACTTTTTCTAAAACTGCAAGGATTTGAACCTTAAATCATAAGTATTAAATATTCGGTATAGCACACCTCTATTAGCTTGTGGTTGCTAGTTTGAGTTTAACTTGGGGTGCTACAAGACCACAAGTGAACATACCAAAAGAATTATATATTATATAGCAGAAGAAAAAGTATTAGGTATCTATATTATTAAAAATTTTGTCATCAAAAAAATCTTTTATTGAAATACCAAAACCACTACATATTTTTTTGATTGTTCCAAAACTTGGATTTTTACTTTTTTCACCAATAACACTATAAATAGTAGTTGCTATAAGTCCACTAAGAGCTGCTAACTCATTAATTGTTATTTTATTTTCTGCACATAAATTTAATATTCTTGTTTTTATTGCATCATTGATTTCCATTTTTTTATTTTGTGATAAATTATTATTACGATGTAACGTAATAATTGTTGTTTATAAGTATGATATTATGAAGGTAGAAAAAACATGTTGTTTTCAAAACATAGAAATATTTCAGCTAAAGAATATGAAGAAATACAAAGCATTCAAGTGTTTGGTTCATATAACGAAACTGGAGATAGTAATATCTTGTTTCATTATAATTATAATACCACGATAAGCAATAGAATTTATATTTTTAATTTATGCGTCCTGTTTCCGACGGCACATTTCCTGCATATCGGTTTTGATTCCAGGCAACTCAAAACGGAAATACTGTGCCTTACTTTTGAATTCTATTGGTTAACGGTTTTCTGTATGTTGTGTTTTAGAATCGGATTCAAAAAATATACGAAATGCCGTGGGCAGCGCATAGGCGGTTTGAATCTCCTGTGTGGTTGCCCAAGTGAAAGCAGGCGATTTTTCGGCGCACAGAATATGGTAACAGGTCATCTGCCATTTTATGTGTGTAAAAATGTGCACACGGTGCATTTGTCTGCAAAGTTCAACAGGCTGAATACCGAAGTTGCCGGCGGCTTGCAGTGCTTGGCTTGCATCTAATTTTCCGGGAACATTGGGCAACTGCCACAACCCGGCAAGCAGACCGCCTTCGGTGCGTTTTGTTAAGGCGTAACGGTCTGTGCATTGCAGTAAAAAGACGGTGCGTTCTTCCAATCGTTTCTCCTTTTTTGGCAGCTTTACCGGATATTTCTGCACGGTTGCGCTCGCATATGCCCGGCAGAAGTCCTTTGCCGGGCAAACAGCGCATTTGGGCGATTTGGGCGTGCAGATCGTTGCGCCCAACTCCATCAGTGCCTGTGTAAATTGCCCGCAGTGTTCTTTGGGATAGATCTGTTCCAGTTTTTTTGCAATTTCATTCTTTGTTTGCGCGCGGTCGATCGGTGCGTCATTTGCCGTCATGCGCGTGATAATGCGCAGCACATTGCCATCCACGGCAGCGTGCGGCAGATTGAAACAGATGGAAGCAATGGCGCCGGCGGTGTACGGCCCTATGCCGGGCAGCGTGCGGATATCCTCATAACGGCTTGGAAAGCTGCCGCCGTATTGCGTTTCAATGACGCGTGCCGCTTTTTGCAGATTTCGTGCGCGGTTATAATAACCCAGCCCCTCCCACAGTTTGAGCAGCTGGCTTTCCGGCGCCTGTGCCAGTACGCGGATGCTGGGGAGTTGTTCTAAAAAACGAATGTAGTATGCCCGTACAGCCTCCACACGCGTTTGCTGCAGCATGATCTCCGAGAGCCAAACGTGGTAAGGCTCCGTATCCTGCCGCCAGGGCAGGGCGCGCGCGTTCTGTTTATACCAGGGCAGCAGGGTGTCCGGTAATTGTTTGTAAATGGAATCTGTCGTTTTCAAGAGAACCTCCTTTATACGGATGAAAGCATTGCGAAACGGTTTGACCATTAAGATCGTAGCGTCAGTGCATAGATATCGGCATGCACTGCATTCACTGCGGAGCCGATTCGCATACAGGGAACGGCGAGCGTAGAATTTGTTATATTGCTTTTTCGAATGGTTCCGTCATGGACAAAAATACCTCTGGCTTCTTTTCTTCTGTTCCCGATTTTTATTATGGTCTTTCCCTCCGCGGTAAAAATCGAAAGAGCAAATCGCTTTTTTAAAAGCAGCCGGCAGTGAAAAGCATAGGTATATCCTTCCCGTGTAAAGCCAAGATTTCCGTTTTCGGTTATTCGTATGTCATAAGTGCCGTATGGTGCGTCCACTTCCATAAGGATCTGATCTTTTTTTAGGTCATACAAGATTAAATCGATCTGTAATTCTGCCGGTATGTTTGCACAGGTAATTCCTGTATTTATATAGGAAACACCTCCGGGAAGATGCAGAACCCTTCCGGCTTTTGCTTCTCCTTTGCAGATGCAATTCTGCGGATCCAGCACAAAAACAGACGGCTGCGGCGTCAGAAAGGACGCAACTACTTGTTTTGTTCTGCGGTCAAATGTTTTGAAAGTTTGTTTCCCGGTTTGTCCCCATGTTTTTTCGGCAATCAGCACAGCGCTGTCGGCAAAACGGCGAAACAGATCAGATTCGCTCAAGCCGGATGCACGCCGGTCGATATTGTCATTCCAGATCGAGAATGCGGCGCCCTTTATATGGTGTTCACCGGCAGGCAGGTCTATGTATTTTGACCTTTTTTCTGTTTTGATTTTGACCCGATTCGGTTTGAATTCTCTAAAGATTTTTTTCTTGTTTAACAAATCCGTATAACTGCCCCGTTTGCCGCTTCCGTTCGGCACCATATAAAGCAGTGTGTCGATTGCATTGATCAGATCATATCCCAGATCATACATTTCTTTTCCGTCTGCCCAGTCGCTTGACCAAAGATCCATTTGCACGTCCTTTACGGCGCTTTGCAGGATGGGCGTTTCGGGCTTGTCTTTGATCCAAGTCAGTCCGCCCCAGAGGCGTACGGGATTTGTCTTTTTGATGTGGGGGATGATCTCATTTAAAAATGTTCTGTACGCGCTGAAATTACTGAGAAATTCATCCGCCCCGATATGAACGGTTGTGCCGCGCGGAAAAACGGGCTCATCACCGCAGGTGTATTTGTCAAAGATCTGTTTGATGAATTCTATTGTTTCCGGCTTGCTGATATCCAGATGGTCGCTTAGCGGACGGTGCTTTGCAAGCGGGGATTTTTGCCCCAGCACCATATGCTGCGGAAAAATTTTTGTGAATGCCAGCGCGTGTGCCGGAACATCAATTTCGGGAACAATGTTTACGCCTTTGTTTTTAGCCCAAAGGATAAAATCGTGAAACTCTTTTTTTGTATAAAAATAGTCTTTAGCCGTTGCACATTCGCCGTGTTCATTGCAAATTGAAGATTCCAGCCGGAAAGCGGAATAAGCGTTTACTGCGGATAGATCGCCGTTATCTGCATAATCTTCCAGCCAAATATATTTGTCGCTGAGGTGGATCTGGAAATCATTCATTTTAAAATAAGACATGAATTCCACGATTTTCCGAAGTGTGCCCAAGGAGCAGGGACGCCTTGCCGCGTCCAATATAAAACCGCGTACGGGATACGTGGGGTAATCCTCAATCGTGCCGCTTGGAAATCCGCCATTCATAAGCAGCTGCAAAGCGGTCCTTCCCGCCCAGATCAAGCCTTGCGCAGTTGCTGATTCAAGCAGGATGCTGCTTGAACCTGCCGATGCGCGGTAGCCTTCTTTTCCTAAGACTGCAAGTTCTTTGTTCAATCGAAAGAAGATAGCGTTTCCTCCGCGCTGGTCGCCGATCAAGATTTTCAATTTTACGCCTGAAATCTTTTCTGCGACAGCGGTAAATTCCTCTGCAACATATTTTGTGCTTTCGGAGCAAATAATAGTTTTTATATCTTTGAAACAAACAGCGGCTCCAGTTTCAGGATGCCAGTGGGCGGGTGTCGGATAAACTGCGGGTGTCATGCGGCTGTTTCTGTATTTTCCCGGAATCTGTAGTTGCAGATCCGTTGCGGCGCGTTCTCCTGTTTTTTTTGTTTTCTGTTAAAAAAGAAAGTGTAACCGTGCAGTCGGTCAATGGTGTGCGGATACGCATATTGTTGTCGATCACCTGCGGATGATCTGCACCTAAAAAAGTAATGCGGTGGGTCTCTGCGTATTTCGGAATAACAGATTCGCCGGATAATTGTAAATGTATGCTTGCGGGGTTTTTCGGTTTGCTGTTGTGCATGGAAGGTTTCCTTTCGTATCTCAAACGAGGGTTTCGCTGCGTTTTTTGTTTGGAATCCAGTGGATTACAATGCAAATATAGTGTGTGAATCAACTTGGCATGTGTGTGACCCGTATCTATTATATTTCTAAACTTGCTGGCGCGCAAGGTGCAATCTTGCAATCAAAGCGGTTTCATTTTGTTATCTGAACGTTTCTGTTGATTGATGTGCGGTTTTATGATGCAATTTTATCAGTGTAAAAAAAGAGACGGTCATTGCGAGAATTGCAGTTTGTGATGATGAAAGAACCTGTGCTGAAACGATAAAAGCGCAGATCCTCTCCTTTTCGGATAAAAATCATGCGGATCTTGAGATCAGTATGTTCACTTCGGCGGAGGATATGCTCAACAGCAATACGAAGTTTGATATTGCCGTGCTGGATGTTGAAATGAGCGGTAAAAACGGCATTGAGCTCGGCGAAGCACTGCGAAAGATCAATCCGCATATTGCGCTTATGTATGTAACGGCATACAGAAAATATCTGGATGACGCGCTGAATCTGAGCGCCGTCAGGTTTTTTGAAAAACCGGTTGATCCGCAGCGGTTTTACCGGGGTCTGAGTGACACGATCAGGCGGATCGATGATTCAACGATCCATTTCTTTTTAAAGGACGGCAAAGCAGCTGAGCGAATCCATGCGCAGGATATTGTTTATATTGAGATTGAAAACAGAAGAACAAAAGTTGTTACGGAAAATAAAGTATACCATTCTTCGGCACCTTTAAGTTTTTGGCGTGAAAAGTTAAAGAATTCCGTTTTCGTTTCCCCGCACAAAAGTTTTATCATTAATCTGAATTATGTTACTTCTTATAAAAGAGATTGTGTAGTTTTAAATTATAAATATACAGTTGCGGTGTCAAGAAAAAATCAAACGGAGTTTTATAAAACTTTTATGCGGTTTATGGAGGGCAGATAATGGGGCAGACGGTTGTGATAGGCAGCGTTGCGTATGTGGTGGAAATGCTTATTGCGGTCTCTTATTTCAACCGGATCTTTGAAAGAAAAAGAAAGTCCGGCTATGTTTTTTTGGCAGGCGCGGCGCTGTATTTCTGCGGTTTCCTCTTTTATGTTTTTATAAATCATGAAATTGTGAACACAGTGGATTTTTGCCTGATCAATCTGCTGTTTATGCTGATTTGTTATAAATGCAGTTTAAAAGAAGCCGTGATCCAGGTGATCATAACCACCGTATTTATGCTTACGTCAGAAGTGGTTATCATTTATCTGATCTCTTCCGCATTTAAAATACCGGTTGCTTTTTATAAGGATGATCTTTCGGCGTCCGTTCTGTTGATCCTGCTCAGCAAACTGCTTTATTTTCTGCTGCTTCAGCTGATCTCCCTGATCATCACACACAATAAATATAAAAATGTTTATTCCAGGCGCTATGTTCCTCTGTTTATTTTTCCCGTGTTGACCATTGCAACGATGATTCTGTTTTTGCTGGTCTCCGCGGATTATCAGTTTTCAAAGCCGGTCATGATCACGATTGCGGTGCTTTCCGGTGCTTTTATCATTGCCTGTATCATGATCTTTATTTATTACCAGTATCTTGCGGATAATGAGGCAAAGGTAAACGAGTTGGAGTCTGAACGCCGGTTTTATGAACTGAACAACACGTATCTTGATGTGCTGCAGCATCAGAATGAAGAATTGCAGATGCTGTTTCACGATACCAAACATCATTATCTTGCCCTGAGCGGTTTGGAGGATATCTCTCAGGTTAAAGCGTATATCCGAAAAATATATCCGGATCTGGAAAATAAAAACACGGTGCAGATCTCCAGCAATAAAATGCTGGATCTGATCCTGAATCAATATATTGTAGTCTGCAAAAAGAAAGGCATTCGGTTTTTCTATGAGGTTAAAACCGCCAATCTGGATTATATTGAGGATTCGGAACTTTCCATCCTTTTGAATAACATTCTGGATAATGCCGTGGAAGCGGCAGTTAAAAGCCAAGAAAAAATGATTGAGTTTTCCTTGCGGAATATCCAAGCCATGGATATTCTGAGCGTGATCAACAGTTGCGATACTCCTCCCGTGCATAAATGCTCATGTGCCATAAAGTAACACAAAAAGCAACAGACAGCCGCCACAATTCCGTAAAGATTGATACTTGACAGTCTCCCGAAAGCTTGCTATAATAATAGGCGTAAAATTTGAGTGGACTTTTCCGGATTCGGTCATCTTTTTGCCACACAACTGTCTTATGATAGTTGTGTGGCTTTTTTGTTGCCCGTATCTCGGAAATGTTGACAGAATGGAGGATGATTTTTTATGGAAAACAACTTCTTATCTCTGATCAAGACGCGCCGCAGTGTACGGGCTTACAAACCGCAACCTGTCCCTTCCGAGGCGTTGGACGCTGTACTGGAAGCCGGGACTTATGCACCTACCGGCGGAGGACGTCAATCCCCTACCATCATTGCAATCACAGACCCCAAATACCGGCAGGAAATCGCCAGGTTAAACGCAGAAGTGATGGGGAACAATACAGACCCTTATTATGGCGCGCCTGTCGTGATTTTGGTTCTGGCAGATGGCTCCGCAAGCACCTTTGTGGAAGACGGAAGCTGCGTCCTTGAAAATATGATGCTCGCCGCCCATGCTCTTGGGCTGGGAACCGTATGGGTACATCGGGAACGTGAGATTTTCGACAGTGAAAGCGGTAAGGCTCTCCTGCGGGAGTGGAAGCTGCCGGAAACCTTGCGTGGCGTCGGAGCGATTGCATTGGGTTATCCAGCCCAGGAAGCCGGTCAACCCGCAGCACGCAAACAAAACTATATCGTTCGGATTTAAAGTTCCTGCTGTCCGGCGCAATGTTTTTGCGCCGGACACTTTGTGGAGAGGAGGGAAAGTATGCAGACGAATAACAAAATGGCGGTCGCCCCTGTTGGCAAACTAATTTGGCAAATGTCGCTGCCGCCGCTGATTTCCATGTTCCTGCAATATTCCTATAATCTGATAGACAGCGCGTTTGTGGCGCGGTTGAGTGAGAATGCGTTGACGGCTGTTTCTTTGTCGTTTCCCATTATAACCCTGATGAACGCAGCGTCCATCTGGATCGGTGTCGGTGTGAATGTATTGATTGCAGGGTATCTTGGACAGAAAAAGCAGGATGAGGCAAATACAACCGTCACACATGGATTGTTACTGGCCTTTGGAATAGGTGCTTTGCTCAATCTTCTGGCATTACTGATTATGAAACCCTATTTTCGGGTGTTTACCAATAATGAAGAAATCTATCAGTTGAGTATTGCCTATATGAGTGTATGTTCATTCATGCAAATTCCCAATATGGTGCATATTGCCATCCAGAAGATGATACAGGCCACCGGGAATATGGTTGCTCCTATGTGGTTCCAGATTGCAGGCGTGGTGGTCAATTTTGTACTCAATCCAATTCTGATTTTTGGCGTTGGCATTTTCCCTTCTATGGGAATCCGTGGCTCTGCGGTGGCTACGGTCGCGGGCTATTCATTGTCCATGATTCTGGCATTTGTCTTGCTGCTGGGCAAAAAACAGAAAGTGCAGATAAAAATCAAAGGCTTTCACTTGCAGAAACAGATGATCCGCCGTATTTTTGCCTTTGGCCTGCCATCTTTTATTATGAACGCCCTCAGTTCGTTTATGGTGACGTTCGTCAATCTGTTTCTGGTGGCGTATTCTGATACGGCGATTGCATTCTTCGGTGCATATTTTAAGGTGCAGCAGTTGATTGTTATGACGGTAAACGGCTTGATCCAGGGTTGTTTGCCAGTCATGCGGTTTAACTACGGCGCAGGGAGCAGCGAACGGCTGCATTCCGCTTTCCGATACGGAACTGCTTTGGTCACTGGTATGATGATACTGGGGACGTTGGCTGTCATCCTCTTTCCGGCGCAGATTTTGGGATTGTTTACGGCGTTGGAAGCCATGCGCTCCTTTGGAATATCCGCTATGCGGATTATGGCGGCAAGCTATCTGTTTTGCGGCCTTTCCACCATGATTTCCACCTATTTTCAGGCCACGGAAAAAGTGGGCTCCAGCATAGTGATTCAATTATGCAGGCAGATGCTTTTCCTTGTTCCCGCCTTATGGTGTCTGGACAAATTGTTCCATCTGAACGGGATCTGGCTTGCATTTCCGGTTGCTGAAACCGCCACTTTGCTCGTTGCGCTTGTGATGATGGCATGGCATCGCCGCAAAATATCTCATAAGGTATTCCAAGGAGGAAAATGATGAACGATACTTTCATGAAAGAAAAGCCGGTATTACCGCTGATTTTATCCATGTCCCTGCCTATGGTGTTATCCATGCTGGTCAATTCCCTCTACAACATTGTGGACAGTTTTTTCGTCGCGCAGATCAGCGAGGAGGCTATGACGGCATTATCGTTGGTTTACCCGGTTCAAAATTTTATCAATGCTGCCGGAATTGGATTTGGCGTTGGGATCAATGCAGTGATCGCCTTCTATCTGGGCGCGGGGGATCATGAAAAAACGGATCAGGCCGCCACGCAGGGACTTGTGCTTGCCGTGATTCATGGCGTTGTTATGACAGTCTGCTGTATCGCCATCATGCCGGTTTTCCTGCGGATGTTCACTTCATCCGAAGCGGTCATTGAACTTGGCGTCCGCTATTCTATCGTTGCGTTCGCCTTTACGCTCATTGTTACCGTCAGCATGGCGTTTGAGAAATTGTTCCAAGCAGTAGGAAACATGAAAACAACCATGATCAGCCTGATGTGCGGGTGCATCACAAACATTGTTTTAGATCCCGTTCTGATTTTTGGCTATGGCCCATTCCCGGAAATGGGAATCGAAGGCGCTGCACTGGCAACCGGCATCGGGCAGACTCTGACACTGGCGATTTACCTTGTAGTCTATCTTTTGCGGCCAATTCGCGTGCATATCCGCAGGCAGTACATTTTGCCCAGCAAAAAGATGGTCATCAAGCTGTATTCTATCGGCATTTCCGCAACCCTGAATCTTGCACTTCCGTCTCTTTTGATTTCGGCGCTCAATGCGATTTTAGCTGCCTATTCCGAAGTGTATATTCTGGTTTTGGGGATCTATTACAAATTGCAGACCTTCATCTATCTTCCGGCGAATGGCATTGTGCAGGGGATGCGCCCCCTGATCGGCTATAACTACGGTGCGAGCGAGAACAAAAGAGTCAGCCAGATTTATAAGATCGTCTTGTGCATGAGCGGTATCATTATGGTGCTTGGAACAGTGATATGTCTGCTGATCCCCGGCCAGCTGATAGGGCTGTTTACCCACACGGAAGCGACGATCCATGCCGGGGAAACTGCCTTGCGCATCATCGGGGCCGGATTTATCGTCTCGGCGGTTTCTGTTACTTCTTCCGGCGCATTGGAGGGGCTGGGGAAAGGCACGCCCTCCTTACTGATTTCACTTTGCCGGTATGTAGTGGTAATCATCCCGGCTGCGTTTTTACTCAGCAGGTTTCTCGGAGCGGTTGGCGTCTGGAATGCGTTTTGGATCACGGAAGTGATTACTGCGATCATATCCATTTACGTTTACCGCAAGGTAATAGCAAAGCCAGCCGAGCCAGTCAA
>OGPC01000533.1_pt1 | contig 34694 bp, 28 predicted proteins | sample 1552911 | NCBI WGS metagenome assembly OGPC01 (sample SAMEA2580248, study PRJEB22360) | human gut metagenome | biome: human gut; feature: human-associated habitat; material: faeces | place: Denmark | collected 2008/2010 | reverse complement strand
ATACGTCCGCATGGTGCGGTTCTGCCCACAAGAATGGGAATAGTTGAGATACTAATGGAGCTTTCCAAAGCCGTCTGCCTGCTTGTAAAAAATGACACACAGTAAAGGGGGTGCATAGATTATGAACAATACTGATGTGCCTATCTGGGAAAAATATACGCTGACGATTGAAGAAGCGTCCAAATACTTCCGCATTGGCGAAAAGAAATTGCGTAAATTAGCCGAAGAAAATATTGACGCTGGCTGGGTTATCGTGAACGGTAATCGTATTCAGATTAAGCGAAAACAATTTGAAAAAATCATAGATACATTGGACGAAATCTAATGTCATTGAGCCGTAGATATGGTATAATAAAGTATAGCGTATCACGGCTCATTCCATGACGGAAAGGAGCTTTACACTATGTCTAATGTGAAACGAAAAGACAGTAAAAATCGCAATTTGCGTAATGGAGAGAGCCAGCGAAAAGACGGAAGATACGTTTATAAATATACCGATATATACGGAAAGCCACAATTTATCTATTCTTGGAAACTTGTACCGACAGACAAGACACCTGCTGGAAAGCGTGATGATATTTCATTGAGGGAAAAAGAAGCACAGATAAAAAAAGACCTTAACGACGGTATCGACACAGCAGGCGGTAAAATGACAGTCTGCCAGCTCTACGACAAGAAGAACAGCCAAAGAAAGAACATCAAGAGGGCTACTGAAAAAGGACGACAGTATCTTATGAACGCTCTGAAAAATGACCCATTGGGTATGAGGGCGATTGATACTGTTAAGCAGTCGGACGCTAAAGAATGGGCTATCAGAATGAGTGAAAAAGGATATGCCTATAAAACAATTGATAACTATAAGCGTTCCTTGAAAGCGTCATTTTACATGGCGATACAAGACGACTGTATCAGAAAGAACCCGTTTGAATTTAAGCTAAGTGATGTTCTGGAAGATGATACGGAGCAGAAAGTTATCCTTACACCAGAGCAGGAAGAACGCCTGCTTGCCTTTATGGAAAAGGATAAGATTTACAGCAAGTATTATGATGAGGTTGTGCTTCTGCTGGAAACGGGACTTCGTATTTCTGAATTTTGCGGACTGACGACGCATATTGATATGCAGAACAAAATACTCAATATAGACCACCAGTTATTGAAAGACAGCGAAATCGGCTACTATATTGAAACGCCAAAGACCAAAAACGGAAAACGGGAACTTCCATTGACAGAACGGGCTTATCAAGCAATCCAAAGAATACTAAAGAACAGAGGAAAGGCACAACCGCTGATTGTAGGTGGTTACAGCAATTTCTTATTCTTGAACCGTGAGGGCTTGCCTAAAGTTGCAGGAAACTATGAGGGCATGGTGCGAGGACTGATTAAGAAGTATAACAAGTATCACACGGACAAGTTACCGAACATCACACCACATTCATTCCGACATACTTATTGTACGAATATGGCAAACAGAGGAATGAACCCTAACACCCTACAATATCTCATGGGACACGCTAACATAACCATGACACTTGGCTATTATGCACACGGTACATTTCAATCTGCAAAAGCAGAACTGGAAAGACTGGCTTGTTAATATCGGAGCTTATATTTACTACTCATTTACTACTTTTGGTTGCATTTTCATGCTGGTAAATGCCAGCTTATGCAAGGTATCTTCCGAAAAGAAAATACCGATAAAGCCCTAAAATACGGGATATATCGTCATTTACCAACTTATGAAAAGATAATCAGAAATTTAGTAAGTTTTTATACAAAAATACTAATAAAAAAACAGAAAGATTATGATTTTAGGAAAGATTTCCTTATTAAATGACAAAATCTGTCTGTATATAAAAAGAACACAATGAGGTCATGAATCTGACATTTTGGTGGAAATTATAATATACCCGAAAAGCAGTTTAAGCTATAATCTGATACATCAGGTGAGGCAAGAAACTCACAAAGAGAAAAAAAGAAAAAGGAGGGCTTTTTTAATGAAAAAGAAAGCATTAGCTGTTTTACTTACAGCATCCGTAATTGCAGGTACAATGGGCGGAACCGCTACAATCGTACATGCAGATGAAGAAGGAAAAGTAATCAATATTTATTCCTGGAATGATGAATTCCGTCAGCGTCTGGAAGCAGTATATCCTGAAGTAAAAGAAACATCCAAAGACGGAACAGTAACAACATTAAAGGATGGAACAGAAATTCACTGGATCATAAATCCAAATCAGGATGGTGTTTATCAGCAGAAACTTGATGAAGCTCTTATGAATCAGGCTGATGCATCAGCAGATGATAAGGTAGATATCTTCTTATCAGAAACAGATTATGTATACAAATATACAGATGCAGCAGCGGATGTGGCAATGCCTCTGAAAGATCTTGGAATTGATCCTGACAAAGATCTTGCAGATCAGTATGACTTTACAAAAACAACTGCATCTGATGCAGATGGAGTACAGAGAGGATCTACATGGCAGTGCTGCCCTGGACTTCTTGTATATCGTCGTGATATTGCCAAAGATGTGTTCGGAACCGACGATCCTGAAGAAGTAGGCAAGAAAATGAAAGACTGGGATACAGCAAAAGCTACAGCTGAAGAACTGAAAGCAAAAGGATATTACACATTTGCTTCTTATGCTGATACATTCAGACTGTATGGAAACAGCATTTCCCAGCCATGGGTAGAAGACGGTGCAACAACTGTTAACGTAGACCAGCAGGTAATGAACTGGATCAAAGATTCCAAAGAATGGCTGGATGCAGGATACCTGAACAAAACTGTAAAAGGTCAGTGGAATGATGACTGGAACAAAGCTATGGGATCTGAATCCAAAGTATTTGCATTCCTCTTCCCGGCATGGGGAATTGACTTTACATTGAAACCAAACTGGGATGGAGAAGACGGAGAATGGGCTGTTACAAATCCACCACAGGAATACAATTGGGGCGGTTCTTACATCCATGCAGCAACAGGAACAGATAATCCGGAACATGCAAAAGATATCATTCTTGCACTGACAGGAAATAAGGACAATTTATTAAAGATTTCCAAAGATTATTCTGACTTTACAAATACAAAGAGTGGTATGCAGGAAGTTGCAAAAGATGATACTTTCGCATCTGACTTCCTTGGCGGACAGAATCCATTTACATATTTCTCACCGGTTGCAGAGAACATCAAGATTGCACCACTTTCTGCTTATGACCAGGGATGTGTAGAACTGATCCAGAACGCTTTCAGCGATTACTTCCAGGGTCAGGTAGACTATGACAAAGCAAAATCAAACTTTGAAACAGCAATCAAAGAACGTTATCCGGAAATCCAGGAAGTTAACTGGGCTGAATAATAAACGCTTTTGAATTGACAGTTAAAAAGTTTCAGGTGTAAATAACCTGTACAGATGCATTTGTATTTGCCAGACACACATGAACGCGATGTGTGTCTGGCGCTAATATGTAAAGGAAGGAATGCTGAACTATGAAAAAAAAGAAAAGCATCAGCTATGCAAAATGGGGATACATCTTTATCCTTCCATTTTTTATAACTTTTTTAATCTTTTCTTTGATTCCGCTGGTAGATACTGTACGTTATAGTTTCTATGAATATTATCGTTCAGGAATTAAAGAAATCGGACCGAATTTTATTGGAATGGCAAACTATCTGAGTCTGTTGAAGTCAGATATGCTCAAATACAGTGCTAATACACTGATTCTGTGGGTAATCGGATTTGTACCGCAGATCGTGATCGCACTGGTTCTGGCATGTTGGTTTACAGATGCGCGTCTGAAGATCCATGGACAGCAGTTTTTCAAGGTTGTTATTTATCTTCCTAACCTGATCATGGCTTCTGCATTTGCATTATTGTTCTTTACCATGTTCTCTACCAACGGACCGATTAACTCTATTCTGATGTCTCTGGGATGGGTTAAAAATCCGATAGATTTCCTGGGTTCTGTAATCGGAACCAGATCTCTGGTCGGATTTATGAACTTCCTGATGTGGTTTGGTAATACAACAATTATGCTGATGGCTGCTGTTATGGGTATCAGTATGGATATTTTTGAAGCATCTGAACTGGATGGCTGTAACAGTATCAAGAGATTTTTCTATATCACACTGCCGCTGATCCGTCCGATCCTTGCTTATACACTGATCACATCTATCATCGGTGGTCTTCAGATGTTCGATGTTCCTCAGATTCTTACAAATGGACAGGGAAATCCGGACCGTACATCTATGACTCTGATCATGTTCCTGAACAGCCACTTAAAGAGCAAGAACTATGGTATGGCAGGTGCACTGTCCGTATATCTGTTTATTGTCAGCGGTATTTTATGTATGATCGTATATAAGATGACAAATGACACAGACCCGGACGGATCTAAGAAAGCTGCAAAGAAAAAAGCAAAAGAAGAAAGAAGGAGGAGATAAACTATGAAATCAAATACATCAGGTCGTGTGCGCAGTATTTTTGTTCATCTTGTGCTGATCTTTTTATCCTTCCTGTGTCTGTTTTTCTTTTACATTCTGATTGTAAATGCAACACGTTCCCATGCGGATCTGCAGAAAGGATTTTCAGCACTTCCCGGAAAATATTTTCTTGAGAATTTGAAGAATGTGGCAAATGACGGAAGTTTCCCGATGTTCCGCGGTATTCTTAACAGTGTTGTTGTATCTTCCTGCAGTGCTGCACTTTGTACATATTTTTCTTCTTTGACAGCTTATGGTCTATATGCTTATGATTTTAAAATGAAGAAAGCAGCTTTTACCTTTATTATGGCAATTCTTGTTATGCCTACACAGGTAACAGCAATGGGATTTTTACGACTGATCACAAAGATGGGAATGTATGACTCTTTACTTCCGCTGATCATTCCATCCATTGCATCTCCGGCAGTCTTTTACTTTATGTACAGTTACCTTCAGTCTTCCCTTCCTTTATCCCTTGTGGAAGCGGCAAGAATTGATGGCTCCGGAGAATTCAGAACCTTTAACAGTATTGTACTTCCGATCATGAAACCGGCAGTAGCAGTACAGGCAATCTTTACTTTCGTAGGATCCTGGAACAATTACTTCGTTCCTGCCCTGATCATTCAGTCAAAGAGCAAAATGACAGTGCCGATCCTGATTGCAACTCTGCGTGGTGCTGATTATATGAACTTTGATATGGGTAAAATTTACATGATGATCACTGTTGCGATCGTGCCAATCATTATTGTATATCTGCTTTTATCCAAATACATTATTGCAGGTGTTACACTTGGTGGTGTAAAAGAATAATGAGAATTAAGAACCCCCATAGAGAGAATGCTATGGAGGTTCTTTTCATGAGAATTATAATATTAAAAACAGGAGTATAATTATATGAAGAAATGGATTTACAGTGGAACTAGAGAAGAACAGCCGTCAGAGAGAGAACTGATGCATGGAAAGCTTGCCAGAAAAGCGGCGTCAGAAGGCATTGTTCTGCTGAAAAATGAAGGAATCCTTCCATTAAAGAAAGATACAGCTGCTGCACTTCTTGGGTATGGAGCAGAGAAAACCGTAAAGGGTGGAATTGGTTCTGGAGATGTTAACAACAGAAAGAATATTTCCATTTATCAGGGACTGAAAGAAGCAGGAGTAAAAATTGTAAGCGAAGACTGGATCAGCGATTATCACAATCGCTATGAGCAGGCGAGAGAGGCGTGGAAAGAAAAAGTTCTGGAAGAAGCTAAGAAAGTAGATAATCCTTTTGATGCCTATGCAGAGAATCCTTTTGCAATGCCGCTGGGACGTAAGGTGGCAGAGGAAGATATCTGTGAAGCAGATGTGGTGATTTATGTGATCAGTCGTATTTCAGGAGAAGGAAAAGACCGCCGCAGAGTAAAGGGAGATTACTATTTAAGCGAGAGAGAAGAGGAAGATTTACGTTATCTTGCAGAAATGAACAAACCTGTGATCCTTATTCTTAATGCAGGTGGTCCTGTGGAGCTGACAGATATTCTGGAACAGACAGACAATATAAAAGGAATCTTAAATATTTCTCAGCTTGGTCAGGAAGGGGGAGATGCCCTGGCTGATGTACTTCTGGGAAAAGAAGTGCCGGGCGGTAAACTGACAACAACCTGGGCAAGGCGATACGAGGATTATCCGGCTTCAGAAGAGTATGGGTATCTGAATGGCAATCTGGAAAAGGAAAAATACAAAGAAGGTATTTATGTAGGTTACAGATATTTTGACAGCTTTGACAAAAAAGTGATGTTTCCGTTTGGGTTTGGTCTTTCTTATACTATGTTTGAGATGAAGTGTTGCAGCATAAATATGGAAGAAAGTAAGATCAGAGCAGAGGTTCAGGTTACAAATACAGGAAATGAATATGCTGGTAAAGAAGTGGTACAGATTTATGTTACGCTTCCGCAGACAGAACTGGAAAAAGAGTATAAGAGACTGGCAGGTTTTGCAAAAACCAGACTTCTGAAGCCGGGAGAAACACAAACACTTACTGTTGAGATTCCACAGAAACAACTGGCTTCTTTCAATGAGGAAACACATACATGGATAGTGGAAAAAGGCAAATATGGCATTCTGGTCGGAAACAGTTCAGACAAACTGAAACTGGAAGCAGTTCTGGTAGTTTCAGATGATACAGTACTGGAACAGATGGATAAAATCTGTCCGCTTCAGGAAGAACTGGAACAGATTTATCTGACAAAAGAATTGAAAGAAAAATCTGTGCAGAGACAGGAAAAACTGATAACAGCGCAGGTTCCGGAATATTATTTTAAACCTGCGATGATACCGGCAAAATCGGAAGATGCCGGAAAAAATCAGGAAAATCTGACAGAGGAAGAAAAAAGATTTGTTTCTGTTCTGGAAGACAGAACTACAGAAGAGCTGATTCCTCTGCTTTATGGAAAGATTTCAGAGAATATCAGTACTCTTGGTGCAGCAGGGATTCGAGTACCGGGATCAGCAGGTGAAACCTGCGGTACTTTGGAAGAGTATGGAATCCCTTCTCTTGTTATGGCGGACGGTCCGGCAGGTATCCGCCTTAGACAGTGGTATGAAGTAGATAAAGAGGCAGACAGTATCTATGAAATGGGTGTTCTTGGCTCTCTGGAAAATGGGATTCTGGAACCAGGCGTACACCATGAGAATGCAGACACTTATTATCAGTACTGCACAGCTTTTCCTGTAGGAACAGCACTGGCACAGACATGGAATGCAGATCTCATGACAGAGTTTGGAAAAGCAATCGCAGAAGAAATGGAAGAATTTCGTGTGAATCTGTGGCTTGCACCAGGCATGAATATCCACAGAAATCCATTATGTGGAAGAAATTATGAATATTATTCAGAAGATCCATATCTGTCAGGGATGCTTGCAGCAGCAGTGATCCGGGGTGTTCAGAGCAAGTCAGGATGTGGCGTAACAATCAAGCATTTTGCATGTAATAATCAGGAAGATAACCGCATGGGTGTTGACTCCTGCGTATCCGAACGTGCGCTCAGAGAAATCTATCTCCGCGGATTTGAAATTGCAGTAAAAGAAGGAAATCCTGTTTCTATTATGACTTCCTATAATCTTATCAACGGTATTCATGCGGCGAACAGCAAAGATCTGTGCATGACAGTTGCCAGAAAAGAATGGGGATTTGACGGAGCAATTATGTCAGACTGGAACACAACAGTTCCGGAAGATGGAAGCGTTCCATGGAAATGTGTGGCAGCAGGCAATGACATTATCATGCCTGGAAATCCGGATGATGATAAGAATATTCGCCAGGCATATAAAGAAGGTAAACTTACAGAAGAAGAAATCCGAAATTGTGCCGGACATCTGGTATCTATGATCCGTAGATTAGAGAGTACAGATTGTTGAAATGATTTTTCAAACACGCTCTAAATGAAAACAGATAGAATTCTGGCATATGCTGAAAACACAGTAATGAGAGGACAATATTAATTATTAAAATCAATCGGAAGACCATCAGAGGCCTTCCGATTGATTTAGTGCTCATAATAACTGGATTTTTTATTTGCATCAGCAGATCTTCAGCAGATTTTCAAAGGAAAAAATCTCTTTTTCAGACATTAATTCTTCAAATCTGTTCAGGTTAAGATCTGAGTGTTCCAGTTCTCTTGAAAACTGATAACAGATACGGATCTGGTCATCCAGCTTAAACTGCCGGTTGTTTTTCAGATAGGTTTCCACATTTAATTCATGGATGAACAGGGTGCACACAACTGCCATTTTCACCTTGGCGAAGATCTCATCATCATAAACTGCACCGCAGAAATAGGTATAGATCCAGTAAACAAGAAGCTGTTCCTCCTGAATCTGCCAGTCCGGATAAGAGAAATCAAATTCACTTTTCTGCCAGGAATAAAGATTTCCGGAGTCAGACTGCGGATCTGTATTTCCATTATACAGTGGAGTCAGACAATTCTTTAAGTATTCCTGCCATCCCGGGCGCAGAACCTCCATTTCCGGGACAACAGTTTTCCACATTTTTTTAAATAATTGTTCTGGTGTATTTGCGCAGGCAGATGCAGCAGAACTGTTTTCTATGTTATCTGCATTTATACGAGAGTAAATTTTGCTGCAAAATCTATCTCCGTATCCGGAATCTTCATGTCGTTTTCGCATTTCTTCCCATTTAAAGAGTTCATTTTTATTTACACATAACTGGAAATCATGTGCAGCAGCCAGAAGTTTCCACAGACGTTTCTGCATGGGTACAGCTCTGTCCTGGATGATATCTATAAGCATATCACGGGTGTCCATAAGTGCAGTGAACAGGAAATAATCAAAGTCATCATAGACTTCTTCTTTTGTCTTTTTTTCTTTTGTGATAAAGTGTACCTTTTCTTTTTGGGAAAGTAAAATCCTTGCTGCCTCCGGACAGGAGAGCGACAGGGAAATCTCACGCAGACCTTCAAATTCTTCAATATGTCTAGGATAATTTCTGCAGGTTCTGCAGAACATTTCCGGTCCTGCTTCTGTGTAGATATCACACAGGTTCTCTTCGTTGAGAAAAGCACAGCGTCTGTTATACTGGCGGAAAACATGTTGTTTCCAGTCAATATCATTGTGCAGGCGATTGCGGAACGGACCTTTAAAGTGCTGGTACTTCTTCAGTGTCTGATCGTCAATCACGATCTGCCATCCTGCGCAGCAGGTATCCGGACAGGCTCCTGCAATGCAGGAAAATTCTTTATAGTAGTTTGGAAATGTGTATTGCATGATATTAAATAGGATCCTTTCTTTTTTTCTTAAGTTTACGGTAAGTTCCTGCAGTCATGCCACAGGATTTGCGAAAGCTCTGGGAGAGATAACTCTGAGAGGAGAATCCTGTGAGATGCGCAATATCTGAAATCCCGTAATCAGTATTTTCCAGAAGCTCTTTACATACCTCAATCCGCTTTCGGTTTAGATAGTTCATAGGAGAAATCCCATAATATTTGGTAAATTCATGGCTGAGATAATACTTGTTCAGGTGGCTGATGGCAGACAGATGATCAAGAGAGATGTTTTTTCCGTAATTAGAATCAAGATATCGCTTGATATGTGCACATTCCTTGCTTGGATGTTGTGCAGTGATCAGTTCAAAAGGAGAATCTGTGATCCGCTGAAGCTGAAGGATCAGAATATTAAGCATATGTCTGCAGATTTTTTCGTACCCTTCCGATTGATTATCCAGTTCTTGAAACAGAGCATTAAAGTAAAAAAGCAGATCTGTTTTCTTTTTTCTGCAGTTAAAGATGCGATATTCTTTCTGATCATTAAAAGAGAAAGATAATCCGTCTACGCCCACTGTGAAATAGCTGAGAGGTGGGTTTCCTCTGGAAATTTCAGTGTGATTAATGTGAGGGTTAACAATGATCAGGTCATCTTTTGAAATAGGGTAGATTTCATCTTCAAGCAGAAATTCCCCCTGTCCGTCCCGCACATAAAATAATTCAGTGAATGCATGGGAGTGGGGAATGCTTGGCCAGTCACCTTCATAGAGGGAAGAAGATGCATTCAGAAGTGTGACCTCCTGTGGTGCAGTATCTTCAGGGCTGAAGCGAAGAGAATGTGTACTCATAAAAAAGTTCCTCCTCCATAATTTAGTGATTTTGTCTAATGCAAAAGAGTGAACAAAAATAATAGAGGGAATCTGTTCTGCATTTAGTTGTTATGATTGGACTAAATGCATAAAAAAACTTTGGAAGATAAAAAAATATAGGGTATTATAATCAAAAACAGAATTCCTTTCAAAATTTTCGATAACATTTTTTATATAATATCACAATTTGATTTGTACAGCAAGATTTCTAAAAAACAAAGCAAAAAGAGAATTGAAAATGTTTTGGAAAGAACGTATTCTATAGACAGATAAGGCGCAAGAAAGAGCAGAATCAGGTCAGATAAGTAAAAAGTAAGACAGGTTTATACAGAGAGAGGAGACAAACAACAATGAAAAAAGGTCGTGTAACAATACCAACCAATCTGGATGTAGTGCCACAGACACTGGAGATACTGGATGAATGGGGTGCAGATGCGATTCGTGACTGTGACGGAACAGAATTTCCGAAGGAATTAAAAGACACTGGATCCAAGATATATGCAACTTATTATACAACCCGTAAGGATAATGAATGGGCAAAGGCACATCCTGAGGAAATCCAGCAGATGTATATCATGACATCCTTCCATACAGCAACAGAGGATAAGCTGGAAATTCATCTGATGGATCATTTATATCCGGATATGCTGGCAGTGAATACAAGAGATGATATCTACAGATGGTGGGAAGTTATAGACCGTACTACCGGGGAACTGGTATCAACAGAGCTGTGGAGCTATGATGAAGAAACCGGTAATGTAGTGATTAGATCTGCAAAGCTGTTTCATGAATACACTGTAAGCTTCCTTGCATATATCATGTGGGATCCGGTACACATGTATAATGCAGTAGTAAATGACTGGAAAGATGTGGAACCGCAGATTACATTTGATGTGCGCCAGCCAAAAACAAAAGCTCATTCCCTGGAACGTCTGCGTAGATTCCTGGATACTCATGAGTATGTGGATGTTGTGCGCTTCACTACATTTTTCCATCAGTTTACTCTTATATTTGATGAACTTGCAAGAGAGAAATATGTAGACTGGTTTGGTTATTCCGCTTCAGTTAGCCCATATATTCTGGAGCAGTTTGAGAAAGAAGTGGGCTATCTTTTCAGACCGGAATATATCATTGACCAGGGATACATGAACAATACCTATCGGATTCCCTCAAAAGAATTCAAAGATTTCCAGGCATTTCAGAGACGTGAAGTTGCGAAACTTGCCAAAGAGATGGTAGATATTGTACATGAATACGGAAAAGAGGCCATGATGTTCATGGGAGATCACTGGATTGGCATGGAACCGTTTATGGACGAATTTGCATCTATCGGACTGGATGCTGTAGTTGGAAGTGTTGGAAATGGTGCGACTCTGCGTCTGTTCAGCGATATTAAGAATGTAAAATATACAGAAGGAAGATTTTTGCCATACTTTTTCCCGGATACATTCCATGAAGGCGGCGATCCTGTGAAGGAGGCAAAAGTGAACTGGGTAACAGCAAGAAGAGCAATCCTTCGAAGCCCAATCCAGAGAATCGGATACGGCGGATATCTGAAACTTGCCCTGGAATTCCCGGATTTTGTACAGTATATCAAAGAAGTCTGCGAAGAGTTCCGCACTTTATATGATAACATTCAGGGAACGACTCCTTATTGCGTAAAACGGGTAGCAGTCCTGAATTGTTGGGGAAAGATGCGCTCATGGGGTAACCATATGGTACATCACGCCATCTATTACAAGCAGAATTATTCTTATTTCGGAATTATCGAAGCATTAAGCGGCGCACCGTTTGATGTATCATTTATCAGCTTTGACGATATCAAAGCAGACAAAGATCTTCTGAAGAAATTTGACGTAGTGATCAATGTGGGAGATGCGGACACTGCACAGTCAGGCGGCGAGAACTGGATCGACGAAACAATCATCACAGCAGTCAGAGAATTTGTATATAATGGCGGTGGATTTATCGGTGTAGGAGAACCGGCAGCGCATCAGTGGCAGGGCAGATTCATTCAGTTAGATGATGTACTTGGAGTAGAAGAAGAACATGGATTTAACCTGAATACAGATAAATATAACTGGGAAGAACACAGAGATCATTTCATCCTTAAAGATGCAGAAGGCGAGGTTGATTTCGGTGAAGGTAAAAAGAACATTTATGCCTTACCGGAAACAGAAATCTTAATCCAGAAAGACCAGGAAGTGCAGATGGCTGTAAAGACTTTCGGTAAAGGAAGAGGCGTTTATATCAGCGGACTGCCATACAGCTTCAAGAACAGCCGCGTGCTTTATCGTGCAGTCCTTTGGTCAGCATCCGCAGAGGAAGAACTTCACTGCTGGTATTCAACCAACTACAATGTAGAAGTACATGCTTACGTAAAAAATGGAAAATACTGCGTAGTCAACAACACTTACGAACCACAGGATACAGTAGTTTACAGAGGTGATGGAAGCAGCTTCCGGTTACATATGGAGGCAAATGAGATCAAATGGTATCAGATATGAAAGATATCGGATAGATTTTATCTGTAAAATAGATTGAAAAGAAAGTCAGTGAAGAAATAACAGAACAGGTTCAGACGTGAGCAGAATGCTTTTGCCTGAACCTGTTTTGATGTGTCAATAAGTTGATTTTTGAACAATCTTGCGTTTGAATTTCTTATTTACGTATTGTTGTCGGTCGCTGTAGCCACCGGCATATAATTATTTAATTAAGCTGTTATCATCAAAGTAGTTGATCTGCATTGCTGAACGAACATCATGAAGTGTCTGTGCAGCTTTTGCTTCAGCAACCTTGCTTCCCTCTTTGAGGATATCATATACATCATCAAGATGCTGTTCCCAGTATTTACGTCTCTCGCGGATTGGAGAAAGCTCTGCCTGGAGTACTTTATTCAGGAATTTCTTAACCTTGACATCACCCAGACCGCCGCGTGTATAATGGGCTTTCAGTTCATCCAGATTCTGATATTCAGGCAGGAACTCTGCAAAATATTCCGGTTTGCAGAATGCGTCCAGATAAATAAATACAGGGTTTCCTTCCACACGTCCCGGATCTTCCACACGAAGATGATTCGGGTCTGTGAACATGGACATAACCTTCTTCTTAACATCAGCTTCTTCATCTGAAAGGTAGATGCAGTTTCCGAGAGATTTGCTCATTTTTGCTTTTCCGTCAATACCTGGCAGACGTAAGCATGCTTTATTGGATGGCAGAATAATCTCAGGTTCTGTCAGAGTTTCACCATAAACAGTATTAAATTTGTGGACAATCTCCTTGCACTGCTCAAGCATTGGAAGCTGATCTTCGCCAACCGGAACAGTAGTAGCGCGGAATGCAGTGATATCTGCAGCCTGGCTGATCGGATAGCAGAAGAAACCGACAGGGATGCTTGCCTCGAAATTACGCATCTGGATTTCGGCTTTTACTGTAGGGTTACGCTGTACACGTGCCACAGTAACAAGGTTCATATAATAAAAAGTAAGCTCTGTAAGCTCCGGAACCATGGACTGGATAAAGATAGTGGATTTCTCAGGATCAATGCCGCATGCAAGATAATCCAGGGCGACCTGAAGGATGTTCTGGCGAACTTTCTCAGGGTGTTCAGCGTTATCTGTTAATGCCTGTGCATCTGCGATCATAATATAAATTTCATCATATAAGCCGGAGTTCTGTAAACGAACACGCTCGGATAATGAACCAACATAATGTCCAACATGAAGGCGGCCTGTTGGGCGGTCACCGGTTAAAATAATTTTGCTCATTTTGCTCTCCTAAAAGTAAATTCCGATTTTCCAGAGAGTTTCTGGAAATTCTCAGTTACTATTATTATAAGGCCTGTGAATGTTACCGTCAATGATTTTGGGGGAATAAATCAGGATATAATTTATTGAATATTTATGCAATAAATACATTTACAGAATTGATTAAAAGAAAAGATTCTGCTAGAATAATAAATAGCTTCCGACAGGATTGCAGAGATGTGTAATAGAAATATGTCATGCATTGCATGATAAGATAAAAGGAGTATTTACCATGCCAGTATTTGATTTCAGCGGTGCTTCAGACAAGAAAACAGGCGTACAGTCTGAATGTACCTACACTACGTTCCAGTCCAATGAAAAGGAGACTTCCCCTGAGAAACCGATCATGGTCCTGGATAACAGCAGCCGTCAGTGGAAACATCATTCCTGCGGTATTTTTACTAATCCGATTAAACGTACATCCTTTGAATTTAAAGAGGATGACGGCGTTTTCAGTGCAGATATCATCAGTATTGATTCAAGATTTGTAAGTCTTCTGAAATGGCTTGGGGAGAATCATATCAATGTGCGTCTTTCAGGAGAGAATAAAGAGAATGGTTATGCAGTTTATAAGATCCGTGAAACTGCTTTTGGCGGCGGTACGAAGCTTTCCGCAGAAGACGGATTTCTTCAGTTTATGATAGAGAGACTTCTTGCAAGCAGTGCACCTGCAGAGCTTGTTGAGGATGAAGATGAGGAAGAAGCAGGGGACGAGATGAAGCTGACAAGCATTCAGAGCATCACTGATTTTATGACCTGCGCAGGCAGAACACTGCCGGACAATATCCGTCTCTGGGCGAGAAGAAACCTTGCAGTTGCCCGTTCACACGAAGTATCTCCGGAGGAGAGACGTCATGCTCAGAGAGCACTTTCCATCATGATGAATGTACAGTGGAAGAGTAATTACTTTGAAGCAATTGATCCTCAGGAAGCCCGCAGGATCCTTGATGAGGAACTCTACGGAATGGAATCTGTAAAGCAGCGTATCATTGAAACAATCATACAGATCAACCGTACCCATACACTTCCTGCATACGGACTTCTCCTTGTAGGTCCTGCAGGTACAGGCAAATCTCAGATTGCATACGCAGTTGCCCGTATCCTGAAACTGCCTTGGACAACTCTGGACATGAGTTCCATCAATGATCCGGAACAGCTTACAGGAAGTTCCAGAATCTATGCAAACGCAAAGCCCGGAATCATCATGGAAGCTTTTTCAGCAGCAGGAGAATCCAACCTTGTATTTATTATCAACGAGCTTGATAAAGCAGCGTCAGGTAAGGGCAACGGAAACCCTGCAGACGTACTTCTTACTCTGCTTGATAACCTTGGATTTACAGATAACTATATGGAATGTATGGTGCCTACAGTGGGCGTTTATCCTATTGCTACGGCAAACGATAAGTCCCAGATCAGCGCACCTCTGATGTCCCGTTTCGCGGTGATCGATATCCCGGATTATACATCAGAAGAGAAGAAGATCATCTTCTCCAAATACGTTCTTCCGAAAGTTCTGAAACGCATGAGCCTGAAAGCAGAAGAATGTGTAGTAACAGAAGACGGTCTGGATGCCATCGTTGAATTGCATAAAAATACAAGCGGTATTCGTGATTTGGAACAGGCAGCAGAGCATATCGCAGCCAATGCCCTGTATCAGATTGAAGTAGATCACCTGACAGGTGTGACATTTAATGCAGAGATGGTAAGAGGGTTACTTTCCTGAAAAAAATCTTGACAGAGATAAAAGTTAAGAGTATACTGTCAGACATCAGCAAGGTAAATTGTAAAAATTGCTGATAAAAATAAAATAAGATCTTCAGGGCAGGGTGCAATTCCCTACCGGTGGTAAAGCCCATGAGCCGTAAGGCATGATTCGGTGTAATTCCGAAGCCGACAGTACAGTCTGGATGAAAGAAGATAACAGTAGAGATACAGAAGAATTAACTGATCTGTGAAAGCTGACTGCTCTGGAATAATTAATTTATTCCAGAGCTTTTTTATATCAATTAAAGTGATTTCAGTGATGAAATAAAGAGTCAGATTCATCGGAAGATAATTCATATCAAATATTAATTACCAAGCCCTGGATGTTGAAAGAACACCGGGGCTTTATTTTATGGAATTGTTATAAAAGAGCAGGAGATGATGGATTGAAAAACATAACGGATATGGAACAGGACAGGCAGTATATGAAAATGGCTTTGGAACTGGCGCAAAAAGGAATGGGTTTTACAGCACCTAATCCGATGGTGGGTGCTGTGATCGTTAAAAACGGAAGAATCATTGGCCAGGGATATCACAGAAAATATGGCGAACTTCATGCGGAGAGAGAAGCTCTGGCAGTGTGTACGGAAGAACCCAAAGGAGCATCTATATATGTTACTTTAGAACCCTGCTGCCATTATGGAAAACAGCCTCCATGCGTGAATGCAATCCTGGAGGCCGGAATCAGACGCGTGATCATCGGATCATCAGATCCTAATCCGCTGGTTGCAGGAAAAGGAATCCGGATTTTGAAAGATCATGGAATTGAGGTAACAGAAAATATTTTAAAAGAAGAGTGTGATAAATTGAATGAAGCATTCTTTTATTACATCCAAAATAAAAAACCGTATGTGGTCATGAAATATGCAATGACTATGGATGGAAAAATTGCCGCTTATACAGGTGAATCCAAATGGGTGACAGGAGAAGCTGCCAGAATTCATGTACAGGAACAGCGACTGAAATATACAGGAATTATGGTTGGAGTGGGAACTGTGCTGGCAGATGATCCGATGCTCACCTGCAGACTGGAAAACAGCAGAAATCCTGTGCGTATTATCTGCGATTCCCATCTGAGAACACCACTGACATCTAAGATTGTAAGAACAGCAGAGACAATTCCTACAATCCTTGCAAGCAGCAGTAAAGACCAGCAGAAGATAAAGAATTATGAAGAACTGGGATGCCAGGTTCTGTATGTTCCGGAGAAAAACGGACACATAGATTTAAACAGATTAATGGAACTTCTGGGAGCTGCAAAGATAGACAGTATTTTGTTGGAAGGAGGGGGTTCTTTAAACTGGTCAGCACTGGAAAGTGGTATTGTTCAAAAAGTTCAGACCTATATAGCACCTAAACTTTTTGGAGGCGAAGAAGCAAAGACTCCGGTGGAAGGAAAGGGATTTCCTGATCCTGCCAGCGCAGTATTATTAAAAAACAGTGAAATAATCAGACTGGGAGATGATTTTCTTATAGAGAGTGAGGTGAAGAGAAATGTTTACGGGAATTGTTGAAGAACTGGGAACTGTAAAAAAAATAAAAAAAGGAGCAAATTCAGCGGTATTTACGGTACAGGCAGAGAAAATACTGGATGACCTGAAAACAGGAGACAGCGTAGCTGTAAATGGAATCTGCCTTACTGTAACTGCATGTCTGAAAAATGGTTTTACGGCAGATGTGATGCACGAAACATTGAACCGTTCTGCGCTGATTCAGCTTTCACCGGGGCAGCATGTAAACCTGGAAAGGGCAATGCCTGCAAATGGACGATTCGGAGGACATATTGTTGCAGGGCATGTAGATGGAACGGGAAGAATCACAAAAATCCACAGAGATGATAATGCTGTATGGTACACGATTCAGACCTCAGACCAGATCATGAAATATATAGTCATAAAAGGTTCTGTAACAATTGATGGAATCAGCCTTACAGTGGCAAAAGTTTCGGAAAAAGATTTCTCTATCTCTGCAATTCCTCATACAGTAAAGATTACAGTTCTCGGAGAACGTAAAGAAGGGGATATGGTTAATCTTGAGACAGATATTATTGGCAAATATGTGGAGAAATTAATAAAACCTGTGAAAGAACAGCCATCAAAAAGCAATATTACAAGAGATTTTCTGAGTAAGTATGGATTTTGACCAGATCAGATAAGCGGCCAATACGGATGATTTTGCCCGGTTAACAGCAGAAAAATATAGCGCATAAGGAGAGAAATAATGAACAGATTTGATTCAGTAGAAGAAGCTCTGGAAGAACTTCGAAATGGAAAAATTATTCTGGTAACGGATGATCCGGACAGAGAAAATGAAGGAGATTTTATCTGTGCGGCAGAGTTTGCCACAACAGAAAATATTAACTTTATGGCAACTCATGGAAAGGGACTTATCTGCATGCCGATGTCTGAGGAATATGTCAGAAAACTGCAGTTTCCCCAGATGGTAGAGGAAAATTCTGATAATCACGAGACTGCATTTACGATTTCTGTAGATCATATCAGTACCAGTACAGGAATCTCCGCAGCGGAACGATCTGTTACTGCCATGAAATGTGTGGATGAGAATGCAAAACCCGAAGATTTCAGACGTCCCGGACATATGTTTCCGCTTCTGGCAAAGAAGAATGGTGTACTGGAAAGAAATGGACATACAGAAGCAACGGTAGATCTCTGCAGACTTGCAGGATTAAAACAGTGTGGGCTTTGCTGTGAAATTATGAGAGAAGACGGTACTATGATGCGGACCTCTGAGCTGCGGGAGCTTGCCGTAAAGTGGAATCTGAAATTCATAACGATCAAAGATATTCAGAACTACCGTAAATGCCATGATATTCTGGTGGATCGCGTGACGACTACAAAAATGCCTACCAGATATGGAGAATTTATGGCATATGGATTTGTAAACCGTCTTAATGGTGAACATCATGTGGCTCTGGTAAAAGGTGAGATCGGAGATGGAAAAAATGTTCTGTGTCGAGTGCATTCGGAGTGTCTGACAGGAGATGTTTTTGGATCGCAGCGTTGCGACTGCGGACAGCAGTTTGCAGCAGCTATGTCTCAGATTGAGAAAGAGGGAAGGGGAATACTTCTTTATATGAGACAGGAAGGAAGAGGAATCGGACTGATCAATAAACTTCGTGCCTATGAACTTCAGGAACAGGGAATGGATACACTCGAAGCGAATCTGGCACTTGGATTTGCCGGAGACGAAAGAGAATACTACATTGGTGCGCAGATTCTGAGAAATCTTGGGGTAAAAGAGCTGCAGCTGCTGACAAATAACCCGGATAAAGTTTATCAGTTGGAAGAATTTGGCATCAGGATCAAACAGAGAGTTCCGATACAGATGAATGCCACAGCGTATGATCTGCGTTATCTTAAGACAAAACAATTACGAATGGGACATATTCTGAAGTATTAAATACAGCGGGGATTTTCATATATAACGATAACGTTCCCGAAAATAAAATTTACCGTATATAAAAACCTGTACAGGTTAAAAAATATAAATTTACAGATGAAAGGACCAGAAAAAATGAAAACATTAGAAGGAAAATTAGTATCAGATGGAATGAAAGTAGGAATTGTAGCAGCCCGCTTCAATGAATTTATAACTTCCAAGCTGGTAAGTGGTGCCATGGATGGGCTGACACGTCACAATGTAAAAGAAGAGGACATCCAGGTAGCGTGGGTACCAGGTGCTTTTGAAATCCCACTGATCGCGTCTAAAATGGCAAAAAGTGGAAAGTATGATGCGGTTATCTGCGTAGGTGCTGTGATTCGTGGAAATACCAGTCATTATGATTATGTATGCAATGAGGTTTCCAAAGGGATTGCATCAGTATCACTGGAAACAGGAGTTCCGGTATTATTCGGAGTACTTACCACAGAAAACATCGAGCAGGCAATTGAACGCGCAGGTACAAAAGCAGGAAATAAAGGCTATGACTGTGCACTCAGTGCCATTGAAATGGTAAATCTGATCAAAGAATTTGAAGCTTAAATAGACAACAGATCAGACCCTGAAAGTGAAACCAGTTCACGAAAATCGAAAGGTAATGGTGCTTCCAGAAGGAGCATTTCATCTCTGAAAGGATGCTGAAAAGAAACTTTCCATGCATGAAGGGCTGCCCTGGAAAAGGAAGCACAGGAAGATATTTTATCGTCTGAATGATAAAGAGTATCTCCAAGCAAAGGATGTCCTGTGGATGCCATATGGACACGGATCTGGTGGGTACGTCCGGTATCCAGCTTAAGTGTGATAAGCGACCAGTCCTGACTGGAAAAAAGAGTATGATAATGAGTAACTGCTGTTTTGATTTTTCCCGATAATGCAGATGAATGTAAGGAAAGATCAGCAGCAGTTTTCATTTTCAGATGATTCTCCGGGTCCTGCATCAGCGGTAAATCTAAGGTATGCCAGACACCAGGCATATCTACAGGCAAAGTACCGGATACAGCGGCAAGATATTGCTTGTGAATTTTGCATGGAGATTTTACAGATTGAAGCCTTGAAGCTGCTACCTGATTTTGGGCAAAAACCACAATCCCGGAAGTCTCCTGATCCAGCCGCCCCACCGGGCGGACACAGACCTGTTCATTTTTCTCTCGAAAGTAACCGGCAACAAGATTGGAGAGGCTGTCTGTATAATGCATTCCCGTCGGATGCGTAACCATTCCTGCCGGTTTATCAACTGCCAGAATATCCGTATCTTCATATAAAATATTCAGAGAAAAAGAAGTTTCGGAAACTGGAGCTGAAGCTTTGTTGGAATGGAAATCCGACAAATCTTTACTTTTGATTCCGTCATTATAATTTTCAAGATGCGCAGAAGCAGTCCCGGCTTCCTCCAGACAAACGCGGATCACATCGCCTGGATATATTGTCTCAGTTACACGACAGCGAACTCCGTTTCTGGTAATCCCGTCCGGTCGAAACTTCGCCTGGCTGATCTGCCGTTTTGTAAGTCCTGCATTCTTTTTCAGAAATGCTTCCATTTTAAGTTCTGTAGTTTGTTCATCTATTCTAAATTCCAGATATCGTTCCATCTTAATACTTTTCCTGTGTAATATATTCTGATATTGATACCATTGATATTACAGGGCAAAAAATAAACTGTCAATGCAAAATTATGTCAGCGTAATGCATAAAATATACTGAAGAAAAATTGCAATTGTGCTATGATATAAGAATCAAAACAATGAAAGCGGGGCAGAAAATAAATATGAAATACTTAATCATTGGAGCCGGAGGAACCGGTGGTGTTACCGGATATTATATGAAAAAAGCAGGCAAGGACGTAACCCTGATCGCGAGAGGCGAACACCTGAAAAAGATCCAGAAACAGGGTCTTACATTGGAGAAAATGTGGGATAAAACAGAGGAAAACATAAACATTCCTGCTACAGATATGGAGCATTATGCAGAGCATCCGGACGTAATTTTTGTCTGCGTAAAAGGCTATTCCTTACAGGAAACGATTCCGTTTATCAAACGCATTGCCAGGAAAAATACTATCGTAATTCCAGTGTTGAATATATATGGAACAGGTGGAAAAATGCAGAAAGAACTGCCGGATCTTCTGGTAACGGACGGCTGCATCTATGTTTCTGCCAACATTAAAGAACCGGGAAAACTTCTCCAGCATGGACAGATCCTGCACATTGTATTCGGCGTAAGAGACAAAGCAGAATTCCGACCGGAACTGAAAGAGATTCAGAAAGACCTCTGTGACAGTCATATCGACGGGACTCTTTCGGAAAACATCCGCCGTGAAGCACTGGAGAAATTTTCCTATGTATCCCCGATCGGGGCAGCAGGACTCTATTACCACGCAACTGCCGCAGATTTCCAGAAAGAAGGCGAAGCCAGAGAACTTTTTAAGACCATGATAAAAGAAATCGCAGCACTTGCAGAAGCCATGGGAGTTCCTTTCCAGAAAGATATGGCAGAAGTAAATTTAAAAATCCTTTCCAACCTCGCACCGGAAGCAACCACTTCCATGCAGCGGGATATCATGGCAGGAAAACAGTCCGAAATTGACGGATTAGTTTACGAAGTAGTAAGAATGGGAGAAGAATATCACGTTCCGGTACCCGCATATGAGAAAGTGGCAGAAAAACTCAGAGCCCTGTAACGAAGCGAATTGCGAATATCCGCATGACCACCGAAACAACATGAAAAAGGGATGCGAATTACTCGCATCCCTTTCGTACTCATTTGGACAATAAAATTATAATTTAATTATAATTAACTTTAATTCAGCAATTATAATTATAACTGAGGACCAGCTGCAACAAGTGCTTTACCAGCAGCGTTTCCTTCGTATTTAGCAAAGTTCTTGATGAATCTTCCAGCAAGATCTTTAGCTTTTACTTCCCATTCAGAAGCGTCAGCATATGTGTCACGAGGATCAAGGATACCTGTGTCTACGCCGTTAAGCTCTGTAGGAACTTCGAAATCGAAGAATGGGATCTTCTTAGTAGGAGCGTTAAGGATATCTCCGTTAAGGATTGCATCGATGATACCACGAGTATCTTTGATGGAGATACGTTTTCCAGTTCCGTTCCATCCTGTGTTAACGAGGTAAGCTTTTGCTCCGCTCTTTTCCATCTTCTTAACAAGTTCTTCTGCGTATTTTGTCGGATGCAGTTCAAGGAATGCCTGTCCGAAGCAAGCAGAGAATGTAGGTGTAGGCTCTGTGATTCCACGCTCTGTACCAGCAAGTTTAGCTGTGAATCCAGACAGGAAATAGTACTGAGTCTGAGCTTCTGTCAGGATAGATACTGGAGGAAGTACTCCGAAAGCATCTGCGGACAGGAAGATTACGTTCTTAGCTGCCGGTGCAGAAGAAATCGGGCGAACGATGTTTTCAATGTGGTTGATCGGATAAGATACACGAGTATTCTCTGTTACACTCTTATCTGCGAAATCAATCTTGCCTTCAGCATCAAGTGTTACGTTCTCAAGAAGAGCGTTACGTTTGATTGCATTGTAGATGTCCGGCTCAGATTCTTTGTCAAGGTTGATAACTTTAGCGTAGCATCCGCCTTCGAAGTTGAATACGCCGTTGTCATCCCAGCCATGCTCGTCATCACCGATCAGGAGACGTTTCGGGTCTGTGGAAAGAGTTGTTTTACCTGTTCCGGAAAGACCGAAGAAGATAGCTGTGTTTTCGCCGTTCATATCTGTGTTTGCAGAGCAGTGCATGGAAGCCATGCCTTTAAGTGGAAGGAAGTAGTTCATCATAGAGAACATACCTTTCTTCATTTCTCCGCCGTACCATGTGTTTACGATAACCTGCTCTTTAGTTGTGATGTTGAACATTACAGCTGTTTCAGAGTTAAGGCCTAATTCTTTATAGTTTTCAACTTTAGCTTTGGAAGCGTTGTATACAACGAAATCTGGCTCGAAGTTTTCAAGTTCTTCAGCTGTTGGCTGGATGAACATATTTGTTACGAAATGTGCCTGCCAAGCAACTTCAACGATGAAACGGATAGCCATACGAGTATCTTTGTTAGCACCGCAGAATGCATCTACTACGAAAAGTCTCTTGTTGGAGAGCTCTTTTTTAGCGATTTCTTTTACTGCATTCCATGCTTCCTGAGTTGCAGGATGGTTATCGTTTTTGTATTCGTCTGTTGTCCACCATACTGTATCTTTGGAGTTCTCATCCATAACGATGTATTTATCTTTAGGAGAACGTCCTGTGTAGATACCTGTCATAACGTTAACTGCACCAAGTTCGCTGACCTGACCTTTTTCAAAGCCTTCCAGTTCCGGTTTGGTTTCTTCTTCAAATAATACTTCATAAGAAGGGTTGTAGACAATTTCTGTAGTTCCGGTAATGCCATACTTGCTTAAATCGATTTTTGCCATCTTACGTTTAACCTCTTTTCTTCGTTAATGAAAGCACCTGTTTAAACAGGCTTAAGATACCTTACCATAAAAGCGAATGGGTATCGCTTCTCTTTTACTATTATACATATTTAACGCTTAAAATCAACAGGATTTTTGCCTTTTTTTGAAATTTGTTAAAGATTTATCAACTCAAATTTGATGAAAAAACCGTCATTTTTCACAAAAGGTATGTAAATTTATTATGGTGGCAATATGGGAATACTATTCGTGGATATGATAATATTCTGTCTGGATAGAACAGACGGGAAAGACAACCAGGAAAGACTAACCAGGAGAGCTGCCACTATGTGGTTGTGCCGAAGAAAGATGCATGTTAAAATAGGAAAGAATTATCCGGCTGAAAATGACAGAGTATTATACAGCAGAGAAAAATAAAGGTTACTGTGAACGGAGTGAACATTAACAAATAAAGAGAGGATGAAGATTATCAAAACTTATTATTTAATTGATTATGAAAATGTAGGAAGTGAAGGCTTCAAAGGATGCGAAAAATTACGGGAAACAGATATTATCCATCTTTTTTATACAGATAACAGCAGAAAAATAGATCTGGATATTATTAATGATCACGGAGAAGCAAAGCTGGTCACACATAAAGTACCGACAGGAAATCAGTCAGCAGATATGCATCTGGGCTCTTATCTGGGATACCTGATAGGAAAAGAGTGCACAGGGCAGGATGAAGAATGCAAAATTGTTGTAATCAGCAAAGATACAGGCTTTGACCATATTATAGAATTCTGGAAGGCAGAAAAAAATGTAAAAATCTCCAGAAACGAGAAGATTTCCGGAAAACAGGTACAGACAAGGAAACAGGTAAAAAAACAGACCGGTAAAGAAAAAGACAAACAGGTAGCAGAACAAACTGATCAGAAAATAGAAAAACAGTTGAATGAACAACCTGAAAAGCAGTCGGCCAAACAATCAGAGAATCAGAATACAAAAAAGCCAAAACAAAAGATAATTGACATGAAAGCCGGAACAAAGAGATTACAGCAGGAATTGATATTGGTTCTCGACAAGGCAGGCATGCCAAAGGAAGTGGTAAATTATGTTTCAACAACTGTGGAAAAAAATGCAGAAGACAAAAACAGAAAACAGCAGATTTACAGATCTATCATCTCCAAATACGGACAGACAAAAGGACTGAATATCTATAACCATATTAAAAAGAAAATCTAATGGAATAAAAAATAACGGAATAAAAGAAGGAGGCCGGGAACCTCATCGATTCCCGGCAAAAGTATGAAAAAGAAAAAGTTTTATTTGCAATTACTCTTTGCTCTGTACAGGTAATAATATAACCGGAAAATGTGAGAAATATGTGGTGAGAATTTGAAAAAACTGTGAAATGGACGAAAATTAAAAATGAACAGGAACAACAATTCTATGGAAAACGGGAGAAAGTATTAGATTATGAATATACAGATTTTTGGTACAAAGAAAAGCTTTGACAGCAAGAAAGCAGAACGCTATTTCAAAGAACGGGGAATTAAATATCAGTTTATAGATATGAAAGAAAAAGGCTTAAGTAAAGGAGAATTCCAATCTGTCTGCCAGGCAATTGGCGGTTATGATAAACTGATAGATACTGACTGCAAGGATAAAGACCTGCTGGCATTGATCACTTATATCGCAGAGGAAGACAAGGCAGAGAAAATTCTCGAAAACCAGAGCATCATCAAAGTCCCTGTGGTAAGAAACGGAAAACAGGCGACAGTAGGATATCAGCCGGAGATCTGGAAGAGCTGGAAGTGATAGTTATAGCCTTTTACAAGCTTTCAGATTTTACAATATTATATTGAAGAAAATAGCTGTTTGACATATTTATATGTGTTATAATATAAAATTATTATAGAAGTTACTTTATATTATATTGTCGTGCGACAGATATAATGAACTGATTTATAAAAATGGAAATATTGAGGTGATGGAAATGCCATTAACAAAGATTGCAGCAGAGAATTTTACGGTATTTGAAGATATAAAGATTCCTTTTTGCGAAGGATTAAATGTATTAGTTGGTGAAAATGGTGTAGGAAAGACTCATATTATGAAATTAGCCTATGCAGCATGTCAGGCTTCTAAACATGATGTGTCTTTTTCACAGAAAACAACTATGTTATTTCGTCCTGATCAGTCTGGAATTGGACGTCTGGTAAACAGAGGAAAGAGTGGAAGCAATAAAGCCATGGTTTCTGTGGAATCTGATACTGCCAAAATAGGAATGACATTTTCAACCAAGACACGAAAATGGGATGCAGAGATTAATTCAGAAGAGAAGTGGGAAAAGCAGATGTCTGATCTCACAAGCGTATTTATTCCGGCAAAAGAGATTTTATCAAATGCCTGGAATCTGGATGCTGCAGTAAAAATGGGAAATGTGGAATTTGATGATACGTATCTGGATATTATTGCGGCTGCCAAAATTGATATTTCCAGAGGAGTGGATTCAACTGTAAGGAAAAAATATCTGGATATTTTACAGAAAATCAGTAATGGGAAAGTAACATTGCATGAGGATCGTTTTTATTTAAAACCTGGTACACAGGCAAAGTTAGAATTTAATTTGGTAGCAGAAGGATTACGTAAAATTGCTCTTTTATGGCAGTTGATAAAAAACGGGACACTGGAGAAGGGATCCGTTTTGTTTTGGGACGAGCCAGAAGCAAATATCAATCCGAAATATATTCCGGTGCTAGCTGAATTGTTGATCATGCTGGAGACAGAAGGTGTACAGATTTTTGTTTCTACACATGACTATTTTTTATCTAAATATATTGAAGTAAAGCGGAGACAGGACAGCAAAGTGCAGTACATTTCCTTATATAAAAATGAAAACAACAAAGTATTATGTGAGATAGCACCGGAATTTGAATTGTTGGAATATAATGCAATTATGGATACATTCCGTCAGTTGTATCGAGAAGAAATTGGGGTGGCATTAAAGTGAGCGTTATACCAGAATCAGGAATGAATTTTGGAAAATATGATAAAAAAGATTTATTTCATATTGAGACATCTGAAATTTATAAAAAACTTGGAGATGGAATCCCAACAGTTGAGTTTATTCTGAAATATAATGGAAATAATATAGTGTTTCTGGAAGCAAAGAAAAGTTGTCCAAATGTGGCGAATCGATATGAATCAAAAGAAAAAGAACTGAAATTCGAAGAATATTATGGTTCAATAACTGAGAAGTTTATATCATCTTTGCAGATATATCTGGCGGCGATTATGAACAGATATCAGGAGACGTCAGAGATAGGAGACAATCTTCGATCAGTAAGCAATATGAAAGATGTAAAATTAAAATTTATTCTGGTTGTAAAAAACGCAGAAGATATTACGTGGCTAGCCGGGCCATTGGCAGAATTAAGAGCCAGATTGCTTAAGGTCAGAAAAATATGGGGTGTTGAGGTGGTTGTTTTAAATGAAGAACTTGCTGGAGAATATAATCTAACGTGTTAGAGTGTTTTTCTGGTTGCATGAAATAAGAACTATATGCTAGGAGATGATAAAATGGCAAAGATCAGAATCATAAAGAAAAATAATGACTGCAGCATGGAATACGAAGTAGGTGATATTTGCGAGGTCACAGGCACCTGGTATGGCGGCGTCCACATCAATGGTCGCTCCGGAATCCCGGTTTCCCTTGATAAAGAAGAGTATATGGAACTCAATACAGAACCGGAAGAACCTGACAGTGCGGAAAATGAAAACACTTTGGAAACACCGGAACACGATATTCATGCAGGCGACATTGTACGGCATTTCAAAAGAGAATGGGTATCCCCGGATACTTCCGAATATCTCTATAAAGTCCTTGCAGTAGCCCATCACACAGAAAACGGTGAAAAACTGATGATCTACCAGGCTCTCTACGCACCTTTCAAAATCTGCGCCAGACCCTATGATATGTTTATGAGTGAAGTGGACAGAGACAAATATCCGGATATTAAACAGAAGTACAGATTTGAAAAATATACTGAAAAATAGATGATTGATATTTTATGGAATTGCTATAGTAAAACAGGCACTTTTGCCTGTACAAAAACACTTTGTCGTTGTATAGTAATAACAAATAATAACAGCATACGTTTCCAGAGATTTTATAGCATTATCTGAAAAAATGTGCAGAAAGAACGAAAGGAAAGGAAATATGCAGAAGGTATTAGTAGTTGTAGACATGCAGAATGACTTCATCGACGGAGCTCTTGGAACAAAAGAGGCAGTTGCCATTGTACCTGGTGTAAAAGAGAAAATCAAAAACTTTGATGGAGTTGTTCTTTTTACCAGAGACACCCATGAGACTTACTATCTCGACACCCAGGAAGGAAAGAAACTTCCTGTACCGCATTGTATCCGTGACACTGAAGGATGGCAGATCCGAAGCGAATTAGATGCACTCAGAAAAACAGAACCCATTGATAAAGAAACCTTTGGTTCCACAGATCTTGCAGGAGAACTGGTGGCAATGAATGAGGATAATGAAATCGAAAGTATCACATTTGTAGGTTTATGCACAGACATCTGTGTTATTTCCAATGCACTTCTGGCAAAAGCATCTCTCCCGGAAGTTCCGATCATCGTAGACGCTAAATGCTGCGCAGGCGTAACACCGGAAAGCCATGAGAATGCACTGAAAGCAATGGAAGCATGTCAGATCCAGATTGACAGATAAACTGCAGAGCAGTTATTCAGTTATAAACAAGCAGTAAAGCAGATGATTTTATCCACCTGACAATTTAGATATGAGGAGTGACAAATGGAGACAATTACACGAGACGAGGCATTTACATTATTAAAAAAATACAACAAGGATCCCTTCCACATTCAGCATGCCCTGACTGTAGAAGCAGTAATGAAATGGTATGCCAATGAACTTGGCTATGGCGAAGATGCAGAATACTGGGGAATTGTAGGGCTCCTCCACGACATCGACTTTGAACTATATCCGGAAGAACACTGTCTGAAAGCTCCGGAAATGCTCCGCGAAGCAGGCGTAGGCGAAGACTTGATCCATTCAGTTGTATCCCATGGCTATGGCATCACGGTAGGATGTGGCGCAACTATTGACGTAGCACCGGAACACGAAATGGAAAAAGTACTTTTTGCGGCTGACGAACTTACAGGACTTATCTGGGCAGCAGCACTTATGAGACCATCCAAAAGCACAAAAGACATGGAACTCAAATCCCTCAAGAAGAAATATAAAAGTAAAGGCTTCGCAGCAGGATGCTCCAGAGAAGTCATCGAGCGCGGCGCCGAACAACTCGGCTGGGAACTGCAGAAGCTGCTCACTATGACATTACAGGCAATGGCAGACTGCGAGGATGAGATTAAGGCGGAGATGGATGCGGAAGAGTAATAGAATGTCTGATTTATTGACTTATTACCAGAAATGAATGATGGAATCAGAAAACCAGACTGTATGTAGGGGAAGAAACCTATGTGCAGTCTGGTTCTCTTTTTTATATGGAAGTTGATGAAAGAGAAAAGATATTAAAAAAGAAATATGCAACAGTTTTTGCGTATTATAGATAGGTGAATATAATAAAAAATGTCTGACGAAAATTGTTGCTGTTTATGTCGAAAAATTGTATAATATGTCACAAAGAAGTTGGATTTATCAGAAAAATTAATGCATAAGAAACAAAACAGGTATTTTGCAGATAAAACAGGAGTGAAATCAGTGCTGGATGGCATTTGGTGAGTGAATATATGGCAGATATAGATAAAACATTAAAATATTACAACGAAAATGCGCAGTCTTTTGCCTCTGGGACTGTTTCGGTAAAGTTTACAGAAGTGCAAGATAAATTTCTGGAGAAACTTAACCCAGATGCGTATATTCTTGACTTTGGCTGCGGTGCAGGTAGAGATACAAAGTACTTTCTGAGTCGTGGATATCAGGTGGATGCAGTTGATGGTTCAGAACAATTGTGTCGGATTGCAAGTGAATATACGGGAATCAAAGTCAGGCAGATGCTGTTTCAGGAATTGGATGAAAAAGAAAAATATAATGGCATATGGGCTTGTGCATCTATTCTCCATTTACCGAAAAAACAACTGCGAGAAGTTTGGAAAAATATGTATGCAGCATTGAAACTGGAAGGATGGATTTATACCTCTTTCAAATACGGAGAATTTGAAGGCGAACGAAATGGAAGATATTTTACCGATTTTACGACAGATACATTTAAAGATTTCATACATGACATGCATGGCCTTAAAATAGAAGAACAATGGATTACAGGAGATGTCCGACCGGGAAGAGGTGAGGAAAAATGGCTGAATTTACTTCTACAGAAAAAGTAAACATCGGGTATGAAAACGAATATTCCACAGATGCAATGACCGGCGGACCGGATAAAAGAAGACAGCTATATTATCAGCTGATCCAGAGTATGAAAAAAGCGGAAAGCGTTGATATCATTGTTTCTTTTCTTATGGAATCCGGAGTGAGAATGCTGCTGAAGGAACTGGAACATACTTTGAAACGTGGAGCCAAAATTCGAATCCTGACAGGAAACTACCTTGGAATTACACAGCCATCAGCACTATATCTGATCAAAAGAAAACTTGGTGACAGAGTTGATCTTAGATTTTATTGTGAAAAAGGACGTTCCTTTCATCCAAAGTCTTACATTTTCCATTATACAGATTACAGTGAACTTTATATCGGTTCTTCTAATATTTCCAGAAGTGCGCTGACCTCAGGAATAGAATGGAATTATCGATTCAGCAGTCAGAAAGACCCGGAAAACTACAAAGAGTTCTTTCGTACATTTGAAGATTTATTTGTGAATCATTCCATTATCATTGATGACAAAGAATTAAAACGTTACTCCCAGAACTGGCATCGTCCGGCGGTGGCAAAAGACCTTGACAGATATGACTTTACAGAGTCGGAAACAAATGATACGAAAATAAAACCTTTATATGAACCAAGAGGAGCACAGATCGAGGCATTGTGCGCATTGGAAGATACAAGAGCAGAAGGAGCACAGAAAGCACTCATTCAGGCTGCAACGGGCATCGGGAAAACATTTTTGGCTGCTTTTGATTCAAAAAAATATGAGAAAGTGTTGTTTGTTGCACATAGGGAAGAGATTCTGAAACAGGCAGCAGTTTCTTTTCAGAATGTAAGGAATTCCAAAGACTATGGATTTTTTATGGGAGCTGAGAAGTGCACAGATAAACCGCTTATATTTGCCTCGGTAGCAAGCCTTGGGAAACCGGAATATTTAAATGAAAAATATTTTTCTTCGGATTACTTCGATTACGTGGTGATTGATGAATTTCATCATGCAGTCAATGACCAATATCGAAGAATTGTAGAATATTTCAGACCGCAGTTTCTCCTTGGACTGACGGCAACGCCTGAGAGAATGGACGGCAAAAATATATATGAAATCTGCGATTACAATGTGCCGTATGAGATTTCACTGAAAGACGGAATCAATAAGGGAATGCTGGTTCCGTTTCATTACTATGGAATTTATGATGAGACTGACTACACAAAATTACATATAGTCAAAGGAAAATATGCAGAAGAAGAACTGAACAGAACCTATATCGGGAATGCTTACAGGCATGAGTTGATTTACAAATATTACTGCAAATATGGCTCCAGGCAGGCATTAGGATTCTGCTGTTCCAGAAAACATGCAGAAGAAATGGCAAAAGAATTCGGTAAAAGAGGAATTCCGTCGGCAGCAGTTTATAGTAATGCAGATGGAGTGTTTTCCATGGACAGAGCAGAAGCGATTGAGAAACTGAAAAATGGAGAAATCAAAGTTATCTTTTCAGTAGATATGTTCAACGAAGGTGTAGATATTCCATCAGTTGATATGGTAATGTTCCTGCGTCCGACAGAATCTCCGGTTGTCTTTCTGCAGCAGCTTGGAAGGGGATTGCGCAGAAATAAGGGAAAAGAATATCTCAATGTTCTGGACTTTATCGGCAATTATGAAAAAGCGGGAAGAGTCAGGTATTTGCTGACAGGGAAAAATAAAACAGGAAAAGAAACATATTATCCGGCAGATAAGGCAGATTATCCAGATGAATGCTTCGTTGATTTTGATATGAGATTGATTGATCTGTTTGCAGAAATGGACAAGAAACAACTGACAGTCAAAGAACAGATCAGAAACGAGTATTTCCGAATCAAAGAATTGCTTGGCAAACATCCAACCAGAATGGATTTGTTTACTTATATGGATGATGATGTGTATCAGATGGCGGTCACACATTCGAATGAGAATCCGTTTAAAAAGTATTTGAATTACCTGGAAGAATTGGATGAACTCACAGATGAGCAGAAAAGATTCAGCCAGGGAATTGGAAAAGACTTTATAAATCTGCTGGAAAACACCAACATGAGCAAGGTGTATAAAATGCCGGTACTGATGGCTTTTTATAACCATGGGAATGTGAGAATGGAAGTGTCAGAGGCAGAACTTCTGGCATGCTGGAAAGAATTCTTCTCTACAGGAACAAACTGGAAGGATTTGGAGAAAGAGATTACATATGAGGAATATCGCAAGATTTCGGATAAGAATCATATCCAAAAGATAATGAAAATGCCGGTACATTTTCTGTTAAAATCTGGGGAAGAATTCTTTGTGAAAAAGGATGGAGCAGCATTGGCATTGAGGGATGAAATGGAAGAGATTGTGAAAGAGCCAGTGCTGGCGGAACAAATGAAGGATGTTATTGAGTATAGGGCGATGGATTATTATCGGAGACGGTATAAAGAGCAGATAAAAGCACTTTTATAGTGATGGAGAAGATGCGTATGGAATCAGAAAATTATGTATATAAAAAAGAAATAGACTGGTCTACATTGATGGAAGGCTTTACCTTGCCGTTAGATAATCAGGTGATTTTTCTTCGAAATATGGAAAACTTTTTACAACGAGGACAATCTAAAATCATTCATTTTTTCATGAATGGAAAAACATATGATGCCAAAATCGTTAATATGAATAACTCAGTAGAAAAGAGAAAGAAGGATGCCTATCAGATCAGATATCCGAGAAATGGTGAGCTGTCACAGGCACTTCAGCAATACTTTTTCAAAAGCATGAGTTGCATAAAGATGATTCGTGAAAGCAGAGATCCTAAAGACAGAAGCTATGTAAAAATGCCGGATGGACTCAAGGAATATCTTGCTATTTATACCACAGAATATGAAGATACTTTTCTTCTGGAGCCAATAGCACAGGATGATTTTCAAGTTATGAAAAAGGCAATTCAAGGAATGCGAGAGCGGACTGTGGAGAACGAAATAGAATATGAGATGGAAGATAAAAGTAGTGGAATAGAAAAGAGATTACAGATTGTAAAGATTCGTAAACTGAATAGAAAAATTGGAGAAAATTTGAAGCTGTTGTACGGATACCGATGCCAGATATGCGGGCAGGTGATTGGAGAAAAATATGGTTCACATATCGCAGAGGCACATCATATTGATTATTTTGTTAATAGTTTGAATAATGATGCGAATAATCAGATGATTGTATGCCCGAATCATCATAGTGTTATACATGATGCGAATCCGGTGTTTGATCGGAGGAGGATGGTGTATAGATTTGATAATGGGGCGGAAGAAATGATTAAGATTAATAAACATTTGATGTAAAAACATATGCTATCTATTGAGGAAAGTTTATGATTTAGTTCTAAAATATTTTGAAGAAGCTGTAGTGAAAGTGAATATTTATAAAAATATGGATACTGGAAAAGCTATATTAATTAACACCGGAGACCGATTATAAAAAAAGAATTGAAGATGGAAATGTTTGTTTCCAAAGAGCTTGTAAGACTTATTACGTTTCGTGTCCGATTTGAAAATTTTAAAATTATTAGAAAACTGATGTTGAGTGTTTTCATTTTTGACATTTTAGTATATCATAAATGTGTTGCCTTGCCTTTTAAGCATTTGTAAGTGGTGAAATTATTATATCAAAAATTTGATGCTATTTTTATGCCATGACACTAATTTTTAGTATTTTGGCTATATAATCAGCTGTAGTATATAGGAGTTGTGCTGATGAAAAATCGTATAAAAAGATATTAGAATTATTATAGATGATTAAAAATAGAAGTAAAGATATATTGTATTTGGACATATCAGGATAGGATAAAGGAGAATTGTATTTATGCCAAAAAGTATTGAAGAGCAAGTAGAAGATTGGGGTAAAAAGCAACTTAAAAAAACAAAATATTATACAAAGACAGAAATCATTAATCCAGAAATAGAAAAAGCATTAAAAATTGCGCCTTCTAAAAAAGGAGGGAATGGTAGTAATTTTCCAGATATAAAGCTTTTTATTCAGACGAAATCACTTCGGAAGATTCCCGTAATGGTTGAAGTTAAGGGGAAAAAGGGAGCACTTATTAAAGTAAATGCTTCAAATGAGATAGATAATATAAAAAAAGATGGGAGTCCTAATTTTACAAATATTAATAAATATGCGGTGAATGGAGCAATTCATTATGCGAATGCAATTATTAACAATTCTATAACTTATAAAGAAGCCATTGCAGTTGGGTTAAACGGTTATGATGAACCTGGTGGGCGAATTTACGAAATAGAAACATATTATATTTCACGCGATAATTATTGTATTCCTAAAAGATTAAAAACTTATGAAGACTTATCATTTTTGCTTCCTGGAAATATAGATAAACTTATTGATGAAATAGATAATTCATATTTGACAGATGAAGAACTCGAAGCAAAAGCGAAAGAATTTGAGAATGAGATAGAGATTAAATTAAAAAAGTTAAATCAAGTAATGCAGGACGATCTCAAAATATCAGTTGGATCTCGCGTTGAGCTTGTTACAGGAATGATTATGGCTTCTTTAGGAGTTGCTGGTAAAGTAGCACCTTTAGAAATTGCAGATTTGAAAGGTGAAATGGGATCTAAATCTAATGATGGACAAGTTATTATTAATAAAATAGATTCTTTTCTCGAAGAAAGAAATTTGCCATATGAAAAAAAAGCTATGATTATAAATGATCTTTCAAGGGTTTTTATATATTCTGATTTATGGAAAACAGTAAATGGAGAAAGCAAATTAAAGAC
>OGPC01000529.1_pt1 | contig 34944 bp, 19 predicted proteins | sample 1552911 | NCBI WGS metagenome assembly OGPC01 (sample SAMEA2580248, study PRJEB22360) | human gut metagenome | biome: human gut; feature: human-associated habitat; material: faeces | place: Denmark | collected 2008/2010 | reverse complement strand
AAATTATGGCGGGTAGGTGACGACATCGGAACAGCCTGATAGGCTTGCGTGAAACGTACTCCCTGTGTAGCGAAACGGTCGATATTCGGAGTTTTCGAATCAACGCTTCCATAACAACCCAGGTCATAATGAGAACAGTCGTCGGCTATGAACAACAGAAAATTCGGTTTTTCCGTTTGCTGCGCAAAAGACAGGCTGGTAGCACCCAATGCAACGGATGCACTCAATAGTAATTTATTCATTTCGTGTTCCTCCCTTATTTATTTCTTCGGATGTTTAGGCAATACAAAGTTAGCATTCGCCCATTTCTCCCATTCGGTAACCAGTTTCGTCAGTACTTCGGGGTGTTGTTCTGCCAGATTGTTACGTTCGGTGCGGTCTTTAACCACATCATACAGTTCCCATTCTTTTCCTTTTTCGTCGCGGATCGCTTTCCAGTTACCCCAACGGATTGCTCTGTTGTTTTGATGTTCCCAGTACATATATTCGTGTAAAGAGTCTGTTTTCTTATGAATAGCGGGGAGAAGGCTGCTGCCTACCAATGGATGTATTTTGTTTCCACCGTGATAAGTTTCCGGGTAAGCAGCTCCTGTTGCTTCCAGAATAGTCGGCATAATGTCCGGCAGATAACCGGGAACACGGCACCATTCCCCTTTTTTATTATTCAGATTGTTTTTCCACGACACAATAAGAGGGGTAGAAATGCCTCCTTCATAAGAACGGCATTTGTATTTGCGGAATGGAGTATTGGAAACCTGCGCCCATGCTCTTCCGTAAGAAGGCATCCCACTGTGAGACGGATCGTTGATCTCCGACACCTTGCCGCCTCCCAATTCTGCATAAGGTTCGGCACAAGCACCATTGTCGGACAGGAACATGACAAGCGTATTGTCCAGTTTATGATTCTTCTTCAGGTAATCCAGCAATTTTCCTACATTATAATCTACACAATGCACCTGTGCTGCATAAACTGCCATCCGGTAGGCTACTTCATCTTTTTCTTTCTCCGTCAGTTCGTCCCAATTCCGGTTTTCCCATTCGGCGAATTCTGTGTTCGAGTCGATAATTCCCAACTTAGCCATTCGTTTCCGTCTTGCTTCGCGAATCTCATTCCATCCTTTCTCACGATAGATTTTGGTGAATTTCTGAATGTCTTCCTCTTTTGCCTGCAAGGGCCAGTGAGGAGCGTTAAATGCCAGGTAAAGGAAGAAAGGTTTGTCGTCTTTTTGTTCGTCAACGAAGCGGATTGCATAATCGGTAAATGCGTCCGTTGTATAATAAGGTGCTTCCGGTTCCGGAAGTTTGGTGTTATCCAGCGTCAACCCGCGTCCTCCTGATGGACGAAGGTAGCTGCAAGCTCCTGCCAGAATGCCGTAGAAACGTTCAAATCCCCGTTGCAAGGGCCATTTTTCTTCTCCATGCATTCCCAGATGCCATTTACCTGCCATATAAGTATGGTAGCCTCCTTCTTTCAATACCTCGGCTATTGTGACACAGTTCCGGTTGAGGAATCCTTTATATCCCGGCACTCCCCAGTCGTTCGGGCTCTTTTGATTCTCTTGCTTAAACGGATCTTCGGACATTTGCCCGATACCTGCCTGATGCTGATACAGTCCTGTCATTAAGCTGGCCCGGGCGGGGCAAGAACGTGAAGTGTTGTAGAATTGAGTGAAGCGTACTCCTTTGGATGCCAACGCATCAATATTAGGGGTCAGTATTTCTCCACCGTAGCAGCCGATATCGGAATAACCCATATCATCTACCATAATCAGTACGACGTTCGGCTTTTCCTGTGCCGAACAAAACGATGCCATCAGTAAGGGGGCAGTCATTAAGAAATTCTTCTTTACCATAGTATTATCAATTATCTGGAAAACAAAAGTAGAGAAGTTTATGCAAAAGGAAGGAAAAATGCTAATCAATAAAGAACAAAATCAGGTATATGTGATACCCGAAAAGAAAATTCCCTATTTAAAAGACAATAGTTCCCTTCCATTTTCGATACTTAAATCAATGTTACCGCAAATGTTCTTCCAGAATGAACAGCTTTTTTCTTTTATTGAACAAAATGTTTCCTCTTTTGTACTTCGAATGCCCTATCTTTGTATAAAACTAATACACTAAAAATTGCGCACCAAACGCAAAATAAAAAATAGTAGAATGAAAAAGACACATCTGATTCTGGTCGGTTTATTGTTATCCTTTACATTAAATGCGACCAATGATATTCCTCGCCCGGAATATCCGAGACCCCAGTTTGAAAGACCCGAATGGATCAATCTCAATGGTGAATGGACATACGAGTTCGACTTCTCCAATTCGGGGAAAAGCCGGCGGTTGACAACGGCCAAGCAATTCAGTAATACGATTACCGTCCCTTTCTGCCCTGAAAGCAAGCTGTCAGGAGTGAATTATACCGATTTTATCAATCAGATGTGGTACCAGCGTTCCATATCCATGCCTTCCGACTGGGAGGGAAAGAAAATCATACTACACTTTGGAGCGGTCGACTATTACACAGAAGTTTTCATCGACGGACATTATGTAGGTAGTCATTATGGAGGAAGTTCTTCTTTTTCAATGGATGTAACTACTGCCGTAAAAGCGGGGCAGAAACACAATCTGGTTGTTTATGTCACAGACGATGCCCGTTCCGGACTTCAAACTATCGGTAAACAATCCACCCGAATATCTCCTTATGGCTGTTTCTACTCCCGTGTCACAGGGATCTGGCAAACAGTATGGATGGAAGCTGTTTCTCATTATGGTTTGAAATCAGCCGTAACCATCCCGGATATTGATGAAGGGCAGCTAATCATCACACCTGAATTTTATCAGGCCTCCAATGACAGGACACTTCAAATCACCTTGTACGACAACCAGAAAAAGGTGGTTCAAAAAACAGTAAAATGTAATAATGGGATTCCTGTCATTCTTCCCATCAAGAACATGAAACTCTGGAGTCCCGAAGATCCGCACCTTTATGATATTGTCTATAGTGTCAAAAATTCGACCGGAGAAACCGTAGATGAGATAAAATCTTACGTAGGCATGCGCAAGGTGCATACGTCAGACGGAATGGTCTACTTAAACAATGAGCCTTACTTTCAACGCCTCGTCTTAAATCAGGGATATTATCCGGATGGACTCTGGACAGCTCCAAGTGACGAAGCTCTAAAAAATGATATCCTACTAAGTAAAGCAGCCGGATTCAACGGAGCACGCCTTCATCAAAAGGTATTTGAAGAAAGGTTCCACTACTGGGCTGACAAATTGGGATTTATAACCTGGGGAGAATCTCCCAACTGGGGCATGAATATCAAGAACGAAGTAGCATCACGCAACTTCCTTAGCGAATGGACAGAAGTTATCACACGAGATCGCAATCACCCGTCAATCATAACCTGGGTTCCTTTCAATCAGCCACTTGAAGATGCATTAACCCTCCTGTCGGGTACTATGATGCGTCTGTGCATCGGCACCTATCAACTGACCAAAGCCATAGACCCTTCACGTCCTGTGAACGGTATTGCGGGGGACGTACATTTCATGAGTGACATCTGGAGCATCCGGAACTACGAATCTGACGCCATACGTTTTGCACAACACTTAAAGCCTAACAACAGAATGGCATTCTACAACAATCAGCCTTTTTTCATCGGAGAATTCGGAGGTATACTTTGGACAGAATCGACCAAACGGGATAGCTCATGGGGGTATGGAGGAATGCTTACCAACGAAGAGGGATTCTACGAACGGCTGGAAGGGTTGATCCAGACGATAGCTTCCTCACCGGACGTTACAGGATTTTGCTACACGCAATTGACCGACATTGATTTAGAGAAAAATGGAATTTATTATTATGACCGACGTCCCAAGCTGGATATGCAACGTATCAAAGCTATCTTCGAAAAGATTCCAAGTAGGCCGAAAGAAATAAAATAATGAACTACCATGAAGAACAAACTATTCGTACTGATATTCATTATATGTAATCTCCTGACCGCGTATGTGTCAGGAGAAGTACCTCCCGCCAAGGTTGTATTCCAACAATACATGAACCAGGCACAAACATTCGCCAACAACTTTCCACGGGAGAAAGCGTATTTACATTTTGATAATACGAGTTATTATGTCGGTGACACAATTTGGTTCAAAGCTTATGTCACCCTTGCCGAAAAACAGACTTTCAGTCTAATCAGCCGCCCTCTGTATGTGGAGTTAGTAGACCAGACAGGGCATATAGCAGATAAACAAATTATCAAGCTGACACAGGGAGAAGGGAACGGACAATTCATTCTTCCTCATTCAATGCTATCCGGTTACTATGAGGTACGCGCTTATACGCGCTGGATGCTTGCTTTTAATGAACCACAATATTTTTCGCGCACTTTTCCTATTTATCAGCTTTCCAATAGCGATAAACTGGAACGTAGTATCACGACTTACGAATTAAGTTCGTCGATGGAGAACCGCCCGTCTGAAACGGAGGAGAAGTTAAATGTGCGTTTTTTCCCCGAAGGAGGACAATTAGTGGAGGGGGTGACTTCGCAGGTCGCTTTCAAGGCGGAGAGTAAAAATGGAGGGAATATTGAATTATCGGGGACAATCTATACCAAAGAAGGAACAGAGATCACCTCTTTCGAGACTTTGCACGATGGAATGGGACATTTTGAATATACCCCTTCCGCTCAACCTGCGATTGCTAAAGTCAGTTTTCAAGGAAAGAAATATGAATTCACACTTCCACAGGCATTGCCTAACGGGTATGTTTTGAGTACTGTCAGTAATGCCGGTGCTCTTTTGGTGAGAGTATCCTGCAATGCCGCCACTCCTCAAGACACATTGGCTGTATTTATCAGTCATCAAGGGCGTCCATCTATCCACCAGCTGATTAGTTGCCGGGCGGATGCTCCGCAGGAGTTTATTCTGCCCACCCGTAAACTACCAGCAGGTGTACTGCAGGTCAGCCTCATCAACCGGGCAGGTAATACATTGTGCGAACGTTTTATCTTTGCCAATCCGCGTGCTCCCCTACAAATATCGACGGAAGGACTGAAAGAGGTGTACGCCCCCTACGCTCCCATTCGTTGCGAATTGCAAGTAAAGAATGCTAAGGGAGAACCTGTATCCGGAGAATTGTCGGTCAGTATTCGAGACGGTGTCCGGTCGGATTATCTGGAGTATGACAACAATATTTTCACGGATCTGCTGTTAACCTCCGATTTAAAAGGATATATCCATCAACCCGGTTATTACTTCGCATCCCCGTCTCCGCGAAAGCAAACCGAACTGGATGTTTTATTGATGGTGCACGGATGGCGTAAATACGACATGAGCCAGGCCATCTCTACCGCTCCTTTCACTCCGCTTCAATTGCCGGAAGCGCAATTGGTACTGAACGGGCAGGTGAAATCAACCATTCTCAAGAATAAGTTGAAAGATATTGCGCTTAGCGTGATAGTGAAGAAAGACGATCAATTCATAACCGGAGGAACCGTGACCGATGAAAACGGCCGTTTCACCATTCCGGTGGAAGATTTTGAAGGAACGACGGAAGCGGTGATCCAAACCCGGAAAGTCGGTAAAGAACGTAATAAGGATGCTTCTATCCTGATCGACCGTAATTTCTCCCCCGCTCCGCGGGCTTACGGCTACAAGGAGCTTCATCCGGAATGGAAAGACCTGGCCTACTGGCAACAGAAAGCCGAGAGTTTTGATTCTCTATATATGGATTCTATCCGAAAGGTAGAAGGACTTTATGTATTGGATGAGGTGGAAATAAAAAGTAAACGCCGGCAAGGAAGCAACATGGCTACCAAGATCAGCGAGAAGAGTATTGATGCTTATTACGATGTACGCCGTTCGGTGGATGTATTACGCGATAATGGAAAGATTGTCACCACCATTCCCGAATTAATGGAAAAGTTGAGTCCGCAATTTTATTGGGATCGCACCAATGACAAGCATACGTATCGTCAGAAACCGATCTGCTATATTATGGATAATCACATTTTGTCTGAAACAGAAACTCAAATGATGCTGACCGAGGTAGACGGATTGGCTTCTATCATCATTAGCAAAGGCACCGGAGGTATTGATGACGACATTATCCAAAATACAAAGATGTCCGAGGTGACCGATAGTACGGGAGTTGACATAAGCAAACTGGACAGATATAGTGTTTTCTACCTGATTCCCCTGCCCAGACGCGATGTGTTGAATAAGAGCCAAAGTGCTGTATTAGGTACCCGGCAAACTGTTATTCAGGGATATACCCGTCCATTGGAATATTATTCTCCTGCCTACCCTACCAAGGAGCTGTACATGGATAAAGTAGATAAAAGACGGACGTTATACTGGAATCCATCCGTACAAGCTGATGAAAATGGGAAAGCGGTGATTGAATGTTATAATAACCAATATTCCACTCCGTTGATTATTCAAGCGGAAACGCTGGGTAAAGATGGACAGATAGGAAGTATGAGGTATTCTACCATTGGGAAAATAGAGCAATAGTCCATCTATTTCTTACTGAATTAGTTATTTAATTCCCCTATAAAATGAATGGGGATGAAGTTATTCCCGATTCGAAATCCTTCATCCCCATTATTCATTTAATGATTATAAATGCTTGTACTCAAACAATAGCTATTAGTTCTTTTTCTGTTTTTTCTGTCCCGGGTAAGGTTCTACCATGCAGCGTTTCGCCCATGCTTCGTATGCCTTAGCCATTTCCGCTACTTTTTCAGGATACTGGGCAGCCAAGTTATGCTTCTCGCTGCGATCCTTATTCAGGTTATATAATTCCCATTGTTCACGATCTTTCGGACGAACCAGTTTCCAGCCATCGTTAGAAAGGAAAGCGCGTTCGTTGAAGTGTTCGAAACCAAGATAATCATGTCCTTCACGATGTCCGTTTTTGAAGATAGGAAGCAGGCTCTTTCCTTCCATCGGGATGATATCATTTCCTTTGTATTTAGTAGGATAAGTAGCTCCCGCCATATCGATACAGGTTGCCATAATATCCATCACATGTCCGATTTCAGGAGTCATTCCTCCCACATTCTTTTTGATTCCTTTCGGCCAGTGCGCAATCATCGGAGTACAGATACCTCCTTCATAGGCTTTCGCTTTCCAGAAACGGAACGGAGTATTGGCTACATTTGACCAGCGAGCTCCCAATGAAGCATAAGTCGTCTCCGGGCCAGGCAATACCTTTTTATTACGTGGGTATATAATCTTCTCTCCCTTACGAGTCATATCCGGACGGTCATTTTCTCCTCCACTCATATTCTGACATTCTTCATTACTGCAACCATTGTCAGACAGGAAAAGGATCAATGTATTGTCCAACTGGCCGGTCTTTTCAAGCGCATCGATAACCTGACCGATTCCCTGGTCCATACGATCAATCATAGCAGCATGAACAGCCATAGCACGGGCATCCCATTCGGCATTCGGATTATCTTCCCATTTGTCGTTAAACTGACGCTCGGACAGGAAATCATCCATTCCCGGGAAAATACCTAACTGCTTCTGACGTTCGTAACGGGCATTACGGATGGCTTCCCAACCTACTTTATAGGTATCCTTATATTTTTCAATATCTTCCGGAAGTGCGTGAAGTGGCCAGTGAGGTGAGGTGTAGGCAAGATACATGAAGAACGGTTTGTCATCTTTCGCATACTCTTTCACTTCTTTTACGGCACGGTCTGAAAGAGCCTGTGTGATATAATACCCTTCCGGTACTTCTTTCACAGGCACTTCGCCCTCTACCAGACTGAACGGGTCGAAATAGTCCACCACTCCATAAATTGTTCCGTAATGAGAGTCAAAGCCACGGTTTACGGGATAATGACATAAATCAGAGAATGTCTCATGAACGACGTGATGGGCCAGCCATTCACGCTGATCGTCACGCAACGGTGTTTCGGCAATGTGCCATTTTCCAACCATACTGGTGGTATATCCCGATTCTTTCAATACTTCGGCAATAGTAACGGCATTACGTGAAAGTGTACCGCGATATCCCGGCAAATGCCCGTCAAAGGTCATACGGCCGATACCTGCCTGGTGTTGATAAAGACCTGTCAATAAAGAGGCACGTGTAGGACAACTACGACTGGCATTATAGAAATGGTTGAAACGTACTCCCTCTTTTGCCAGTCTGTCCAGATTAGGGGTGTGGATTTCACTACCATAGCATCCCAAATCGGAATAACCAAGGTCATCTGCAAGAATGACCAGGATATTAGGACGTTTGTCCGACTTTTTCCCCTTCGCCTCTGCTGCAGAATGACCAGCAACCATCAAGGCGGTCGGTAATAGTAATAATTTAGAATTCATAAGTTTAATATTGGTTTATAATTTGTTTTTCACTGTATTACTCTTTTCCTTTGTCTTTGTTCGCATCGAACCACTTACAAACTTTCTCACCCAACTTAGCGACTACTTCCGGGTGTGACTTCGCTATATCATTCTTTTCGAATTTGTCTTTCTCTATATCGTATAGCTGCGCATCGCTTCCATCGCTATTTATCAACAGCTTCCAGTTACCGCTACGGATAGCTAAATGAGGACTTCTGTCATGTGGGTTTCCCGGTTTTTTAAAGAATTCATTTCTGCCGAAATCCCACATCAAATCCGTTTTACGTTTAGCTTTCGACTTACCTAAAAGAACTTTATCATAATTTTGTCCGTCTCCCTGATAACCTTTCTCTGTTCCAATTCCGGCTATCGCACATAAAGACGGATATAAATCGACTGCACACAGCACGCTTTCGTTATTCACTTGTCCTGCCTTTATCTTCTTGGGATATTTAATCAGGAACGGCATACGGATACCACCCTCGTAAAGACTGTTCTTTGTTCCTCTCATATATGCAGCACGAGCGGATTGGAAGCTGGGAGCCGGGCCGTTGTCACTGGTGAAAATAACGATTGTATTTTCTGATAATCCCAGCTCTTCCAGTGCTTTGATAAAACGTCCGATCTGTTTGTCCATTTCAGCAAGAACAGGAATGAAGGCTTCTTCCGTATTCCAGCTTTTGTTTTCTTTTTGCTTAAATTCCGGTACCCAAGGGGTATGCATATCATCCGGCCACAGATTCAGGAAGAAGGGTTGGTCTTTATGACGTTTGACAAAGTCAATGCTCTTATTTACGAAATATTCGGTACGTCTCCAGCGTTTCACGCTGTCTTTAGCCGACCAGATCCAGTTGGTAGCAGTGATTGCCGGGTCCGGGCTTTCATACGTTGATATATATTCGTCGAAACCATAATTTTTAATAGAAGGGGCATTGCGCACATCACGTCCGCCTCCCATGTGCCATTTTCCAATATGTCCGGTAGCATAACCTGCACTCTGAAAAGCACGTGCCATGGAAGGAGCCTTATCGTTTAGAAAGTTTCGTTGCTCACATTTCTTATTAGCTGCTTTCCCATTCAAAAAGGTGTTGATTCCTTGTGTTATAGGAAATGTTCCTGTTGTCAGTCCGCAACGGGAAGGTGAGCTGACCGGTGCCGAAGAATAATATTGGTTGAATAATAATCCGTCCTGCGCTATTTTGTCGATATTCGGAGTGGGGACAAACTTACCTCCATAACAACCGATATCTCCGATTCCCATATCATCTATATAGATGATGACAACATTGGGTTTTGTTTCTGCCTGCATACTGGCCACAGGTAGCAAAGCTCCGAGCCAAGGCAAATGTTTCTTGATGTTCATAATTATTCTGATTTAATTAACTGTATTTTTTGTCGGTTTTTGTGTGACTGACCTACAGAGCAAAAGTAGGGAAGTTTTTTAAGAGAGAGGGAAAAATACAAATCAATAAAGGAAAAAAACAGGTAAACAAAGGTGGGAGCAGCTAATCATAATCTATTATAAGCAAATAGGGAAGATATAATTTCCTATATCTTCCCTATTGCTATTTATAGAATTACCATTCAATCTGCTGATCTTCATCTGGAATCTGGGTATTGATATTCCGCTGAAGCGTCATGCTTCCTTCCACTCTATATTTGATAGGAATGACTTCCGTAGCACTTCCACCATAGGTAAAATCCTGGAAATCATATTCAAACATGATTTGAACATAACGACGTTCCAGATAAGGACGTGTAGCATCCATAATCGATGTACTACTATAGATAGGTGTTCCTATCAGTTTGAATTCCATTTCGTTACTTGGATCGTCCGGTTCCATATCCAATGTTCCATCTTCTTTAAAGTGTACATTGATTTTGTACTTCTTACGTATGTCTTTATCCATATCCTCATTAATCAGACCGGCATAAAAGAATACGGAATTGTTATCTATCACATATCCTGTACGCTTGTTCGTTGTTCTTGCATTAGTATCAGGCTTACCATTTATATAAGTGTACACTTTCATGGAAGAAGCCGTGTACGAGCCGGAATAATCATTAAAAGGAATCACTTTCAACAGAGCTTTTGCATAGTTCTTGCGCGGGTGACTTTGATAATTATAGGATCCATCATCAACAATGGTCAATGGTAAAACCCATTTTTCCAACATATCAATGCCCTGCAAATTAAAATCTATATTCAATTGCTCTACACATGAACCGGCAGGAATATGCACTGTTTCAGGGAATTCATATTTATCTTCCTCCATTTCCGTATACCACAATTCCGGACGATAAAGACTAAAGCGCTCGATATTCAACGTTTTCAGTGTATCCTTATCCACTGCTATATGTATATCTCTGTCTTGTCCATTCACTGTAGAGCCACTGACAATGACAGGCAACTGATAGGTCACTTTTCCATTGTCCTTATATCTGACATAAATGGTAGTCACACCATCGCCTCCTGCAGCTATAGGAGCTTTGAAAGATACGTATTGTTCATACTGCTCATCTTCCCACTCATTATTACAAGCGGTTCCCAAGACGATGACAGCCAATAAACTTAAATAAATATATATATTCTTCATATCATATTCTTATTAGGAGATTAATCATTGTACGTCCATCCCGGGTTCTGCGTCAACCGTTTATTACGTTTCAGCTCATCATGGCTGATAGGCCAAAAATAGAGCTTACGCGAGAAGGCAGTAGGTAAGTCCGCAATTTCAATCGGAGTATAGAATTGCTCTCTCTGTTCCTCTGTATCCGACATATAGAAATTACATCCGTAATTCTTCTTAGATTCTTCCACTTCTGCATCTTTCCACCTACGCAAATCGAAATAACGTTGCCCTTCGGCCATGAGTTCAATCTGACGTTCACGTTTCAGCTTCTTGCGGAATACTTCCCGGTCTTGATACTCCGGTGTTGTATAATCGGGAACACCTGCACGGCGACGTACTTGTCTGATCCCTTTTTTCATTTCATCAATATCACGTTTGACGGAATAACTGGTAGATCCGTCCCATGATGGAATGTCGTATGAGGATCCATCTTCCAGTTCATTCAAGGCTTCGGCATAGATTAGCAGGATTTCAGCAAAACGAATGGCAGGTTCTGCTTTCGCTTTGATTTCCTTACGATTCGTATCGTCCGGATGTACGTACTTTATGATACCGATGCCAGATCTCAGATAAATACCTGTACCGGAGAAACCGTCAGTATTGATACCATAATAATAATTGACTTGTTTCTCTACGTCATTCTTATAGTCTGTCGTCTCTGCATTTTTCAGTAAAGCCCACACACAACCATTGAAAGAAACAGAAGCATAGAAGCGCGGTTCTCTATTCGCATATTCCTTATATACACCTTCTTTTAGTTGAGGATATGTACCTGCTTCAACCTCCTTTTTGGTAACAAAACGCGTGCCGGAAGGATACTCTTCTTTAAAATGTTCTCTGCTGAATTCGTCTCCGTTTACCATATAATAAGCATCACACATCTTTTGTGTCATACCATAAGCATTACTTCCTCCACCTAAAGTCTTCGGCATCTGGAGTTTCACCATTTCAGCAATACTGTTTGCTCCCTGGTTACGTCCGCGACTGAAAATCAACTCCGGATTCTGATACATTGCTAACGAACCGTTGAAAACTGCCCGGTAAGATTCGTAAGGGTCTATATCACTATATCCACCTTCGTTCCATGTCTTTGTCGAGAAGTCGCCATCCTGATAAGGGGCAATAGTAGCAGGATATCCGGGTTCAGCAATATTAGTAGCCTTTTTGTGATAGAGTTCATAACGGCGACCGTTATTTTCTCCGGGGAGTTCCATCACATCTCTTGCTGCAGCCGCTGCTCTTGCCCACTTATATTCATTATATTCTTGAGACATCAGGCAATTTCCGTCATAATCGACCAAATCCGAAAATTTATCCGGATCTCCCGGACGAGGATTATTAATAGGACTTGCCGCATACAACAACGTTCTGGCACGAGCCGCCAACGCTGCTCCTCGCGTAGGACGTGCTACCTGATTAATAGCCCGGGTCAAAGGCAGATCTTTAGCGGCCAGACGCATCTCCGATTCGATATATTCCACACATTCATCATACGAACTACGCTGAATGGCCAGATCATCATAATCGGCAGTATAATCAAGTCCTTCATCCGGTAACAACGGTACGGGACCATATTTACGTAATAATAGCCAATAATAATAAGCACGAACAAAACGTGCCTGCGCTTTCATATCAGCTCTCTCTTCTTCTGTATACTTCGTGTTCATATCAATATTCTGAATGAAGATAGATGCCTGACGAATTCCTTTATAACTATCATCCCACGAATGCCGATAACCCTCATCATAAGTACCAGTCTTAAACGTCTTGTATGCATCGAGACTATTACCGCCGAAGTAGATGTCATCGGCAAAATTAGTAATTGTATTAAGCATGTTAGACACTTCCAGATTGTATCCACCTAAATAGGAATAGGCATTCGCTAACCATTCTTCCGTATTTTCCTTGTCGGTGAAAACATCCTCCAAAGAACGACGGTCTTTAAAATATTTGTCTGAGTCGAGTTTATCCGAACAAGCAACGGCAATCACACTCAATATAATACCAATATACAGTTTATATATCTTTCTCATTTTTCATGCATTTAATTAGATATTCACAGTTAATCCCAAAGTAAATGTCTTAGCAAGCGGATATTTTTCTCCGTTAGAGACTCCCATTTCCGGATCCCATTCTTTGAATTTAGCAAACGTCAAGATATTGGTACCTATAAAAAATACACGTATCTTGTTAAACCGCATCTTGTTCACAATCGATTTTGGTAATGTATAACCTACTTCCAATGTTTTCAAACGTAAGTAAGAACCATCTCTGAGCCAATAGGTAGAAGCTCTATAATTATTATCGTTTCCTCCATAGCTAAGCCGAGGATACGAAGCATTAGGATTCTCATTAGCCGGAATACCCAATGTGGCAGCTGTCTCCGCGTCAACATAGCGGTCTTTCACTAAATTCGTCAGGATATTTCCCCACTGGCTATCTTTAAAGGCATACACAGTAGAACCATTAATGAAGAACGAAGACTTACCCGCTCCCTGAAAATGTGCATTAAAATCAAATCCTTTCCACTGTGCAGAGACACCAAAACCATATATCAGATTAGGCTTCGTTGTCGCACCGATTGCCACCTCATCACTGGCATTAATAATTCCGTCTCCATTGACATCTTTATATTTAATATCACCCGGTTGTACCTTTCCCCAGTTAGTTTGCTGCGGACTATTGCGTATATCATCATAATCCTTAAATAATCCCAAAGCGATCAACCCTTTCGCCTGATTAACTCTGTAGCCAGCCTCATTCTGATAAGGATAAACTGCATTCATTTCATCTTTCTCCAGAATCTCATTTTTGCTGTAAGTAAAATTACCACGGACAGTCAGATTGACTTTTCCTATTTTTTGCTTGTAAGCAAAGTTACCATCGAAACCTTTCGACTGGACACTTCCCACATTCGCTTTCGGATTACTATTCACACCTACAATGCCAGGTAGATATTTACGTTCCATATAGATTCCATCACGCTGTTCATGGAAGTAATCTACAGTAGCCGTAAACTTATCATTGAATAAGGATAAGTCCACACCCGCATCGTGTTTGGTTGCAATTTCCCAAGTGACATTGTTAGAGGCGAGCTGCGTATACTGCATTCCCGTATACACATTGTCCGGCGAACCGTAATCACTCCAAGTCCAACCATTTCCATCATCCTTGATAGTGTACAAATAGGGAAAACGTACGTCCATTTTATCATTACCAACCTTACCATAAGAGTAACGTAATTTGAACATATTCATCCATTTCAGATGTTTTTTAACAAGCTTCTCTTCCGCTATGTTCCAAGCCAAAGAAAAGGCTGGAAAAAAGCCGAAACGATGTCCGTCAGCAAAATTCTCCGAACCATTATAGCCAAAATTGAAATCGGCAAAGTAGCGATAATTCCAGTTATAGCTGGCACGTCCGGCCAATCCCATGTGACGTTTGGCAATACCATTTTTCACATCTGTTCCAATATCAACCGTGGTCCGATAAGCATCCTGACTATATTTCAATGTTCCGCCCACATGATGTGCATGGAATGCACGATTATATTGTAAATAGGCTTCTAAAAATTCACGACGCTCACCGGTAGAGGAACTTGTCTGTTCCATCGGTTGTTCAGCACTTTGTTGCTTGAAAATCAGGTTTCCATCATCATCGCGTTCTCTTTGAGCACGCCATGTTTCCGGCATTCTTATCCGGTTAATTTCGCTTTGATTATTCGTATCAAACCCGAAACGGCCTTCAAAACGCAAACCTTTGGTAATAAAATCCAGTTTTTGCTCTAAAGAAATGTTTGTTTGAATCTTATTATTCCAGATTTCTTTATATCCAGTCTGTGTAGCAAGTACCCAAGGATTCTTACGATTATCTTCCACTCCATGTGCAGGAATGTAACCATTAGAGTACATAACAGGAATACTGACCGGGTTCTGTCCCATTAAGGAAGTCCATACATTAGAACCTTGTCCCGGTGCATTACGTTTCTTTAAAGAACCAGATACACCTACTTTTACAAGAGTAGTCTTTGTTACATCAATATCTGTATTCAAACGGTAATTCCAACGTTGACTACTAGGATTAGTATTGTAGTCCTTACGCATGGATTCATCCGTTTTGTACATCCCTTCCTCATTAATATAGCTAAGAGATACAAAGTAACGTGCAGTACTTCCGCCACCACTCATATTCAGATTGGCACGATAGGTCATGGCTCCATCTTTTAACAATACATCCATCCAATCTACATTCGGATATAAATCCGGATCAAGTCCCAATCGCAGAAGTTCCATTTCGTCATCCTGATAGATTCTCTCTTGATTACGAGTAATTCGTGCCTCATTCATCAACATGGCATAGCTATAGCCATCTGCAAATTCCGGTGTAATAGTACGCGCATTATAAGAGGTCTCCACTTTGGCATTAATCGTAATCTTACCTTCCTTACCATGTTTAGTGGTGATTAATACTACACCATTTGCACCACGAGGACCATAAATTGCCGTTGTAGAAGCATCTTTCAACACGGTAAAAGATTCGATATCTTCAATATTTATTTCATCCAAATCGCGTTCAAAGCCATCAACCAGTACTAATGCAGAGCTATTGGCACCAAAAGTGGAGATACCTCGAATCCAGAATTCAGAAGTATTCACGCCCGGTTGTCCGGAAGTTTGCATGGCAAGGACACCTGACACATTTCCGGCCAACGCGTTAGAAAGATTTGCCGAAGGATTTGATTTCAATACCTCTACATCTACATTCGTCACTGCACCAGTCACAGTTAATTTCTTCTGTGCACCTGTTCCCGTGATTACAACTTCGTCAATTTCTCTGGCATCCGATTCTTTCATCGATACATTGACCAGATTCTGGCGTTTCACCAATATCTCTTGCGTATCAAAACCAATGTACGAGAATACTAGCCTTGAAAACTCTTCGATATTAATTTTGTAACGTCCGTTGATATCCGTTATCGCTCCTAAGCCTGGCTTGTCCTTTACTGTCACATTGACACCAACCAATGGTTCTTTATTCGTGTCCGTCACGACTCCTGTTACCTCAATTGTCTTCTCTTGAGCAAAAAGGGAAACAGAGACTAATAACAGACAAATCGTAATAAATTCTTTTATTCTCATGTGTTCTTCTTTTTATTGATTTTCTTGGTTCTGATTATCATTGGATTCTTCTCCACCTAAATCTTCAGGTGCCTGTTCTTTAGCAATTTTCCGAATCTTATTATTTCCCCAATCACCTACATAGAAAGTCTTTGTTTCCTCATTATAGGCCAAAGCTACCGGTTTGTTAAAACGAGCTCTCTCGCGCACTTCTCCATTTTGCTTACCCCATTTATAGCTACTCGCGGAAGCGGAACCGCGTCCGGCAAACGTAGAAACCACTCCATCTGGGGTCAACATTCGAATACAATGATTTTCTCTGTCTGCGAAATAAAAGTCATAACAATCATCTTTCTTTTGACGCGCATACTCTTCATTGAACACAAAGACACCCTGCCCTGGTGCATTGATACGTGCATTAATACCTACAAGATCCTTATAATCAGCCTGACCGGATTGTCCGCATACAATGTACGGAGTCACCAGCTTTTTAGTTTCCTCATCATAATTGGAACGAAGTATATAATGCGATTCATGCATGATGATATAAATATATTTACCTGTTGGATGAGGAACCATACTAAAGTCAACCGTCTGATTAGGTACACTAAATGCCAGAAGATCATTCAACCCTTCTCCACCGGGAACTTTTGGATTGTTATTATAGCCGTTTTCTTCAAAATTATATCTGTATACATTGCCTGTTGCACGATGATTAAAGTAGAGCTCTCCCGTTTGTGGAAGAATCATAGATCCATTGCAAGCATTACCACGTGCCAAAGCGACCCAACTGGACTCTTTGAAATCCTGTCCGTCCGTACTACTTCCACGCTTTAAAATAATGTTGTTTCTATTCTCTGCACCACCATTCTGGGGAACAGCTAGTATCATGTCACCATCATTAGTCCATGTAATAGTAGTAGCACGATCAATATTAGTCAAAGCCTTGGAATAGATCATTTTCTTTTCCAAATCCAACACCCGTAAAGGTCTATTTTTTTCATTATCAGTAACAGTTTGAGACAAATAAAGAATATGAGGATGTTGAGGATCAAAAGAAAACCAAAAAGGATAAGCTATCTTCCCACAATTGTCGAACGGACCAGTCTCTACAACATTTCCATTGCCCAATTCATCTACATCACCACATAAATCTGTCACTACCATTTGTGGCTCGTACTGATATTTTTCAGATGCTACCACAGTTTGTTCCCCTACCTTTATTTCTATAGTTCCTTCAAAGCAGCTTTCCGGTGTAGAACAGTAAATACTGGAACCTTTAGCACTAACAACTATAGCTTCTTTTCCACCTATCTTAACAGAAATAATGGAACGATCTATTCCAAAGTTGCTACCATAGATGATCATTTTCTTCTTTCCACCTCCTGATTTAGGCGTGAAATCCGTCACCTCTACCGGCTGATTCGGATCATAAGGCGCTGATGTTGCGTCTTTGTCGTCGTTGCAGCTGCTAAAACAAACTGCAAAGATGAATGCCAACATCATGCATTGTAGCCCTATGTTCCCATGTTTCATAGTTTTACATTTCATAATACACTAGATTTAAATTATTGATTGTTTTGAACTTTATCCATTAATACCTTCATCCAGTATCCTCCGATCACCGAACGGGCTCTGAAGCCTACCCATTTACCGCTGTCTGTATGGTGCCAGTCACTGATAGGTACACGTGATACTGTTTCATTAATATATTTATAGACAGGATCAGAGAATTTCTGGAAAGTTTCCTTATCTGATGACATAGCTGCCGTCCACATGATCCAGTCGGATTTTGTGTATTCTTTACGAGAGTCCAGAGGAAGCCCGTAAGGATTCTGCTTTGTCAAGTAATAGTTTATTTCTTTTCCGATTACATTGTTAGGAAATAAATTCAGGTTCCATAACTTATCCCAAACCATGTTATATTTTTGACTCCAGGTATCTTTACGGTCAAAAGCCAGACGGTAATGATCTCCCTCATTCGCCATTTCTTCCCATTTCACCGCCATTTTCTTGGCTATAGCCGCATATTTGTCTGCTACATCATTCAATCCGAGCATCCGAGCCATTTCGCTGTATCCGGCCACTCCCATGATCGCTTTCACGGAAAGATTGGCATTATGAGCCCAATGTCCGGCGAAGTCATCCGTGCAAAGTTGGTTTTCCGGGTCCTGTCCAGACTAAATTGTTATTTGTTAACTAATTGAAATACAATAGAATACATTCATGCTGTATTGTCTTTGTGTTGTTGTGGCTATTAAATGAAATACAAAATTCTAATTTATGAGCAGACTTTTAATAAATAAAAAGTTAATGGATAAATGTAGTGGTAGTCTAAGATGAGAAATGGACTAATCTGAAAAAATGAATATTTTTCCTCTCTCTCTTTCCATTTATCTATGTAATTTCTTTTATGACATAAAAACTAGCAGCATTTTAAGATATTAAGAATCAAATAGATTGAATAATTGCTCTTGTTGAATGAATTCGACGTAAATAAAACTTTCTGGAATGATTTATCTATCTTTTTATGCTATTTTGCAGAGAAATGCCATCGTATAATAGCTTAAGAAAACAAGAAAAGTAGATGTTAGAAACCTATTCAGGAAGCCATAGCGTAGTTCATTTTAAACCAATAAGTGGTTTCTTTTAAAGGTAGGAGATGTTTCTTTTAAACCAACGACTTGTTTCATTATATCAAAACTTGTTTTCGATAGTAGGAAAAAATACATGTTTATAAAGAATTATGCTATATATATTCAATAAAAGGAATATATATGATGTAAATGTGACTTTCTTTTTTCTATTTAGCAACTCAATAGAAGCTTAATTCTTCTGCATATATGAAAAATAGAACATAATTTGAAATAACTAAGATAAAATATTTCAATCTTTACCTAGCAAGTTTAGCTCGAAGTTCTTTTAGTCTTTTTGCAGCCTGTAGATTATCCACCTTTATATATCTCATGAATGCAGATGGACTCTTATGCCCAGATATGCGCATAAGCTCTCCAGCAGGAAAGCCGGATAAATACATATTTGTGCAAAACGATCGTCGGCAGGTATGAGAAGAGATCATCTCCCATTTTTCATAGACTCTCTTTTCCCGTTCCTTTCCTTTTTTGCGAACAACTTCGATTTTCTGTTTTAGTTTTGCTCTTCGCCCTAATTCTTTAACTCTTTCGTTGAATATATATCTAGGAATTTTAGGTAAATCATAGTTGTACTTCTTGAGTATTTCCGGTACATAATCGATCATAGGGATTATGACAGCTTTATGCACTTTTCTCTGTTTGAGATTTATAATTTCATTATCTAAGTCAATATGTTCGGGACTTAATGTTGAGAGATCACTATATCGTAGTCCTGTAAAACACCCAGTAATAAAAACATCTCTAATCTCTTCCAATTGTTTATCATCTGACAAGTCTAACTCGTGTATTGTTGAAAGTTCTTTTTCACTTAAATAAATAGCATCAGTTTCTTCTTCTACGACCTTAAAATGCTTCAAGTCAATTGGAGGAATAACTCCTTTATCTATTTGATAATTAACAAACCCTTTTAACAAACGTACAATTTTTCCTGCAGAATTAGTGAGTAAACCAACACTTCCATCGGGCTTTATAACCTTATAAAATAAATAGTCCATGAATTCATTGTAAAATATAAGATTCAGGTTATGGAAAGTAATTGGTTGCGATGAATGTTCTTTGAAAGCGACCAGATGTTTGCGAAGTGTTCGGTAGTCTTTTATTTGATCTGCAGAAACAACTGGAGCTTTTTCTGTAATATATCTTTCTAATGCGTCAAAGATATCTACTCGATTTGGACGTAATTCATATTCTCTATTCTTTTTTAGTTCAAGTAAAACAAAATCTACGGTTGGACTTATTCCGTTTATCTTAGCATATGTAAGAATTTCTCCAAGCTTGGACGTTATTCTAATCAGGCAGGCATCAATCTCGTCATAGTTTGGACAAGCGCGCTTAATCCATCTCTTTTTAGAATCCCAGTGTTCCGGTTTAATACTGTATCCAGTAGAGATGAGCGTACGCTTAGTTCGATTGTAGTTATATCGAACATAAAGGACAGTAGTCCCCTCTCGAGTGACGTACCTAGGTTTAATATATGGAGTATATTTTGCGATAGTAAAATCTGTATTGCTTTCGTATTGCAAAGTTACAAAAGCTATCCGAAATGAGCAATATCTCATCGTTAAAAGCTAGAACCTCCAAAAACATTGTACTATCTTAAAAAAAGTGGATAAATATTGCTCAAAAAGGAAAAAACTACTCAAAGCACACTGTAAGAGACTTATTTTGCACTTTAAAAACATTCGAAACATGAAAAAAGAATAGATTTTGTCCTTTCTTGAACACAGATTTTCCTAATATTTAGCATTAATTCCATTATTTTGTAGCGTTATAAATAAAATGCTATGGAAAACAGATGGATTTGTATGACTCCTAGGTCCTACCTGAAACACACAATTCTATATAAACTTTTCTTCTAGCATTTATAAATATTCGACAGTACTGATTTTAATATATTATTTAGGTATAGCGATAAGAAAGGTAAGATTGCATTTAAGAGGTAATAGTAAGAAGGTAAAAAGAAAAATAAAAGAAAACGTAGGGTTTGTTTTTCTTTATAGGTAAACAAGATTGTAGATGGGTAACCTTAAAATTGTAGATTAATTAGAAAATATTTATGAAGAAACTACTAACAGTAATGGCCTTTTCGGTCGGTTTATTCGCAAATGCTCAAACCGGCAACTTATTTAAACCAGTAAAAGAGGTAGCGCTACGTACTCCATCGGTACCTATCGTTGTTTCAGATCCTCACTTCTCTATCTGGTCTCCTTATGACAAATTAATGGAAGGAAGTACAGAACACTGGACCACAGCTAAGAAGCCATTAGTAGGAGCCTTACGCGTAGATGGTAAAGTGTATCGTTTCCTGGGTAAAGATCAAGTAGCTCTAATACCTATTGCTCCCATGACAAATGTGGAACGTTGGGAGGCTGCATATACTAATAGTCAACCAGCAAATGGATGGCAAGAATTCCAGTTTGATGATAGTAGTTGGAAAAAAGGTAAAGCAGCTTTCGGTAGCCGCGATATGCCGCGTGTTCGCACTGAATGGAAAGGGGATAATACAGATATTTATATCCGACGCACATTTGAAATAAATGATTTGGATTTAACAGAGAATATTTTTCTTATTTATTCTCATGACGATGTATTCGAATTATATTTAAATGGAGAAAAACTGGTTGCTACAGATCTCGTATGGAAGAATAATGTAAACCTAAAACTTTCAGATGAAGCCAAGAAAAAACTTCGTAATGGCAAAAATGTGATTGCAGCGCATTGTCATAACACAACTGGAGGATCTTATGTAGATTTTGGTTTATATCGTGAAAAGAAAAATGCAGTAACATTTGAGAATGAGGCTGTACAGAAATCGGTAGATGTACTAGCCACTTCCAGTTACTATACATTCACCTGCGGACCTGTCGAATTAGATGTTGTATTTACAGCGCCTCAATTGATAGATGACTTGGATTTGTTGTCAACTCCGATTAACTACATCTCCTATCGCGTGCGTCCTCTTGATAAAAAAGAGCATGATGTACAATTTTATTTAGAAACTACTCCGGAGTTAGCAGTGAATGAAACGACCCAGCCCACTATTGCGCGCACATTATCAAAAAATGGTATTAGTTATGTAGAGGCTGGTACTATTAATCAACCGATCTGTGATCGTAAAGGTGATTTGATTTGTGCAGATTGGGGATATGTATATCTTGGTAGTGTAAATGGAACAGGAAAATCTGTAAGCTTGGGTGACTATAGCGGAATGAAAGAATCTTTTGCTAAAAATGGAATTTTAGCTTCAAGTAAAACTAAATGGATCACTCGCAGAGAAGAAAATACTCCCGCAATGGCTTATGTACATAATTTTGGAACTGTCACCAGAGATGGTAAGGATGGTTTCTTGATGATCGGCTATGATGACATTTATTCCATTGAATATATGTATGAGAAACGTATGGGGTATTGGAAACATGATGGTAAAGTGACGATTTTTGATGCTTTCGAAAAACTAAGAGATAACTATCAATCCATCATGGAGCGTTGTCGTGCACTTGATGAACTTATTTATAGTGACGCAGAAAAAGCGGGTGGTAAAAAATATGCAGAAATCTGCTCTGCAGCCTATCGCCAAGTTATTTCTGCCCACAAACTCTTCACAGATAAAGAAGGTAATCTGATGTGGTTCTCCAAAGAGAATAATAGTAATGGTTGCATCAATACAGTCGATCTGACGTATCCGTCTGCTCCCCTATTTTTGGTTTACAACTCTGATCTGGCAAAAGCAATGATGACTAGTATCTTTGAATATAGTGCTAGTGGTCGTTGGGATAAACCTTTCGCAGCACACGACCTTGGAACTTATCCTGTAGCCAATGGACAAGTTTACGGCGGGGATATGCCGATTGAAGAAAGTGGCAATATGGTGATTCTTACAGCAGCTGTTTCCAAGATTGAAGGTAATGCAGATTACGCTAAGAAATATTGGGACATTTTGACTATATGGACTAATTATTTAGTAGAGTATGGACAGGACCCGGAAAACCAACTTTGCACAGATGATTTTGCCGGACATTGGGCCCATAATGCCAACCTTTCAGTGAAAGCCATCATGGGCGTAGCCGGATACAGCGAAATGGCTCGTATGCTCGGTTTGAATGATGTAGCAGATAAATATGCAGTAATAGCTAAGCAAATGGCAACAAAGTGGGAAGAAATGGCAAATGAAGGCGACCATTACCGTTTGGCTTTTGACCGTAAAAACACTTGGAGCCAAAAATACAATATGGTTTGGGATAAGTTGTGGGATCTGAAATTATTCCCTAACAATGTAATCGGGAAAGAAATTAATTATTACTTGACAAAACAGAATCCTTATGGACTTCCTTTGGATTCCCGCAAAGAATACACAAAATCCGATTGGATTATGTGGACGGCAGCTATGTCTTCAGATAAGGAAACTTTCCAGAAACTTGCCGATCCTGTCTATAAATATATCAATGAAACAGTATCTCGTGTACCTATCAGTGACTGGCATCATACTGACAGTGGCAAATGGGTAGGCTTTAGAGCCCGTTCGGTAATTGGAGGATACTGGATGAAGGTATTAATGGATAAAGTTCAGAATAATCAATAAAGTTATCATGACATTTACTTCAAATTTATACATATGAGATCTTTAAAGAATATTACTATAAAATCAAATTATCATTTTGCCCATAACATTATTGTTCATCAATAATGTTATGGCAGAAAGTAATTGAAATGACAAAGGCTTACAACATATAGGCTAAACGCTGTATAGTAAAACCTTATCCAAGACAGAAAAAAATAAGAATGTTTTTTATATACACAACTTTTTAACGTTATTACTATGAAACATCAAAACTTGGAATTTAAGTGGATGTGTCTACTCTTTCTAGCTCTGCTACTCTCTCCTCCTCTACTTTGGGGGCAGAATCATAGCATTAAAGGACAAATTGTAGATGCAAAAAGTAATGAACCTTTAATAGGAGTAAATATTACTGTTGAAGGAACTTCGAATGGTACCATTTCTGATATAGACGGTCGGTTTACGCTATCTGTAGCAGCTAATGCCGTACTTAAAATCTCTTATATCGGCTATCAAGAAAAGAAAATCAAAGTGAATGATCTGAAAAAAGAGCCTATCATTTCTCTAGAAGAAGACAGTAAGCAACTAGAAGAAGTAGTGGTAGTGGGTTATGGTATTCAGAAAAAGGTATCAAGCGTAGGTGCTATTACCCAAACTAAAGGAGAAGAATTATTGAAAGGAGGTAATATTACTTCTGTATCAGAGGCTTTACAAGGCAAACTAAATGGTTTGGTAGCTATCAATACTTCAGGTAAACCTGGAGCAAGTGATACAAAAATGTACATCCGTGGTAAGGCTTCCTGGCAAAACTCTGACCCTTTAGTATTAGTGGATGGTATAGAAAGAGATATGAACGATGTTGACATGAATGAAATCGAATCTATATCTATTCTAAAAGACGCCTCTGCTACAGCCGTATATGGGGTTCGAGGTGCAAATGGTGTAATATTGTTAACAACCAAACGCGGACAAGACAAGAAACCAAACATTAATTTCTCTACAAACTTTGGTATTAAACAAACTACTGCAAACATGGAATGGGCAGATTATGTTACATCCATGAAAATGTATAATGAAGCTGTAGCTAATGACAACAACTGGAATCAACAAATTAAACAATCTGTCATCAATGCTTGGTCAAATGCTTTTGATACAGGCAACTATGGCCCTTATAACGATGTCTTTCCACAAGTAGACTGGTGGGATGAATTGGTTAAACCAGGTTTTTCCCAACAATATAATGTGAATATCAGCGGAGGAACAAATTTCATGCGTTACTTCGCCTCCATCGGTTATCAAAATGACGGTGATATTTATGATTTACAGAAACAGGAGAATTTTGATCCAAGAAACTACTATCGACGTTATAACTGGCGTTCAAATTTAGATTTTAATTTAACTAAAACAACTTCCTTATCAGTAAATATTGCTGGAAAAATGGGATATCGCAATGACAACTTTGCTGATGATGTATACACTCGAATCATTGCGGCACCAACCAATTCCTTCCCGATAAAGTATAGTGATGGCTATTGGGGAGATGGATCTACCGCCGGCTATAATCCTGTTTGTAATATGAATACAAATGGGTCACAACTGTATAAAACCTTTCAAGGTTGGTATGATGTTCGTTTGGAACAAAAACTGGACTTTCTAACTAAAGGACTAAAAGCTGCCGCCAAAGTTTCATACACTTCTGCTTCCACTACTCGTTCTAGTATAAAGACTGGTGAAATTTGGGGTAACAATGATTTTGAATCCAGAAATAGTATTATTAAATACCATCGCGAATACGATTATTCTAATCCGATAGTCAATACAGATGGTTCCCTCACTTACCCCATGATTTTGGAGAAGCGATGGCCAAATGATGAGGATATTGAACTCCCCCCCAATGTTTCTTATGATAATTTGGATGGTTATAATCGCAAGTTATATTACGAATTCTCCGTGGAATATAATCGTTCATTCGGGAGTCATAATGTAACTGCATTAGCTCTGATGAATCGTCAAGTATCTGATTCAAAGGATGATAAAGTCATCAAATTCCCAAGTTATCGTGAAGAATGGGTGGGACGTGTTACTTATAATTGGAAAGAACGTTATTTGGCAGAGATGAATATCTCTTATACAGGTTCGGAAAAATTTGCCCGGGGACAACGTTTCGGCCTGTTCCCTTCCTACTCCTTGGGATGGCGTGCTTCAGAGGAACCTTTTATAAAAAAATATGTTGGAGATGTGCTAACTAACCTAAAATTCAGATATTCATACGGGAAAGTCGGTAGTGATGCAGCTGCCGCACGTTGGAATTACATCCAATTATTCAATTCTTTAGGAAATATTGAATTAGGAAATACACAAGGAGTCACACATAGTCCACTCTATACAGAAGGAGATATTGCTAACTTGACTTCAACTTGGGAAAAAGCAACTAAACATAACTTTGGAATAGAAATTGGCTTATGGAATAAGTTAGACTTAACTTTGGATTTATTTAAAGAGAATCGTAAAGATATTCTAATGACTCCACAAACCACATCTTCTATTGTAGGAGCGACTTTTAACGCTATCAATCGAGGAGAAACAAAAAATCATGGTTTAGAATTAGAGTTACGCTGGAATGACAAAATCGGACGTAATTTTAATTACTGGGGAGCTTTAACTTTTGCAACCAGCGAAAACCGGATTGTCTATAAGGATGATCCAAGAAATGCGGATGAGCATTTGAAAGCTGCAGGTAAACCGATTGATTATCAAAACCGTTTTATTGCGATCGGTAATTATGGTTCGATAGACGATGTGTTCAATTACGCACAAACGGCCATAAATGGTACTACAGCATCGCAAGTAATTCCTGGAGATCTTATCTATATAGACTTCAATGGAGACGGGATAATCAACTCAAATGACAAGGTAGTTGTAGACGAATTGAATTACCCATTGACTACTATCGGATTTTCTTTCGGGTTCAATTGGAAAGGGCTTAACTTCAGTGCAATGCTCTATTCGCCACGCAATATATACAAGTTACAGTTTGACCAATATCTGTGGGATTTTCCCGCTTCAAATATACGCGTTCAACCAAAGTCTATGGAACGATGGACTCCGGAAACAGCTAACTCATCGGGTGTTATGCGACCTACTACACACTTGAACAATACATACAATAAAGTGGAAAGTACTTATCGTTATTCCGACTATTCGTATATACGATTAAAGAATATGGAGATAGGCTATACATTCCCTAAAAAATGGTTGAGTGAAGCACATATTTCCAATCTTCAGGTTTACATGAATGGAAATAACTTACTGACCTTCTGGAAAGGCGATAAACGAGTAGACCCAGAAACAGGAGGTGTAGGTAGCTATCCGATTGTCCGTACTTATACCTTAGGACTAAGAGTTTCATTTTAATCATATTCAAAAGAAATAAAGATGAGAAAAGTATTATTATATATCTGTTCAGTTTTCATTTTTGGCGGGATGACAAGCTGTGAAGACTTCTTAGATAAAAGGGAAGATGTAGGATTGACAGAAGATGATATCTTTAGGGATTACTATTCCTTACGAGGTTTCTTAGATCAATCTTTCAACCAATTGGAAAATGTTATGGTGATGGATAATTGGGAAAATGGACGCGCATTTGTCGGTCTCTTTGCAGACGAGATGGCAACCACAGATAATTCATCTGCTGTTTTTACCTTACATTCTGGAAACTGGTTAAGTAATGCCAAATCAAGTACAACTTTTGAGATTGGCAACGGTGGAAGTACAGCTATATCTCGTTCTTATAAAGCGCTACGTATCAATAATCGTATAATTAATGATATCGACAAGGCTCCTTTGACACCTGAACAAAAAAATGAGATTTTGGGACAAGCTTATTTCTATCGTTCGTGGTTCTACTTTCAGATAATTAAAAGATATGGGGGGATGCCTATTATTGACAAGGTCTTTGAAGGTGGAGATGATGACATTCCTCGTATGACCTACCATGAATCACACGATTGGATGATGGAAGATATACAAAAAGCAATCTATATGTTACCTGACAGTTGGGATGATCCAAACTATGGAAGACCCACAAAAATTGCAGCAATGGCACTTAAAGAATGGGCACAGTTGTTTGATGCAAGTCCGTTGATGCAAAATGATTTAAATTCTACAGAAAACAAAGGCTATGACACGGAACGCGCAAAATCCGCAGCAAAATCTGCTTACGAAGTAATACGTTATATGGATGGAAGCAAATCTGCCCCTTATCCTTATGGTTTGGCTAGTAAAGAAGAATATACGAATGTTTTCTATTTTAAATATCCACCTGTACATCAATCAGAATACATTTGGGTTAAGCGACAATTTCCTAATGCTGCCAATCAAAACCAAAAACGTACTATCCGCACATTCTGGCAATATGAGGACCTCGCATTTGGTTCGGGTCCAGATGGAAATTCCATGTGTTGCCCAAGTTTGAACATAGTCAATATGTTTGATAAAAAGGGAGCAGACGGTATTTATTACCCGATTGATGACCCACGAAGCGGCTATGCACTTGACTATGACCATAAGCCATTTGAGGATCGTGATCCCCGCTTCTATAACAATATCCTTTTACCTGGAACAACTTGGGGACATTACGCTGATGGACGTACCTATTACATTACAACCTATAAAGGAGGAGCAGCCTATCAGCACATGTTAACTCAAAAAGACTGTAACAAACGAATGTTTACAGGATTTATGTGTAAGAAGTTCATGTGGCCGGAATGTAACCAATATCTTGAAAAGAACAATCCGAATTGTTGGTGGGACTATCGCTTCCTCACCATATATATCCGTGCTTCGCAAATTTATTTAGATTATGCAGAAGCACTATTCGAGGGTTGTGGAAGTGCTACGGCAACTATTGAGGGATGTCCCATATCAGCTGCAGAAGCTATTAATATTCTTCGCAGACGAATTGGCTTAACAGATCTGCCATCAGATATTGTAGCCGATCCTGATAAATTCCGTGCAGCTTATCGCCGTGAACGTGCTGTAGAATTAATGTTTGAAAATCATCGTTGGTGGGATATCCGCCGTTGGATGATCTTAGAAGAGACATTCAAGGATACTTATCCTATTAAGGGAGCATTATTCACACCACGAGAATCTAATCATGGAAGTATCACGGACAAGTCTACATTGACTTATGATTATGAACAAATCGATATAACTCCGGAAGTGCGTTCTTTTACAAAGAAGAATTACTGGTATCCTTTGCCTCAACATGACGTAGACGCATTGAATAATTTGCAACAAAACCCATATTGGTAATTAAAATGGCTTAATCAAATGAAAACATATAATAAATTCATATTTATTCTGTTTGTTACTGCTATATTATCCGGCATAGCCACTTCGCTAGAAGCACAGGATAAACCCAAAAAGAAAAAAACGGCCCTTATTGAAGTGAAAGGGCTGGTGACAGACAACACGGGTAAACCGCTAAGCGGAGTAACAGTATTGAGCGGTGAAGGCTCTATTATCAACTATACAGATGCAAATGGAAAATTTGCATTCAAAACAAAAGCTGATGGAACCTTATTAATTGAAGCGTTCGGCTATAAAGATGTTGTAATAAACCTCGCAAAAGAACAACCCACTGTTATTAAATTACAAAATGAAGATCTATATGCTTCAGAAAGAGACATACACGAACGTGCAGACGGTGGAAAAACGTATCAGCGGGATCTGGTAGGTGCAGTATCCAAGTTATCTATGGAGAATGTATTAAAATACCCTGATTTACAATTATCCAATGCTTTACAAGGGCAGGCTGCCGGACTAATTGCTATTTCCGGTGATGGCGGCTTGGGCTATAATGCATCAACATTATACGTCCGCGGACAACACAATAATGGAACAAATACGGCCTTAGTTATTATTGATGGAATAGAACGCCCGATAGATGATATTTTACCGGAAGAAATAGAGTCCATCGAAGTTTTAAAAGATGCCACAGCCAAAATCCTGTACGGAGCAGCTGCCACAAACGGAGTGGTCTTGGTACGTACAAAAAGAGGAGAGGCACATAAACGAATTGTACGTATCGGGGTAGAATATGGTGTACAACCCTCTACACGTGTACCTAAATATCTGGATTCCTACAATTATTCAAAGCTGTTTAACGAAGCTCGTATAAACGATGGGATGAACCCCTACTACACTGACACACAATTAGAAGGATACAGAAATAGTAGCGGAGTCAATGATGTATTGTATCCTAATGTTGATTATTACAATGAGTTCTTATTGAACCAAAATATTTACCGAAAAGGTACTATTGAGTTTAATGGAGGTAATGAAGGTGTGAAATACGCGTTAGTTGGTGGATATACCGGTGGTTCCGGGTTAGAAAAAGTTGGAGAACGTTCGGCCTTACACCGTATGAATGCACGTGGTAATCTGGATATTAAAATCACAGATTTTCTTACTGTAACAGCAGATGTTGCAGCTCGTGTGGAACTGAAAAACTGGGGTGCCAAAGATGGTGCAGGTATATTCAATACACTATCTTCTAATCGTCCCAATGAGTACCCTTTCATTATTCCTAATGAAACATTATCGGGACAGTTTACCCCCAATGAAGACGGGACGCCATTCTTCGGAGCCAGCACACGGATAGTAGACAATTTATATGCAGATATGGTTTATGGAGGTGACACTTCCGAAAGGTATGTAAATAGCCAGACAAACCTTGGAGCAAATTTTGACTTCAATAAATACGTTAAGGGATTGACATTTAATGCCTATGTAACTTTTGACAATTATAGTTATTTACGTCAAGAATTAAGGAATACTTATCCAACCTATGCTATTGATACTTATAGTGATTTAGACGGTGAAACTATCACCCGATATACACAGATGAAAAAGCTGGATTTGCCCAAAACGCAAAAGATAGCCTCCAATAATACCTACCGCTATTTTGGTATGCGTGCAGATATAGGATATGAACGCACATTAGGAGTGCATGACTTTTCAGCAATTGGCGCATTCCGGTATACAAAGAATGAGATGACAGGAATGACACAAGATTTTAAAGATGCCAACATCTCTCTGCGTTTAAACTATAGTTATGATAAACGCTATCTAGCCGAGCTTACTCTAGCAGGTATGGGATCCAACAAATTTGATAAAAACGATCGTTTTTTCTTTTCTCCGGCTGTAGGAGCTTCATGGATAATTTCTAACGAAAGTTTCATGAAAGAAGCAAAGGCTGTTAACTTTCTGAAGCTAAAAGCAAGTTTCGGTGTATTAGGCTATACAGGTAATACTGGATTCTTCTTGTATCAAACTGGTTGGAATAATAATGGCAACTATAATTTCTTCCAGGATCAAACAGATCATAAAGTTAGTTTAGCTCGCTGGGGAAATCCTGATTTAACATGGGAATACTCTCAAGAGTTTAATATTGGTATCGAAGGGTTATTCTTTAATAATCGCTTAAGCACAGAACTCAATTATTTCCATGAATGTAGAAAAGACATCATTGGAGTAAATAATGCCCAATATGCTGCTATAGCAGGAAATTATACAATGTATGAAAATATCGGTCAGGTGACTAATCAAGGTATAGATGTTGCAATCAACTGGAAAGGAAATATCGGGCGGGACTTTTTATACACAGTCGGAGCCAATATGACTTATTCGAAAAATAAATTAGATAAATGGAATGAAATAGAAGGGGTGGAAAGCTATCGTAAAGCCATTGGGCGACCTACTAGTACTATTTTTGGCTTACAAGCACTAGGATTATTTGGAAAAGACATTCCATTAGAAGGTCACTCATTGCAATCATACGGTATATATCAAAATGGCGATATTGCATACGCTGACTTAAACAACAATGGGATTGTAGATGATAATGACCGTATGAGCCTAGGACAAAGTTTTCCTGTAACTACTTGGGGAATCAATGTAGACCTCAAATACAAAGGGTTTGGACTTTATATGTTAGGAACTCTTCATACAGGTATTACTCAATTATGTACAAACGCTTATTATTGGAATAATGGCCTGAATGGATACTCTGAATTAGCATTAAAGCGTTACCATGAGGTTAATAATCCTTCAGGCACAATGCCCCGATTAACAACAACGACAGAAAGCAATAACTTTCGTGATTCTAGTTTCTGGACAGAGAATGGTTCATTTTTTCGTTTGAAAAATGTGGAACTTAGTTATACATTTGAAAATAAAGCTGGTAGATTCTTTGCAAATAAATGTAAACTATTCGTACGTGGTACAAATTTGCTTACCTTCTCTAAAATAAAAGATCTGGACCCGGAAAGATTAAATGCCGGAATCACAAATTATCCAGCCTATATGACTGTAACCGGCGGTTTATCCGTCTCTTTCTAAACTTAAAAAATATGGAAATATGAAAATAAGCAAATTAATACTGTTAACCTGTGTTTGGGGAAGTATTGTTTCTTGTGAAGATCTGCTTGACCCTAAATTAACAAATGAATGGTCCAGTGAGACCGTTTGGACTAATCCCGATATGGCACAAGCCGTTTTGACGCAAGTATATGCTGATTTAATGGTTGCTCCGGATCATTATGATGATAATTTCTTAGATGCCGCAACAGACAATGCACTAACCCGAAATTATGGTTCGAGTGTATACCGGGCTAGCATGGGAGCATTCAGCCGATCAACAAATCCACTTGGAAATTGGGACAATATGTATGATAAGATACAAAGCATCAATCTATTCATGGAAAAAGGAGTTACAGATGATGTGATATACAATCGGGTAAGTAAAGAAACTGACCAGGCAATAAAGACTCGTTTACTTGGTGAAGCCTATTTTTTAAGAGCATGGTGTAGCTTCAAATTGTTACAAACTTATGGAGGACGAACAGACCAAGGAGAAGCATTGGGATATACGATCACCAACCATTTCATTAGTGATAAAGAATCTGCAAAGCCGAACCTATTTAAACGTGACTCGTATAAAGATTGCGTCAGCCAAATTGTTTCCGACTGTGAAGAAGCTGCCAGACGTTTGCCCGTAACTTACACAGGAGATGATGTTGTTGTCGGAAAATCTAAAATTGGTAGAGCTTGCGGATTAGCGGCAAATGCTCTTAAAGCAAGAACTTTGCTCTATGCAGCAAGTCCGGCTTATCAGGACATGGATGTGATTCAAATAAATGGCATGGGTAATTTTACTGTATTGAATGAAGCTACTTATCTAGCTGGTTGGGAGCGTGCTGCTCTTTTTGCCAATGAAGTGCTCAAAGATGCAGGGATAAACTATACCTTTACAGCGATGGCTGCTAAGGATTTGGCTGACGCTGGCAGTGATACCCCGGCCGATTTTATTTTCCGCACCTACATGGGACTTGTACATGGTATGGAAAGCCGCCACTATCCTCCTTTTTATTTGGGAAATGCACAAACAATTCCTTCCCATAATTTAGCTGCCGCCTTTCCTGCCAAAAATGGTTATCCAATAACAGATTCACGTTCATTATATGACAAGCAAGATCCGTATCTGATAGACAGAGATAACCGATTCAATATGAACCTATATTATCAAGGACGAAAGTTTGGAGCTTATAATTCAAATATTGATGTATCCGAAGGTGGAAAAGATTCAGAAAGTTTTCACATTTATGCCAGCCGTTCGGGATATTATTTGTCTAAGTTCTTGTCTACCACACAAAAAAATATGCTGGACCCGATTCAAACATTGAACTCTCGGCACTTTAACCCATTATTACGTAAAACAGAAGTTTGGCTGAACTATGCAGAAGCCGCCAATGAAGCATGGGGACCTGAAGGTAAAGGTGACGACTGCAAATATAGCGCTTATGATGTCTTAAAAATCATACGTGAAAAATCAGGTGGTATCACAGATGCTACCTATTTGTCAGAAGTAGCTTCTGAAGGTAAAGACGCATTCCGGAAATTAATCCAAAATGAACGTCGTATAGAATTTGCTTTCGAAGATCAGCGTTTTTGGGATTTACGCCGCTGTTTACTTCCCCTAGATACCAGTATTGAAGGAATACAAGTGACAAGAACAGATAACGGTCTTTCTTATGAAATAAAAGAAATAGAACAACGTCCGTTGGATGCACTTCGCTATTACTATTTGCCGTTACCTAACGACGAATTATTAAAGAATCCAAACCTCAAAAATAATATGGGGTGGAATAATAACTAATATTAAATACGATTATGAAAATTGCAAAAATAATATTGTTCGCTTTGACGACTTGTTTAGTGTCTTGCTATGAAGATTACACCCATGATTATGAAACAACAAATGTTGGTTTTGCTTTACAAAACCCATTGCGTACAGTAATATCAGACCGTGATATGCCCATATATGTGGGAGTATCATTAGGAGGTAAACGAGAAGTTGACATGAATGATTGGGCTAAATTTACTTTGGATGCTTCTTTATTAGAGGGTACTCCTCTTACACTTCTCCCCGAAGAATATTACATATTGGAAGATCCGGAGATATTTAAAGTACGGAAATCTAATTTACCTGTAGCAGATGTTGAAATCAAGTTTACAGATGCTTTTTATACAGATCCACTAAGTCTGACCACACATTACGCCCTCCCTTTCAAAGTTACAGAAAGTTCCATGAACTCTATTCGCGAAGGAGCGGATTATTCTATTGTAGCAATAAAGTATGTCAGTTCCTTTTCCGGAGTTTACTACCTTCAAGGTGAAGTAAGCGAAGTAGATGATAATGGGAATATAATAGAAGGTACCACTGTGGTGTATAAAGAAAAAGACTTGATAAATAATAATACCCTGGAACTAAGCACTCTCGCCCAAAATAAATTATTAAGACCCGGAGTAGCAAACTTAGCGAAAAGTAATATCAATCGTTTTCAGTTGACAATTGACAACAACGGCGAATCAGGTTCGGACTACAATGTTCAAATAGAAGGTATAGAAGGAGGAGTTACGATCGTTGAAGGAAATGGCAGCTACATTGCCCAAAGTCCGACTTACACCTTCAACAGTGGAGACAAACCTTGTCCGGAAATCAACTTGAATTACATCTATGAATTAGCAGACAAACGCTATAAAGTAAAAGAACAATTAGTGTTACGTCGCGATCCTGTGAATGATTTACGAGTAGAATCATGGAAGTAATCTAAAAACTTGAGACATGGGGAACTATATTGGTTTCTCATGTCTCAAGAAGATAACAGTAAAAGCAAAAAAGTATATGAAAAAAGAATTAGCTATATCAGTTGTCTCCAGCATACTCTGTATAACCACAGGGGTTGCCCAAACTAACAAACCCAATGTCGTTATCATCATGACCGATCAGCAGCGGGCTGATTTATGTGGGCGCGAAGGCTTCCCAATGGCTGTAACTCCTTTTGCCGATTCCCTTGCATTGAGCAATGTGTGGTTTGACAAAGCATATACGGTAGCCCCTGCCAGTATGCCTGCGCGTTGTTCCATGTTTACAGGACGTTTTCCTACTGCCACTCATGTCCGTACCAATCACAACACTCCCGACATGTATTACAAGAAAGATATGCTCGAAGTGTTTAAGGAGCAAGGATATAAGACTGCATTAGTAG
>OGPC01000502.1_pt1 | contig 36105 bp, 55 predicted proteins | sample 1552911 | NCBI WGS metagenome assembly OGPC01 (sample SAMEA2580248, study PRJEB22360) | human gut metagenome | biome: human gut; feature: human-associated habitat; material: faeces | place: Denmark | collected 2008/2010 | reverse complement strand
GATATGGTGCACTGTGTCCGCGTCCCCGCTCCTGCCGTACATGGCTGCCACCCGGTCCCGGTAGCCGTCCAGCCGCAGGATGTGTGCCCGCTTCTTCTTCCATTTCCCTGACTGGTAATCCATCTTCCGCCTCCTGCCCATAGAAAGAGCGCCCAGCACTTCTGCTGGACGCTCTGATGTTCTATCTTCTTTTTTTCTGATTAAAAACCAGCCGCCAGGCTGTGACACCTGACGGCTGGAAAACAAAGGGGACTACATAAATGTAAGGGGATTATGAGCCGTTTGGTTCCGCCCAGTGGCTCTATTGTTAGTATAAAACGAATCCAACGAATAAAACGAACTATTTTCACTTTATCTTATATTTTTTCTATAATACACTAAAAAGGCACCTTCACTGAAAGGAAGGCGCCCTTATAAGTCAAAGGAATCACTTGAAAAAGGTATACCACAGTGTTATAATTCAATCGTCGAGAAAGAATTATAAACCAGCTGAACTGTGGTAACACTTTCAGCAAGTAACCAAGTACCTTGAGTGCTTGGTTTTTTATGTATAAGATTTCTCCTAAACATCATGAATTACATTATACTGAATCGTTGCCGCCTGAGTTTGATACACCAACAAAATTACAACACCCAGTAGCCAAATTACAAAAAGGAGGATAGTCAACCTCCAAATGAGCCATTTGGTGTCGCCTACGGTATCTATTGTTAATATAACACAAACTACTTACACTTTATCTCATATTTTCCCGACGTCAAAAGGGCACGTTCCCGGAAAGGAATGCGCCCTTGTCTGCTCTAAACTGCTATCCTATCTATCACTTTCTTCTGTTACTCATCCTGCATTTATCTTCTCCAGCAGTGCCTCCCGGAGCACCTGAGAAAAATTGATATCCCTTGCCGTTGCCTCTTCATCCAGCCATTCCGGAATGCTTAATGTCTTCTTGACTGCCCTGCTGCTGTGCTTTCTTCTATATGCTTCCTGATCGAATTCTACGATGACCAGCACCCCGTCTTCTGTATCTACCTGATCCGCTTCCCTTGCAGCCGGTACCTCTTCTTTCCGCTTCATCCTATCTGTGAGTTCCAGGCCCAGCGCATCAACTGCCATCTCATACGCTTCCGCCATATCATCCCCCTCCGTCAGGCATTCCGGAAAGTCAGGGAATGATACCCAGTATCCTCCCTCTTCTGCCTTATGAAAAACAGCCGGATAAAATGTTTTTTTCATGCTTCCTACCTCCATACTCCTGCCGAAGGCAGGGCACTATCTCAGCCCTGCCTGTTTCAATATAGCCTGTTCCAGCCCCTTTTTCAAAGATCTGGAATGATAAGGTACGATCACTTGCTTTCCAGTCGCCTGGTTTCTCATTTTTACATGGGAACCATTTTGACTCGCCTCTGCAAAGCCGTTGTCTTTCAGATGTTTTATCATCTCCTTTGAAGTCATTGGCATTTCCTCGTATCTCCTTTCCTTATCATATTTTTATTATATCACGTATTATTACGTATGTCAATCTTTTTTATACGTATTATCACGTGCACAAATAAGTGGCTGATGTATAGAATCTATTTTATCCCACACTTTTTTAAATATTTATCCCGTATCATCAAACGGGGATAGTCCGGACTGCTTTGATATCCTGTTTTGGCCGCGATCCGCTCCCAGGTCATTCCCTCCATGTAGAACATTCGGAACACGCACCGGGTCTGTCCGTCCTCTATCGATTCGATCCACATCTCTACCGCCCTGGCTCTCTTCCTCTTCTGCTCCAGGATCTTTTTTCTCTTCTCGAAGAGTTTCCAGTCCATGCCGACCACAGATTGTGCCCGTGGAAATCCTCTCTGATAATCAAACACGGTGCTGCTTATCAGGCCGCCTTCCCCTGTCTGCATCTCCTGAATCTCCATCTTCAGGACCGGGATCTCTCTTTTTATCTTTATGTAATCATCTAACATCTTCCTGGTCATCTTACTCTCCAACGGCCTCACCTCCTGCTGTCTATCCGAAAAATCCTCCCCACCATAAAATCCCCAAAGTGAGCAGACATCTGATACATGTTTGACCGAAACTCACTTTTCCGGCTCTGATCCGCCCGTTATTAGCAAAACTGTCCGCTATGCTGAACCCTAATAAAACTGCATATATGATCTGTGGTGCTCCCATCACACTTCTTCTCCTTCCTCTTTATCTGATCGTCTCATAAATCTCTTTCTTTTCGTTATAGTTCACAGCTACGGGACCTCCGCAGTCTATACAATTGATATCGAACATCTTTTCCTCTTTGTTGGTCATATATTCAAATTTTCTCCCGCACTGGCAATTCACCTGCAGCTGTTTCAATTCTTCTGTAAATGGGTGATATGCTCCGCATAGTTCACAATGATATCCTCCTATCTCTTTCTTTGTACAAAATCCTCTTGTATGCCCGCAGGAAGGGCACTTTAAATACAAGAATCCTTTGTATGTATACGCACCTCCCAGCTTCTTAGATGGTTCTTCTGAATCTTCTGGCTTTTCTTTCACTCTTGCTCTCGGTTGGATCTGCACCGGTATTCCTGGCAGCTGCTCCTTCACCAGTGTTTCCGACTGCTGCCCCTGGTCCATTCCATCTGCCTGCAGTAACTGCAGCACGATCGCTTTGAATACCTTTTCTCCCAGCTTCTTCTCTAAGTCTATCGCTACACTCTTACCTTCTGTCGTCACTCTTATCTTCATCCTATTTTCTCCTGTTCTATATGATATCGACGTTCCCAGGCTGCTATTGCCTCTTCTTCCGTTTTCTTTCTCCCTGTCTTTGCCCCGCAGTGGCAGCATATAATCTGATATACCTTTCCTCTTTTTGTGGGTATCTCTGCTGAGAACTTTTCTTTACAACCACAAAATGGGCATGGCTTTAACTTCGCATTACTCATGGCTCTCCTCCAATCTATCCTCAAATTCTTGATAGCACGCCGTACAGCCCAGAGTATCCACCAGACTACATGCTATGTACCCATCCTGATACACTGCCACATTGCACTTTAGACACTCCTTTACCTGGCAGCCTTTATATTTTGTAAACCCTGGGCAGTAATGGACCGGATAAAATATCCCGCCTCTACACCAGTGCGCCTGCTCTCCCGGCTTATCCCAGTTGCTCCAGGCAGTCCGTGGCGGCTTATCTGGATGAGCCTTGTCGTATGGCTCCACCTTTGCCCGGTAATCATCATAGCACTCACCGTATAGGCAACGACTTGACCACCAGTACAGGCAGCTCCGGCAGACACATTGGCCGCAACGTCGTATAGGTGTATTGTCTCTGGCCTGCATGTATTCTGATATTGATATTTGACCTGATCTCTTCATCCAAACATCATGTAATTCCTCGCATTCACCCTTTTTACTCAAATAAGGCTTTCTGCTCTGATATACCTCTTCTAATTGTCTCTCTGTTCTTTCACACATTATTTCATACACCCCTATCTTTAAAACTTTCTCCCTTTAACCACTCGGTCAGACACTGCCGGCACCATTCATCCGGTACTGACCCTCCGCCTTGGATATTTACCAGTTTCTCACATTCCGGCTTATTTTCACTGTGGCAGAAATCAATCCCATCATCTATACCATGTTCCATAAAAAAATCAGCTATGCCCTCATCCGTCGCGAGCATACGCCTGATGTTATCACCTTTTGTCATGTTCTTTCCCTTCCCGACAGATATTCCGGATAATCAAAGATACTCATCTGTACCCCTTCCTGCTGCTCTGAGATCTGTCCCGTCTCTTCCCGTTCCGGTTCTCCCTGTCTCTGTTCCGCTTTTCCCCGATTCTGTTCCGTTTTTCCTCGATTCTGTTCCGGGAGGTACGGAAGGTTGAAATACCTGCAGGCGATCCACTGTGGCTGCCACTGCCTCGTTCCTCCAGCTTCTTGGTACAGCCTGCAGCAGAATCTTCTGTTCTCTCGGAAGAAGTTATCACACTCCGCGCATAGGTTCCGATAGTCGGTACCTCCGGAACGCTTATACATCTCACTGATCGCTCTCATGGCTATCACCTACGATTTTTACCGGGTGTCCGAGGGCCTGCTCTATCTCCGCAAAGGTCATTTCTTTCGGTTCTTCCCGTTCTTTCGGTGCTTCCCGGTCCCAGCACTCTGCGCAATGCCTTTTCTTGTCTTCGTCCGTTTCATCATCTAATGCTATACAATCGCTTTCTATCTCATATCCATATGTATCCGGGCAACCATTGCATCCTCCCCACCATTTTTCATTTACAAACGTGGGGAGTTCCTGTTGCAATTTTTCTCTAAATGTCATGTTCTTTCCCCCTTTTCAAATGCGATCTGATCCGGCTCCACATGTCTCCAGTCCTTTACCTCATCCAGCCGGTATTGGTAACTTTCCCGCCCGTTTACCTTTATGGCGATATATCCTCCGGTCTCTACAGATCCGTAATCCTTGCCATTTACATATAAATGGATCTCCTGCCCAGTCTTTTCTGCTATCTTCTCCAGGTTGTCCCTGATATTCCTGAGATACACCATGATATCCCCGTCTGTTTTTAACTTATCCATGTGTTCCTCCTATCTTATGCTCCTGCAGATGCTCATGCACCTGCTCCCATAGTTCCCAGCATTTTACCGGTTTCCCATCATACTTTTTACCGCCGGATGCCGCCCAGTGGTCCAGCCAGCCATTCTTTACAGCCGATCCTATATGTGCCGGGGCGAACAGTTCCAGCTCTACCGGCTCCCGCAGGGCCTGAAGGCCTGCCAGCAGGGCTTTTATCTCCACTGCCGCCCGGGTGTCCCCAGGCCCCTTCTCCACCTGCTTCACAGATCTATGCGTTTTCCCGCTCTTATCCACATAGAGCAGGTTCGCTGTGGCTGTCTTTCCACATATCCGGATACTTATCTTCACTTTTTTCATGGCTGCCTCCTAAGAGAAAGGAAGGTCATCCATGGCCTCATCCGGGTAATGCATAAAACCATCCTCGTCCACCGGCACCGGCGTCACCGGTTCTTCTGCCTTCCTGCTCTCTGCAAATTCCTGGTCATCCACGATGACATCCGTGGTATATACCTTACGCCCCTCCCGGTTCACATAGCTCCCCGTCTGGATCCGGCCGCTTACGGCCACTTTCATCCCCCGGCGGAAATATTTTGCGGCAAAATCCCCCTGTCTGCGGAAGGCCACACAGCGGACGAAATCCGCTTCTGCCTCCCCTTCCTTCTTCCGGGCCCGGTCCACGGCCAGGGTATAGGTCGTGATCATAAAGGGTTCCTCCCCCTGTGTATACCTGCTGTCCGGTTCCCTGGTCAGTCTTCCGATCAATACGACTCTGTTCATACGTTCTTCCCATACCTTTCATGTAATCTGTCCCATTCCGCGATCAGCTGCGGCGGGTATTTTCCCTGTTTTTTCCCTCCTTTGTCATCCAGGCCCCATTTCTTCATGTACTCCCTGACTGTCGTAGGAGACACGTCCATGCTCCTGGAGATCTGCAGCGCGTTCTTCCCTTCCAGAGCCAGCTGGTGCATCTCCTCCAGCTGTCCCAGGCTCATCCTCTGTCCCAGCTTCATCTTTTATCCTCCTCATCTGAAATCCTCATGGAAAAGTCCCAGGAAATCCTCATGGCTGTGATCCAGCTCATAGACCTGTTGGCACATTCGTTTCAGCATCCGGTCATAGTTCCGGTTCTGATGCACGGCCTCCGCCCCGTCGATATGATGGCGCAGGCACAGGTTCACTTTGAATCCCTGCTCCTCACTGATCTGCCTGCGTCCGCTCCCATAAAAGACATGATGGTCCTGCACCGGCTTTTCCCGGAAGTCCCCTTCCAGCAGCATACACAGGAAGCACTGTTTACAGGACTGGTCCTGTAGGATGCTCTTCCCATGCTTCTTTCTCTTTTTCTTCTTCCCCTGTTTGGGGTACATCAGCTCATTCACGCTTTCCTCCTGTCTGAATCCGGAATAGGGTATAATGCCGGTAAGGAAATCCAGTCACCTTGTTCCTTCCCTCAAAATATGATTCTTTATCTATGTACCAGCCCCTGGGCGCCTCCGGCTCTTTTGGCCAACGGTCCAGCTTTTCTTTCTCCGGCTCCGGCAGGGGCATGTTCCTAGAAACGGAGTAGTTTGCTTCTACGACCTTATGGTCCAGCACGCCCTTCTCGACATATTTCTCCTGGCTCTTTGCATCTTTCGTCAGATACTGGGCCAGTTTCTTGAAGTTCCCTTCCCGGTACAGCAGCTGCTTGTCCTTTACCCTGCCGTGCTTCCAGGCCGCCTCTATGATGATGTCCGTATCCGGGATCCGGTTCAGGGCTACATGGATGTGCCAGTTCCCGGTCGGGGTGCACTCGATGTTCCGGATCCAGCGCAGCTCCATGCCCCTTTTCTTGTATTCCTTCCCGGCGGCCAGATAAAACTCCCGAAAATCCGCCTTTGCCTGTTTCATATCTTTCGGCCGTCTGTCCTTTGGATAGGTCAGGGTGATGAGATAATCGTTCACCTTGAAATACTTCCGCAGGCGGTGCCTGGCCTTCTTCTCTTTGTTCCACTGGTTCACCTGGGCCACCTGCTCCGGGGTCGCCTTCTTCTTCACGCTCCTTTTCTCTCCTGGGGCCCCATACCTCCCGTCAAGGTATTCTTCCCGCTCGATCACATCCGCGAACTCATATGTTACCCGCTTCGTCTTCATATCTCATTCCCCTTGTGTTATCTCAAGTTTAATAGTCTTATCAAGTGATAAAAAGGGGATCTTCTCCCCATATATTGACATCTTTTTTTCATGATAGTAATATAGAATCGTACCCTGTAGCTCGGGGCGCCTTCTTTAGGAAAGGCAGGTTTCTTCGGTACCTGCCTTTCTTTGCACTGTATGATCCAGAAGAGCACACAGTTTCTGCCATTTTTTATTTTCTGATCCCTAATTTTTTTGAGGATATCTTGACATTTTTTAATGGCAGTGTTACTATACAGTCATGAGCTTCTTATCTTAATTTCTAAGCATCATAACCCTTGAGAAAAGGCGGCTGCTCCCTCGGTCTGCCTTTTCTTTTTTATATCAACAGCCTGAACGACGTAGTGCTGTCCCTCCGATGTTTGAATTCCCGGCGGGCCAGAAACCCGTCTTTTCCTGCGCAGCTCCCGCTGTACTGATCCGAAAGCTGGAAAGATTCCAGCGACAATGTGGTCAAGCCGTGTTTCTCTTTTACCTGCTCGATCTCCTGGAAGATCGGCTCGATGTCTGCCTGCAGGGTGCTAAATTTCTTCTGGGTCATATACGTTCACCTCTCTTTGCTCTGGATCATAGACCAGATAAAGGCTGTCCCCATTTTTATCTACCACTTTTGCACTTCTCCCGTTCATATATATCTTTACGCTCCCAGTCCGGAAATTCCCGTCTACCCATCTCCGAATCATTGCTTCTGCTATCGTACTGTACACTTGCATTTTCTCCTTTCTCCTGTTATTATGTATTTGACTATTTTGGTCTTGGGTCCTGTTTCGCGCCCCCGCTGACAGGGCCCTTTTATTTTCTTCCGGCTTGTCCAGCCCCAGTGCCTCCAAGCACCAGACCAGTGCAACTGCCTTCATGTTATTCTCCGGATCATTGCTCTTTGCAAGCTCTTCCGAAACGTGCCAGATCCCGGCCACTATTTCCTCTTCTACAAGCATGACTCTCATCTTATTCCTCTATCAATTCCTTAAATGTCCTTGCTGCTCCCCTGGAGACCGCAGTGCCTACCAGGAACACTACGATCGACCAGAGCGGAAGCTTATATACAAGGCACACCAGTATAAAAGCTATCACTGCATGTATCATTTTGATCTTCCTTCCTGCTTGTCCCATGGTCCCGCCCTTAGGTGGTTTTATCTTCCTTGTATTTTTCAATTTCCCCAAGTCTTCCCTAAGCCTTTCTCTGGTAGTAAATGTCTACCAGAGCATCTGTTAATCTCTGTGCACAGCCTTCCGTATATTCGGCGGTGCACTTGATCTCTTTTTTCTGCTTTGCCATGCTAAACACCTCCTGTTAAAGATATGCGGTACTGATTGTACTTGTTTCATGCGGGTCTGCCCCCAAAAGCAGGTCCTCTTTATTACTCCTCTTTAACTACTGTGTCAGCACGCTGGACAGCCCGAATGCCGTTGCAGATAGTACAAATATAACCCACATGATTCTCTCCTTACCCGTCAGGTCTTCTGTGTTGATTTTCTTTTTGCTCCCACCTATAATGTACTTACAGGCCCCCGCCAGGGCTGAGTAAATATGGAGGGAGAATTTCACTTGGATAAAAACAAATTGGTTTATGACTTATCTCTTATATGTGTCAATCAATGTCTGCAAGATATTCAGCCCACTTCAATGGATGAAGCATGTAAAAATTCCATTGACGCTTTTGAAAAAGCTTATTCAGAAATAAGTGCTTTAATCGAACCAGTCGTTGAAAGACTCAACGCAAAATAGTGTTATTTTTTCATTACTTGCAATCTCCTTGGCAAGATTACAAATATCATTTAAATCCTTTACAGTTATTCCTTGCGATGAAAGTTCTTTTACAATTTCCTTCGCAAGAAACACCTTGTTTATACGGTCCAAATCTTACCTCTCTTCCTTTATGCCGGCTCACAACAATTAACCTTATGGTAGGGGGTGCTTGTCATCCCCTATTCCTTAATTCATGGAGTATCTCATGCAGCAAAGCAGTCTGGTACTTGATCTCTTTTCCGATTAAAGAATCTGGGTTTATATATACCTGTTTCTTTTCCCTTTTCTTTGCCTGCTCTGCCGCTTCCAATTCTCGATAGGTAAACCCTGTGATAGCTTTTACTGCATTACCTGCTATTCTGAGCTCTTCCTCATTGCTCCTTTTGTTCTGTCTTTCTCTACCATAGGAACCTCCCGGGGACATCGTCGTCTTGGTTGGTGCACTAAGTAATTTACAGACTTCAACCATTGCAGTGCTTAACGGTCCTAATTCCATATCCATTGCACCTCTTGACGCCTCCGCTAACAGCACCAACTGCTGGCGAAGGATTTCTTCATTTGTCATATTGTGAATTTGTTTTTCCATTTCACATCACCTCCGTGCCATAAAAACCTAATGCTTTTGCTATTTCCTGCGGGTTATACTCTGGAGTATGTTTCCTTGCGTTTTTATCGCCCAGCATCCTGCGATATTTCCAGTAATCCGTGAAGGCCATATAATTCACCCTTTTCAGTGGACCTTCTCCCATTACGGCAAACTCTCCATATCTATCCCGGTTTATTTCAATTTCTTTCATATACTTCCTCGCTGTGCGATCGCTGATATGAAACTGTTCACAGATTCCTTTCACGCTCATTACTGGATTTCCGTACATCTGTTTAATAACTGTCATTCTATTTTCACCTCCTTATCCTCTTCCAAAAAAAACTCTACAGGTTTATTCAGCTCTTTTGCTACCTCATAAACCTTCAGTACACTTGGAATATTATCATCCCACTTGCAGATACTGCTTCGTGGAAAGTTCAGCTTATTTTCCAGAGCTGTAATACTTATCCCTGCATCACCACAAGCTTCTTTAACTTTTTGGTATATCAATAATTTCACCTCCTTCAAAAAAACAATCTAAGGTTACGCAAAATTTTGAGATAATATATTGACATTTTGCGTAATATATTCTAAAATTAGAAGTACCACCAACCAACTATAGAATAACGCTTTTACTGGATATTCGTAAAATCTTACGTAACTCATATCTTTATTATACACAAGTTTTTTACGTATGTCAAGTGAAATATGCGCAAAATTTTGAGGGTATAACAATATGGGACTATATGAACAGATACGAGATATAGCTAAAACTAAGGGATATTCAATCAATAAATTGGAACAGGAGCTGGGTTTTGCCAGAAGTTCTATTAATAAATTCAATAAAAACAAACCCAGTATTGATAAGCTACAACAAATTGCTGACTTATTAGAAGTGACCGTTGATTATTTAACATCCGGAAACGAAGAATCGGAAAACAACAAAATTGTTTTAAACCGCAGAGATGAAAAGGATATAGCCAAACGCCTTGAAGATGCTCTTGCAGACCTTGAAGATGCGCAGGAAGGACTTATGTTCAGCGGCGAACCACTGGATGATGAAACCAGAGAACTTCTGAAGGCCAGTCTTGAAAATAGTATTCGTATTGCCAAAATCAATGCAAAGCAGAAATTCACTCCGAAAAAGTATCGGAAAGATTGATGGGAAGTGATTCATTTGGATATAAAAAAAGTAGTGCACAAATTAATCCAAAAGTACCATACGAGAAATGTATTTGAATTAGCAGAGGCAATGGGGATATTAGTCTTGTTTGAAGATTTAGGCAGCATCAATGGATATTACAGCAAACAATTACGTATAAAGCAGATACACATTAATCAGAATCTGTCTGAACATTTACAAATACTTACCTGTGCTCACGAATTAGGCCATGCCGTCATGCATCCAAATGCAAATACTCCATTTCTACGATCAACAACATTTTTATCTGTAGACCATTTAGAAATAGAAGCCAATAAATTTGCAATGGAATGTCTTCTTACGGACGAAGATATTAAGGAAAATAAAGAGTATACAATGGAGCAGCTATCACGTATATTTGGGTACAGCGAAAAGCTTATTGAATTGCGTCTTAAATAGATTAATTCGCTACGGCGTTTTAATAAAATTAATAAAAGAATGGGGGATTTATATGATAGAAAAAAATATAAACAAAATTGGTGATGTGATTCGCATTATAGATAATAGAACTCTTATTATAAATGTAGGTGAAGAAGAACTTAAAGTTGGGGATTTAGTAAAAGTATACGAACCAATCGATATACTTTATAATTCAGACGGCTCCGAATTATGTGAATTTGAGTACACTAAGGATATTTTAGAGGTTATAGAAGTTGATAGACGTTATTCTATCTGTCAAAAGCAGGAAACTAGATCAACTGTATTTTCTGAAATGGCTATTTCCCCTTTGCTTTCCTTACAAAAAAAGGAATATGTACCATTAGATGTGGATGAAAATGAAATCAAACCTCTAAAAGCAAAAGATACAAGAATTCATGTTGGCGACCCAGTTAAATTAGGATAACTGGCTTGACATTTTCTACAACTACTGATAAGATGATAGCAGCAGAAATGGTCGTTGATTGAAATGACTAGCGTTTGCCCTCTTATCAGTATTGATAAGGGGGCTTTTGCTTTATGGCGTTTGATAAACCATTCAAAACTTATGATGAACTTATAGAAATTATGATTTCCAGAAACATTGAAATAACAAACTATGAATTTGCCAAAAATGCTTTGAGTAATATTTCTTATTACACATTAGTGAACGGATATAAAAATACTTTTCTTTCATTAAATGGCAGTGATATGTTCGTTCCTGGAACCAAATTTGAAGAATTGTATACAATTCATATTCTTGATACAAATTTAAATAGCGTATTATTGAAGTATATATTGCACATAGAACGCTCATTAAAAAGTAAAATATCATATATTATTTCACAAAATTATGGTGTTTATACTAATATTGATGATGAAAATAATAGGGATAGCACAGACTACCTTTTTCTTAAAAATTACAGTTCAAGCAATAATCGTAGAAAAAATATATTACAAAAAATAAAACAATGCGCTATTGAACCAAGACATAATTTAAGTCTTATACACTATCAAAACAACAAAAATCATATCCCACCTTGGATATTAATAGGAAATGTCCCTTTTGGTCTTGCAATACAATGGTATAGCATCCTCAAAGACAATGATAAAACATATGTATGCAAAGAGCTAATCTCTACAGACAAAATTTCCTTTGAACAAAGGAAGGAACTATTACTAAAAGCACTTCATATTTTAAAAGACTACAGAAACAGTATGGCTCATGGAATCCGAACCTTTGAGAATACAACCTCTTGTGAGCTTCCTAAGGTTCCGTTGCTTTCCGTAGCTACTAATTTAGTACATGAAGAAGAATATATGTCTGGGATAGGAAAAAATGACCTATATTCTGTAATATTAATAATTTGCATATTATTAAATGATTCTTACCTATCAGAAAACTTTTTGGTGGATTTATCACTCCTGTTCTCACCATATACCGAAAAAAAATTCAGTTTTGTGGGAAATCTGTTTTAAATGTATTTAATCTACCAGAAAATCTGATAATTCGAATTGCTGAGTTTATTAACAACAAATACAAAGACCACTAAAAAACCGGCCCCTGCGCCAACAGAGACCGGATCACATATCCGAAGATATGCAGTATTACATAAGCAATAATATTGTATCATCTCCGGAGCAGCCACGCAAGCGGAACAATTGTTCTTGTTGGCTGTTATTTTTGTGCCCTTTTTCGGCAATTACAAAAAGAGAGGATGATATGAATGTGGACAGAAAAACAAAAAAACGGAAAATTCAAGTATGTGGAACAGTACGAAGACTATTTAACCGGCAAACAAAAACGTGTCTCTGTTACCCTTAATAAGAACACGGCCTCTGCCAGGAAGACAGCTCTGGAGACCTTAACGCACATGATCGAGGAGCGGCAGACTGGACACCAGAAAGAATCTGACCTTACACTCGGTAATCTGATTGAGAAATACCTGGACTTCCAAAAGCTGTCTGTAAAGAAATCCTCTTACAACTCTACCTATTATCTGTGTAACTCCATCCTCAATATTTTCGATGGAGATATAATGGTGAGCCGGATAACAGCCAATTTTCTGAAAGAAACTCTGATCAGGACAGGCAAGCCAAATAGTTATCTGAACAATATCCGGAGCAGAATAAATGCAATCTTCCGCTGGGGTTATGAGAATGATTACATAGCTGATATTTCTTTCCTGGGGAAATTTAAACCCTTCAAGGATACCATGCGCCGCGAAAAGCTGGAGGATAAATTTCTGGAATCGGATGAACTGCAAAAACTCCTATCTGGTTTTAAGAGTAAGAAATGGGAACTACTAACTAAGTTCCTGTCTCTATCCGGTCTGAGAATTGGAGAGGCTATTGCCCTAAATACACAAGACATTGACTTTGCCAAGCATGTTATCCACATTAATAAGAGAATTTTCCCCGCAAAGAAAAGTATAGATGCACCTAAGACGATCTCCTCTAACAGGGATGTGTATATGCAGCCAGAGCTCGAAAAGGCGTGCAGGGATATTCTACTTTTCACCAAACAAGAAAGTGTGTTCAAGGGTTACCGCACCAAATTGTTTGTCTGCAATACGCATGGTGACTATGTGTCTTACATCGTCTATAATAATGCCCTCAAACGGACTGCGGAGAGAGTTCTGGGCTTCGAGGTTACGCCTCATGTTCTCAGGCACACTCACGCCTCCCTATTGCTTGCCAATGGAATGACCCTTGATGCTATCTCTCGGCGCCTTGGCCATGAGGATAGTGTTATAACAAAACAGATATATTTACATGTTACACAGAAACTAAAAGAGCAGGAAGAAGAACAAATTAAAAATATCCATATTGTCGGGTGATTTTTAAGGGGACAAAAAGGGGACAAAAGGGGGAAAAAGGGGGATTTTTTTGGTATTCTTCGTTCCGCGAAAAAGCAAGCGAAAACCCTCGAAACCCTTGATTTTACTGGGTTTTTCCGCCATATAGCCACCAAAAGAAATCTGGTCTTTACAAATAGTTTTAAAAACTATATTTTTTAGTCAAAACCCACCAACCATGCGGGTTTCAAGCGTTACAAAATGTCCGAAAGCCGAAAAAGGGGACAAAAAGGGGATTATTTGAAAAAAATAATACTTTTTTCACTGGTCAAAACAGCTCAAAAGTATAGTACGCCCTCTACCTATATTATAAGATGCATCCAGATGAGCGACCCAGGGGATACCGATATGGGCCGCACGCATCCGCATAACTTCCATTATTTACCAGTAGCATTATTATCACCTCCGATATTAAACTTATTTTCGGAGGTGATGAAAATGTCAAACAGAAAGAAAACATATGACCCAGATTTTGAGGCTAATCCAGAATTTGAACAGGACCCAGGATTTCTTGAATGGATATGCCAGCGTGTCAGGAATGAGGCTGCAGGAAATCCAAAAGAAATAGATACTGAACCGGATCTGGAAAATTTTGAGCCGTCAGAGGAATTGTACGAACGTATGGTAAAAGAAGCACACGAACGTGGGCTGCTAAAAGAGGATTAATGTCGAAAACTGTCCACGATTATCTATTGCTCTAATTCCAATTATGTTGTAATATTTATTTGCAACCAAAAGTATCAATAAGTTTCTTAGTCGCGGAATGGCCGGCATTATAATGGTACCGGTCATTTTGCGTATCAGCTTGCTTCCTGCTCCGCATTAAATTTCTTATCATTTATTGACCTTATCGGTATTTTATAGCAGGCTTATCTCATATTATAAATAGAACTTAATGGTTCGCTCTTCTCTTTTTTATGGCCGGCATTATAATGGTGTCGGCTGCTTAATATTTAAAAATTGGGGGTACGTTTTTCTTCATTAAGCATAATATAACATTGTAACATCTACAATTATCAATCATGAGGGAAAAATTATGAATGAAGATATGAAAAGGCCTTGTCCTCCAAAACAACACGTTCACGAAGTGACCGGAAGCGTTAAGATTTCCGGGTGCTGTGAATATGCTCATAACCATCGGTTTGCTACAGTGTCCAGCGAAGCAATTCCCTGTGATGGTAGCCACGTGCATGAAGTAAAATTTCAAACCGATTCTTGTAATGGCCATACCCATGAATTTTGCGGCACATCCTCACCGGCAATTGATGTCGGTTGTGGAAAACACGTACATCTTATTAAAGGATGTACCTCTATGGACGCAGGACACAAACATGACTTTATCGTTGCGACTTTAATTGAAAACCCTGTTTGTGATTAAATACTTTCCCCGGCTTAGTCCGGGGAAATCCCTTATAAAAACTTTTCGACCAGTTATTTAGCAATTAAGACCATAAAGGTATCGTGCCCTGCAATACCATCCACGGTAAGCCTGTGGTCACGCTGGTACTGCAGCACAACTGCCTCCAGCCAATTGCCAACGTGTCATTAACGAAAACGATCAGGATTAAATGTCGATGTAACCAGAGGTATGGATAACCTCCGATTCGACTTGTTGGCCGGTGCTGTAATGGTGCCGGCCTTTTTGTGCTTCTTGACAACTGTTGACGGCCCATTTACAATATAGGGCAGAGGTAATGACAATGAATAGTAGGAGGTATCAAACGTCATGCCGGCACGCGTCGACTATACTAAATATGCGGATTCAGACTTATCCATTTTAACAATTCGGGAACGTGAAACTTTGATATTGAAAATGCAAGGTCTTTCAACTGTTGAAATATCACAACAGTTGAATTGTTGCAGACAAAATATAAATGCTCTGCTTTTGAAAGCCCGTAAAAAGCTTGATACCCCACAGCCAAATCTCTATATACATCGTAGGCAAAATATTGACTATACCAAATATACAGATTGCGACTTATCTGTATTGAGTAGGCTTGAGCGTATCTTTTTGTCAGAAAAAATTTCTGGCAAATCATATAAGGAAATTGCAGAACAACATCATTCCACTATAACCTCTGTCGGAACTTTGTTGTATCGAGCGCACAAAAAACTAGATAATCTGTATGATTAAAGACCCTGGAGGGATCCTTTTGGGTTGATGTGTGTAATTATATTGACAAAACCATTTAAAGTCGGCCATTCGGGTACAGTCTGTCATTTTATACTTGACATCAGAGACTCCACGCGTTATCATTAAAAACTGGTAATATATCCACCATTTCCTTCTTTATCTAGAGGCTATACTTTATGTATAGTCTCTTCATTTATGGCACTTAAAAGGCCCCGGTGGAGAAACCGAGACCTTACAGCGTTTTACAGTGGCACTCTGTGCGTTGATAGTTACAGTAGTGCTCCTGTTTTATCAGTATAGCACATCTTACCAGACTTGTCCACGTATCAGGCTGCCAGCATTTTTAGATTCTGGTTCATCACGAACTCCTTGATCTGTTCATATCCCCACCCGCAGTTCACCAAACCACTCACGATCATTTCAACTGATTGTACAGCCTTCCGTTCTTCCTCGCTAAAACATTCCCGAAGATTCTCCTTTTTGGATATGCCATATTCTTCGCGGAGACGTTTTGCGTCTTTTCCGAATACCGCCTTATATACAATATTCGTATATGTGGAATAAGCATGGCCATGCATTCTTTCATTTTCTTCTGACTGCTGCAAAGCGTTGGTAAGAGCCTGACGGACAGCAATGCCTTTTTCGCGCTCCTTCATTTTACCAATGAGAACTTTTTCCATAGCATTAAACTGACGGATATAGGCCTCTTTAAACTTCATAGCTTTTTCCCCAGTGTAGCCCATAACTAACATGGTAAACCCATCGCGTGTCATATAATACATGGGCTGCCTTTTGTTTTGTGAATTGAGATAAGAGGACAGCTCAAAATTTAGCCGTCCAAATTCCTCACTGCAATCCATTTCCCGTATATCTTTCAAGACATTCTTATGTTCTTTTCCAAATGTCTCCGCTACATCCAAGCTTGTACATACTGTCACTTCATCTTTATTCATTTTCTTGATCTCTACTAACATAAAATCATCCTTTCGTTTTATTTTGTAGTGATAAGATATCTATGTTCTGTTTTTTATCTGAGCGCTCCCGTTTTGTCCGTGTAGCACATCTTTCCGGACTTGTCTACATAGTAGACTTTGCCCCCGGTCCTTACCAGCTCATCTGCAGCCATTGCTCCATTGGCTTTCAGGTAGTACCAGTTCTTTTTCCATTCGATCCAGCCTGTTTTCATCCAACCGCTACCGTCAAAGAAGAACCATACCCCGCCAATCTTTTCCCAATCATTTTTCACATATCCGCCGTCTGCATGACGGTACCACCAGCGACCATCCCTTACCTGTATCCAGTTGTTCTTTTTGAGATATGCAGATACTGCAGATTTTGTCTTCTCTCCAACACATCCATCCGGATTAACACCCACAAGGCGCTGCACCCGGATAGTCTGTGCCTCTGTGTCTGGCCCGAAATCTCCATCAACGTTTACACCGCTGCCGAATGTGTTCAAAATTTTCTGCCATGCTGTTACCGCTGTCCCTGTATCGCCCCTGGACAGCCAGTTTTTGGTATTACCAGATGGAGTATTCCCGGACATTGCACTGCCTGTAATACCGGCTACAATGGCATTTGCCATCCTCTCTGCTGTATACTTTGCGGCATCATTCGTATTATCACAAAAACAGCACTCAATCAACAGGGCTGGGCTGACCGTATGCCGCAGCACATAAAGACTGGGATTTGTTTTTACTCCTCCTCCCCTTTTTGTGTATCCCAGTTCCCCGATCCGGTCTGCGATCCTCTGAGCATAGGATTCGGCGGCAGAGCCCCAGTTATAGATAAATACCTCTGTTCCATGTGCCTGTCCATTGTAGCAGTTGAAATGGATGGACACATCCAGATCCACAGCATGCGCATTACAGTTCGCCACGATCGCGGCAAGATTGCCGTTCACAGTTCCGGAGCTTTCATCCGTACAGTCATAGACTGTATGGCCTGCCGCCTGCAGTTTACGGATCACCAGGTCTTTCACCTTTCGGTCCTCTGATGTTTCGGAAAATATACCGGACGCTCCCGGAACCTTAAAGTTATGTCCTGCATGTACATTGATCTTCATTCCTTTTTCCTCACTTTCTATATTTAAGATTTCCTGATGTATCTTCAGTATCTTCTCCCCGTATCCTTTGCCTGCCGCCCATCCTGTATGGTTTGGGTTCTCCTGTATCCCCAGCCACTCCACATATTCAGCCATCCCGCGTTTTACGAAGTGGAAGCGTGGGTCTACGCATCCCTGTTTTAATGGCTGGTCACAGGCATAGGCTTTTAGGTGCTGGACCTGCGCACGGATCCCCAGCCGTGGACTGGGGAAATTGTTCCCTTTCATTCCGGTGGCGGTCACTCCCATCCCACAGAAATTGTTCTGTTTTAGGCTGACTGCAGACCCGGCGAAGGTAAAATCCCCAGTCTCCAGACAGGATTGTGCAAAGGCGATATCACCTTTTACTCCCTCCGATTCTCCTTCTTCCAGATACAGCGGTATCATATCCAGTACGGACGGCTCCACACTGGGGTTTCTGCTCTTGATATATCTGCGCATCTGCTCTGCCGTGGCAGATGCTCTTCCCATGATCAATACACCCATTTCTTTTCCTTTCTACTCAGAAGAGGACGATCACTCGCCCTCTGGTCCTTCTTCCGTTTCTTTCTTCCCGTCTTTTTTCAACAAGTTCCGCAGCATCTCATAAAAGCCTGTGCTGGCCAGACCGGAGATCATACCGCCCAGAATTACCTCTGCATTAATGCCGCTGCTCATGTTTATGAGGATTGCAATAATAGTCCCCATCGTAAGAGCGGCAAGTGGGATATACCTGTTTTTGATCGCCGGTATCGCGGTCTTGATCACATAGCCCACCAGCAGGCAGATACCTAAGATCACAGGGTTGATATGATCCATTAAAAAATTTAAATCCATTTTATTTCTCCTTCTCTTCTAAGATCGTTATCCTCATCTCATGGTCGTTCAGTTTCCCATCCTGTTCCTCCATATGGTCCCACATCCTTCCATGGGATTTTTGATTTTTTTCCGTCAGCTCATCTACCCCTTCATCCAGACGGTTCAGACGGTCGATGAGCCGCACGATCGATGTATTGAGCTTGATGATCGGCGTCACGATCGACACCCCGAACGCTGCCAGGGCGGTGATCACGCCGAAGACTCCCCATTCCGTCATCTGCCCGGCCCTCCTTTTACGCGGTCCGTTTCCACATATAACAGGTGATGTACGGCGGCAGTGCGTTCGTGGATCCGGTATCTCCGTGTCCATGGCTTCCGCCGCTTCCTGTGTTCCCGATAGTAAGGGATTTTTCCCCAGCCACCTCTGTGCTCAGCGCCGGGCTCAGCCTCCAGTAATCCGGTCCGTTGATACCGGAATAAGCCACGGCACAGTCCAGCTTTGTCCCACTGAACACGATATCATGTTTATGGGACGGCATTTCTGCCGTGGTCAGCTTATGGCCCGCAGTCGTATGCTTATGGTCCTTGGCTCCCCCGGTCTTTTCTGCCGTCTTGAAATCCTCATCAGATGCACTGATCCCCACCGGCACTCTCCCTGCCCCCCAGGCGGTCCAGGTCCCCCCAAAGATACTCCCCGGGTTCGTTGCCGCAGTGGACAGATAGATGCTCCCGATGGGATGGAGGGCCAGGAACAAGGCCCCGATCTTCGTCCTTCCGGTCTTGGGGTCCCCAGTCTCCGGGTCCGTCTCTATGATGATGTCATCCGAAAGCTGGATGCTTTTCTGTTCTTCCAGCTCTTTGATCTTCTTTCCTTTTACTTCTGCCATTTCTTTTCCTCCTGACTTCCTGCGCCTCAATGCGGCACATATTCTATGGCGTTCCCCGCTGCGTCCTGCAGCATGTCCCCTGCTGCTTCTTCCACCGGGAACAAGATATCCTCTGCTGTCACCGATATCTGGAAGGTACCGGAAACGGTCACGGTCTGCGGGGTCAGCTTTACGTCTGTGATCTTGATGTTCAGCAAGATTTTACCTTCACCTCCACGCATTCGACAAATGTCTCCATGCCGATCTGGTAGATATACTTTAACAGATACATCCCCGGTCCCGGCGGCTTCACCATGGCCCGCAGCACATGCTTCTCGATGTCTGCTTCCCCGCTCTCCAGAATCTCTCCCGTATACTTCTCAGACAGCTCATATCTCGCTGCCAGGATCCGGAACGGATGGTGGTGGATACTGTGTATCACAATCTGCACCATCCTGGTCTCGCCGGTATCCATCTCATATCTCATGGCCATTTTTTACCTCCTTCCGCATGCTGGCTGTAACAATTCCGCGTAAAAGAGCGGCGGCACCACCTCTGCCTGATAAGGGCAAGGGATCAGGTGCGCGCAGAGGCTGGACGGATCAAACATGAGCAGCCACTTGAGGACGAAGCAGTAGTTTCCCGCATCATCCCATGCCGTGAGCTCCACGATATAGGTCCCATCCAGGTCAGCGGGGACGATGGCTTCCCACACGTCCCCATGTTTCCTCACAAACGCTACATCCCTGCCGTCGACCTTTCCCTCGAGGCGCGCGACCATATCAGTCCGTTACGGTGACGCTGATGATGAAGGTCTTTCCAGCATCTACCGGGTTCGGCGTGAGCACCACATCCGTGATCCTCGGTGCAGTAGTATCCAGGATGACAGTCCTTGTGACAGTCGCCTGTTTTCCGGCCTTATCCGTAGCCACGACCGTTATCGTATTGGTTCCTGCGGCCAAGGTCAATGCCTTGCTGAAGGTACCGTCCTCGTTCACGGTCACCGCTTCTGCGCTGCCGCTGTTGAGCTTGATGGTCACGGTGCACGGGCTGGATGTGACATCATTGGTCTTACCGGCCACGGTGCAGGCTGCCTGATTGGTCTTCAAGCCTTCGGCCGGGCTTGTGATGCTCAGGGTCGGCGGAATGGTATCGATCTTGAAGGTCACACTCTTCTGTGCGGCTGCGTTGCCGTCATGATCCATCGCATCCACCTTGATGGTGTGGCTGCCGTCAGACAAGGCGGCTGTCGGCTTGAAGGTACATTCATATCCGCCTGTGACCCGTGTCTTTGTGATGCCGGCTGTAACAGGCGTGCCGCTGTCGATGGTCACCTTGATGGTATCCGGATTGACGCCGGAATCGTCATCCGTCACCTTGAATGAGATCGTCGGCGTATTGTTGGACAGGTATGCCCCTGCGGTCGGTGCCGTGATGGTGATGATGGGCGCTACCTTTTCTTTTACGGTGAGCCTCAGTTTGCTCCCCAGGGTCGTGTCGGACGCATCTACGGTCGTCACGTTTCCCGCATCATCCGTTGCTTTTACAGTGACCGGGTAATAATGCCCGGACTGGTTATAACTGGACCTGTTGGGAGCGGTGATGGTCGCTTCCCATTTTCCAGATTCACTGTTCTTTGTCAGCGTCATGGTCTGGCCATTTATGATGGCCTGCATTGTTTTTACTGCCATATCTATCCCTCCACTATGATCGTATTTCCCAGTGCTGCCTGGATCTCCTGGATCTCGTTATCCACGGCCTCCGCACTGAAGTCTTTTAACTTTTCGTAGACTGCTTCTGCTCTTTTTGCTGCAGTCTCTGCATTTCCTGCTGCCGTACCCGCTCCTTCAGATGCCGTATCGGCTCTTTCCGCTGCCGTATTGGCCTCTTCGGATGCTGTGTCAGCCTTTTCTGCCGCTGTCTGGGCATTTCCGGCTGCCGTGTCGGCTCTCTCTGCAGAGGTCTCAGCCTTTTCCGCTGCGGTCTGGGCAGCCTCCCCGGCCTTCTCTGCTCTCTGGATGACTGCTTCTGCCTCTTGGATCAGTCTTTCCAGGACGGTGAGCTCATCCTTGCTCTCCACCGAACTGTCCACCAGGGACTTCTGCACCTCCAGGCGGAACAAAAAGCTCGTGACCCTTTCCTGTTCCCGGTACAGCTGGACCTGTCCCAGGCAGGTCCCGGTCTCCGCCAGCATCTGCGGCGTAATCTCGGCGTACACTTCATTCCCATGTATCTCGGCCTCCCTCCAGCAGGACAGGCCGCTGGGCTTCTCGATATAGATCTTCGCGCCCAGCCCCTCCGCAAGGATCATATCCCGCACCTGGAAGCAGGCTTCCCGTCCGCGGTCATCCTGCACCATACAAAGCCTTGCCTGTATCCCCTCCCGGAGGAAGTACACCGGCATCACATGTTCTACCATCTCCTCACTCCTTTCTTCCCGGGATCCACCGGACCAGATATACCCCTGTGGGAGGCGGCGGATCCGGCGGCTTCGGGGGTGCCCCGCCCTGTAAATACCGGCGCACCTCCACAAGCTTTCCGCTGTGGGTATAAGCACTGGCTGTCTTTACCCTGGGGCCGATCCCGGAGCCGTGGCCCACGAACTGATCATCCCCCAGGTACATCTCCACATGGGACGAACTTCCCGGGTCATCGTTCGGCCCCCAGAACACCAGGTCCCCGCGTTTTGCACCGGACTCTTTCTGCATCTCCAGAGAGAACACATCTTCATAGGCCGGGTTATGCCATACCAGCTCCCCATGACCCATCTGGTCCCCGGTCCAGGTGCCGATCTGGATACCGGCCCCCCGCTCGAACGCCTTCCACATCAGGGAAGAGCAGTCCGAGTATCCATTCGGTTCGTCGAAGACGCGCTGCCGCAGGCCGCCGTCCTGGGAATAGGTGTTCTTCCCTACACGGCTGAGCACTAACTGCACCACATCTTCCAGCCGGCTCCCGCCGTATTGCAGGTTTTCAAACCAGTACCTGGCATTCTGTTTTCTCTTTTCCAGCTCCGGGATCCCGGGTCTCTCATAGTTCTTCATAAAAGCTTCTGCCAGATATTCCGGAGCTTCCCCGGACTGGGTAAAAGCGGTAAATGAAAAAGGAAAGGCTGACGTGGCGATCCACTGCTGGTCATACCGGACTTCCCACAAGATCCGTTCCAGCTGGCCGTTCACGTAAACGGTCGGACTGCTGGTGTCTCCACCCCAGGGGTAGCCGTTCCGGTCAGCCCAGGAGGTATATTCCGTTGCCGGCGTCCACTGCACCAGACCGTACCCTCCAGACATGTTCTCATATTTGAGGTCCTGCCACAGTCCTGGATTCATGGTGGATTCCTGCTCCATGTTCCCCAGGATCCCCGCCACCGCATTCTGGGTCCAGCCATTCCCGGTCAGATAGTCCGCGATGTACTGGGCATTGTCCGTCATCTGCCCCCGTTCTAAGTACATGTTGCTGATGAGCAGTGCCATTAGAATTCCCCCTCTTTTGTCTTTCCTCCGGACACCCATCCGTTCTCTACATCCAGATATGTGCCATCCGAAAATTCGATCCGTCCGGTCTTTCCGCCTTTGATATAAGTGTTCTTGTCCCCGATCCCGTCTTTGCCAAACCGCCAGGCGTTCATGATATTATCTTCAAATTGTATTGAAAATGAATTACTTTTAGGTCCCATTGTGATATATGGGGTTACCCCCCGCAAGTCTCCAGTTGCTTCGTCCAGCGTTGCCCCGCCGCTTATCCTAAAAACTCTAACCTTTTTACCGTTAAAATCGGATAAAAGGCTTATTGCCCCCGGTGTGATACTCACGTACAATCCATATCCGTCTCTTTTTGACTCTATCTCTCCCTTTAAATGGGCATTGTTCATTGAGGCTTCCCCGGTATCCAGGTTGATATAGCACCCTTCCCCAGTCTCCTCGTTGTAGTTTCTGGATGCTAGAAGGCCTGCTACGATACAGTCCGCGATGAACCCATATCCTGTCCCAAATGTCCTCCAGTCCCAGTCCTTTCCATCTGCGGTACGCTCCGACGCGATCATGAACCCTTTTGTTCCGATACACATCGCTCCAAAATCCGGGCTTTCTGGGTCCAGGTCCTCGCAGATCATTGCTACAACTTCTGCTTTTTTTGCTCTGGTACTCTGCGCCCGCAGTTGTGTTATGGCTGCGTTCATGATCCCTATGATCTTTTCTCCTTTGAGGCCTCCCTCTTTGGTGATCGCATCCGCGGCCGCCTGCATGACCAGGGACATATCGTCAAAATAGCTGCTCTCGATGTCCCCCACATGCAGGGCGGATACCTTCTCCCGAATGCAGTCGTAGGTCAGGCTGGTCGCCCTCCCTTTCGTGATGATGTCAAGTCCTTTGTTCTCGCACTCCACACTATCTCCCAGGCCGATCTGCACCAGGTCTTTCAGGTCCTCATATTCCACCGTGTCCTCTAGAGGAAGGAATTCGATATCATAGGACACCTCCGGCTTATCGATGCCCGCCTCAAAGTCCTGTAGCGCCCGTTCCTTTAACGCTTTCTGCAGGCTCTCCAGATCCGGATATCCGGTCTCATCCTCACCGGTGCAGTCCTCCTGCAGCTTGATCTCACTGTACTGGACCACTTTGGTATAGACGATGGGGTATTTCTTTATGTTCGGGCTGTCCACCCATGGCCTCTCCCCTTCCAGCATATAGCCATTGTAAGCTTCCGGGATGATGCGGGTCACCACGTCATCAAAACGGACGTGCTCTGTGATCCCCTGCAGGTTATAGCCGAAGGCTGCTCTGGCTCCATGATCCCCGCCCGCACGGCTGTTGATCGTCACGTGGTAGTTGTCATAGATGGGTTCCCCTCCCCAGCGGTTGATGAAACTGTTCTCATCCTCCCCGCACAGGGCTTCCATCAGGTTCACCTTCTGGTAATAGGCCGTGCGTGCGCTCCGGATGTCAGACTCGGCCGTGTACGGCGTCCCCTGGGTCAAGATCTGCAGTGCCTCATCCCCGGTCTTGTTGGTGGGGCGTTTGTCCAGGATGGCTGTATTTTTCCCCGCATCAAAGAAGATCGGGTAGGCCGAGGCGTTCACGCCATTCTCTGATCTTTCGTGTTTATATATACGGAACAGCTGCCCTTTCCCAATGTTGGTATCTGCCTTGATGACAGCTCCGGATCTGATCAGGCCCGCGTTCTCATCATAAGGGTTCTGCAAGGACATCTCCCAGGTCCCCTTCAGGACTTCTGACACCGTACATGATAAAGGGTGCAGGACAGCGTCTCCATTCTTTTCATAGGCCTGGTTTGCGGCCTCATAGATCTGTATCATACTTCTCTCCACCTCGGTGTGATGTATATCGTAAAATCTCCGCTGGTCGTCAGTTCATTGTGTCCCGGCAGGAAGCGCATGGCACGGTAATCTCCCGACACCTTCCGGCCGGCCAGCTCTCCTTTTGGTGTGTAGGCAGCTTCCCGCTCGGTATCGATAAAGATCTCCTCGTCGACCGCCGCCTCCATCCAGTTCCCGTTCACGGAAAAACTGCAGGTCCCCTCCCCGGTGATCCGGAAGAGCGGGCAGCATCCGTCAAAGGGGTTCTGCAGTACCGCCATCCGACAGGTCGTCAGGATCTGCTCGCCGCCCGTTTCGAGGATCGGACTTCCGTCCGCAGCCAGAAGGTCAGCATCCGCCAGATCCTGCTCCTGTTCCATCTCTCCTGTTTTCAGATACTGGTACGGATCACAGGAAAAGACCGCACTGAACGTTCCCAGCTCCCGCGCAGTCCTGGCATTGGTCTCCAGGCGTACCGCATACACGTGATAAAAATAGTCCGCGTCATCCGACAGGCACAATCGTGCATTCCGGGCGGACAGCCACCGCTTGACATGCCTCCATTTTTCTGCCCAGGCTTCCGGCTTTTCCAGGTAATTGAACTCGATCGTGATCTCTATGGGATGATACCTATGGTTATCCTTATGGAGCACGCCGTCCCTCCCAGGGATGACGATGGCCTCCATATCATACTCCGGAGCCGGTATATCCGGCCTCCGCACCACATAGATCCCCAGGCTCTCCGCCCGGACCCCGGCATATTCTAAGTCATATCCATATCTCATCTTCCTCTCACCACCATCCTGCTCCTCTGTTTGTTTCCAATATACTGCTCTGTCTTCCGGTAGATGGGTTCTCCGTCCAGATCTACAGTGTTATAGATGTATACCGGCTGGCTGACCTGTGCGCTGTAGGTCATGGTGTTCTTTCCCAGGTCCATAGTACCCTGCATGTCACTGGCCAATTCCCGGACGGCACGCATCAGCTCCGGACGGCTGTCTTTTAAGCCTTTTGTCATGAGGCCTATCATATCCGGCATCCATTCAGGTGCACTGGTGAGCGGTCCCTCATCCGGCACGGAAAAATGCAGGTGGGACGCGATCGTATTGGCCACATCCTTTACGGCGTCCTTCACACTGGCTACCCTTTCCTTGATGCCGTCTACAAGCCCTTTGATGAAGTCCTTCCCCCATTCCTTTGCCTGGCCCGGCAGGGATGTGATATACTCCTTCGCGTTCTCAAAGCCGTCCACCACGTTGTCTTTGATGTCTCCGGCCTTTTCTTTTGTCTTATCCACCATGTTCCCAAATCCGTCCACGGTGTCCTCCTTGATCTCCGATACCTTGCCCGAGACTTTCTCCGCCATGCTCTCGAAACTTCCCACGGTCTTTTCTTTGAGATCTTTGAAGAACCCTTTCACGCTCTCTACAGCGCCCCCGACCTTCTCTTTCATCTTTTCTACGTGCTCATCCACCCAATTCCGTAACTTGTCATTCGTGTTCCAGAGGGTGGTCAGGATGCCGACTAAAGATATGACCAGGCCGATGATCAGGCCGATAGGATTCAGGACTGCCATGGATGATAGCTTCCAGGCAGCAAAGCCCAGGCCGATGGCTGTCAGGACCCCAACAACGGATTCTTTGTTATCGATCAAAAAACCGATAAACTCTACCACCGCCGGGACGACTTCCTCCACGAGGAAATCAAAGGCACTGTCTATGGCGTCCCCTACTTTCTCAAAATCCGCGTCCTCAGTCAGTTCCAGGACCTTCTGCAGGATACGGTTGATGCCTTCCTGCACGGCAAGTGACACCGGAGAGAGCCGTTCTGCCATCTGTGCCATGTTCGCATCAAAATCTGCAGCCGCCTGGTTTGCGGCCACCAGATCCTGGTTCTGGGCCTGCCATGCCTTGCCAGCCTGCATCAGTCCCTGATCGGCCAGCTCCTGCATGATGAGGTTTGTCCTCTCAGATTCGGAACCGCAGGCTGCCAGGCGCTCATTGAACGCGTCTTCGCTGGTCCCCGCCCAGTTCAGTACATCTGCAAAGGTACCAGTCACGGTCCCCACTTTTGCCGTCTCGTTGATCGCTTCCGCCAGGCCATCGATGGGGATGGAATCCCCATAATTCGCCCACGCGCCAACCGTACCGTTGATGAGCTGAGTCAGCTTATCCTGACTCAGGCCTAGGGCCTGCAGGTTCGCTGTGGTGGTCGCTGCGGTCTGGTCATCCCCCAGCACCCCGTAAAGTGTCTTATAGCTCTCCGTGGTCTCTTTCGTGCTGTACCCGGCTTTCTTGCTGGACACCTCCAGGCTGGACATGATCTTCCGGTATTCCTTTGTTTCTTCCATAAGGCCGGAGATAGCGGAATAGATGCCCTTCACCCCTTCCACGATCCCGTTCCCCAGGATGCTGGCTTTTAAGCTGTCCCCGAAAGAGCTACTCTCCCGCTTGGCTTTTCCTGCTGCTTTCGCCATATCCACCATACCAGTCTCTACATCGCGAAGGCCCCGGTCCATCTCATCCAGGGCTGTACTGTTCTGCTTCAGCTCATTTTCCAGCTTATTGAGTTCAGTCTCGGAACGGTTCACCACCTGCTGCCACTTTAAGGTCTCCGTGGCATTTTCTCCATATTTTTCCGCAGCCTCTGCCAAGGCTTTCTTGGATGCCTCAAGCTGTTCCCTCTGTTTCTCGATACTGCTCGTGAGCACCTGGTTCTTTGCGATGAGTGCCTCCTGGCCATTGGCATTCTCTGCAAATTCCGATACGACTTTCTGCATCTCCGTCCCCAGGGTCCTAAGGGACGTATTGATATTATTCAGCTGTTTCCGAAATTCCGCTTCCCCATCGATCCCGATCCGGGGGCCTATGTCATATGCCATCTTCTCACCTCAAATCTGGGATATATCCCGTGTTCTTTTCTGCTTCCCGTGCGGCTCCGTTCCGGATCTGGCATACAGCGATCAAGTCCAGGAACTCTCCCACAGGCATGCAGGAATATTCCAGGACCGGCGCTCCTAGTTCTCTTCCCCAGAAGTCATACCACGCAAAGCTCAGCGGCCCTGCGTGGTCTCTGCGTTTTTTACGGTGCCCTCCACAGGCTCTGCCTCGACTTCCTGTTTCTTGGAGATCCCGATGCACTGCAGGATGCTCTTTACCAGGACCGCCAGGCCTCCCAGTTCCGTGATCCCCACCTCGATGGCCTCCGCCGGAAGTGGAATCCATTTTCCATCCGCATCCACCGGCGCGTCCTTCGGTGCCGGGATATCTTTTTCAAAATAATTTTTATATGCACATCCCTGCGCGATCAGCAGTTCCGTCATCCAGATGAGCATGTCCATATCCTGCTCATCCAGTCCTCTGCTCCTCAGATCTCCCAGACATTCCATACCGCCGTACCTGGCCACGATGGCCTTCTGCGCTCCCAGGGAAAAAGACATGGGATATCTCTTCCCGGCGATCTCCAGATAACTGATCATAGACCGCCCTCCCATTTCTTCCCGCATTTCCACATCAGGTACTCCACGGCCTCCGACTCCTTCGTGAACCAGGCGTCCTGCATCCAGGGATGCTTGTTCTCCTCATCCACGGCGTCGGACCGGAGGATCTTAGCTGTGACGCTCTTCGTCTGCCACTCCACGCTCTCCCCGCGGGTGGTCGCTGCCTCCTCCGGCAGATTGAAGCATACCTTCGGCAGGAAAACTGCCCGGTACTGGTCCACATCATCGATCTGATGCTCCTCGATGATCCCAAACCCCAGGTACGGTGCTTTCATATCATCGTCATAGGTCAGTTCTTTTACCTGGATCTTTTCCCCTTCCGGCCCGAACTCTGTCTCTTTTACTTTCAGCCCCAGGATCTTCATAGAGAGTTCCTGCGGCAGGTCTGCCGTGCCCAGGGTCAGCTCTCCGCTCTTAAAGGTCCCTCTGGCATTCTCGATGGTCTTGTTGTCCCCGTACAAGGGCGCATCGTCCCCCATCTCCCAGGACACGCCGTATTCTACAGCATGGTCCGCCACAAACGGCTCTTCATAGGACACCCTGTCCTCTTCTTTTTTATAGGTCCCACACACCGGGATCGATAATCCTTTGATCGCCATGTCATATCTCCTTTCTGATCTCTTCTTCTGCCCGTCTGCCCATGGCCTCTACGGCCTGCTGTTTCGCCTTCCGGGCGCTCTTACGCACCACCAGGGTTTTCCTGCGAAAGGAAGTCCCGCCTTCCACGGCGCGCATCAGCATCTGGTTTGGCACACCGTTTGGATATCTCTTTGTCTTCACTCGGCCGTATCCGGCCCATCCCAGCTTTGTGCTGATATACCCCGGCTTTGACTCCTTGATGGGCGCCAGGCCCATACCGTCTATAAGGTCTCCCTTCTGCTGCCTGGATACCCCTGATATCGGACGTTCCGGTGTTCCAAAAGGCGGGAGTCCGTTCCCGCCTTCCTCCACGGGTAATGTCTTGAGTGCTGCCTTTACCGCATCTGCGATCACACCAGCCCCTACATATACACTCGTTTTGATGACCTTTTCCTCGTTCTTTGCCAGGTCCTTGATCTTTTTTGTATATTCCTCCATACCCTTGATCTGCATGACGGCCATACGGTCTCCTCCTCTAACTGGTCTCAAAGATCCATTGGTAGTGGAGATACCCGGTCTCCTGCTCATAAGAGATCTCTGACAGCCGGAAAGCGATGCGCTTTCTCTTGAGTGCCCTCTGTATCCCCTCCACCCATGGATCTCTGTCCTTTTTGGTATACAGGTCTATGGTCCCCTCTATGCTCTGGAGCAGCTTTTGGTTGTCCCCATGCACACCTGCGCCTTCGCCGTCCTCTGCATATACAATGTAGTGGCAGCCTTTCTGACTGGCCTCATAGTGGGATACCTCTTCCGTGACCTCCAGAAGTGCCTCTTTTACCTTGTCCACTGCCTGTCCGATCATCTTTCTCCCAGCCTTTCCAGGGACAGCCGCGTGATCTTGAGCCCGTTCTCATCCAGGACATGCTGGACCATGGCGCACCGGAAGGATGCGCCCTCGATCCGGCAGACATCGTCCGTATGGATCGTGCGGTCCCTCCAGATGTGCACGACCTCCTCGATCTTCTCCTTTGCCTGCAGGGCAGTATAATAGCGGCTGATCCCCACGGTCTCATAACCGAAGGCATGGGAGCTCTGGTACCGCAGTTCCATCCTGGGCTTTTCCCCAGGATCTGCCGCATTGACCGTCCGATAGATCTCCAGCTTTCCGTCATCAAATGTCATTTTTCTTCCCTCCCATGACCTGGCTCATGAGCCTTTTGTTGAGTTCGTAGCGCAGGAAGCGCGGCATCCCCGTCTCGTTCACGTTCGCAGCACGCTTTCGGAAGAGCCAGGCCGCATAGTGCACCTGCACCATGCCGCTCTCCACGCTGTCATCCAGCTTGATCCCTTCCCGCCGGATCTCCCCTTCCGAAAGCTCCAGCAGCTTCCTGAGGTATTCGTCCTGTATATCCGTCATCAGCTGCAGATCCATCTTCAGGATGTCCAGCTGTTCTTCCCTTTTCATAGCTGCCCTTCCTCTCTATCTCATTCGGACTTCATTTTGTCTCTTCGGATGTATTCGCTTTGTCTTCCGGGAAAGTGGCGGCGGTCGTTGGTGCTTTTCCCGCGATGTTCAGGATCGCGAAGGCCTCCGCGATGACCGGCTTTCCGTCATACCTGGCCGTGCCCTTGAACACGGTCTGGTCTTCTAAGAACTTCACATGTTCGGACTGGCCCAGAGTGATCCCTTTTCTCTCGACCAGCTTATAGCTGCCCAGGTAGCCGAAGGCGATATCACCGTCCTCCATGAACTCCAGTTCCTCTAAAGCGCCCCCGATCACCGGCATGGTATCGGACATCCCGGACACGATGGCTGCTGCCATGTTGCTGCCCATGGCCTCCACTACCAGGTCCACGTGGGTGGACTTGTTCATGATCCACACCAGGCCTTCCTTGCTGTAATCATTGGCGATGGCTTTGGTAGCCTTTACGATCTCCTTAAAGAGGTCCACGCCTTTTTTTCCGGTCACAGTGATGAGGTTGCTGGTATGCAGGTCCTCCCATTCCCTCTCGGTCTCGGAATAACTATCCGGCTTCGTCTCCTGGGCCAGGCGGGTCACAAAGCCCAGAGGCATTTTCGCACCTTTTCCGTATACGATCGCCTTATCACAGGCTTTAGCGATAGCCGTGCCCAGAGCGTTCATGAGGCGCCCGGTCAGATCGGCGTCATTATCCTCTAAGATATAATTGCACACCTTGAAAAATCCGCCTACTTTAAAGCCGTCCATTTCCACATCCGTGAACCCTAAAGTCAGCTCGTTCAGTGTCCCGCACTGCTCCGTCCACACACCCTCCGGGTCTTCCCCAGCGATCACCATCCTGGCCGTTCCCGGCAGCACATCATGGCTTGTATACTTTAACAATTTCGATGTCCCGTATACGATCTGGTTCAGCATAGGCAGCATGATCTCCGGGATGATCAGCTCCGTGTTCCCCACTGCACGACGGTTCGAGATGACCTCCCTGGCTCTTGTGACAAATTCTTTTACTTCCGAACGGCTGAACATGCTCTCTCTCTCCTGGATGCTCATGTCCTCAAATCTCTTTCCTCTCATGGTCATGGTCCTTTCTCCCTTTCTTTCTGTCTGCGGCGCACCGGCTGCAGGTCCTGCGGGTGCTACCGGCTGTGGCGGTACTGCGCTGCGCGCCTCTTCTTCCTTGATCTCGCCCTCGATCCGCTCGATCTCCCGCTCCAGCTCTCCCGTCTTCTGTTCATGTTCTTCTTTTTCCTTCTGGAAGGCTTCTGTCTGGTCCTCGACTTCCTTCCGCTCCTCTTCTGTGGTCTCCTCCGTCATCTCCTGGATCGCAGCCTCCAGTTCCGCTTCCCTCTTAGCGAAGTCCGCGTCCTGTCCCCGCAGCTCCTCCAGCTCTTTTTTCTTCTTGTCCAGTCTGCTCCTTAACAGCAATGCCCGTAATGCCATCTTCATTCTCCTTTCAGTCTTCCTAACATCCGTTCCCGCCAGGCTTCCAGGCTGCGCCTGCGCAGCGTCTCGATCTGGCTCTTCCTGGCACTCACGGAAGTCTCCGTGTATGCAGGGAAGGTCACAATGGATACTTCATACAGTTTCACTTTTTTGATGGTCCAGTGTACCTCGTTCCCACGGTCCTCGAACTCCTCATCCAGGATATCGAACCCAAAGCTACACTGATCCACGTCCCCGCGCTTCACCCTCTCATAAAGGTTCATGGCGTCCATATCGTTCCGGTTGATCCGAACCTCGCCCCACAGCCCCCGGCTGTCTGTCTTGAGCGTCAGGGTGCCGGCCCGGGTCCTTCCCAGCACCAGGCGTGTCTCATGGTCCGCTAAGCACCGGATGTCATCCGAGAGCGCTCCGTCAAAGGCTGTGTCCGCCACGCTCTCCGTGGCCCCTGGCCAAAGCTCATAGTCTGAGCCGAAGACGGCAAAATATCCGGAGATATAGAGGTCTTCGGAATCCTCCCGTGTCTCGAACTTCGATATCTTTCCTTTCATCTGCCGCATCTCATTTCCGCGTTCCTCACGCATCTTCCTCACCTCCCTGTATCAGTTTTTTCTGGTCCCCGATCATCCCCTGGGGGATATAGTTCTCTAAGATGATCAGCTCATCCAGGCCTTTTTTCGGTGACAGCCCGATCCAGTCCCGGACTTCGTTCCCGGCCATGATCCCTCTGGTGTAAAGGTTGCTCCCCACGTTCGACAGGGTGTTGATGTCATACGCGTACAGGGATCGCAGGTTGAACTTGAAATACCAGTCCGGACTCAGCAGGAGCTTCCGGGTGAGTTCCTGCTCCAGGGCGGCGCACAGCGTACGGATACGGGTATTGATGAAGTTGTTCCATTCCTTTTCATCGAACTGTCCTTCCCCCACCAGAAAAGACGGGATATCCAGAATGGCCGCCACGGTCCGTTTATCCAGCCGCACGGAATCCGGCAGGGCAATGTCATTTAAGGACAGCGGCCGGATCTCCTTGATATCGAACTGTTCCGCCGGGATCATCCATGGCTCTCCTGCCTCGGATGTCTCCAGGTAGCTCTCCAGCAGTTCCTTCCTGCCTTTCCGGTCGGCGAACTCCTCCGTTAGAGCATCCACCTTCACTACCATGGATGGCTTCCACTTGCTCTCCATAAAGCCTTTCTTTGTCTTGACCGCCTGTTTCAGGCTGTCCGCCACGGTCTTTAAGGCGGTCCGGTGCCCGGTCCCCTTCCATGGATAAGAAGGATCCGGATTGATGACGAAATGGAGTACCCCGTCCGGATCATATTCTTGTCCTTCATATAAGATCCGGTACCCGTATCCGTCCGGCAGAAAAGATACGCTCCCCGGTCTTGCCGGCACCAGGTCTTCCAGGTACCCGTCCTTTGTCACCGGGAACACCATGCTGTTCCCCTCTCCCTCCAAGAGGAGCGTGCGCACGACGGCGGAGATAAAGGTCTTCCGAGTCATGTACCGGTTCGGATGGATATCGATCTTCTTCGCCAGTTCATTCCGGATCCGCACGTCCCCGTTCTCTGTGTTCCCCATCAGATAAATGGTCATGCTGGAGATCAGGTCGCAGATCTTACCCACCCCTGCCATGATCTCCGGATTGTCGGCCAGGCTGGTATAGCCGCTGCAGCATAAGGTCTCATACGCCTCCATGCTGCACAGATAAGATACCGGCTCTGCACGGGTCTGTTTCTTTTTCTTCTTTGCCATGTCTCCTCCTTATGAAAACCATTCGCTCGCCTTCTGCTTCTTTTCGATATCGATCAGCATCTGCTTTGCCGCGATGACGTCCGCATCGAACAAGTCGATGCGCAGGTGCTTCTCCACTTTCTCGAACCGTACAAAGTCATCGCTGTCCTCAATAGCCTTCACGTTCTGGATGCAGTATTCATAGGCGCGGTTATGGCAGTAATAAAACCTCTGTTCCTTATACTTGTTCTCGATCTCGCGGAAGGCCTCCGTCTTCTCCACGTACCGCTGGGACTGATCCTGTACCCGGAATCCGGCTTTTTTCATCTTTAGGACGAACTCCCGGCTGTACCGTCTGTCATAACCAACCCACTTGATCTTAAAGCCCATTTTTTTCATTTTCAAAAACCACATCACCGGCTCCTCATAGTCGATGACGGTGCCGTTGCACAGGGTCAGCCATCCCTTTTCCTCCCACCAGAAGAATGGGATACTGTCCTCATCGGCTTTCTGGGCTGCCAGCGCAGCTGGCATGAAAGCGTGGGTGATCGCGATATCGATATCCTTGTACCGTCCGTGAAGGGCCGTTCCTGTCAGGTCATGCATCAGGGAGAGGTCCGCCCCGCCGTACCAGGTCACCGGCAGCGCTGCCAGTTCCTCCAGGCTCCAGTCATACTTCTCATCCGATGCCTGCACGACTGCCATGTCAAAGTAAGTATCCACAGAGCTTGTGAAGACGTTCAGGGATTTTGCAAAGAAGTCCTTCCTCTGCTGCGGGTCGTTCTGGGCCTGCATCGCGTCGTTCATCATCTCTTCCGGACGGATAGACGCCCCATAAGCCGGGTTGGCCATCTCATGGACTGTAGGATCCAGGTAGTCGATGTATTCGCTCCCGTCCTCCCCCTTTTGGGGATCCGCTTCACAGATGAAGATGAAATACTGTTCATCCTCCACCTGTCCATCCAGGACGCGCTTGCAATACTTCACCCGGTTCGCTAAAAATCCATTGGGGTCATCTCCCGCCGTGGAGATGCCGATCATCAGCTTATTGGAATATGCCTTCATGGCCTCCTTGAACAGGTTGTACTGCTTCGGCCTCTTGAACGCGTGGATCTCATCCGCGATCGCTACGTTACAGTTGAAAGAGTCCTGGGCATCCGGGTTCGCAGCCAGGGCCTGCAGGCTGAAGAGGCCTCCTCCGATCTCGGCGCTGATGGAATGCTCGTTGTTGTTGTCGATGATCCGGAAAGTCTCCTCTTCTCCCATGCGGGTGATGTTGTATTTCAAGAACCCAAAGGTCTCCATGGTCTGCTTTTGCGCAGCGGCCACCACGTAGATCTTGGAACCGGACATCCGGTACAAAAGGCCCAGGGCATACGCCAGCCCTGCTGCAAAACTGGTCTTGACGTTCTTTCTGGGGATAAAGATGAGTGCTTCATGGAACCGGTTGACCTTTGTCCCTTTTATCTTGAACCCCAGCAGGTTATAAACGATGAACTTGTGGAAGTCCATCAAAAGGAACGGGGTCCCGCGCAGAGGCGTAGCGTCCCGCTTTTCTCCCTGCTGGTGACAGAGAGTGCTCTCGATGATGCGGATGCAGAACTCCGCGTCATTGGGGTCAAAGTCATAGGCCGGGTTCTTTAAGTCCTTTAGGAACCTTGCACAGCCCAGGATCCGGTATTTGTTCGCCCGGATCTTCCCCGACACCACACCCTTTGCATACCCCATGACGGCATCCCAGTTTTTATACTTCTCCATCTGCCTTCCGGAGCGCTTCTGCCAGTGCGCCGCCTTTCTTCTTTTCCAGTCCCTTTGTCTTTAAGAGCTTCAGCCCCTTCGGGGTCAGCCCCAGAACATTCTCCATCTCCGTCAGCTCCCTGCGCATGGTCTCCAGGGCAAGATAGAGTGCCGTCTTCCTCTGGTTCTTTGCCCCCGCCTTGTTCGTGTATACCTCTGTGATCTGGCAGTCGTTTTCATACCATTTTTCGTTCAATATGTCGTACTGCAGGCGCAGTTCCACGTACCTTTTGATAGGCGCCTCGAACTCACTTTTATATGTCCCAAGCGCCTCCATGCCGGCTTTTGTCTCCCGGTACAGCGCATTCCGCTTCCGGCTCATAGTCTGTTTTTTCACGGGTTTCCCCCCTTTTTCTTTTTTCCATCGGAGATGGAAGAACAGGTACTCCCCCAGTAGAGGAGCCTCAGGCCTCTTTTTCGGGACCAGGGGGGCTCTCCCGATAGATATGCACCTGCATCTCCTGGATATGGACGCTGCATCCATATGGCAGCATCGCTTCACAGCTCTCCTCCAGTACTCTCACCGGCATCGTGTCCGCCTGCTGCTGCAGGGTTTTGATCTGTCTGCCCAGTTCATTGACCAGATCGATCTGCCTGGTATCCCCGGACTTGACCGTGCCCTCCCGTAATGCCTTTAATAATTCATCCATGTCCTTTCCTCCAATCTTCCATCGGACGGATGAGACGCTGCAGCATCCGTCCTTCCTTTGTCAATTCTCCGGTCTTCCGGTTCTCTAACCGGTTGTGCGTGGCGCGGCTCACAGAGATCAGGTTCCAGTCCATCCATTCATACTCCGGGTATTCCTCTGCCGGATA
>OGPC01000475.1_pt1 | contig 37636 bp, 40 predicted proteins | sample 1552911 | NCBI WGS metagenome assembly OGPC01 (sample SAMEA2580248, study PRJEB22360) | human gut metagenome | biome: human gut; feature: human-associated habitat; material: faeces | place: Denmark | collected 2008/2010 | reverse complement strand
CACTTACATTACCAATCTTCTCTATGCTGGTGTTGATCCAAAGACCGTCCAATACCTTGCCGGACACGAAAACAGCAAAACAACTATGGACATCTATGCAAAAGTGAAGTACAATAAACCAGAGGAGCTGTTTGGGGTAGTAAATGGTGCGTTTCATCAGGCTATTGCTGAATGAAAAAATGCCGTTTTTTATGGTCCGCACACCGGATAACTGAGAGGCAGAAAGCCGGAAAATCCCGGAGTATCAAGGGAAAACAGCTCAAAAACTCGCGCAGCCAGGTCTGAAGGCTGCACGTCGTGCACCCCAGTTCTCCAAGCGCTGATCTGTTTCAGATGTATCTTTACGGCTCTGCTTCGGCAGAGCCGTTTTTTATTGCCTGCGTTCCCGGAGAACTGGGGAGCACGACTGCGCATCTCCGGCGGTTGCCCCGCAAGGGGCGAGCCGGTGGCGCTAAAAATCTTTGCTCAAGCATCGCGTGCAGGGCGCAGCCCTGCCAGCGATGCACCCCAGTTCTCCAAGCGCTGATTTATTTCAGATGTACTTTTGCAGCCCTGCTTTGGCAGGGCTGTTTTTTTTTTTGTTACGCTCGTGCGCACAAAAAGAACACCCCCGCGCCTTTGGGCCGGGGGTGTTCTGCTGTGATAGGGAATGTCAGGTGGAAGCGGAAAGCATCTTTTGCAGCTGGGTCTTGGCCCGGTAGTAGGTCACCCGGGCCCATGCGGCATTGTGGCCGAAGATCAGCCCGATGCGCTCAAAGGGCAGCTCGCCGAACACCCGGAGGCTGAACACCTCTTTGTAAGGCTCGTCCAGCGTGTGCAGGCACTGATGTACAGTGAATGCCGCATCCTGATCGACCAGCAGCTGGGCAATGTCCGGAGTATCGGCGGGGGCGGTTTCGGCATCTTCCAGCGGGGCAGTGTGCTTTGTCCGGCGGCAGTGGGAATAATAGGCGTTACGGGCCACCGTGAACAGCCACGCCCGTACATCCTGCCGGTCGTCGTAGTCCTTCAGGCCGTCCAGAGCCTTGAAGAAAGTCTCCTGCGTCAGCTCCTCGGCCAGCGCCTCGTTGTGGGTCAGGCCCTGCAGGAACAGAAACACATCCCGGAAGTAGAGCCGGTAAATGCTGTCGATGTCCATAGGCTCAGCCCTTCTTATAGTCGGTGCCATATTCCTGGTCGGTGCCGTAGGCGTAGTCGAAGGTACCGTCCGGGTTTTCCTGCACGATGAAGCGGTCTACCTGCTGTCCATCGCGGTAGTACAGGGTCTGGTCTGCGCAGTCCACGGTCAGCAGCTGGGTAGGAGACACCATGACCCATACAGAGAATCGATCAGAACCCACCAGGGCTGTCAGTACCCGATGCGCGCCCGGAAAGCGGTAGCGCATGGCCCGCACAGTGATCTGCGGCTTGCCCCAGCTGAAGGTGTCCTCCATATCCAGCCAGACCCCCTCGCCCTGCGCTTCCAGAATGCAGATGTCTGCACCATTCTCTTTGCGGTTGTAGGTCCAGAACTGAGCCTGCTCTATGGTGGCCGGGACACAGGCAGTGCCCATCCAGAATATCAGTGCCAGAGCGCACAGGGCTGCCAGCACTGTGCCGATTGCTGCGCGGATGCTCCTTCTTTGCAGGGCAGCCCTGATCCTGCGCAGGGGCGCATCCGGCTGCGCTTCCGGCCGCACCGGCACCGGCTGCTCCATCTGTTCCAGCTCGGCGCGGCAGGCTTCACATTCGGCCAGATGCTCCTCCACCAGTGCATTGGTGGCCTCACTGGTGATATGCTCCGCATACAGCGGCAGCAGGTCACGGATGATATCACAATTCGTTTTCATCGTCTTTTGCCCTCCTTTTTCATGGCCTTTCACCCCAATAACGCAGAAAAGGAGAAAGCGTTACAGGTTTCTGCAAATTTTTTGCAGGATCAGCCCTTCTCCTGCCAGAATAACCCACCGCTGGTCTGAAACAGGGGCCAGGGGTTCACGCTCTTGCTGCCGAGTTTGAAGTCCATGGTCAGCTCCTCGCCCAGCACGCCGACAGCCTGCCCCCGCTCCACGGTTTGGCCGCGGGTCACGGAGAGCTCCTGCAGGCCATACAGATAACTGCGCACGCCGCAGCCGTGGTCGATGACCACGGTGCTGCCGGTGAGGGCCAGATCGCCTGCAAAGACCACCACGCCGCCTGCCGGGGCGCGGCAGGGCTCACCGGGGATGGTGTAGAGCCGGGTGGAGTTGGAGCGGCTGCCCTGCTGGCCGCCGGTCACCTTGACCTGACCGAAATCCACCAGCGTCATGTAGTTTTCTGCCGGGCAGAGGAAGGCACCGGCCCAGAGCTTTTCCCGCACGGGCTGCTCGTACAGGGGCCAGATGTTGTTCCGGAACTCGGCGTTGGCGGCCTCGGTGGATGCAGGTTCCGGCTCCACCTCCACGGTGCCGAAATCTTTGGGCAGAACGGTCAGCGTACGGGCAAAGGTCTCGCCGTTGACGGTAACGTTGACCGTGTGCCCACCCGCCGAAGCGTTGTAGGCGGCGGGGATGTAGGCGCGCCAGCCGCTGCCCAGCCGGACACACTGAACGCTGCCCAAGTCGGTCTCCACAGCGGGAGCGACCTCGCCGGTCAGGCCGGTGATGGAAAGCGCCGCCACGCCGCCCTGCTCCAGCCGCTCGGTGGAAAGGGCGACCTCCGCGCTGGCCTGCAGGGTGAACCGGAAGGAGTAGCTGTACCAGCCCGTGGGTTTGGCCGGGTGCTCCACGCCCAGGTTCTTGCGGATGGCACCGGTGGAGCCGCCCTCAAACTGGGTGGCAAGATAGTCCTGCGGCAGCCGCCAGACCGTCAGCTTTGCCTTGTAATCCCCGTTGGCAGGGAAGAGAAAGTCCTCGTACTGAGAGGCTGACCCCGCAAATACGATGCTGCCGATGTCGGTCTCGATGGTCAGGGTGGTGTAGCTGGCCCAATCGGGCAGGGCGAGGGCCGGGTGTGCGTCATACAGCACGCCCAGTTTCTGCACGGTGAGCGTTTCGGGGCTGGTGAACACCTTATCGAACACGCCGCCCAGCAGCGGTACCTGCCAGCAGGAGCCGTTCACTTCCAGCGCCTGCCCGCCGAACTGCGTGTCTGCCGCCGGGCGGGACCCCTCGCCGGTAAAGGAATAGCTCACGGTCATCACCGCGCCCAGCAGCACGGCAACGCCCAGAATGACACCAACGACCCACAACAAAAATCGTTTCATGGATATGTACTCCTGTTACAAAGCCGCATCCCTGCACTTGGCTCCCCTGCCAGGGAAGCTGGCCGCGCCGGAGCGGGGAATGAGAGGTTGATTTCAAATCAATGCGGCGTATAAAAAAGCGCACCACAGCTTGCAGGGACAAGCCGGGTGCGTTTTTCGGTGTTTGGTTTATTCTGCGGCATCCTCGGCAGAAGGATTTTCTGCGGGCTGCTCTGCGGCAGGCTCAACGGTCTCAGCCTTATCCTCGCCAAACAGCAGACGCTCGTACTCGTCCAGCTCCTTCTCACGGCGGTGCAGATAGACAGCCACGGCGGCCAGCGCACCGGCCACAGCGGCCAGCGTGGCGATAACAGCGATCAGACAGGATTTCTTCATAGGACACACTCCTTTTCTGGTGGGGAACGGTGGTTCATGGAACCGGAGTTCATTTTGATAAGGCTATTATACCCGGAAAAGCAAAAAATTACAATCCGAAATGCAGAAATTTCATCAATCAGGGCAATTACAGCAATTTGGTCAGCAGCAGCTTTTTGTAGACCTTGAAGGCACCGGGCAGGGTGTACGCAGCCTCCAGCTGCTCCTTTCCGGCCCAGACGCAGCCTGCGGGGGCGGGCTGCTCCGGCACAGTGAGGAAATAGCCGCTCTGGTGCCATTCGATGTGGGTGAAAATGTGCTTGGCCGCAGGCAGGGGCGTGAAATGTACCCCTGTGCAGTCCAGCCCCAGGGCAGCAAGGCGGGCGGCGGTCTCTGCGGCGGTGAGGGTGGTATCCTCCCACAGCACCGGCTGCCACAGCCCGGCCAGCAGGCCCTTGGCGGGCCGCTGCTGGAGCAGCACCCGGCCCTCGTTCAGCACCAGCGCCACCGTGACCGGTGTGATGCGCCGGGCCTTGGGGGGCGTTTTCTGGGGCAGGGAGAGGGCGGTGCCTGCGGCCCGGGCCCGGCAGAGCGTGCCCAGCGGGCACTGCTCACACAGAGGTGCGCCGTTGGGCAGGCAGACCAGCGCGCCCAGCTCCATCAGGGCCTGATTGTAGTCTCCGGCTTTTGCGGGCGGCTGGTGCTCCATGACCCGTGCCGTGAACTCCCGCTTCACCTGCGGGTCGGTGACCAGCCGGGGGTCGTTGTAGAGCCGGGCAAACACCCGCAGAACGTTGCCGTCCACGGCGGGAACCGGGAGACCGAAACTGATGGATGCAATGGCCCCCGCCGTGTACTCCCCGATGCCGGGCAGGGCCAGCAGGGCGTTGTAATCAGCAGGCAGCTGCCCGCCGTACTGAGCGCAGACGATCTTCGCTGCTTTCTGCAGGTTGCGCACCCGGCTGTAATAACCCAGCCCCTCCCACAGCTTGTGCAGCTTTTCCTCCTCACATCCGGCCAGCGCGGGGATATCCGGCAGGGCGGCAAGGAAGCGCTCGTAGTAGGGCAGCGCCGCCGAGACCCGGGTCTGCTGCAGCATGATCTCGCTCAGCCAGACATGGTAGGGCGTGGGGTCCTCCCGGAAGGGGAGGATGCGGCGGTTGGTGTAGAACCAGTCCAACAGGGCAGGAGCGATATTTTCCACTTGTATTTATCTCCTTGTTGAAAACAACCCTCTCCGTCATTGCTCCGCAATGCCACCTCTCCCGAGGGGAGAGGCTATGCTGCCTTTATCCAAGAGCCGCAATAGGCTCCCCCTTCGGGGGAGCTGGCAAAGCCGACAGGCTTTGACTGAGAGGGTTGAATTTAATCCTTAGAAACCGTAAGCGGTGCGGGGGAAGGGCAGCACGTCACGGATGTTCTGGATGCCCGTGAGGTACATGATCATCCGCTCGAAGCCCAGGCCGTAACCGGCGTGCTCCACGCCGCCGAACTTGCGCAGGTTCAGGTACCACTCGTAGTTGGTCTTGTCCATGCCCAGCTCGTCCATGCGGGCCACCAGCTTGTCGTAGTTCTCCTCGCGCTGGCTGCCGCCGATCAGCTCGCCGATGCCGGGCACCAGCATATCAGCTGCGGCCACGGTTTTGCCGTCCGCGTTCATCTTCATGTAGAAGCTCTTGATCTCCTTGGGGTAATCGGTGACAAAGACGGGCTTCTTGAACACGACCTCGGTCAGGTAGCGCTCGTGCTCGGTCTGGATATCCACGCCCCACTCCACGGGGAACTGGAACTTCTTGTTGTTCTTCTTCAGGATCTCGATGGCCTCAGTGTAGGTGATGCGGCCGAACTCGCTGCTTGCCACCAGCTCCAGGCGCTCGATCAGGCCCTTGTCGATGAACTGGTTGAAGAAGGCCATCTCATCGGGGCAGTTGTCCAGCACATAGCGGATGACGAACTTGGTCATGGCCTCGGCGGTGTCCATGTAGCCCTTCAGATCGCAGAAGGCCATCTCAGGCTCGATCATCCAGAACTCGGCGGCGTGGCGGGTGGTAAAGCTCTTCTCCGCACGGAAGGTGGGGCCGAAGGTGTACACCTTGCCAAAGGCCATGGCCATGGCCTCGGCCTCCAGCTGGCCGGAAACGGTCAGGTTGACGGGCTTCTCAAAGAAGTCCTGGCTGTAATCCACGGTGCCGTCCTCGTTCTTGGGCACGTTCTGCAGGTCCAGCGTGGTGACCTGGAACATCTCACCGGCACCTTCGCAGTCGGAAGCGGTCAGCAGGGGAGAGTGGGAGTAGATGAAGCCGTTCTCCTGGAAGAACTTGTGGATGGCGTAGGCAGCCACGCTGCGCACGCGGAATGCGGCGTTGAAGGTGTTGGTGCGGGGGCGCAGGGTGGGCATGGTGCGCAGATACTCCATGCTCATTTTCTTTTTCTGCAGGGGGTACTCATCTGCGGGGCAGTCGCCCAGGATCTCCACGCTGTCGGCATTCAGCTCAAAGGGCTGCTTTGCCTGCGGGGTCAGGACGATGCGGCCTACGATGCGCAGGCTGCTGTACAGGCCGGTGTGGATGACCTCCTCGTAGTTTGCCAGCTTGCCTGCCTCCAGCACGACCTGCAGGGTCTTGAAGCAGCCGCCGTCCGACAGGGCAATGAAGCCGATGTTCTTGGAATCACGGATGTTCTTGGCCCAGCCGCACACGGTGACCACCGTGCCGTCGGCGGGAGTGTTCTTGTACAGCGAGACGATCTCAGTACGTTCCATCTTTCTTTCCTCCGATATAAAAATAAAAAGACAGCTTTGCCCTGAATTTTCAGGGCGAACAAGCTGTCTTGTAATGTCCGCGGTGCCACCTGAATTACCGGAAGTGTCCGGTCGCTCGCGCGTTCCAATAAGCGCTGCCCTGGTAACGCTGGGCTTTGCGGCGCACCTACTGGCGGCGGAATGCCGTGTTCAGCTTGCAGCTCCCGGGTGTTCGTTCGCGCACTGGCCCGCACGCGGCTCTCAGCTGCTGCCGCGCTCTCTGTAGCGTCCGGAATGCGTTACTTTTCCCGATCCTTGCTTTTCAGTAGTTCTAAAAATAGCACAGCAGCACCGGTTTGTCAATCGGCTTTTTGTGGAAAAACGGTTGAATTCTGCCGGAAAGAATGATATTATTTATCCTGTTATAGTATGTGCATTGCACAAAACGGAACAAACATGAAGATTGGCTTTGTCCTGAGGAGTAGAGCATGAACGAAAATCAAACCACTTACCCCACCGGCGCACAGGATGAGGAAGAAATCGACCTCGTCGCGCTCATGGTGACCCTTCTGCACAAGCTCAAGCCCATCCTGCTGACCGCGGTGGTCTGTGCTGTGATCGCTGGCGGCCTTGCCGGGGTAAAGATCCTGCGCGGCGGCGCTGTTTCGGCAGAAGATCAGGTTGCTTATGAAGAGGCTCTGGCTGAGTATCAGCAGAAAGAGAAGGATTATGAGTTTGCTGTGCAGCAGTACGAGCTGACGGCGAAGAGCAACGAGGATGCGCAGTCTAGTGTGCAGGAAGCACTGAAACAGGCACAGGACTATGCAGAAAAGTCGCTGCTAAAAAATCTGGACGTTTATAATGTCTGGACGGCGCAGGCTGACCTTTATATTGACAGCGGCTACAAAATCCAGCCGGGTTCTGCGTATCAGAATGTTGACCCGACCGGTGCGTTGCTGGCTGTATATCAGAAACAGCTGGTCAGCGGTGACTCCATGAATGCTGCCGCTGATGCCGTAGGGGTAGATGTGCGCTACCTGAAGGGCGTGGTCACGGTAGAACTTTCCCAGAACGACAGTGGCGAGTATAACGGCGTGATGACCTTGCAGGCGTATGCTGCAGATCAGCAGACCGCAGAGAAAATTCTGAACGCGCTGCTGGGTCGTCTGGATCTGATCCATGATAAAGCGGCAGCTGCTGTGTGCAGCCACAGTGTACGCGTGATTGATCAGAGCGTGACACAGGGGGTCTCCACGGAACTGCGTGCGTTGCAGCAGACGAGCGATGAAGATGTTCAGAATCTGCAGAGCCAGCTGGTGGAACTGCAGAGTGCCCGTCAGGCGCTGGATGACAATCTGGCTTCTGCTAAGAGTACTTGGGAGAGTGCGGAGGAGCCCGCACTGGGCGGCGGCGCTGCCTCCTCGGTGGCAAAGTATCTGCTTATTGGCTTCCTGCTGGGCGGTGTGCTTGCCTGCGGCGTGGTCGTGGTCAAGTTCCTGCTGGACGGCATGGTCTACTCGGCCAGCGAGCTGAACCGCTCCACCGGCCTGCCCGTGCTGGGCGCGCTGGCCAGTGACCGCACCAAGAAGGCCGGAAAGCTGGATGCAAAGCTCTATCAGATGGAAGGCCGCCCCGATGGCAGCGCAGACGCTGAGATGCTCTGCCTGATGGCTCAGACCATCCGCAGCCGCGCCCCGGAGGCGAAGAATATTCTGGTTACCGGCGATCTGCCCGCGGACCAGCTGGAAGCATTGGCCGCTGCCCTGCAGGCCACGGAACCCCTGCGCGGCCAGAGCGTGACCGCCGCCGAGAGCATCCTCAAGGCCGCTGCCACCGTGCCCCATGTGGTGGCTGCCGATGCCATTGTGCTGGCTGCCGACTGCACGGTCACCCGCACCGATGCCGTGCGGGAGCAGAACGAGAAGATCGTTCGGCTGGGCAAGCAGATCCTGGGCTGCATCGTATACGAATAAGCAGAAATAAAATAAACCTCTCAGTCTCGCATTCGCTCGCCAGCTCCCCTGATAGGGGAGCCCTTGGCAAAGAGGGCAGGTCGTACTTGCCAAAGAAGCAGATGCGGACTGGGAGGTTTTACTGTTTTAATGCAGAAATCAGCCCATTGGCCGCCAGCTGCCCGGCATAGAGGGCCTCGTTCAGGTTGTTGCCGTGCCCGCCGATCTCAATGAGCAGACTGCCGGGGGTCAGATCCTGATTGTAGAACCGGTAGCTGAACAGGACCGGGCGGGTGAAGCCGGGGTACAGGCCCTCCATGGCGGTTTCCCAGGCAGCGGCAAAGCGGAGGTTGAGCCGGTAGTTGGGCAGGCTGACCGTGGTGCCGTTGTCGCACCCGCAGATGATCATCACCTGCGCTGCCTGCCGCCCGTTGACGGTGCACACCGGGGCCATGCGGGAGCCATTCTCAGTCTCGATGGCATCCCGGTGGACATCCAGCACGATCTTGATGCTGGGATACTGCGATAAGTATTGCTGTACCACCGCGCGGCTGTTGGCGTAGCTGCCGGTGTAGCTGGGGTAGTCGTTCAGGGTCTCATCGTGCAGGGTATTGAGCCCGGCGGCGTTGAGGGTGTCCGCCATCACCCGGCCCACGGCGCACATGTTGAGGTCCCGGTCGGTGGTGCGGGAACCGTCCCCCGGGCGGTACCACAGCCCTGCCGAGAGCCGGTAGTCCTCAGTGGCATGGGTGTGCATGATGAGGATCTGCGGGTCGGGGCTGTTCCACTCCACCGCAAAGGGGAGCGGGTTGGTGATCTCGGCGGCAATGTCGGCGCTGGAGACGCTGGTGTTGTTCTTGATGCTGCCGCTGCCGCAGGGAATGTATTTCTCCCCGCTGCCCTGCGGATAGTTCTTTTCCAGGATGGCACCGGCTCCCTCCGGGCGGGCCTCGTCGCCTTCCAGCGGGACAAGGTAGGCTTCAATGTCACCGGCAGGCAGGGCGGGAGCCTCCTGTGCAGGCTCTGCCTGTGTTTCCTGCGCGGGTTCGCTCACGGCCTGTGCGGCATTCTCGGAGAGGTCTTTCCGGCTCAGGTAAAGGGCGGTCTGCACGGCTGGCAGCGGCCCGATGACCACTGCTGCCAGCGTGAGGAGCAGCTGGTGCGCAAACAGTGCCAGCCCCAGCGCAAGGCCTGCCGCTGCCGCAAAAGGCAGGGGATGCCCGCACCCCGCCATTTCCCGCCTGAGCATGGAACCTCACCCCCTTCTGCAAAATAGATATGAGAGAACCGCTCCGTCAATGCGAACGCATTGCTGCCTCTCCCGGCAGGAGCGGCAAACCGGCAGCAGCATAAAACTGGCCCCTATCAGGGGAGCAGGCGAGCGAAGGCGAGACCGAGAGGGTTACCCCACCAGCCAGCACAACTGCGCCACACTCAGCTTTGGCTGCAGGGCCCGGTTGATGGCAGCCCCCAGCAGGGCCGCGCCGTGGGCGATGACTCCGTCCAGATCCCGGGGCGTGACGACCAGATCCCGGCCCTCCTCGGCCTGCATCAAGGTGGGGATGCCCGCCGCAAGGACAGGCACACCCAGCCGGACGGCATCCAGATGCCGGGAGTGGTCGGGCTGAGCCGGGTGGAGCCCGGTGTCTGAAAACTGGAGCGTCCGGCCCAGCCGCTCCGGCTCAGCAGAGCAAAGGCTGTCCACACAGAGCAGGGCGGCAGGGCGCAGCTCCCGCACCAGTGCCCCGGCCAGCTGCTGTAAGCTCAGGCCCGTGGCCGCCGATACCCCCGGAGCCACAGCCGCCACCGGCCGGATGCCCTGCACCGGTACGGTGCGCGGCCCCATGGTCACGAACACCTTCTGCACTGTGCGGGGACCCAGAGCATCCGCCGTGACCCGGCGGTTGCCCACCCCCAGCACCAGCACCGGGCCTTCGGGCGGCAGCAGGGGCCGCAGCTCTGCGGCGGCGGCTTCGATCACGGCGCTGTCCCGCTCGTCCAGCAGGCTCACGCTGGGGACCTCCAGCGTCACATACCGGCCCCGCGGCCGCGCCAGCCCCTCCCGCGCGATTTCTACCCGGGTGATCGTCACGCCGCCCTGACGGGCCGTTGCCACGCGTACCCCGGCGGGCAGGGCGGTTTTGCCCGGCTGACCGAACAGTTCATCGGCAAGGTCAGTTTCCCGCATTTTGCATCCCCCATCCGGCTGAATTTCCGTATTTGGGCGCTTTTCCCGCCCAAACAGTACCAGAAGTATGGGAAAATGAAAAATTTCTAAACAAAAATTCAAAAAAGGCTTGCGCTGGTACGGCAAATATGGTATCATAAGGTGCGCTGTTATAGGTAGCCAAGGAGGTGGAACGAATGCCTAACATCAAATCTCAGAAGGACCGCGTCGTGCAGGCTGCTGCAGAGCAGGCTCACAACAAGGCCATTAAGACCAACCTGAAAACAGTCGTCAAGAAGGCAGACGCTGCCATCGATGCTAAAGCCGCTGACAAGGACGCAACTGTCCTGGCTGCTGTTTCCGCGATCGACAAGGCTCGCGCTAAGGGTGTCATCAAGAAGAACACCGCTTCTCGCAAGATCAGCCGTATGGCCAAGCGTGCAAACAAGAACGCCTGATTTACGACAGATCAAGTGATCGACTGACGAACAAAACCTCTGTATCGGGAACCCGATACGGGGGTTTTTGTTTTTCCAGCAGCTGTTCCGGGGGCAGGGGCGCGGGCTGCTCTGCCAGCGCCCAGAACGCCCAGCCTGCAGGCACAGCAGCCGCCAGCACCAGCCCGGGCCAGAGCACGGCGGGATATGTAAGGGCCTCGCTGCCGGGCAGGAACACCGCCGCCGCGCAGAGTACGAGGGCGGTCCAGCCCTCTCATAAGATCGTTGCAAGAGTCTCACGCATGACTATCATCTCCTTTTCTGGAAAAGTATACCATGCAGAGGGCGCAAATCGGCGCAGAAAAGGACGATACACGAAAAAAAGCGTATCGTCCAGGAAGAGTTCTGCTTCAGTTCTGGTCGTGGCTGCGGCCCACCAGCGAACAGACCACGCCGCAGACAAGGCTGGTGGTGATGCCTGCAGCCGCGGCGGTCAGTCCGCCGGTCAGGATGCCGATGGCTCCCTCTTCGGCAAGGGCGGTGCGCACGCCTTTGGCAAGCAGATGCCCGAAGCCCAGCAGGGGAACGGTGGCACCGCAGCCTGCAAACTCGGCCAGCGGCGCGTACCACCCAAGGGCCGAAAGCACCACGCCCGCCACCACATAGCCTGTCAGGATGCGGGCGGGGGTCAGGGCGGTCAGGTCGAGAAAGAGCTGGCCCACCACGCAGATGGCCCCGCCTGTAACGAATGCCCAGAAATAGTTCATGTGTTCCCTCCGTTCTGTTCCTCCGGGGCAGCAAGCTCCACCAGATGCGAGATGGCGGGGATGCTCTCCTTCTGCAAAAAGGTGGTCTGGCTCATCAGCGCGCCCGTGGCCAGAAAGAGAACCCGGCGCTGCCCCCGCCGCTCCAGCCGGGGCAGGAGATGCCCGCAGAGCACTGCTGCACAGCACCCCGGCCCAGAAGCGCCGCTGTGCACCGACTGGCCCTCGGCATCATAGAGGAGGGAACCGCAGTCCACATGGTTCTTGAGGAGCAGGCCCTCGGCGGCCAGCAGCTCCCGGAACAGCTGACTGCCCACATGGCCCAGGTCGCCGGTGCAGATGGCATCGAACTCCTGCGGCTGGGTGTTGGTATCAGTGAGGTAGCGCAGGAGCGTTGCCGCCGCAGCAGGAGCCATGGCGGCCCCCATGTTGTTGATGTCCCGGATGCCCAGATCCTGCACCCGGCCAAAGGTCACAGCCCGGATGCCAACCCCCTGCCCGGCGGGGCGGAGCAGGCAGGCCCCTGCCGCCGTGGCAGTCCACTGGGCGGTGGGGGTGCGCACGGCTCCGTAGGAAAGCGGGGTGCGGAACTGCCGCTCGGCGGTGCAGAAGTGGCTGGAGGTCATGGCCAGCAGGCCGTCTGCCATTCCGGCGCTGCACAGGCAGGCCCCAACACCCAGCGCCTCGGCCATGGTGCTGCAGGCCCCGAACAGCCCCGCAAAGGGCAGGCCCAGCGCCCGGGCCGCATAGCCCGAAGCCGTGCACTGGGCCTGCAGGTCTCCGGCCAGCAGGAGGCTCACATCCTTTTCGGTGGCGTGGGCTTTTTTCAGGCAGAGCCGCGCCGTCTGTAATTGCAGCTGCGTTTCAGCGGCCTCCCAGCTGGCCTGCCCGAGGCGGTTGTCGCTGTGCAGCTCATCGAACTCTGCCGCCAGCGGGCTTTCGCCCTCCTTTTTGCCGCCGATGCAGGCGTGTGCGGCGATGACAGGCGGTTTTGGGAAGATCAGGGTGTCACCCCGGCGGGTCGCCATGAAAAAATCCCCCTTTCAGGGCTGTTTTTCTTTGGGATTTGTGCTATAATAGCGCTCGTGCGATATTCTGCTCCATCCGCTTTGCCGGAAAACTGCAATTTTTGCATCCCGGCAGGCGTATTGTAGACAGAGCGGTCAGCCGCCCAGCAGCCAGAGCACCCCACCGTAGACCACAGCGGCCAGCGTGCCGTACACGATGACCGGCCCTGCAATGGTGAACATCTTGGCTCCGGTGCCGCAGACCCTGCCCTCGGGCTTGAACTCGATGGCGGCGCTGACCACGGCGTTGGCAAAGCCCGTGATGGGCACCAGCGAGCCTGCCCCGGCTTTGGCGGCAAGCTTCTGGTAGAGCCCCAGCGTGGTCAGCAGGGCCGACAGCACGATGAGGGTGCAGCTGGTCAGGGTACCGGCAAGCTGGGCTTCCAGCCCCATGCCAAGATACCACCCGCGCAGCACCTCGCCCAGCAGGCAGATGCCGCCGCCCACGCAGAAGGCCCACAGGCAGTCGGAGCCCAGAGGGGAGCGGGGGCCGACCTGTTTCACCCGCCGCGCGTATTCTTCCGCTGTCATCTTCATGGCTGTCACCTCGGGCTTAGGATGCCCCCGGAGAAACATAATATACAGAAAACGAACCGAGAAAGAAGGTCTCTTATGAATCAGCAGCAACCCATCCACCGCCGCCGCCTGACCCGGGCAGAGATCCGGCGGCGGCGACGCAACCGCGCCATCCGCCGCATCGCCGGGCTGACCCTTGTGGTCTGCGTGGCCGTGGGCGGTGTGTCCTTCCTGCTTTCCCGCCGCAAGGCCCCGGTGCCCACGGCAGATGCCGCCGGGAGCGCCGCCAATAGTGTGGCCAGCAGTCTGCCGTCGGCTGCGCCGAGCAGCAAGGCGGAGAGCAGTGCCGTGAGCGGAGCCGCCGCCGAGAACGTGGAGAGCCGGGACAACCTGCTGGACCTGACCGCCGCCGAGGCAAAGGCCATGCTGGCCGACCCGCTGATGATCCTTGTGAACCACACCAATAAGATGCCGGAAAACTACACCTTTGAGACCGCTGAGTGCGGCTCCAAGACCGCAGTGAACAAGACCCTGCAGACCGTGGCCTGCAATGCCTTTCTGGAGCTGCAGAAGGCTGCTGCTGCGGAGAACGTGACCGTCTGGATGCAGAGCGGCTACCGCAGCGTGTCCTACCAGACCAATCTCTACGAGAAAAAGACCAACTATTATAAGCAGCAGGGCTATGACGATGCCAAGGCAAAGGAAATGGCCGCTGCCATCGTCAACCCGCCGGGCTACTCTGAGCACAACTGCGGCCTGGCCGCAGACCTGAACAGCCCCGAGCACACCGGCCTGGACGAGGGCTTTGAGAACACGGCCGCCTTCCGCTGGCTCTGCCAGCACGCCGGGGAATACGGGTTCATCCTGCGCTACCCCAAGGGGGCCGAGGAGAAGACCGAGATCACCTACGAGCCCTGGCACTGGCGCTATGTGGGCGTGGAAAATGCCGCAAAGATCAACGCCAGCGGCCTGTGCTTTGAGGACTATATCGCCGCCCTGCAGCAGATCGCGGGCTGAGCGGCAAAGCGCTGGTGAAGAAACCGTAAAATCTTCTGCCTGCCGTTTGCAATTCGGGCTTTGATATGGTAAGATAACAATGGTTCGCTGTCGGAAACTCTTCCGCGTGGGCGAACCGGTGTAAAACAGATAAAAGAGGGAATAATCCATGAAACTTCGTGCTAAAATCATTCTGACCACTGCTTCTCTGGCCCTGAGCTGTGCTCTGCTGGCCGGCTGCGGTTCTTCTTCTTCCGGTTCTACCGCTTCTTCTGCCGCGTCCTCTGAGCCTGCCTCCACTGTGCTGAGCCAGGCTTCCAGCATCCCGCTGGGCGAGGACAACAGCACCGATGCCCTGAACGCACCGTTCGAGACCCTGCTGGATGCCAACCCCATCTCCAACCAGTTTGAGATCGCTGCCATGAACATTGAGTACGATTTCAACCTGCCCGCTGAGGATGTGGTGAGCTACAAGGGCGTGAAGAGCAACGACAACGGCGATGCTGGTATGGTGCTGGTCGTGGAAGCTGCTGACGGCAAGGCTGAGGAGGTTGCAAACCAGCTGACTGCTTACCAGCAGGATCAGGTGGCGTTCTACGGCAACTACGCTGAGTTCGCACAGGCCCAGGAAAATGTGGAGAACGCCGTGATCGCCTTCAAGGACAACACCGTGGTCATGGTCATCGCTTCCAACGAGTGCACTGCCGATCTGGACAGCGCGGTGGACAGCGCACTGGGAGAGTAAAATAAAACTGAATGGGGCTGCTGCAGGCCCTCTCCGTCAATGCTCCGCACTGCCGCCTCTCCCAAAGGGAGAGCTGACGAGCGCAGCGAGTGTGAGAGGGCATTTGCAGCAGCTCTTTTTTTAAAAGGAGGTCGAAGCCTTGGTTTTCAGCACCATCATCTTTTTGTTCCGGTTTCTTCCCATTACGCTGGCGCTGTATTACCTTGCGCCCGCAAAGCTCAAGAATACCGTGCTCTTTGTGTGCAGCCTGGTGTTCTACTGCTGGGGTGAGGTCCGGTTCTTCCCGGTTATGCTGGCCCTGATCCTCATCAACTATCTCTGCGGCCTGGGGCTGGAAGCGTTTGACGCAAAGCCCGGCGTGCGCAAGGTGCTGCTGCTGGTCGCCCTTGCGGCCAGCCTGGGGATGCTGTTCTACTTCAAGTACGCAAACTTTGTCCTGCGCAGCATCAACAGCCTGCTGGGCACCGGATTTGCGGCCATTCAGGGCATCAGCGTCCTGCCGCTGGGCATCAGCTTTTATACCTTCCAGACCCTTTCCTACACCATTGATGTCTACCGCCGGGAGGTAAAGACTGAGCACAACATCATCGACTTCGGCGCTTATGTTGTCATGTTCCCCCAGCTCATCGCGGGCCCCATCGTCAAGTATCGGGATGTCTCGGCCCAGCTGCACGTTTACAAGCATCGTTACAGCTTGCAGCAGATCGAGGAAGGCATGACCCTGTTCACCTTCGGTCTGGCAAAAAAGGTCCTGCTGGCGGATGCCGTCGGCGCGCTCTGGACAGACATCATCGGCATTGCCGACAGCCCTTCCGCCACCTTTGTGGGCCTTGCCAATGCGTCCACGCCGCTGGTCTGGCTGGGTGTCATCGCCTATTCGCTCCAGCTCTACTTTGATTTTTCCGGTTACTCCCTGATGGCCATCGGCATGGGCAAGATGCTGGGCTTTGATTTCCCCCAGAACTTCAACTTCCCCTATATCTCCCGCTCCATCACCGAGTTCTGGCGGCGCTGGCACATGACCCTTTCCGGCTGGTTCCGCGAGTATGTCTATATCCCGCTGGGCGGCAACCGCAAGGGCCTGAAGCGGCAGATCTTCAACCTGTTCGTGGTGGAGCTGCTCACCGGCATCTGGCACGGCGCAGACTGGAACTTTATCTGCTGGGGCCTGTACTACTTTGTCCTGCTGGCCCTTGAAAAGCTGTTTTTGCTCAAGTATCTGGAAAAAGGCAGGATCTGGCCCCACATCTACACCATGTTCCTTGTGGTGGTGGGCTGGGCCATGTTCGTGGGCAACGAGGCCGGGGTGGGCTTCGGGCTGCTGTTCCGCAAGCTCTTCCTCCCCTCGGGCGGCGCGTCTCCGGTCTACTTCCTGCGCAACTACGGCGTGCTGCTGGCGGTCAGCATCCTGTGCTGCACCCCGCTCATTGAGAAGATCTGGAACGCCCTGCGCAAACACACCGTGACCCGTGTGGCTGCGGTGCTGGTGCTGCTGGTGCTCTCCACGGCGTATGTGGTGGGCAGCACCAACAGCCCGTTCCTGTATTTCAACTTCTGAGGAGGGGACCTGAATGGACAAGCATACAAAGAAAACTCCCTCTCTGTTCCGGTATCCGGTGCTGGTGGCCTTCGGGCTGTTCTTTATCGGGCTGTTCGTGCTGGATATGGCCACGCCCGACCGCGCGTACAGTGAACTGGAAAACACTACCCTGACCCAGCGGCCCAGGCTGACCGCCGTTTCCGCCGACGGGCTGAACAACTACTTCACCAGCTACACCCGATACGTCAAGGATCAGGTGTTTGGCCGCGACCAGTGGATCAGCCTGCAGAGTGCGGCGGAGACCACCCTCTTCCAAAAGACCCAGAGCGGCGGCATCCTGCTGGGCCGGGAGCACATGATGTTCGCCCGGCATTACAGCATCCTGAAAAATGAGGAAAAGGGGATGGCCAAGAACCTTGCCGCCGTCCAGAGCCTTGCCCAGCGCTACCCGGGCAGGGTGAACCTCATGCTGGTGCCGTCGGCCTCGGTGGTCTACCCTGAGAATGTCCCGGCGGGGGCACCCCAGATCGATGAGAAGGGCATTCTGGAAGGCGTTGCCGCACAGGGGGAGGCCTACGGGCGGTTTATTGATGTCCTGCCCGCCCTGACGGAGCACAAAGGGGAATACCTCTACTACCGCACCGACCACCACTGGACGACGCTGGGGGCCTACTACGCCTACCAGCAGTTCTGTGAGACGCTGGGTCTGACCCCCTTTGACCGGGATGCCCACACGGCCGAGACCTGTGAGGATTTCTACGGCACTCACTACTCCAAGACCCGCACCTGGAATGCCGAGCCAGACACCATTACCTGGTACGACCTGCAGAACAGCCTGACGATCTGGAACGTCACCGGCCCGGGCCAGCCCACCGAGGGCACCACCACCGGCCTGTACGATCTGGACAAGCTGGAGGTGTATGATAAGTACGCCATGTTCCTGCACGGCAACAACGGCCTGAGCCGGGTGGAGGGTGACGGCGAGGGAAAGATCCTGGTCATCAAGGACAGCTATGCCAACAGCTTTGTGCCCTACCTGACAGCCAACTATGCGGCCATCGACGTGGTGGATTTCCGCAACTATAACTATGGGCTGGACCAGCTCATTGCGGCCAACGACTACGACCAGATCCTTGTGCTGTACAGCTATGCCAGCTTTACCACCGACCCGTATCTCTACCGTGCGGGCGTGGCAGGCTGAGTGGAAAATTATTGCAGTGCTTTTCACCAAACTTTCGTTTGTTTTTTCATGCGACTTTCCGATTTTTGATGGTTTTTCACAAAATCCATTGCATGAAACTGTGTGATGTAGTAATATAAGGCTGGAAACCAGATGGTAAATTGGGAAAGAACACCATCGGTTCAAGCTGCTCAAAAAAGGAGTATGAGACCTATGAACAAGAACATGAATCTGCCTGCTGAATACGCAGTGCTTTCCGAAGAAGAGATGACCTATACCCAGGGCGGTTCCGATATTGGCGGCTTTGCATCCGCTGCCGCTACGGTCGTGGGTGCTGTGGTGCTGGGTGCCAGCTATATCTGGGGCATTTCCGCTTCCAAGGACTGGCTGAACAAGAAGAGCAACCGTGAGGGCAACCTCTTCACCGTTCTGGGCCGTGCCGCAGATGCTATCGGCGAGGATATGTCCAAGTCCGCAGCCAACTTTGTCCGGGATGCCGTTTCCAGCACCATGGTGGTGGCTCTGGCTCCCCTGAGCGCTGTTCTGCTGATCCTGTAAGCCGGGATAGTGGGATACCGGGTCTGTTTTCTGTAACTTGCGGTGTATGCTGCACCGTGCAATAAATGCTTTTGTAAAGGAGTATTATTATGGAAAAGAAGCTCATGCTGCCCGCGAACTACAACGTGATGAACGAAGAAGAAATGACCTATACCAGCGGCGGCGACGGTTTTACCGCTCCGTTTGCTGTGGGTTGGACGATTGGCGCAGTCATTTCTGTTGCAAACCTGATCTGGGGTCTGGATCAGACCCGTACCTGGATCAAGAACAACAAGAAGAACGGCGAGAATATCACCGATCTGGCAGCAAAGGGCATCAATGCCGCTGCTGATTACATGGGTAAGTCCATCGGCAACGCAATCGTTGGCGTTTACACCGCTCTGAACCTGACCGGCTGGTGGCCCGTTACCGCGATCGCCTGGGTCACGGCCTGATCGCTCTGACCAGACAGCCCGGAGAACTCCAAAGAACAACACAGGGCGGCGGCTCTCCCCAAGCGGGCGGGCCGCCGCCTTTTTTGTTCACAGATTGTTTCTGGAAAAATCCTGTCGTTTGGGGTATACTAGAGCCATAAGTAAGAATCACTCCTTCTTTTGAGGGAACTGACCGCCCCCGCAGAGGGTGCGGATAAAAAATGGAGGAAACCGATATGGCTGTTGTTACCATTACCAAAGAAAATTTTGAAGCCGAGGTACTGCACAGCACAAAGCCTGTTCTGCTGGACTTCTGGGCCACCTGGTGCGGCCCCTGCCGGATGCTGAGCCCCATCGTGGACGAGGTGGCCGAGGAGCGCACCGATGTCAAGGTGGGCAAGGTCAATGTGGATGAACAGCCCGAGCTGGCCTCCCAGTTCGGCGTGATGAGCATCCCCACCCTGCTGGTGTTCCGCGACGGCAAGCTTGTGAATCAGGCTGTGGGTGCCCGCCCCAAGGCCGGTGTGCTGGCGCTGCTGGGCTAAAAGAAAAAAATCGAGCTGTATGGCCGCTGCCTGTTTTCGAATGGGCGGCGGCCTTTTTGCACTTGACAATATGGCATATCTGCCATATACTAAAAAGGGAAAAGTGTAGGGAGGATTTTGAAATGGGACCGTTCGTGGTGGAATTTTATGAAACAAGAGATGGCCAGCGCCCTGCGGAAGATTTTTTGGATGAACTGGATATCAAAATGCGGAGCAAGCTGGTAATGACTCTGAAGGTTTTACAGGAACAGGGAAACCGTCTGAGGGAGCCATACAGCAAGCATCTGGATGATGGGATTTTTGAGATCCGCGGAAAAGTTGGAACGGATATTTCGCGGGTCATGTATTTCTTCTATTATGGGGGAAGGATCATTCTGACGAACGGCTTTATCAAAAAGACCCAGAAAACACCCAAGAGTGAAATTGAACGGGCAAAACAGTATCGGAAAGATTTTTTGGAAAGAGAGGGTGAATCAGATGAAAACACTGGATCTGTATTTGAATGAACAGCTGAAAAATGAGGAGTTCCGCAAGGAGTGGGAAGAGAACCAGCCGGAAATGGACATCATCCGGGCGATGGCAGATGCACGCATTTCTCAGAACCTGACCCAGAAGGAGCTGGCCGAACGCACCGGCATCAATCAGGCGGATATCAGCAAGCTGGAAAATGGAACACGCAACCCATCTTTGAAGCTGCTGAAGCGTCTGGCAGACGGAATGGGAATGGACCTGAAGCTTGTGTTCACACCCAAAGAGCCGCAGAATCTGAAGCTTGCAAAATAAGAAAGATGCCGGGTCGGTTTCCAATGCAGGAGACCGGCCCGGCCTTTTTGCATCCCCGGTTTTCGCTCTCCATCATCTGTTTTGGCGCTGGGGTGAAATGATTTCGCCTTTCTGTACAAACGCACAGAAAAACGGTAAGATAGGGCTGAAAAGCCGTCGCTTTCATACTTTACAACTTTATCTTGATAAAGTAAAATAGACAAAAGAAGTGGGAAATACGCAGAGAGGGAACGAGGAGATCGAGATGGAATTCAGTCTGGACAGTTTGCAGCCCAAGGAGCGGGCCTCCTTTGCGCTGCGGGCGTTGTATGAGGCGGCGGGCTGCCGCAAATATCACATGGGCCGCTTTGAGGAGTACGGGCTTTATCAGGAGAACCGGAGCTTTTTGTCCTCGGAGCAGGTCATCACCTTCACCGACCTGGATGGCCGTCTGCTGGCGCTCAAGCCGGACGTGACCCTGTCTATCGCCAAGACGGCCCAGCCCGTCCCAGGCGAGACCCTGCGGTATTACTACCATGAGAACGTCTACCGCCCCTCGGCAGAGAGCCACACCTTCCAGGAGATCTCCCAGATGGGCCTTGAGATGCTGGGCGCGGTGGGGGAGGCACAGGTGCAGCAGGCGGTCCGGCTGGCAGCGCAGAGCCTGGCCCAGCTGGGGGCCGCGTGGGTGCTGGAAGTCAGCCACATGGGCTATCTGTTCGGCCTGTTCGACGCACTGGGCGTGCCGGAGAATGCCCGCCCCGGCCTGCTGGAAAAGCTGCGGGAAAAGAATGCGCACGAGCTGCGCCGCGCCGCGCAGGCCGCCGGGCTGGATGCCGCCGGGGCCGATGCCCTGACCGGCCTGCTGGAGCTTTCCGGTAGCTGCGAGGAGACGCTGGCAAAGGCAGAGAGTGCCTGCCGCAACGACCGGATGCGCGCCGCCGCCGCTGAGCTGCGGGCACTGGCCAAAACGCTGGAGGCCTCCGGCGGGGCGGTCCGCCTTGACCTGAGCCTTGCCGGTGAGATGGAATACTACAACGGGCTGGTCTTTCAGGGCTATCTGCAGGGCCTGCCGCGGCCCCTGCTCAAGGGCGGCCGCTATGACCTGCTGATGCAGAAGTTCACCCCCGGGGCCGGGGCCATCGGCTTTGCGGTCTATCTGGACGAGCTGGACCGCCTGAGCGCCCCCACCCCGCCGGTGCAGAGGAACAGCGCGGACCGGGTCATGCTGAATGTGGCCCTGCCCAAGGGCCGTCTGGGTGACAAGATGTATGACCTGCTGGCCCGCATCGGCTACGGCTGCACCGAGGACTACAACGCCACCCGAAAGCTGGTGGTGGAGAACCCTGCAGCGGGCATCCGGTACTTCCTTGTCAAGCCCAGCGATGTGGCCATCTACGTTGAGCACGGCGCGGCAGATGTGGGCATCGTGGGCAAGGATATCCTCACCGAAGCCTCTGCCGATGTCTACGAGCTGCTGGATACCGGCCTTGGCAGGTGCCGGATGTGCGTGGCTGCCCCGGCGGATTACAAGGATGACCCCAGCCGCCCGGTGCGGGTGGCGACCAAATTCATCAACATTGCAAAGAGCTACTATGCATCCATCGGGCGGGATATCGATATCATCAAGCTGAACGGCTCCATTGAGCTGGCCCCCATTCTGGGCCTTTCCGATGTCATTGTGGATATCGTGGAGACCGGCACCACCCTGCGGGAGAACGGCCTGCAGGTGGTCACCGAGTTCATGCCCATCTCGGCCCGGTTCATTGCCAATAAGGCCAGCTACCAGTTCAAGCACAACGAGATGGATGCCATGCTGGAAGCGCTGCGCAAGACCTTGCAGGAGGAAACAAAATGATCAAGCTGTATAGTTTTGATGAGCTCAGGCCCGAGGAGATCCTGAACCGGGACATCCGCGCGGAGAAAAACGTGGAGGATGTGGTGGACGGCATCATTGCCGAGGTCCGCGCCCGGGGCGACGAGGCACTGAAGGAGTACGCGCTGAAATTTGACGGGGCAAAGATCGACGACCTGCAGGTGACGCAGGCGGAGATCGACGAGGCCTTTGCCAATATGGACCCCTATTTCCTTGAGACCCTGCGGGAGGCTGCCGCCAACATTGAGAGCTTCCACCGCCAGCAGGTGCACAAGAACTTTGTGATCAACGAGAAGCCCGGCATCGTGCTGGGCCAGAAATATACCCCCATTGAAAAGGCGGGCGTATATGTGCCCGGCGGCACGGCGGCCTATCCCTCCACCGTGCTGATGGATGTCATCCCGGCCAAGGTCGCGGGCGTGTCGGAGATCGTGATGACCACCCCCGCCGGAAAGGACGGCAGGGTGAATCCGGTCATCCTTGCCGCCGCCGCCACCGCCGGTGTGACCAAGATCTTCAAGACCGGCGGTGCACAGGCCGTGGCCGCGCTGGCCTACGGCACCCAGAGCATCCCGGCGGTGGACAAGATTGTCGGCCCCGGCAACATCTACGTCGCTACCGCCAAGCGGAAAGTGTTCGGCAAGGTGGGCATTGATATGATCGCCGGCCCCAGCGAGATCCTGGTGCTGGCCGACGGCGGCTGCAACCCCGCCTGGGTGGCGGCAGACCTGCTGAGCCAGGCCGAGCACGACAAGCTGGCCAGCCCTGTTCTTGTCACCGACAGTCCGGCGCTGGCCAGGGCCGTGCAGGCAGAGCTGGAGGTGCAGATCCCCCAGCTGCCCCGTGCCGCCATTGCCCGCGCCAGCGTGGACGACAACGGGAAGATCATCGTCTGCACCGACCTGCACAAGGCCATTGAGGCCTGCAACATCATTGCGCCGGAGCATCTGGAGGTCTGCGTGGAGGACCCCTTCGGGGTGCTGAACGAGATCAAAAACGCGGGCAGCATCTTCTTGGGCCGCAATGTGCCCGAGGCCCTGGGCGATTACTTTGCAGGCCCCAACCACACCCTGCCCACCAGCGGCACGGCCCGCTTCTCCAGCCCGCTGGGTGTGGACGACTTTGTGAAGAAGTCCAGTTTCCTCTATTACACCCGCGAAGCGCTGGGCGAGGTGGCACCCCGCATTGCCGATTTTGCTGAGCGCGAGGGCCTGCACGCCCATGCGAAGAGTGTGACGATAAGATATGAAGAGGACTAAAGGCGGCTCGCCCTCTCCGTCATTGCTTTGCAATGCCACCTCTCCCAAAGGGAGAGGCTTTGGCAATTTCCCGCAAGGTTACGGAAAACCGCCAGAGGCTCCCCCTTTGGGGGAGCTGGCGCGAAGCGCCTGAGAGGGCGAGGACGCTGACAGTGAGGAAATTGCTATGAGTAAATATCTCTCTCCGAAACTTGAAACAGTCACCCCCTACACCCCGGGGGAGCAGCCGCAGGACCAGCAATACATCAAGCTGAACACCAACGAAAGCCCCTATCTGCCCAGCCCGGCGGTGGTGGCGGCGGTGAGCGAGCACGAGGTGGAAAAGCTCCGTCTCTACTCCGACCCCGCCTGCACCGACCTGCTGAAAACGGCGGCGGCGCACTTTGGCCTGCAGCCGGATCAGATCATGCCCGGCAACGGCAGTGACGAGAACCTCTTTTTCGCCCTGCGGGCCTTCTGTGACGAGACTCACCCCCTGGCCTATGCCGACATCACCTATGGCTGTTACAGCGTCTGGTGCGGGCTGATGCACATCCCCAGCCATATCATCCCGCTGAAGGAGGATTTCACCCTTGACCCCGCCGATTACGACGGCCTGAATGAGACCATCGTCATCGCAAACCCCAACGCCCCCACCGGCTTGGCCCTGCCCCGCAGTGCCATCGAGGGCATCCTGAAAGCGAACCCTGACAATGTGGTCATTGTGGATGAGGCCTATGTGGACTTTGGCGGCGAGAGCTGCGTGCCGCTCATTGACCGGTACGACAACCTGCTGGTGGTGCAGACCTTCTCGAAATCCCGCCAGCTGGCCGGTGCGCGGCTGGGCCTTGCCATGGGCAGCGCCAGCCTCATTGCGGATCTGAACCGGGTCAAGTTCAGCCTGAACCCCTATAACATCAACCGCCTGACCTTGAAGGCAGGGCAGGCCGCGCTGGAAGATACCGTTTATTTTGAAAAGACCCGTGCCGCCATCGTGGACACCCGGGCCTGGACAAAACAGCAGCTGGAAGCCCGGGGCTTTGCGGTGCTGGACAGCCGCTCCAACTTCCTGTTTGCCTCTACACAAAAGAAAAACGGCGGCGAATTGTACCGGAAGTTGAAGGAAAAAGGCGTTCTGGTGCGCCACTTTGATGCCCCACGCATTGAAAACTGGCTGCGCATCACGATCGGCACGCCAGAGCAGATGCAGATCTTCCTGAACACTCTTGACAAAATAATGGAGGAATGACCCATGCGGGAAGTGACACTGGAACGCAACACCAACGAGACCCAGATCGAGCTGACCCTGAATCTGGACGGTGCGGGCCGCTATGAGGTGGACACCGGCTGTGGGTTCCTGAACCACATGCTGGAGCTGTTTGCCCGCCATGGCCGGTTTGATCTGGTGCTCACCTGCCACGGGGATGTGGAGGTGGATTACCACCACACGGCTGAGGATATCGGCATTGCACTGGGGCAGGCCTTTGCCCGGGCGCTGGGCGAGATGCGGGGCATCCAGCGGTATGGCAGCTTCTACCTGCCCATGGATGAGGCGCTGGTGCTCTGCGCGGTAGACCTTTCGGGCCGGTGCACCCTGAACTGGGATGTCCACTGCAAGACCGAAAAGGTGGGCGATTTTGATGTGGAATGCGCCTCGGAGTTCTGGCTGGGCTTTGCCCGCAATGTGCCCGCTACGCTCCACTTTGTACAATTTGCAGGGGAAAATACCCACCACATTCTCGAAGCCTGCTTCAAGGGGGCAGGCCACGCACTGGCTGCGGCAGTCGCCATTGATGCCGCCCACCGGGACGAGATCCCCTCCACGAAAGGACTGCTGGTATGATCGCGATCATCGATTACGGCGTGGGCAACCTGTTCAGCCTGCGCTCCAGCCTGACGCATCTGGGGCTGGAGGCTGTTGTGACCGCCGATGCACAGACCATCCGCAAGGCCGACCGGCTCATCCTGCCGGGGGTGGGGGCCTTTGGCGATGCCATGGGCAAGCTCTCGGCCACCGGTCTGGTGCCGGTCATCCGGGAGCAGGCGGCGCAAAAGCCCCTGCTGGGCATCTGCCTGGGAATGCAGCTGCTCTTTGAAAAAAGCTATGAGTACGGTGAGCATGCAGGCCTGGGCTTTGTCAAAGGCGAGGTCTGCCCGCTGGAACCTGACCTGAAAGACAAAACCCTCAAGGTGCCGCAGATCGGCTGGAACGCCCTGCACATCGTACGGGATGACCCGCTTTTCCGATACATCCGTGAGGGCGAGTATGTCTATTACGTCCACAGCTACTACGGCAAAAATTGTACTGAGAGTACACTTGCTGTCAGCGATTACTCCATCCCCGTGACCGGCGTGGTCAGGGCGGGCAGGGTGTACGGCACCCAGTTCCACCCCGAAAAGAGCGGGGAGACGGGGCTGCGGATTTTGAAGGCGTTTGCAGAATTGTAAACTGGCTCGCCCTCTCAGTCAAAGCCTGGCGGCTTTGCGAAGCAAAGACGGAGCGGGTAAGGCCGCTAAAGGAGAAACTATGAATCTATTCCCAGCCATTGATCTGCGGGACGGCAAAGTTGTCCGCCTGACGCAGGGAGATTATGACCGTATGACCGTTTACGGGGAGGACCCCTGCGCACAGGCCCGGCAGTTTGTGGAGGCCGGGGCCAGGTATCTCCACGTTGTGGATCTGGACGGCGCAAAGGACGGCACCCTTTCCAACTACGGATCCATTGCCGCGCTGGCAGAGCAGGGGGGCTTGTACATTGAGGTGGGCGGCGGCATTCGCACGGAGGAGCGCATTGAAAAATACCTTTCTCTGGGCGTGGATCGCTGCATCCTGGGCAGTGTGGCCGTGACGGATTTTGATTTCACAGCCCGGATGCTGAAGCGCTACGGCGAACGGATCGCCGTGGGGGTGGATGCCAAAGATGGATTTGTTGCCATCCACGGGTGGAAGGAGGTCAGCGCCGAAAAGGGCGTGGACTTCTGCAGGCGGCTGGCAGATGCGGGGTGCACGGCCATCATCTACACCGACATTGCCTGTGATGGTGCCATGCAGGGCACGAATCTGGCGCTGTACCGCCAGCTGGCGGCAGAGGTGCCGGGCGTGGCCTTCACGGCCAGCGGCGGCATCTCGTCGGAAGCCGAGCTGTTGGAACTGAAAAAGATGGGCACCGCTGCCGCGATCCTGGGCAAGAGCCTGTATACCGGGGCACTGGATCTGAAACGTTGTGTAGAACTGGTGCAGAATTAAACGGAGGGGAACGAAAATGATCACAAAACGCATCATTCCCTGTCTGGATGTCCGGAATGGCCGGGTGGTCAAGGGCACGAATTTTGAGGGCATCCGGGACGTGGCCGACCCGGTGGAGATGGCCCGGATGTACAACGCTGCCGGTGCCGACGAGCTGGTGTTCTACGATATCACCGCCAGCTTTGAGGGCCGTGCTCTGTTCACCGATATCCTGACCCGGGTGGCAAGCGAGATCTTCATCCCGCTGACCGTAGGCGGCGGCATCAACACGCTGGAGGATTTTGACCGGGTGCTGAAATGCGGCGCCGATAAGGTCAGCGTCAACTCGGGCGCTCTGCGGGACCCCGGCCTCATCCCGGCGGCGGCCCAGAAATACGGCGACCAGTGCGTGGTACTCTCGGCGGACGTGAAGCGGGTGAACGGCCAGTTCCGGGTGTTCGCCAAGGGTGGGCGCGAGGATACCGGCCGGGACGCGCTGGAGTGGATCAGCTGGTGCGTGGCGCATGGCGCGGGGGAGATCTGCCTGAACAGCATTGACACCGATGGTGTCCGCACCGGCTTCGATCTCGAGATGCTGGACGCGGTCGCTGCCCGGGTGAATGTGCCCATCATCGCCAGCGGCGGCGCGGGCAAAAAGGAAGATTTCCTTGAGCTGTTCCACCACAAGGGCATCGACGCTGGCCTTGCGGCGGGCATTTTCCACCAGAAACTGCTGACCATCCACGATCTGAAAACCTATCTGAATGAAAATGGTGTCGAAATGCGGCTGTAAGCTCTTGCGTTTCGGGCAACTTTAGGATAAACTGTAAGTATCCCCTTTGGGGAGGGAGTATGGACCATGGAACTGAAATTTGATGAAAAGGGCCTCATTCCTGCCATCGTGCAGGATCACTACACCAAAGAGGTGCTCACCCTTGCCTACATGAACGCCGAGACGCTGGCACTGACCATTGCCGAGGGGCGTACGGTGTTCTGGAGCCGGAGCCGTCAGGAAATCTGGCGCAAGGGCGATACCAGCGGCAATGTCCAGCATGTGGTGTCCATCACTGCAGACTGCGACAAGGACGCACTGGTGGTGGAGGTGGTCAAGGATGGCCCTGCCTGCCATACCGGTGCTGAGAGCTGCTTCTTCAACGAAGTGTATGTCTCGCCGGAGCTCAAGCAGTTCAGCTGGCAGGGGCTTTACGAACTCATCCAGGGCCGCAGGGATCATCCCCAGGAAGGCAGCTACACCACCTACCTGTTCGAGAAGGGCAAGGAGAAGATCCTGAAAAAGGTGGGCGAGGAGTGCACCGAGGTCATCATTGCGGGAGAAAAAGAGGACAAGGCCGAGACCATCTATGAGATCAGCGACCTGGCATACCATGTGCTGGTGCTGATGGTGCAGGCGGGCATCACGGTGGAAGAGATCACCCGTGAGCTGGAAAAACGACACGTCATTGACCACAAGGTCAAACAGGAAAGGATGCAGTGATTTAGTTATGGCAGATTATAAGAAGTCCAGTGTTCATTGCCACTCGACGATGTGCGATGGCAAAAATACCTTGCAGGAAATGGCCAGTGCCGCCTGTGCACAGGGCCTGACGACCCTGGGCTTCTCCGGCCATAGCTATACTCAGCGGGACCGCGAGTACTGCATGAGCCCCAGCCGCACCGCCCAGTACAAGGCCACCATTGCAAAGCTCAAGGCAGAGTATAAGGGCAAGGTGGACATCCTCTGCGGCATCGAGTGGGACAGCCTGAGCGAGGACAAGCCCGAGAACTACGATTACTGGATCGGTGCGGCCCATCACCTGTACGGCAAGAACACCGGCAAGTACTACGAGATCGACTTCCGCCCGCAGGATCTGCACGACTGCATCTTTGATGATTTCGACGGTGACCCGCTGGCCGCGGTGGAGGCCTACTTTGCAGAGGTGGAGAAGGTTGCCGCCAAGGGACCGGACATTCTGGCCCACATCGACCTCATCAAGAAGCTGAACGGCGAGGGTGAGTTCTTTGATGAAGAGGCTCCCCGCTACCGGGCCGCTGCCCTCAAAGCCCTGAGCGCAGCCAAAGAGCACAACTGCCTGCTGGAAGTGAACACCGGCGGCGTTTACCGCGGCTACCGCAAGGACTTCTACCCCAGTGCATGGATGCTGGAGGAGTGGAACAAGATGGGTGGCAAGGTCATCATCACCTCCGACTCCCACGATGTTTCCAGCCTGACCTTCGGCTTTGAGGAAGCCGCCGCCGCCATCAAGGCAGCCGGCTTCACCAGCGTGGAGGTGCTGACCGGCCACGGCTTTGAGACCCAGGAGCTGTAAAAAGAAAAATAAAGCACAACCCTCTCCGTTTTTGCTGCGCAATGCCGGGGAGGGTTGTTTTCCGTGAACTGTGAGGAACCTTATGACCCAAACTGCGAAAAAATCCCCCGTCAGCATGAATGTGGACCTGATGCATGGGCCCATTTTCAAAAACCTGCTGCTGTTCATGCTGCCCATCTTCATCTCCAACCTGTTCCAGCAGCTCTATAACACCGTGGACACCATGATCGTGGGCAATGTACTGGGCGATACCGCCCTTGCCGCCATTGGCTCCTGCGGCTCGATCTACGAGCTTCTGGTCGGCTTTGGCCTTGGTATCGGAAACGGCCTTGCAATCGTTGCAGCGCGCTCCTACGGGGCGCAGGATCACGATCTGCTCAAAAAGACCGTGGCAGGCTCACTGGTCATCGGTCTGGTGGCTTCCCTTTGCATTACGCTGGCAGGTGTGCTGGGCCTGCACCCGCTGCTCCTCATGCTGGACACCCCGGCGGAGATCCTGGACGATGCGTACCGCTACATCCTGACCATCGACCTGGGCGTGCTGGTCATGTTCGCCTATAACCTCTGCGCGGGCCTGCTGCGCGCCATTGGCAACAGCGTGATGCCGTTGGTGTTCCTGCTCATCTCCTCGGGCCTGAATGTGGTGCTGGATCTCCTGTTCATTGCAAGAATGGGCATGGGGGTGCAGGGGGCGGCTGTGGCAACGGTCATCTCGCAGGGCGTTTCGGTGGTGCTCTGCATTCTGTACATCTTCCTCAGAGTGAAGATCCTGCTTCCGGAAAAACAGCATTTCAGGGTGGGCAGCCACCTTTACTGGGAGCTGTTCAGCCAGAGCATCTCCATGGGTCTGATGAGCAGCATCGTCTCGGCTGGCTCGGTGGTGCTGCAGTATGGCATCAACGGTCTGGGCACGCTGGTCATCGCCGGTCACACCGCCGCCCGGAAGCTGTTCTCCTTTACCACCATGCCGGTCATGGCCATGGCATCGGCATGCTCCACGTTTGTTTCCCAGAACTGCGGCGCAAACCAGCCGGAGCGTGTCCGCAAGGGCATGAAGGAGATCGCCCTGTACAGCGTGGTGGTGGCCGTGCTGGCGGTCCTTCTGATGCAGCTGGGCGCAGAGTGGATGGTGCGGCTCATCTCCGGTTCCAGCGAGTCTGTGGTGCTGGAAAACGGCGCACGGTATCTGCTCTGGAACGCGCCCTTCTACTCGGTGCTGGGTGTCCTGCTGGCCACCCGCTACGCCCTGCAGAGCCTGGGGCAGAAGGTCCTGCCCCTCTTCTCCAGCGTCATTGAGCTGGTGGGCAAGGTGGTGTTCGTGCTCTTCTTCATCCCGAAGTTTGCCTATAACGCCGTCATCCTCTGTGAGCCCATCATCTGGTGCTTCATGGCGGCGTACCTCGTGCTGGTCTACCTGCACGACCCGTTTGTGTTCCCGAAAAAAGCAGAATAAGGAAAAGACCCGGCTGCCAATGACAGCCGGGTCTTTGTGTCTGCGGGAAGTGGATGAAACGATCGGGCAAGGAGGCTTACAGTGCCGAATAGCCGAAGCTGTTGACCAGTGCATCGATATGCTGGCCCGCCTTGCACATGGGGCACTCGCGGGAATCGAAGCTGGCATAATCGGGCAGGTTGGAGGGGTCAAAAATAGAGGTGACCGGGATGCCCAGGCACTCGGTGGCGGTGGCGAAGATGGCGCTCAGGCCTGCCACAGTGCCGCCGTAGTAGTTGATTGCCTCGATCGCGGCCTGCACGGTGTAGCCGGTGGTGATGGAAGCAGCCAGGATCAGCACGTGCTTGCCCTTGACCATGGGGGCCAGATTGTCGCGCAGGATGATCTGGCTGCCGGTGGTGTACTCCGGGGTGATGACATAGATGGTCTGGTGGGCGTTCATGTTGGCAAAGCCGTCCTTGGTCAGCTCGTTGGCAAGGCAGGTGCCGATGACCTGCGTGCCGTCCAGGCAGAGGACAGTATCTACGATGGTGTTGTGCTGGTAGGCGGCCACCAGCTCTTTTGCCACGGCCTTTGCCTCGGAAAGGCGGGACTTCTGGGTGGTGACATCGATATAGTAATTGATGTGGCTGTGGCTGGTTGCGAAATGGCCCTTTGCCACACGCAGGAACAGATTGCTCTTGTTGGTGGGAAGCTTTACCATGTTGATCATAACTGCAACACTCCTGTTCTGTCAAACTACGGCCCATGGCCTTTTTCAGGCGGAAACACAAACAGCGCGGCGGCCCCTGCCGCTGCGCTCCCCTTCTTTTCCATGAACCTATGGTATCAGAAAATGCAGGTGTGCACAAGATACAGAATTGCCGAAAATTTAAAGAAAAATTGAGATACTTTGCCAATGCAACGGCACAAAAAAGCCGCCCGGCTTTCCCGGACGGCTTGGGATGTACGTTGGATAAGTTACTTGGTAGCAGTGGTAGTTTCAGCAGCCTTTTTCGTGAAGGTCCAGTTCATGGAATACTCAGCATATGTCTTGTCAGGCACATATGTCAGAACAAGCTTGTCGCCATCCTTCAATGCAGAAGGCAGAGTAACAGATACCGTACCGCTGGCAGTTGCGCTGTTCTCCAAGTTGGGATCAGACAGACCCTTCAGAGTAACATTGGGGTAGCTATACTTGGTTACGGTTTTGCCACTGGTAACGGTAACCTTGAAGTTATAGGGATCAATGCCCAGATTGTTAGTACGACCAACAGTGACCTGGAAGGGGAAGTCAATCGTAGTACCGGACAAATCAATGTCCTTGTACTTCTTGGCATTGTCATCGTAAGTGCCCAGAACAGCATTGATCTGCAGAACAGTGATGGAACCGGCACCATCGCAGTACAGGTTCTTGGTATCGGTCTGATCACAGCCGGAGAAGAGGCTGGCACCCGCAACGGCCACAGCTGCAACAGCGGAGTATTTCAGGAAAGAGCGGCGAGAAAATGCTAACGACATAATCGTTCCTCCTTATAATGTGCAAAGCGCACGAAAATGCCAAAAGGCTCTGCCTATACAATAGGCGAAACGGGGGCGAATGTCAATGGTTTTCACAAATATTTTGTGAAATTCCCCCACCGTCGCCGTGCAAATCATACGAAATTTCGTCCTGCTTGATCAGGCTTTGGTCAGGTCAGAGGCGTTGATGGTAAAGTTCAGGGTCTTGCCGGAAACAAAGGTCGGGGTGTAGGTCACACCGATCTGCTGCCAGGTGGTGGGCACCATGCAGACCAGCTCAATGTAGCCTGCACCCTGCGGGGGAATGGCAGAGGCCGTGGTAAAGCTCTCGGTGGTGCTGTCGTACAGCTGGACATAAGCGCCGCCCTCGGTTGCCTGACCGTCGCAGGTGAAGGAGAAGTCGGTGGTGGAAGCGGACAGAGCGTGGAAGTAACCGGCAGTGTTGGCAGCGATCTGCTCCGGGGTATCCAGAGGATAGGCCTCGCCGATCTCCAGAATGTTCTGTGCGCCGATGGCAAAGGTGTCGCGGCTGGAACGGTTTGCAGAGGTGATCAGCATGGCAATGTACTCATAGCCCTCGGCATCGGGGGCACTTGCCAGAGTAAAGACGCTGGTCAGCTGGACCGCCAGATTGTTCCAGTTGCTGATCTTATCGCCGACCTTGACCTCGATGGAAGAGTTATCGCCGGCCTGGCAGCCGCCCAGCACAGCAGCAGCGCCCAGAGCAGCGGCAGAAGCACCGGTGACCTTGAGGAAGGTGCGGCGGGAAATCTTGTTCGACATAAAGCTTGCCTCCTTAATCAATGGCAGAAATCTTTTTCTTCGCTGATTCGTTTATAGCATTTTTTACCGGAAATTGCAAGGCCCTGGGCACAGAATTAACAGGAGTTTCACACAGAAGCTCACTGGTTGGGGTCCAGGCCGCGCACATGGGTCTCGCTGGTCTTGACCAGATTCAGCAGGCTGGGGGTGTACAGCGGGTATTCCCGGGTCAGGCTCTCGGTGGTCATGGCAAGGCAGGAGGGGTCTTTCACGCCCTCGGCACCGTTCAGGTCCTCACCGGCCAGCAGGTCCTCCACGTTGCTCTCGCTCATCCGCATCACGGCATCGGAGTAGCCGGGCCAGCGGCGGGCCTCCACGCTGAACAGGCTTTGGGCGTTGTGGGGCTCGGCGGAATAGAGCAGGCGGAACATCTTGGCCACGGCCATCATCAGATAGGTGCTGACTTCGGTGGTCAGGGCCTTGCTGTGGCACTCGGCGATCTTGGCATACAGCACGTTCAGGCTGTTGGAGATCAACTTTTTGTTCATGGTGGGCAGAACGCTGCCATGGTAGACGTTGTCCTTCATCTTATCGGGGTTGGGCAGGTCATCGGCGTTCAGCATCATGCCGTTGCGCTCAGCCGAGCGGCCCAGCAGGTAATCGCAGGACACATTATAGTAATCCGCTACCCGGACAACAAAGTCCAGACCGCACTCGCGGATGCCCTTTTCGTAGTGGGAGAGCAGTGCCTGGGACACCCCAAGGTCCTCCGCGGCCTGCTTCTGGGTGATGCCGCGCTCCTTGCGCAGCAGCTTGATGATACGGTTGAATTCCATGATTTTGGACTCCTCAGTAGTGGAAATTGAACTTCTTTGAGTTTTGGTTTACAACATGTTGATTATACACAGTGGAAAACAAAAAGTAAAGCAAGAAAAGTGACGGAAATTTTCGTCGTTTTTCGTCATTTTTGTCAAAAGGCTTGCCCTGGATACCATATCTATGCTAAACTAAAGACAATCAACGCATATTTTGTGGCGCACGGCCCGGGCAGGATGCCCACTGCCGGTGCGAAATTTTACAGCAAAGAGGAACTCTTTGCCAGATAGAGGTGTTTTTTCCATGAAAACGTTCAAACTTCATCTCATCCGCCACGGCGTGACGGCCGGTAATCTGCAGGGGCTGTACATCGGCAGCGGCACGGACATCCCCCTGTGTGATGAGGGACGCGCCCAGCTGAAGGAGCTGAAGGAGCGGTTCGAGTATCCGCAGGTGGACACGGTGTTCTCCTCCCCGCTGGTGCGCGCTGTGGAGACAGCGAACATTCTGTTCCCCAATGCAGGCCACCAGTTCACAGTGCACGACCTGCGGGAAGCGGGCTTTGGCGTGTTTGAGAACCGCCCCGTGAAGGATCTGGTCAAGGAAGAGGATTTCAAGAAGTGGATCACCCCCGGCTCCGGCTTTGTGCCCGAGGGAGCAGAGCCCACCGAGCAGTTCCACGCCCGCTGCGCCGAGACCCTGCTCAAGCTGTTTGAGTATATGATCCGGATGGATGTGACCGAGGCCGCCTGCGTGACCCATGGCGGCGTGATCATGAGTATGCTGAGCCAGCGCGCGCTGCCCTCCCGCCACCCGGAACAGTGGATGGCCGACCCCGGCTGCGGCTATACCGTCCAGACCGACGTGCAGCTCTGGATGCGCGACCGTCTGGTGGAGGCCATCGACATCGTCCCCTTTGGCTACGCCGATACCCTGCGCGGGCAGGCGGAAGCCGAGGAAAACGAGGCATTTGAGTAAGAATCTTTGCCGCGCCGCCCTGAAAATATCCAAAACACGTAAAACCGCGGAAGAACAGGTAAAATTCCGGGCAAATCTCTTGACAGAAAGCCCGGAATTTACTATTGTATAAAGAGAACTTATTTTCCCGTTAGGAGGAATCCCCGATGTCACAATCCCTGTCCCGCCGCTCGTTCCTGAAATATGCCGGTTCCGGCGCAGTCAGTCTGGCTGCCGCCCTGCTCACCGGTGTTTCGGGTGCGGCTCTGGCCCCCTGCTATGAGGGTGAACCTGCTCTGCTGGACGGCAAGGCGGCAGTGGAGCTGCTGGGCTATGCACCGGCCCCGGAGCTGGACAGCACGCTGGTCTATCTGTCGGTGGAGAACCTCTCGGCCCGGCCGCTGGCTGTGGGTGCCAGCTACCTGCAGAGCCGCGGGCTGGACAGCAGGAATGCCCTGTACAGCCTGGGCACTGGCCTGACTGCCCTGTGTGATGGCAGACAGGTGCGGGTGGGCAGCTTTGCGGCTCCCCTCTACGGTGAGAATGCGGCAGATGCCTCTGCCTTTACCCTGAATCTTTCCGCAGGGCGCGGGGCGATGCTCCACTGCTTCTGCGAGACCCCTGCGGACTGGCAGACGCTGGAGCTGATCTATCAGCCCGACTTTGCCGCAGGCCAGACCGTCCATTTTGTGGTGCGCCGGGATGCCGATGAAGTCCATCTGGGCGCGGTGCCTGCCACCCTTGCCGAGGTGGGCAGCGTGGTCGATCTGTAAGAAAGCATAAAAAGAGACGGTTCTGCATTGGATTGCAGGACCGTCTCTTTTGCTTATAACAGGTTTTCCCCGGTGGAGTTCTGCACGGTGAGCTCCTGCCCGGTCAGGCTGGACACCAGCGCCAGATAGCTGCGGCCTGCCGTCAGGGTCAGGGGGCGGCCGTTGGAATCATACAGGAAGAAGGTGGTCTCGCTGCCCTGCGTCCAGGTGATGTTCCACAGGTGGCCTTCGTTGAGCCAGACCCCGCCGCCCATGGTCAGGTCGTAATCCAGCGTCACACCATCGTCACGCAGGGTGGAGGCACTGAACAGGATGAGCAGGTTGTCGAAATCTGCCTGCTGGCCGTTGTTGGCATCCAGCTGCGGTGTGCCGTCCGCGTGGAGCATCCGATAGGTTTTGCTGTCGGCATCGTAGGAGAAGCCGGTGGCGTTCTGTGCGTCAAACTGGACCCGGACACTCATTGCGTCCGAAGCATCTGCATCGGGCAGCTTGCCGTTTTCCTGCATGGGCAGCAGATTGGGCACGGAGAGGAGGGTTCCGCTCTCGCTGTCGGAGCTGCTGGAAGAGGTGTCCGTGACGCGGGATTCTGTCAGGGCCGGGGAGATGTTCAGGCTGCCCAGCACACCCGAAAGTGCTGCACCGCTGGTATGCCACAGCGGGACATTCTGCCAATTGGTCTCACAGGAAAAGGCATTGGTACCCACCTCCAGCGCGTCTACCGCGCGCAGAGAGTAGTAATCAAGGTAGTTCTGGTCAAACTGCTCGCCGCCCCGTTGCACCGGCAGTACCTGCTGGCCCACCAGCAGCCGCCAGTAAAGGTCCTGCCCGGCAGAGACAGGCCCGACCTGCGGCACAGCCCCCACGGCAGGGTAGACCAGGCAGAGCCTGGTGGCCTGCTGCTGTGCGGTCAGGGCTTCCAGCACCAGCGAGGCTGTGGAAAGTCCCCACTGAGTGGTGCTGGCGGCCGCGTTGTCAATGGTGATGGCGACCGGCCGCTGGCCCGGCCAGACAAGTTCCTGCCCAGTGAGTGGGTCAGTGGGACTTTCAGCGGGCTGGGAGCTGGGGCTGAACGCACAGCCTGTCAGCAGTGCGGCGCAGAGCGCAAAACAGAGCAAAGCGCGCATCCAAAAGCGTTTCATCGGTTTCCCTCTTCTGCCCCGGAGGGCGGGTGATTTAGTAGCTGAAATTGCTCCACTCATCATTGTCCACCAGTGCCAGATAGGTCTTGCCCCGGTTCAGGGTCATCTCCTCGCCGGTTTCGGTGTAGAGCTTGAGCGGATGGGTGGGATGCGGCTTCTCCCAGCGGCCCACCTGCACGCCGCCCCGTGTGAAGAGGTACGCCTGCCCACCGGCCACATAGTTGACCGACTGGACATCGTGAGAATCGCCCGCATAGGCGGCGATATCGGCAAAGCAGACCACCACGTTGTCAAAGGTCAGCTGCTTGCCGGTCAGCTCGTCCACCGTGTTCTCATAGGCTTTTTTGGAGCGGTTGTACATTTCCAGCTTGTAGCTGCGGCCCCAGCTGTTGTAGGTCAGGCGGGTCCTGTAGCTCTCGGAGTGGGTGATGCTGATGGTTTTGGCCGCAGGGGCACCGGGAAGGTCATTGGAGGCTGCGGTGCGGTAGTCGGCAAAGTGGAAGAAAGGCGTTTCGTTGGCGTAGGTCAGGCCGATGCCGGCATTACCGGCTGCCTGTTTGATCTCCTTGCCGGAGGTGAACTCGGTGTGTTCGTAGGCTACATTGCGGCCGCGGCTGTCACGGTGGGCAACGTGGGGGTGGACCGGCGTGTTGAAGTAGCTCTTGCCGCCGATGTTCAGGCCGGAGTAATCGTATACATTGATGAACTGGGTGCAGAAAATGCTCTCGCCATCGTGGTAATAGAGGGCCTGATGGGGCATGAGCAGCTGCAGGAACTGATCGCGGCCGGAGCGCAGCGGCCCGACCTCCGGGATGGTGTCCGCATCCCGGAACACGGCACACAGGCGGGTGATGCCGCCCTCAACCTTGCTCTCGATGAGCAGGTCTGCCGAGCCGATGCCGCGCTGGGGGCGTGCGTTCTGCCTTTCGGAGTTGGCGATGTTGTTGACCATCACACCCACCATCCGGCCGGTGCTCTTGCGGGCTTCGCCGGTCAGAGGGTCAGCGTCGTAGGCAGGCAGAAGGCTGAACGCAGAGCTTGCGGCTTCGCTGGACGCTGCCGAGGAGGCGGCTGCCTCACCGGCTGAGGCCGCAGAGGATGCAGCAGCCTCAGAAGAAGCGGAAGAGGATGCCGCTGAGCCGCAGAACATGCTCTTCATCCAGTCGGGCAGGTCACCGCCCAGAATGGCACTGCCGGGGCTTGCAGAGCAGCCGGTGAGCGCCAGCAGCGCCGCCGTCAGCCCGGAATAGCGAAGTACGGACCGTCGAGAAATTTTCATGGAAAAAGCCCTCCTATCGGATCGGCTTGCCCGGTGCGGAAGTGCGCCCGGCAGGTCGGTTGCAGTTTTGTAATGAACTGCTTTGATTGTACTGGTTCTTGCCCGGTTTGTAAAGGGGCAGTTCGTGGCAAAATCTGCCCGATGACGGCTTTGGGAAAGTTTTTTGTGCAGAAAGCTTGCTTTTTGCCCGGGAGTATGGTAATATTATTCGGCAGTATCGTGTTATACTGCGCTTTATAATGTATGCGCTCGTAGCTCAGCCGGTAGAGCATCTGACTTTTAATCAGAGGGCCAGGGATTCGAGTTCCCTCGAGCGCACCAAAAGGACGAT
>OGPC01000470.1_pt1 | contig 37784 bp, 42 predicted proteins | sample 1552911 | NCBI WGS metagenome assembly OGPC01 (sample SAMEA2580248, study PRJEB22360) | human gut metagenome | biome: human gut; feature: human-associated habitat; material: faeces | place: Denmark | collected 2008/2010 | reverse complement strand
TGTTTTATTTCTGCAAATTGTGCATTTATGCACTGTATATTTGCCTGCTGGTTTATAGCTTCTTTTATTGGGCTTTTTATTTCTTGTATACAGCTCAATGGGCTTATTATGCTAAACGGAAGGCATGCCATATAAACATCAGCCAATGCATCAACTAACTCATCTTTGCTCAGTTTCTGCAGATTACTCTTTATTATCTCCCTTATTGGATTGTTCATCTTCTGCTTGCTTTAATTCAACATAAGTCCTATGAAAAGCTTTATCACCTATTCCTTTAATAAAAGTTCTAAGTGTAGAAGGATATTCGCTTGTATTTATAGTCCTATCGACTACTTTCGCGTAAAGAGCAGCAAGAGCTTTAGGTCCAAATACCTTTTTCTCCTGCAATCTTTCAATGGGGCCTCTTTTGAATTGAACACCTGGATGTTCATTCATAATCTTCGTACGAGTTAAGTACGAGTCCTTAATCAAAGCCTCAATATGCTTTTCAAACTGAGGCATTTGAATAATATCAATAACTTTCAAATCTTCCAGCTTCATTTTTATAAGTTTTTAAGTTGTTGTTTATAATACTTTTCTTGCATATCAAAGTGTCTCTTATATATATGCAAATCATGAGCAAAATGGTAATAAGTGCCTATTGGCACACCGAGCTCATCCGCAACTAATTGTTGAAGCTTTGTCCAACAATACTGGTCATTGCAAAAGCCATAAACCAAATCATTGCTTCGCATAGTTACACACATATCAAGAGTTCCTATTTGAGGCTTAATATCAAATCCGACTGATAGCGTACAAGGTGTATCATATTTATAGTCATCTTTTTCTTTACCATCAAATATAGTAAACCAAGCTTGACGAGTATCTTTATTCTCTTTAAGCTGTTCAATGCACTTTGCCAATTGGTGATTGCGAGTCCACTGCCATCCATAATTAGAATTGACAATGTTATCTCCACCATGCATTTTATCCCACATAGGAGCATGCTTTTTAATTTCAGCTACACTCCTATCTCCAGACATATACCAGGCATATTCGCGCTCTGCATATCGTTCGCTGAATTTACGCCATTCTGTTGTTATGACGCGTTGCTGAGGATTAAGTAAATAAAAACCAACATTGTAAACAGCTTTTGTTCCAACATTAGTATTTACTCCTTGGCCCATTATAAAACCATATAAATCCTCAAAGGCTTCTGTTGCATTTTTATAAGCTATATTCATAACTATTTTACCCAAATTTGTTTAACACTCCAATCGTATCTTTGCTGAGATATTTTAAAAGTCTCAGCCTGTTTGTAGGTATTAAAGTATCTTAGTAATTTACCTACTGAGTCAAATACTCCATATTGCATTTTTCCCATACTAATCCCATCCTCCTATATTATACATCGATAACTCATCATCTTTAGGTGTTGTATTTCTAATAGCGTCAAGTAACTTTTTCTTTGATTCTCTACAGAGGTTATAGCCATAACCCTTATACCGGTATGAGCGCTCCCAAGTAGATATTGGAAAAGGAATTTTGTTGTCTAGTACTAAGCGCTTTTGATGCAAGTGCTCAAAAAAAATCTCTATGATATAGTAGCATATATTCCCAATGCCATTTATCATCGCTGTCATCAAAAGGAAAATCTTCACTCTCATCAGCGGGCATACTAGTCACATTATCAGGAACTATCTCCTTGTAATATGCAAACTTAGTAATGGTAAAGTCGAAATTATTCAGAATATCTTCAGGCGTTCCAAATACTGATTCAATAAGTTCTACCCACATAGAACTGCCTTTTTCTTGAAAGGCACAAGCCTTGTTATTTCTATATTTAAAAGTCCATGTGCCCTCTTCAACTAAGCTATTAAAGTGTGCAACAGCCTCATCAAAATCAGATTGATTGTGAAAGAAAATATCTACATCTTTCACTTTTTCTCTTGAGAGAATGTTCTTAAAACAACCGCCAGCTATAAAGCCTTTATGACCTTGCATATATTGGTCTAAAAATCTGAGAAACCAAAAGTTTTCAGGTATATTTTTTATATATTTATTCTCCACATTATTCGCAGCATCTGCTATTTTTTCTTTGTCTGTCATGCTATCAACTTATTAGTATTACTGTTATAAACTCTAAACAACAACTCTTCAGCTTCCTCATTCATGGCATTGCAAATACTTATTGCTTCTTCCATAGATAAGCTTGTAAGCTCTTCGTAATCATCATTCACTGCAATTTCGCCAGTTATAACTCTTATTTCAAATGAATTGGCTGACACAAAAGCTTTGGTAGCATCAAGGGCTTGTACACAAATATAATGTACGGCATCCCAGCATATGTATGATAAGGTATTTGGGCCATCTAGTATTTTGATATATAATTCTCTCAACTTTTCAGGCTTAAACATACCTTGCTCATCCATTCGCTTATATTCAGCAAGCCATCTCCCATAACCATTTGTTACTCTAAATTTGTTAGCATAAACTGCCACAAATCTGAGAAACTGGTCTGTATAAACGACCTCTGGTATTTCTACTGCTTTCTTTTTCATTACTGCTTAAAATTTATATATTCTCGCGCGCTCTAGAGCATGCCTATTATTCCATTATTATTCAATCATTTATGTACTTAAAGCGCGATATTGCGCGCGAGAATAATGTGAAAATCAATCCTTAGTATGACCCAGTAGACCCGAGTGCTCCATCACCACGCTCGGATGAACGGCTGAAAAGCTCTGACTCAGAAACTTCTTCAAGGCCTTCATACGATACAGGCACAAGAATAAATTGTGCTATTTTCATACCTGGCTTAATGTGGACCTTGGCTTTGCCGACATTAACAACATGTATATGAATTTCACCTTGGTAATCTTCATCTACAATCTTAGCTCCGAGGATAACGATGCTTTCAAATGCTTCTGCTTTCGGTGTTCTACCAGCTCCAAGGCAAGCCCATTTAGAAGTTACAACTCCTGATTTATCGGCTGCCATAAGCATATATCCTTCTGGAATTTCCATCTTAATACCTGATGGTATCAAAACATCAGTTCCTGGATTTACGATAAAGCCTTTGTTATTTCCAAAGTTAGGAATGAAAAAATCAATTCCTGCTGCTTTACCAGTCCCACGAACAGGAGACTTTACATTTCTTATTTTTGCAAACTTCATAACTACACTATTTTAACAAGTTCCTTAGCTGCTGTTTCTACGGCTCTAGCAAGTCTATTTTCAACTTCTGGACTTATAAGGCTGTAAACTCCTTCTTTTTCAAAAGCGTCAGCCATGATAGCTCCAATTTTTGAAAGCTTAGGATTAGAAGTGTTAATGCCATGCTTATCCATAAGTTCTTTGTTATACTCATACTTAATACCTCTGCCATTTTCTACAGGAACGAGCTTAGCTATTTCTGCATAAGTATTTGACTTTCTGCTCGGAACAGTGATAATAGTCTCCTGATTGGTTGTCATGCACATATCTGTGCACATTCCCATTACTTCATTGAAGTTGCGCTTAAACTCTCTTGGAGTTACTGAAATTAAACTTTTCATAATGACGTCAAATTAGCAATTAAGTTCAACATATATGTTTTGTCTTTATCTCTTCTGAGCTTCATCTTATCTTTTAAGGCGAGAACTACTAGCTGAACACCTATAAGATGATGTTTTGCATGAGACTCGTCAATTATATCCAATACTACCTCTTTGGATATAATCTCATCATAACTTTCGGTCTTGTCAATGATAGCATTTATCTTGATTCCACCAATTACAAATGAGTAACACTTGCCTTCTTCATAGTTTTCATTCTCAAGGCCAGACAGGAATTGAAGTTCTTTTAACTTTGCTTCCTGCTCTTCTTTCAGATGAAACACCTTTATATCTATATCCTGTGGATTAGACGGAACTCCGAGCATAGCCAGAGCAGTTGTACCTGTTACCATACACTCAATTCTATTTGCATTGCAAAAGTCATTGAGTTTGAATAAAGCTTCTTTTATCTTCATATCTGTTACATTAAATCGTCATCGAATAAAATTGGTTGCTCAGTGGCTTTAGGAGCAACTTTTACATCTCCAGGCTTACGCTTTAATACCCAAAGAGTATTACGTGAAGCATCCGGGAACATAGGAGCCATGATATTGGCAATGAGGTTTGAGTCATAATACTCTTTAAGAGCATCAAACATTTTCTGCTGCCAATCATTCATCAGTGGCTTATAGTCTTTAGCCGAAGCAAATGTACCGAACTTCTTTACAATATCAAAGTGACATTTCAATATGCCTTCAAGTTCCCAATGGTCAAACTCTTGTACGTCAACCCCACGCCCATCACCAGAATCATAAGTATGATTACCAGCCGCTCCTACAGATGGATCGTAGTTCGGAGTTGAAAGGTAATAAGTAGCATTGTTATTACCACAGGCCTTAAAGTTCTCAAGGAACTTATGAGCATTTTGTTTGCCTACGTGCTCAAGCACTTCAAATGCACAAACCTTATCAGCATTAAATTGGCCAAAATCCATATAATTTTTAACAAGGTCTGCTACATAAAAATGAGCCCAAGGTACATCTGCATACTTTTCAACAGCTTGTTGAATTGTTTTTTCGCGAATATCAATACCAATATACTCTTTCTGCTTAAATTTGTTTCGGTATAACACCTCAAGTAAATTAGCAGTCCCGCAGCCAAAATCAACGATAGATTCACCTATCTTGGCTTCTTTCAAAATGTGAGTCCAACGCAAATAATGCGCAAACTGGTCTCTGTGGAATACATGACGCTCAAACGCCTGGTCTGGTCTGAGGTCTGTTGTGTTATAAACTTTTGCCATAATTATTTTTAATTTTATCTCTAAGTTCTTTATTATTTTTTTTTGATAGTTTGTTAATAGTCGACACAATGGCGGCAAATAATAAAGCCATATATACTAACAGTAGTAGCCTTGTATACATTCGCTATGCACATACATCATAATAAATATAGGCGAAATCATTACACATGCTATCACTATTGCTATAGGTGCAAGGCATAAACCTATTAAAAAATTTTAATAAACTGCTTCATAATTATTTGTCATTAAAAATATCTTTATGCTCTTCCAGATAGTCATTCATAGAACCCATGTAAGCTACTGCGTCAAGAAGATTATCCTCTTTGTGCGCATAAGCCTCACGTGATAACTTAAGAGCTATCATAGCTCTATACATACCAGCAGTTGTTATTTGCTTGTCTTTAGGCGACATCAAATTATAGAGAGCTGCTGCTCTTTCCATTGATGCCTGAAACGGCCCGTATTGACGCTCTTTTTCCTCTGAGCGCTCATTTACGATTTTGTTCGCTTGTTCTAAGATGTTAGCCATTGTTTATTAAAGTTTTAAGTTCTTCTTTTAATCTTCTTGCATCTGCTCCTCTAAATGTTTGAGCATTGGCTAAGAAGTATCTTGTAATATCTCCAGCCGTCCCAATTCCATATAGAGCTTCTGGGTCTGTTGTATCAAGTGTTAATAATGCCTCAAGATAAGGCACTGCCCCAAAGTATACATTCATCCAAGTTGACTTTATATCTCTGGCTATTTGCTGAAATGTTCTTTTCTTGTCCATTTTATTATCTTTATTTAGATATGCGAATATACTAATTTTCTCCGAGAATAGAAAATTTTTTCATTATAAAATGCACTCACTTAACACTTCTTAACTTGGCCAGATTTTATTGCTCTTCTGGATATTCTATTTGCAGTAATTCTTTGCAAAATTGAATAACTTGCTCATAGTTATTATACGCAGTTTGAGTAATAATTCTCCGCTGAAGTACCGTTAGTTTATTTTTAATAATAAACTTATTTATGTTAAGAGAGAGAGCTTTATCATTGCATCTTCTTTTATCTCCTAACTGAATAGCTAATTGAGCATAATGAATACATTTCTTTATATCCTGCGCTCCATTTTTAGCTTTATACCTACTAATATATTTTATAATGCATCCTTGTATAAAAGAGCATCTTAAAGCAGTTATAAGCTCTATTGGTTGCATAGCCATATCTTTATAATGGTTACCACCTATTTGTACATCTGTTGCTTTCATATCAATATACTTTACGTTTACGATTATCTGGTATATACCCATTTGCCACTCTCAGCTCATCCATAAACATAACAGAGTTGTAATGCTTAGGAAATTCTCTTATCACCTTAAAACTTGCTGTTTTGTCTTTCACAAAGCTATTATTGCCTACAGGTTCTACATATCCAAGCTTTACAAACTTATAAAGATATGCGGTTTCTGAGTTTCTACCTGGCTCTTTACCAAGCAGAATTTCTTTTGAACTTATTACTTTGCCAACATTATCGTTAACAAATTTTACCATTTTCGGAAATACCGGAGCTTGCTTTCCATTACGTCCCATATTACATAAATTTTTTATATTTGTCAATTTTTGCTTTTATGCTATCCATTAAGGCATTTTGCTTTTTATCTTTTGCTTTAAGTGCTCTGATTACATCTTCATCATGAGTGCCTTGCAATATCAAGTGATTTATAACAACATGATTTTGCTGTCCTTGTCGATATAATCGAGCATTAAACTGCTGATATAATTCAAGACTCCATGTTTGCCCAAACCAAACTATTATGCTACCTCCTGCTTGAAGATTAAGCCCATGGCCTGCTGATGCTGGATGCGCTAACATAACTTGTATTTTACCAGTATTCCAGTCTTCAATATCTTTATTGTTTTTAAGCTCTCTTGGCTTATATTTTTTAAGATATTCCACGATTCTATCCCTATCGAATTGATAGGTCCATGCTACAAGCACAGATTGGCCATTTGCATCTTCAATTATCTCCTTAAGAGCTTCAAGCTTAATATCATGAATTGGAAACACATTTCTTTCTTCATCATATATAGCTCCATTAGCAAATTGAAGTAATTTATTTGAAAGGGCAGCGGCATTGACTACGTTTACTTCCACAGGCTTTTTAACAAATACTGAATTGCCATTTTCGTCTTCTTGCTCAACCGTTTCAGTAGCGCTTATTAAGTCAAGCACTTTATTCTTTTCAAAGTCATCATATTGCTTCTTTAGAGCTTCAGGCATTCTAAGCTTTATATAGTTATCTGTCCTAAATGGCATTTCAAGATAATCATCGGCTTTCATGCTTATGCAAATATCCTCTATTTTCTTATGTATTAGATATTCTGAGCCACTCATCAAATCGTATGAATATACGACATGACCATTCGTTTGACCTGGCCGAAAATACCTTTCTCTATATCTGGATATTGTCTTTTCAAGGCGCTCGCCTCTATCCATAAGATATATTTGAGGCCACAGATCAATAAGTCCATTTGGAGCGGGTGTACCAGTTAGTCCTACTAACCTTTTAAGATAAGGTCTTGCGCCGCGTAATGCCCTAAAACGCTCTGATTTATAAGACTTAAAACTGCTAAGCTCATCGACTACTACCATATCAAAAGGTAATTTGCCTCCGCCATATAAAGCACAAAGCCATGCAACATTATCTCTTGATATGATATAAATATCAGCTTTTGTTTCCATAACAGCTGCTATTCGCTGTTTAGCAGTACCTATAATCTTAGAAAAGCGCAAATGCTTTGTATGTTCCCATTTCTCTGCTTCTTCTTGCCAAACTGACTCAGCCACTCGTTTTGGAGCTATAACTAATACAGAATTAACTTCACAATAATCAAACATCAAATAATTTATAGCAGTAAGAGTTGATATGGTTTTGCCAAGGCCCATATCTACAAATACACCGCAAAATGGATGCTCGATTATATGCTGCACGCAAGCTAATTGGTATTTATGTAAATCTGTTTCTTTCATCTTTTGTTACTGTTAAATATAGCTAAACAAGCTAAACCAAACAAAGCACCTATTATAAATGCAACTATGTTACTTATCATAAATTATACTATCTATAAATTGTTCAACGCCTTTTATCGTATCTATTACTTCAACTCTAAAACCCAAAGCTCTAAGCTTATTGTGCATATATGCCTGTATGCGTTTAGGCTTTCGTCCAGTTGTTTTTAATTCCACAAAAACTATTTTATGGCCTGGAAATAAGCACATTCTATCTGGTAAGCCTATGAGTTGGTCACACAGCAGTTTTATGCACATACCACCATTTATTTTAACAAGCTCAACCAATTTGCGCTCTACAACTTTTTCACTGTCTATCATCATACTTTATACAATCTTTACATATTAGCCGTGGCGTACTATTATTTATTATAACAATTCCACAGCATTTGCGTAATTGTTTTAAGCTTGGCTTATAATGGTTATAAATACCAATCAGCTTGCCGCACTTATCACACTCTACTATATATTGCTTAATAATCATACTCTTACAATATAAAGATTATATTCACACTTATCTATATCAAAGCATATTTTGTCTATTACGAACAATTGCCCAGAGAATACAATAAGGTTTCCTTTTTGTGGAATGCAATCTATATTCTTAGAAGCAATTAGCTTGTAATTACGAGCTTCTATACCGTTTTTCTTATAAAAATTTGCTATCATAATAAGCTATCTTTACGTTTATAGTATTTCTGTTTACCGTATAAAGGAAAGTTCTTAGTAGATGCTATAGCTTCCCATTCAGGCAATGACCTAAGAATTTCATTAACCTCTCTGGTATTATATCTTGACATTTCTGTCTTATCTTTGCCAAGGCACTCACACCATACTTCAGCAATGCAGACAAAGTCTTTTTGTACTGTACCATTTTTAGACAATGGGTCTTCAAGCCAACGTCTTCTGTCATACAGGTCCATTTTGTCCCAATCATCTGGAAATTTAGTATTAAGATATTCTTCAATAATACCTTTTCGCTCATCTGCTTCTGAGTGTTTATGTTGCTCAATCTTAGCAATTATATCTTCATCACCAACAAGGTATAAAGGCTCTTTTGCCAAATATAGTTGATATGCTTCAGCCCATATTTGATTTACTTCATCTTGCGTAAGGTCATCGTTTACAGATTTTGTGGCATATTCTGGCCTTACATCTATAGGCATAAATCGCCTATTTCCTGTCGGGTCACGTAAGAAATCTTTGTTGTTAGTAGTACCAAAAAATACGCATTGACGCTTATATGTTTCTACTGTTCTACCATACGCCGGCCTGAACATATCTTCTCTTTTTGATATGTAGTGCTTGATTGACTCTACTTCTGCTTTCTTAAGGCCTGAAAGCTCTGCCATTTCAATCAGCCACGCCCCTTGTATCTGCTCAAATGACTCCTTGCCCTGCACAGTCGTGAATGTATCTGAGAACCATTCCATGCCGAGCTTTTTAACGAAAGTACTTTTATATGTTCCTTGTTCTCCGACAAGTATAAGCGCTGTGTCGAACTTAATACCTGGCTCGAATACCCTCGCAACAGCTGCCACCAACGTCTTCCTAATGGCGGCTCTAGTATAAGCGTTATCTTCTGCTCCAAAATAATCAATCAATAATGTATTAACTCTCGGTATGCCATCCCACTTTTGAGTGCATATATACTCTCTTATCGGATGGAACTTTTTCTTTTCAAATTCAAGCGCAAGCGCGTCATCCACTTTTTGACTTGACACAATGCCGTAAACACACTCAATGTAATTACGAACACCAGAATAGTCAACATCACGGAGAGGCTCCACAGTATCGACTTTACGCCATGGTAACGAACGTGTAACATATCTTTTATTATCAAAAATGTTTAGCTTAAATACATCTTTTAAGAATTGGTCATGCTGAATTATTATATTCAAGTTATTGGCAGAATTATCATATTCGCCTTTTGTATTAGCATCAAGCTCTTCTGTCCATGAAGTATCATACTCTTCAGGAACTTCTGCTTTTGCTTCTTCTGCAAACTCGAATTTAGCTTCAGCAAACTTTTCTTCGGCAATATGCTTTTTTGTTGTAGAGTCTTTAGAGGCAAATTCTTCCATTGCCTTAAAGCTCTTTTTATCTTTGTCTTCTTTTTCTTTGCCTGTATCTAAATGGCCAAATTTATGTATGCGAACTAAGTCAAATGCATTACATAATCTACATCCAGCAGGGTCTGTTCCATGGTGAGAATATGCAAATTTATCATCATAGACTATTAAGCCCGCAGCTGTAGAACCATTTATATACGTATATCGCCCTTCTCCAGCTGGTGTATATACATCTGAAAGAAAAGTCTCAATAGCTTCTTGTATAGTATAAGTACGACAGAAAACACCAATTATGCCTTTTTTATCTTCTGGGTCTTCTTGCTTTTTGATAGCTTGCATTATTACATCTGTGCTATCTGTAGCAGTTGGCCATTCGCTCGTATCATGCCAATCATCATATAGCCCAAGAATATAATCAGCTTCAAGGAAAGGTCCGTCTTGAAATTCAAAGTAGTACTCCATATCTGATGATACAGACGGCCAGAACATAAGTCTATTTACATCAAAAGTCGACTGGTCAAACAAATCAATGTTTAGGTCTCCAGCGACTTTTCGAGCAATAGCTTGATATTCTTCTTGTGATACTTCTCTATCAAGTGGAATTATCAATCTGTGTCGTGGCTTTTCAGGGCATGACTTATGAGTTGAATGAATAACCGCGGCACAATCAAATAGCATTGTAAAGTCCCACCAAAAGTTCTCATGAGAAAAGTCAATATCCAATGTAATTAACTGGCGATAAAGTACATTTGTTTTATCACGCCTACCATTTGTAAGAAATCCGCCTACAAATCCGCCTACATCTTTTATCTTACTTTGCTCTTCTTTTGTGGCACTTATAAACCGCTTATATGTTTCAGCGGTTACTACAGGAGTAGCTAGCTTTTGAACTAAATTGCTCCAAGTAGTTTTGGTATTTTTCCATATTTTACTTGAAACGTTTAGTCCAACTGCTATGCTCAAATTTTCATCGTATTTCAATTTATCTACTTGCATAACATGCGTAAACAATATATAAACACAACCAAATCATATTTTTAATCTTCTAGCAAGTATGAAAACTTAGAATTGCAGCCTCTGTATTCACCAAAATATTCTATTTCAGCTTCTAATCTAGCTTTTACCGCATCTTCAAAGGTATCATATTGACCTAAGCCTATAGTCTTTTTATGCACAGTTATATAGGCTCTGTATTTACCATTTCCATATCTCGATACTCCTATTACTCCAGAAGTATTATCTATTCTTGGTTTAATAGCATGCTGAGCATTTTCTATTTTGGTGCATACCCTTAGATTAGACTTTCTGTTATCTAAAGTATCACCATTGATATGGTCTATGCAAGTAGTATGGTCATTAAAATCTGGTCTATCTAGCCCTAATACTACCCTATGCATTCTATGCCTAAAAGAAAAAGCATAACCTCTATGAAAAGTCCATCTGTATAAGATTACTTTATCTAGGTCCTCTAAGTCTACTAAAGCTGAAGCTATAATTTCTCCTTTTTTATTCTGTAGAAGTATTTCTGCATAATCTTCATGCTTTATATAAAGATTAGGGCATTTTGTTATATTTAATCCTTCCATAACATTTAATTATTTTTGGTAAAACATCATTACTCCTCCATCAGCGTTCAAAGGTAAATCTTCTGCCCACTGTGGTGGAGTACTCATTATTTCAACAAGCCTATTATAGTGGTCTTTAGCATTTATTTCTGGTACTTCTACTATTACTTCGTCATGTACTGACGCTACTATTTCATAACCTTCATCTTGCATTCTTAACATTGCATCACCTAATAAGTCACGTGCAATAGCCTGTACAATGTTCTCTGTTAATTTACCTCCATACGTATCAATTTCACCCCATTGCTTAGTTTCTTGCACAACTCCTTGGTAACATAGTACTCGTGTTGGCATCGTAGAACGGCCTATCTTCTTATCTTTGAATTTAGGTCCATAGTAGAATAGCTTTCTGCCAGATGGCAATTGTATTGTCATAAACTCACCATTACAGTCGAAAATTATATTTCTATATGTGCATGATACTGGCCTTTGGTATCTGACAGCCTCTTTCGATGCTTCGTCTATCTCTTTCCACATGTCTACGATTGCTGGATTGGCCATACGCCACTTACGCACCAGACTCATCATTTCAGTATCTGATAAGCCCATACGTTCACCACCCATTCGTTTAAGTGCTCCTAATGAGCCCTCATAACCAAGCGCAAGCTCTGAAATCTTTGATTTGTCGCGAAGTACTGAGCCTTTTGTAATAGCAGATATTGGCACATTAAACATCTTTGCTCCTGTAGCTTCATAGATTTTACCGTCTCCGCGGAATACGTCCATTCGCCATTTTTCATTTGCAAGCCAAGATATAACGCGTGCCTCAATGGCTGAGAAGTCTGCAACACTAAATACTTTACCAGGCGATGCTATAAGAGCTGTTCTTACTAGCTGAGACAAAATATCTGCAACATCATCATACATCACCTCAACTGACTCCCAATCACGGGCTCTAATCATTTCACGTGGTACTTCTATATGTGATATGTGATTTTTTGATAAGTTCTGCAATTGCAATAGCCTACCTGCCCATCGTCCAGTTCTATTTGCACCATAGAATTGAAATGTACCACGGACTCTATGGTCTTTCATGGCACAATTAAGCATAGCATAATACTTCTTAATAGACGTTTTTGAGAGCTTTTTGCGTATATTAAGCAACTCAATAACATCTGGATAATCTGCAAACTCTTTCATTAAATCAGGCATTGTTTCCTTTGAAAGTGACATAACAACACATCCTGTTGTCTTTTCAATCCATTGCCTAATTTGAACAGGCGAGTTTGGATTTTCAAGCCCTGTTAGCTGTTGAGCATGTTGCGTTAAGATAGAAGTATATGTGTTATCTACTGCGATAGCAGACTCTGCTAATTCCATATCAACCAAAATACCTCTATCATTTATATTCTGGTCAAGCACATACATCTTGCGCTCAATATCAGGAATGATATATGCCTCTAATCTCTTAAATATCTCACGCTCTGCAAGTACGTCATACTTGTTATATTCCTTATACATTTCCCACTTTTCAGGAGCATGCTCAGGATAATTCCGAGTACGCATGCCATTAACTCGAGTTGCTTTGCATGGGCATGAGAAGTATTTAATAAGCGCTTTACCAGTTTCTAGCTTTTTATCTGTAAGATTAAGAGCCTTTGATACTTCGTCCAAAGAAAGTGGTAAACCACAATACGCAGCTTTTACAGAGGTACAATACCACTGTTCTGCTGGAACATTATATCTTATACGCTTAAAGCTCAAGCGCTCAAATACTGCATTATGTGCCACTTTTACACAATCAGGGTCAAGCAAAGCTTCTTCAAACTCTTCAGGCATTTCTTCACCTTGAGCCAAATCTACTATCTTTACCGGGTTGTCATTCAAAGCATATCCTATTATAAGAATTTCAAAGTCTGGTGACTCAATATACTTATAAGCTCCAGACTCTTTAATATCTACAGATGAATATGTTTCAACGTCTATAAAAAGATTTTTTGCCATTATATTTCATTTATGTATTATAATAGGAGTATAGGCGGGACTCGAACCTGCATAACAGGCAACAAATCAATGCTACTCTGTGGTTTTACCATTAAACTACTATACTCATTAAGGCAGAGAGGAAATTACATCATATCGTCACCCTGAACAGCATTATCTCCACCGAAATCTTCTTCAGCTGTTGAGCCACCAGCCAACATCTCTCCATCTTCAAGCTTTTGAAGATTATTCAATCCAGCAGCGATGCCTTTGGATGAAACATTGAAAGCATAGAAGTTGATTGAAGCGCGGCCATAGCAGCCCGAATAGAACTCGTCTCTGCTCATGATTGGATTAAGTGAGCGGTCCACAATGCTCGGCTGACGCATCGAGTTTGCATTGATGAAATAGTGGTCCTCAAATGCTGGGTCATCCGGACGTTCTTCATCGCCATCGCGTAGAGGCAATTTGAGGTTTGCTGGGATACGGCCATTCTTATCTGCGAGTTTTGCCTTACCTGCTTCTTTTGCAGCTTCTATGGCTTTCTTGATTTTGTCAATAGTAGCCGTATCGCTCTTAGGAATAAGAACGCAGATATTGTACTTAGGAGTATCGCCCTCATTCATAGCTGTGGGCTCGAACACATTTACATAGCAAAATCTTACTTTGCCAGTTACAACCTTGGTTGAATTTACTTGATTACTCATTGTCTTTTAATTTAAGATGTTATTATTCTTTGAAATCTAATTGTGCTTGGCCATACCCTATAGCTGGTCTTTTATCTTCAAGAGGTACAAGAGTAGGTTTGCCTTGTGGCTTGATAACCACATCTGAGAGTATTTCCTCAAAACGCTTTTTGCCTACTAACTTCTCAATAGAAGTAATCGGTTTAAGCTTCATATTGAAAATCTCATCTTCTGAAAGTTCAGGGCAACGTGCAAAAATTGCATTAGAAGCTTGGTCTTCGTCAACCCATTTGCGTCGACTAATTCCTTCAACTAATTTAAGCCCCGGCCATTGCTTATTCTCGTTAATCGCTTTAGTTTGTGCATATTCTGTTATTGAATTAGCCCATTCTATAAGCTTAGGCACACGCTTAACTATATCAGCAATCTCATCATCGGTTAGCAACTCTGGGTCTGCAAATTCATGTTGTGCAATTTCGAGTTGTTGCTCATAAAGCTTACGACACTGATTACGCACAGCACAAAATCTGCACCAATCTCCAGCATTGAGTTCTCCTTTACCTTCAAAAGCAAGTTCAGCTCTTGGCCTAAGCTCCTCTTCTGCCCATTTGCGGAGTTCTTCAACAGATATTTGCCAACTTGATATATTGTTAATGCGAGGCTGTATAATAGTCAATCGCACTTCCGTTATATCATACATTGTATCATATTTCTGTAAAGCTCCAAGTCCATAAAGCATAAGTTGCTTATTCCATTCAGCATATACTGGAACACCTTTTCCGTATTTCAAATCAATAACTTCCATGAGGTTGTCATTGATAATGACACAGTCAGCTGTTCCAAAGCTTTCAGGCACATACTCTGTCAAATCGAGTTTCTGCTCAATTTCCATGACAGCTAACGGATTTTCAGTTTTTGCTTCAGCTAATTGTTCTGAGCAATAATCTGTATAGATAGGTACGACTTCAAGCATTTCCTCGCTGAACAGGTCATTTGCCATTATCTCTTCGAGCCTTTGGTCAAAGTCTTGTTCACTAATGCTGTTAAGTGTATCTTTTCTCAGGTAAAGCTCTGAGAGCTCATGAGCTAATGTACCTTCTTCTGCATATACCGAAGACTTCTTTTCTCCGTATTCATCTTCAAGCTTGGCAGACGGAGTACAATTCAGCCATCTTCCTGCTCCAGAAGCCGAGAGGAGTGCATGACTCCTCTGACTATGTTTCTGTGGTTTAGTACTACTTGTCACTTGAGCCATATTCTTTTATCAATTTTGCCAAATAACGGCATTGAATAGCATACTTAGCATAAAGCTCTGGATTTTCTCTGCGAAACTTCTGAGCTGCTTTTTGCAATTTCTTTGTACTTGGCATAGTTACAGTGACTCTAAGAAGTTATACATTTCATCATACTTAGCCGGGTCAAGTTTTGTTACGCTTGGAGCCCCAAGTTCATTGAGTTTTTGCTTGATTACGTCGCGATGCTCATTGACCTTTTTTGCAAGCATTCCGCGGACGTCCTCAATGCTCTTAGAGGCAGAAGAAGCAGCCGGAGCAGCAGGTGCTGAAGGAGCAGGCTTGGCAGCGCTCTGAGTCTGGGCAGGTGCTGCAGGCTGGGGAGTAGGTTTTGCGGGAGCTGGCTTTGCTGGCGTAGTAGGAGCAGGTTTAGAAGCCGGAGCAGCAGGTGCTGAAGGAGCAATACCAAACAATAAAGTTAAAAACTTCTGCGTATTTTCAGACAGGTTTACGCTAACCTCAACAGAAATTTTAACGGTTTCCATTTTCGTAATTTTTAATGAAGTTATCTAAATAGTTAATAAACTCGTTTACTGTCATATCTGGTACGTTTGAGAGCTTTTGGTGGATAAGCTCATTATTCTTATATATAGATACGTACACGCCTTTATAATTCAGCTTTACTTTATATTCGCCTTTCAGCATTGTTAGGCATCCATCTTCGGATGAACCTTTCCAAGTATTTGCTGAAAACAAATCAGTTACTAACACGCCAATATGATTGGCCAGTCGCTCTAACTGTATAACATCCAAATTGGCTTCGCCCTTTAACACACGGTCAAATGCCTGTTTCGGATATTTAACAGTAGGAAATAACACTTTCGCTAAATCTTCTGTATTTAGCTTGTAGTGCTCAATTATATTACCTATATTAAATTGTTGTTCCATATTTTGGTGAATTTTATTATCTTATTTTCGATATGCAAATATACAAACTATTCTCGAAAGAAAAAAATTTTCCATTATTTTTTGAGAATTTATTTGTTAAAAATAATTAAACAGCAATTTTAGTGTGGCTTTGAGATTGCTGTAAACAAAGAAACAATAAAAACAATGCCTCTATATATTTCAAACTTAATTTCTTAATTTCCGATTAACATTAAGGTTAATAAGAAATATCGGCTTTTAATATGAAAAGATTTAATGAAATTATTGTTTCTTTGTTTACAGCATATATAAGTAATTGATTTTGAGCACTTTAGGTGTAAACAATGACTTGTTTATATTGTTTCTATTGTTTACCGCTTATGCTTATATAATCCACACTAACTATAGAGGTGGCTGGATTTTGGCTTACGACATCTACTTGCCTACTTTTTATTTTATTGGTTTTCCATAAAAATCCCAAAAAGCGCTTATACTTCACTGTTTCTACTATTTTAAGCGACTCTCTATTAGATATTTGCAACTCAACAGTATCTCTTTTTAGGTCAACACATCCTGCCACATCAGTCCATTTTGATTTGTAATTAAAGCATTTAAGTGTATCAACTGTATTCGTCGTAGTATCAATTCTTATGGAGTCACTCAGCTTTGCAGAAAGTAAGCTTATTGTTTCTGTCTGAGACGATATAACTCTCTGTAAGTCTGATTTGCTTACTTTAAGCTGCTCAATTAGTTCCAAATCCTGCTTTCTGTATTTCTTATATTCAGAAAGTGAAAGCTGAAGCTCTGTTACTTTAGCAGCATTAAGGCTATCAGATACTTTATAGAGTTGGCTTTGTGCCATTATAGACTCTTTTTCTGAAAGCAATACTTCCTGATTGCTTTTAAGCCTACTGTTTTCTTCTTTTAGGTTTTTAATCCTAATTCCTGTTATTACTATAAGTAGAATAGCAACAGCAATTATTCCTATTTTTATGATTATCTTTTTCATGCTCAATTTATTCTCGCGTATTCTCGCATAATCTTTGAGTTTTATTTGTTATTATTCATATTTAATATAAAAACCATTCTCGCGTATAAGAAATTATTACGAGAATGGTTTTTATGTGCTTCAGAGGTCTTTATACTCGTACTTAGCATCAAAGCTGGGGCATGCCTTAGCTGCAAATTCTCTGTGTCCATGAATAGTAGCATTTGGGTATTTTGCCTTTAAGCTTTTCAGCAATTCGAGTAAAGATTGCTTTTGAGCCTCAGTGCGCGTATCTTTAGGAGTTTTACCGTCTTTAGCAACGCCTCCTACATAGCATACTCCTATAGAGTTTGCATTTTGACCTGAGCAGTGGGCTCCAACTACACTTTCATCTCTGCCTTTATGAACAGAGCCATCGAGCTCAACCACATAATGATAACCAATATCTTTCCAATGATTACCATTCACATGCCAATCTCGTATGGTCTCAGTTTTAACATCTCGTCCTTCAGGAGTAGCAGAGCAATGGACTATGATTTTATTTATCTTTCTCATTTAATGCTAGCAATTGGCTTATTTTGTCTAATATCTCATGACCTTGTTCGGCAGTAGTAGCTTGCACAATCTGCTTAACTATATCAGGTACTTCTGCGGCATGAGCCTTTTCACGTTTGCTATTTTCAACTACAGATTTACCTTCAATATATATAACTGCGACAGTACATAGAATTGTGGCAAATGGAATTATATAGAATGATAACAAGCTTCCAAGTATATCAAACATAAGGGCAAAAAGCATCAGCCTTACATAATCGCCGATTTTTGTAATCGTTCTACGAAATCCGTGCGACATCAATGCTTGGCCGAGTGCTTTTGCTGTCGTTGTTCCACTCCAAAAGTCTACGATACTGCTTAGTATCATGAAAATCCAGCAGACCAGAATAATACCAACTCTAATAGCTATGAAAAACATCAGTCCGTCAAAGTTCTTGGCTTCAATTAGTTCTAACATATTATACGAATTTTTCCCAGTCCAACTTGATTGCTTTTCCGATTGCGTCAGCAGTCCATCTGCAGAAAATCATGCCATCATACCCATCTGGGTCATTGGCTACTTTATGAGCATACCTTAAGCATGCAGCCTCATCTTTCAGAGGGTCTGGATAGAAATCTGCATAAGCCATGTTAGCCACATAGGTAACATCACCTGTTGTCACTTTGTCAGGAATGCTCAATCCTAAGCTTTCCATAGACTTTTTGACTTGGCTTGCAGTCTCTGCTACCAATACAAATGACATAAGATGTTTTAATTCCATACCTTGTTATTTTAAATTATATGTATTGAACTCTTTCTTTCGCTCTATACGGATTTTTACAAGAACAATATGCTTATCCAACACTCACGGTCTTACCTACAGCAGTAGTGAATGCATTCAAGGCTTCACAGAAAGCAGCTGATTCTGTTGCATTAAGAATGCTGTTAAAATATGCAAATGTTGTCATTACCCATTCAGATTGATTGCTACCAGTCTGCGGAGTTAAATTAGTAAGATTATTATTAGTAATATAGCCTGTAATATTATTGGATGCAGCATTTGCAATCTGAACGCCATTTCTGTAACATGTTCTATTGTATCTTAAAACATCAGTTACTTCTGGTGGCACATTAGATAAGCCATAGGCAAATGTAAAATTATGTAAAACATTTGACCTATCTATTGAAGGATTGAAAGTTCTATTAAGTGTTACTTGACTTTCATCCTTTGCATACATGGCGAATTTAAAATCAGTAGGACTAAGGCTATCTGTAGCAAATCTTAATTGCACATAGGCAGGAGTTTCTTGCTTATTTGAAAAATAAGCAAGCGCATTGATGACAGATACATTATCTGATGGAACTTTAGTTATCATAGAGCCACCAAACATTACGCCAAAATTAGTTGCAGCAAGGTCGCCGAGTTTTACGCCATTGGTTGATAATAACTTTTTATAGCCACGTAATTTTCCGCCAACAAAATCCAAATTCTCATTACTTGGAGTGACATCATCATAAACATACTCTTTAGAACCAATAAGTGGCACATTGGGATTACCAATGTACGGATAGAAAGTGCCTATCTTATCAATGACATCGGCCTCAATAAGGCTGTTAATAAATGCAGTTACTGCATTAATCTCAGTTTGAGTAAGGGTAACACCTTTCTCGGCAAGTTTATTAACATAAACACCTGTATAATAAGGTAAAATACCTTGTTCTGTAATTACTGGAAGTTCAGGATTTACAACTTCCGCTTTTATTTTAATTAAAGTTCCCATGTTTTTAAACGTTTAAATTATTATTTTGAAAAATATCTAATACTGCCATCAGCACCAACAGTAAGGAATGATTGCTCTGCATCAGTATATGCATCAACTATATTATATATTGCGTGAGTGTTCATCATATCAACACCTATCTGCATCAGGTTGCCGTGAGTGCTCCATCCTTCAGTTGGTGTAACAATGTCTATCCCTTTATTGATTGCATATTCAAGCACTTCATAGAACGCACCAATCTGTGTACCTGGAGCGGGATGCCAATCTTTCCAACGTGAAATCCCGAGTCTTGCAGGAGGATTTACCCAATAGTTATTTTCATCCATTGTAGTAATCTCAGAAGCATTAAGAGGTATCTCCCATTCAGAAGAGTAGTTGTTGTCTTTCTTTAAGCCATAATCAACTCCAGTGTTATACCTATTTTGCAAAGAGTTATTGTTCGCATGAGACATCCATACCAACCACGAATGCTTTGAATAACATTCATCAACAAGGCTCTTCATCTTTGCAAGATAGGAGGGAACCTCTGCATTGTTTTTAGATGAATGTATTATGCTGTACCTAGCAACAGCAGCAGGAATAGGCGGAACATTTGTCATATCCAAAGTGGTTCTTACACCATACTCAGCATACTTCCTTGATGCACCTATTGTAAATGGTGAAGTAGAGCTACCATTATATGCGATACAGCTCTTGTAAGGTAGCCCAAGTTCCTTTGCCCTCTTAAACCATTCTCCCCAACTATAGTCAAAGTCAAAATCACGATTTATATGGTAATTGTTTGTGCCATAATCACGGTAATACAGCATAGCATATTTCTTAGTAGGAACTCTTTCCACCCAAGCAGTTTTTGTTGAATTAACCTCATACCATTTACCTGTACTTTTATCAAGTACAATGGTATTATAAAAATTCAATGGAGAAACATAAGACCCTTCAGCAAGTATTTGGCCAGCAAGTGCTGAATTTATAGAATCAACACCATAAGTATTAACAGGTAACTGTGCTGACATACTGTGATTAAGTATGTCCCAGCCTATCTTATTACTAAGTAGCTTTAAAAGATTACCATTTTCATTCAACTGACTATAATCATCATTGGGCTGATAAAATGATGTAAGCCCAACTCTGTGGCCTTCACAAGCAAGTCCGACTTTAGCATTAATATCATATTTATCATTGAGTGATAATATAATAGGCAGCAAGACAGAAAAATATCCTCCAGTATTACCAGGAACAGATTTTCCCATTGAACTCGGTATTTGCCCATCAACAGTATCATCATCTACAATAGACATTATAGGCTTTAACTTATTTTTGATATTAACTCCTTTAATATCTATAACTTTAGTGCTGTTAACTGATGTAAGCAAATTTATTATTCTTTGGTCATTTGATATTTCCACATTATTAAGCCCAGAAGCAATAACAGGTAAAGCGTTAATCAGAGCAGTAATGTTAATATCAACTTCAGTATCAAGATTATCTATCTTAGCTTTAAACAGATGAACAGTACCGTCTTTCTTTACACCTCCAATAACAACTTTATTTTTTGAAACTAATAGCCTGACATATTCTCCTGTCTTTGCTTCGGTAGTCTTCTCTCCTGCAAAACCTCCGCCTCCATAGAAGTCAACTTCTGCCTTATCGTTAATTGAAGCAATGATTTTCTTACATTTGTCAGTTAGCAGATTGGCGATACCTTCAATATCAACATCCTCAAAATGTACAGTATGTTTATCCCTATCATTTTCGACAAGTCTGTTGATACTACCGTCTTTGTTTATCTTAACAATAATAGCCTTGTTCTTATCAGTGATATATCCGGCTACATTTTTATCTTCTATATCAATGCTTTCTTCCCTGAGATAATTCTGCTGATTATCTAACACTTCTTGAATGACAGTTTGCAAAGCACCTTCTGCCAACTCAGCTCTGTCTTTTTCAGCAACAATTCTATTTCCAAGTTCCGTGATGGCATTGTCAACTTGAGTGTCTCTACTGTTCTTTACAGTCCACACAACAGCACCATTCTTCATTAGTCTTGCTACGATAGTACCTTTTTTATCAGTGATATATCCAGCTACATTTTCTTCTGAGTATGAGGTTTCTTTCTCTTCAAGGAAATTACCTACATTCTGCCACTTGGCTACATCGGTTGTGAACTCATTAGCTATACATCTGAATTGTTCATACTTATTGTCAGAACTCTGTATAAACCGAATACTCATACCTCCATATCGAACTGACGTAGGAATTAAAGTACTTAAATTAGAGCTACTTAATAAAGCTTGAAGAGATTCAAAAACTGCGCCATCATTATTAGCTGACACATCATAAATTATTCCACTTTCAAACTCGGCCATTGGCTTAATAGCATTTTTTGTCCATGTGCCATTATTCCATTGAAGTATAGCGGTTTCTCCTTTTGACACTTCTAAACTACTAAAGTTTGAATAGCTTCCAGCAGTAGTAGCTATATAAAAAACTGGTCCATCTGGTGTACCAGGATTAGTAGTAGGAGTAGCTATGCCAGCGAATGTAGCATTCTCGCCTACATTTGTGATAATATTGTTCAGGGCATTTTGCAGTAGCTGCCCTGTTATTTCTTGATTGTCATTTGTTTTAATCACACTGGCGATTGCTTCTTTTAATATAGTCCAATTTGCCATATATTATGAGTTTTTATAATCATTATTAAAATCATTGCTGAAGTCTCCACCTGCAAGCTCTGGAGTATATCCGCCTATATTTGCGATAACTGTATCTGTCTCAAATTCGCATTCTACAGAAGCTAAATCTCCTTGCTCTTCCCATTCTGGCTCCATATTAAATGTAGTCAAGTCATAGATTTGCTGCTTACTTGTAATCCGCTTGTTTTCACAAAGTCTTACAATTCTAAGAGCGTCGCATAGGTATTCGGGAGCTATAAAGGTGAACTTATATATCTTCTTACTTACTTGGCTTTCGATAAAAGTATAGCCCATTCGCTCAGTGGCCTCTTCTTCAAAGTCATATTCTGGTTTGCCTACTTGCGTATTAAGATAACACTTAAAAGCAAAATTGTCAGAAAAATCTACAATACCATTTTTGAGTTCAAAGTTATATGAGTTGCTATATTCAATAAGCAAATAATCTGATACTCTATTAGTTACCGTGAATAAATCTGAATATATAGTACCTAAGCCACTTATGTAAATAGCTAGATAATATAGACCTTCATGCTTAATTTCAACAATGGGCAAAGTACCTGGGTATTTTAATAGCTTAAAGCCTGTGAATGACTTAATAGTTAGACCATTTTCTTTCATACCGGTAGTTATATCTATATACTTTCCAGTATTAAAGTCATATAATCTAACCCAATTTACCGATGTTCCATTCGCAAGAACTACTTGAAAAGGCAATAACATATTCTTATAGGTTATTAGCGGATAAACCTGGCCAAAAGCATAATCTTTACGATGATTTTGCAGCGCAAGATTATCGTAAAAAGGCAATGGCGATATGTTATTATTCACTAACTTCATACTGCTAATTTACAAATAAAAATCTATATAAGAAAATTTCTTAATAATTTTTAACACACAGCTTTATTGAGGCACATAAAGTAATCTTACTTTAGCATAGCGAGTATTTACATTGACAGAAATCTCATCTATTTTGCCATTTCCTATAGTGGTTTTAATCAATTCAAGTTCATCCAAATCTTCTTCAGTAGGAAATTCTATAGTATGCTTCATACACATTTTTACACCATTCGCATATAAATCTCCAAGCACATTACAGTCAAGATTTGATGCAGGCATATCATACAAAAGCGCACAAGATATGCCCAAGCTGCATAGAAATTCTGAATTACAGCATTATATGTATCACCGTTTTCATCTACCAACTGTGTTTCAACTATGGGCAATTCTAAAGAGGAGCCATTTTTAACAGGGCATAATAATGCAAAGCCATCATCTGAGAAATTAGATGGGTTAAATAGCATATAATCCACGTCAGATGAAAACTGGCTTATATTTATTTCTTCTGTTTTATCTTTCTGTATATAGTTAGATTTAACATCTATGGTTACTCCACCAAACAAATCAGTAACGTCATCCATCCAGCCAAATTCATATCGTTGGTTTAGGTCTGTTTTATCATATTCTACTTCTGATTGAAAATATGATGATAGCTTTTTGTTAAACTGGTCTACTAGTTTAGTAAAATCAAGCTGAACATTTGTATTATAAGAGTATGAGCCTCCTCTCATAAAGAAACTTATGTGTTCAATCTTAAATTTACCATCTTCTATATACCAATAACATCTAAAACAATCACGAAGCATTTTCATTATATCTTCTAATGATACTTCTGCTTTTTGAGCGGGCTGGTCATATTCACCTTTAAGTATATTTGTTTTTTGTGTTATGTGTACATAAAATCTTGCCATCGACATTGGTACGGTTGTATCATACAAAAAGCGACTATATTCGGCAGTTGCTTCATGCTGAAGAGTAGGGTCTATTTCTTTAAGCAAAGCCTTTATTGTTGCTGCTATAGAATAACTATCCCTAAGAGTATATTGCTTTCTTAATCTCTGCTCAAATAAAGAATAATAGCTATCGTATACATACCACAATGAGGCATTAGCCCAAGAATTTCTACTAATAGGCAAAGGTCTGCCTATACCGGCGCTACCAGGAATAAATTCATTAGTAAAATACTGGTTATAATCATTTAAGCCATATCTTGTAGGCTCATCTACTGCTCTAGAAGTACAGAAAAACATTCCGCCTGTTAGCCCAATACACTTTTTATAATTTCTGTTGTCTGTGACAAAGTCATCAGACGGCAAGTCGTATGTATTCTTTACACCTTCAGAGTCTTCTACAAAATCTACATCGCAAAGCAAACGCCTGTAGATATGATATACGAAAGGACTCTCTATAGTAAATTCATCATTTGAATTATTTACATTTACCATCTTAATATCCTCGATTCCTATATATTTATTGTCAGGGTCACTAACAGCCCACTGCTTTTCTGATTGATACAGCAGGGTATTATCTGAATTTCTATATAAACGTATCCAATACATAGTAGAGCTTCCATCTACTAATTCCATTTTGCACGTGTAACCTGGATTCCATTTACTCCAATATCCGTTTATTCCAGCGTATACTCCATTAACATCAGAAATGCTAGCATTTCTTATATAAAACTCATTTCCTGCTTTTATATAAGAAAAATAATACTTATTTATCAAGTCCTTATGGTTGTCGATTGCTTCATTTACGTCATCTTCCCAGTATATGCCGCCAAAAAAATTAGATATTGAATTGGCACCTTTTACATAAACCTGCATTAAAGAACGTTTATGCAGGTTTATTCTTGATATAGCTGGAGCAAGTTTTATAAGGTCATAAGTATTTTCATATTTATTAACCACATCATTATATTCATCGAGAGCTGTTGTTTTAAGCTCACATGACTTTTTTTCATAGTCAAGTTTGCAATCTGTTTTATTAAATTCGCCTTTATAATACTCTATCCATTTACCAGAAGTCCTATTGTATTTATCTATAATAAGTATCATCTGGTCTTCTAGACTTGAATTGCGCACAAGCTCGTAATCACTCCCAAACAGATTTATTTTACCATCAAGTGAAATACGGAAAAATTCTTGCCCACTTTCTTTAGCATATTTCTTATTAAGCTCTTTATAATGTGGATTTACTTCTACTTTATCACCACCATTCTTCGATATGTAAAATTTATATTTTGGAGGTATCATATCTTTAATTCTTTATAATTCGTTTAACATTTTTATGCTGAATAACTACTGTGCCGTTAGGTAGTGTATAATATTTAGTTTCGCTCTGTTTTCTAATACTTCGCACGTCATCCTCTATTTTTGAAAGGTCCACGCTTCCATTAGAATTAAGAGAAATATTCAACCCATCTGAGCTAGCAAATGCATTAAGATATTTATCTTCAAATGTTCCTTTATTTAGACTATTAATAACATCTGGAAGTATCTTTTTGTATTTCCTAGTTCGCTTCTTACTTATAATAGCAAGTGCTTCTCCACCTTCAGCTCTCATTCTGCGCTTCTTCTTATTCTTTACGCCCAAATCGATATCATCACCAGATGCATGAGAGCCTCCTTCCAAGAACTCAAGACCTCCTTCTCCATATTCATCAGACTGGCTCGCTGTTACTTGTTTGGCTTTAATTTTAGCTACTGCAAATGATGTCCACATTGTAGCAATAGCAGCTAATGCGAGAGCTGGGCCAACAATAGGAATTGAAGAGAATGAACTCCACAAATTAGCAGATGCTGTGACAAGCGAAGATGCCTGAGTAACAGTGTTCATTGCTTCTTGACGTTTTTGGGCTGCCTGCAGCATTTTTTGTTTTTCTTGCTGATTTTTCTTTTCTTGCTCTAATTCTTTTTTAGCAGTAGCTACGTTATTAGCATAGCCATTATTGCGAGCCTCAACCTCGGCATCATAAGCTTTTTGTGCGGCCTCTACTCGAGCTTCAGCTGCTTCTACAGCCTGTTCAGCTAATTCAACTTCGGCATCCATAATGGATTGAAGCTGTTCTATTACTATATTTACAGCATCTTTTAGGGCATCAATCTGGTCATCATCAAAGCCAAGTTTCTCAAGCAAAGTACCGCCTAAACCTTTTTTGCCAATATTTTTAATAAAGTCATCAAGCTCTGACAATTCACGGTCTATACCTTTAACAGTGGCTTTAGCAGCATCAATCTGAGCTTGACTCCAATCTAACCCACCAGCTTCTGCTAAACGTATTTGTTCTTGCCATCTAGCTTTTTCTTGTTCAAGCTTAAATCGAGTTATCTCAGTTTCACTGCGTTTAACTTCATTAAATACAGCCTCGTCAAGAGCTTGTTGTTCATCAAAGCTTGACATATTAAAACTACCAACAGTAATAGCCTTTTGTTTATCAAAAGATGCATTTATAGTGCTTGTAGGTTGTCTTTTAGCTTCTGGTAACTGAGCATTCTTAAGTAATGCTATTTGTCTTTCTACATCTAATCGCTTTAATGAATTGCTGAGTTCCTCATAAGAACCTTTTTTTGATACTTCACCTTCTAATTCTAACAACTCTAATAGCTGTTCAGCTTTTTGTATTTCTACATCTATATTGAGCAAATCTAGACTTAGAGTTAAGCCTTTTTGCTTGTTCTTTATAGCATTTTCTATATCATCTAGTGCTTTGATAGCTGTTTCTTTTTGGCTTTCTGTAAGCTTTTTATATTTTTCGTCTTGACCATTCAGTATTTTTTGGATTCTAGAATATTTATCGTTTAAATCAGCTATTTCTTGATTGAATGATGCAAAGGCTTCAGCTCTGCGCTTCTTATTTTCATCCCTCTCAATCTCTGTACGGCTCTTTTGATATGCTTTTTCGGCTGCTAATGCCAGGTTATTTAGGCGGTCATCAGCGTCTCTTGGTGTACGACCTCTTTTATCTTTTTTGTGAGATTCTTCTAAGCCAATTTCTTTAAATAGAGCATCTGCTTGGTCTTCATAAAATTTCCATACGTTGAAATAGCTTTCAACTTCTTTTTCAAGAGCATCTGCATCTTTTTGTAAACTTTCTACATTTCTCTGCCTTTGCTTTTTTAATCTAGTCCCAAGTGACAAATCGGAGTCTGGCCCAGAAATGCCACCCCATAAAGCTTTAAGGTAATTTATAGTTTTGTCGAAAAAGCCGTACTCACGCACTTTTTCAAGTTCGGCTTTATTTTCTGCGGCTAATAGTTTTTGGTATTGCTGGGACACAACATTTAGCGCAGCTTCTGCTTTAGCTCTTGCTTTATATGCAGCCACTACAGATTCAGTATTATCTACAAAAGCATTATTGGCGTCATTTATACTATCAATGGTGATGCCTAATTTACTGAACTCTTTTTCATTATCATTAATCCACTGTGTTTGTGCTTTTATATTATTCCCTAAATCTTTCCAATTTTCAGATAATCTTCTTAATACTGCTATCTGCTGGCCATAAGACCCTGTAGACCCTTTTCCTAGCTCATCATTTAAGTCCTCTAAAGCATCTTCAAAAGATTTAGCTGCATCTCTACCTGCTAACGTTTTATCAATCCATGCGATAATTTCTTTACCGTACATAGAGAATACAGTAAGTAAAACTACTAGTGCTGTATTCCAACTAAACAGTGATTTTACAACTGACTTTGTTACACTTACAGTTTCTTTACCTTCTGCACTCAGTGATTCATTTTTCTCTCTTAGTTTGTTAATTTCGTCAACTACCATAGGTATATTATTCGATATACCTAAGAAGAATGTATTAAGCGATACAGCTACAGCAGGTAATTCTCGTACTACTTGAGAAATAGAAGTGCCTAAGCCATCCCATGTTTTTTGGTAATGACCTACAGACAATCTATAATTACCTGTCGCTTCTTGCAATTTTATCATCTGCTGATAAATTGTATTTGTTTCAGCTTCAAGCTTTTTACCAGAGTCAGCAGCTTCTCTCTCAGCTGCAGACATCTGATTAAGTCGTATTTTATTTAATGCATATTGAGCTGAAAGTCTATTATAAGAGCCTTCTGCAGAATTAGCAATTGTAGCTTGTAATTGAGCAATCTGATTTGCTTCTCGTATTTGAGTTGAATAGAGTTTAAGCTGCTGATTTTCTTCTGACTGAGCATAGGCAAGTTTCTCTTGAGCCTGAGCTAATGGGTCTACTGTAGCTTTCTGCTGTTTTCTAGCAGAAGTAAGCTCAGCAATCTTAGCTTTTAACTCAAGTAATCTTTTACCTTCATCTGACTGTAAATAAGCTAATCTTTGCTCTGCCTTTTCTACTTCAGACAGAGTTTGGATATGAGGCTTCATTTGGTCATCAAGGGTCTTAATCTGATTTTTTAAATTAAGAATATCATTGAGTAGCTGTTGCCCCATTTCGCTATCTGCTCTTTCAGCCGCAGTTAAAGACTTATATAGCTCAACTGTTTGCTTTAGGTCAGACTTAAGACGGTCATAAGAAGATATAGCCTGCTGGATATAACGCTGCTGTTCTACAGTTGCTCTATTAGCATCTGAAGTTTGTGCTTTAAGCCAAGCAATCTGTTTACCTGTATCAGATAAAGCTAATTTAAGCTCATTCTGAGCTCTTTCAAGTCTTGACGTAGACACTGTTGCTTCATCGATAGCTTTACGCCCTTCACTTGTAGCTCCGCTAGCAGACTTAAGAGAATGTACAATCCTATCTGCACCTGCTCTGATAGCATTTACCATTGTCTCGTATGACTGATTGAGCTCGCTAAGTTGCTTGACAAGCTTTTCAATTGAGTCATCCGGCTCAATTATATCGCTATATTTTATCTTATCGTCTTCAGCCATAATTATTTCCTTTTATGCCGTTTAACACTCTTGCTTTCTGCTTCTAATTGCTGTTTTATATTATCAACAGCATTATAGAATTGAAGTGCTGTCATCTTTTTAGCGTCCATGCTTGTTTTTTGAGCTATCAAAAGACAAGTACTTTCAAATTGCTTATCATATTTTATCTCAACAGACTCACTTCCTATGTATGATTTTGGAGAATGCATATTAAGCATTATCATATCTATGGTTTCTATCTGTTCAGAGTTATCTGTGCCATTTATCATAGAGTCCAACACAAGAAGTGTTCTTTGCTTTAACTTATCGTATGCATCTTTTTCCTTTGGATTTACAAAATCTCCTGGAAAGTACATTTCAAGTTCGGTGGTTACTTTTTTTTTAAGCCAAGTCAAAAAGTCTATAATCTTTGAATGCTTTATTTCTTTAAGCCTGGCCAATATATTTTTAAGTCCATCGTCTGACAAATCATTAACTTCTTCACCGTCTATGCTGTGGATAAGAGCTGCAAAAGCTAAATACCTTGGTGAAATTTCGTTGTTCACCATATACATATTTTGCCTCATGTTTTGCAGTTCTTGCAAAGCTTTTTTGGCATTATTGCTTTTAATGAATTTAGCAACACGGGTTATATGGGCATCAATATCATCTGCATCTGAGCCAATTCCAGAGTCTATAAGCAAATACTTATTGTACTTCTGAAAATTTACAATAGGCATTTCATCTATGCTGTCATATACCCGTACGACTTTTTTATTTACTATCAGGTTTTTCATATTAAAATTCGCGTTATAGGGGTTGATATGATAGGAATAAATATAATGCTCATCTCGTTAAAGAAAATAGCGAGAATGATAGCGAGAATAAGCGACGTCCAAAAACTTAAGCAAAAGTCACAATCGAATAATTGAGAAATAAGCTTAGGAGCTCTGGTAATTATCTCATCGCGCACACCGAGTTTTCCAATTAGCAAAATAGCAAATGCTGCTGCTAAGGCTATATATATTAAAGCCGAAAGCATTGTTATAAAATATACCGTTGACATAATTCTCTAGTTGTTAAAGTAAATTCAATTCGTATTCCTGCATAAGGGTACATGAAGAATTGTTTATCAATATCTTGTATACCTTCTCCTTTATAAGTATAGTTATTATAGATTTTCTCTATTGAATAACCTTTGTATATATTTTCAAAGCGCTCATATATATCATTTATAACAAGCTTACCAGTTGTGGTAATAAGACCCGGAGTAGTTAATACTCGCATAATTTCATCTTTTACTTCTTCTGTATGCATAACAGTTTCATCTTCATAAATACTGCTGAGGTCATACCAAAATATAATGGCTCCGCTGAAAGTATATTGTGGCAATGATTGAACTACTTCAGTAATCTTTTGTGGGTCATAAATATCAAACCATGAAAAATTGCCAAAGTTATCATTCGGTAAAAGTGACACATATTCTCCATTGCCGTTATACATCGCAGGATATATAAACTTATTACCATCTGGCCTATGTTCTACAAGCTTATATGCTCTACCAAATGCATAATTAAGCCACTTAAGTCTGTTCATAAGTGACTTTTGCATATCCTGTAATATCTTATCAAGCAATACAGGGTCTTCCTTAAATCTTATTTGTACTGAGTTTTCCTTCATTTCCTTATTGCCTGTTTTAATCGTTTAACTAATTCTTTTCTTATGTGAGAACGAATTATTCTGGTAAAATTTTTATCTGTTAAGCGAAAAATCTCTTCACCATATTTCTCAATAAGTTCAGGTGTTTTTTCATCACTCGCAGTCACATAAAAACCTTCTGAGTCAAATACTACAAACATAGACTCATGAAAAGCACCTGTATCTCGTAATGTGACCCTTGTAGTAGGCTGACCTTTTTTCTTTTTTATTTGTATGGTTTTAGGCTTGTATGGCATATAATCCATTATCTTTTCACCTCTACCGTTGATACCACGACGATATAACTGGTCATCTGCTATAGCTGATACTATTACGTCTTCTTTGTCACGCACAATATCTTCTAATAGCATAGGCAAGCTATCCTTAAAACTTCGCAACCTATATTCCAGATTGCGGAGTGTCGCGTTATATCGTTTTACAGCCATACTTATACAGTTCTATATTTAATGCCATTGTTTCGGCATGGCAAACATACTCTATCAATTCCAGAAGTACTTAGCTTAATGGCCTTGAAAGCCATATCTAGCTGATAACTTAAACCTGATTTTTTCATAGAAGAAGAATCACCATCTACTTCATATAATATATCAAGTCGAGAAGCATTGATTGAATGCCTATTTGTCCTTACGCTAGAGTTATATGCAAATTCGTGTAACATATCTACAGCTACCTGCTTAGCTATGACATCTTGGAACATCATTCTCTGTTCAATTATAAAATCTGTAATATCACAGCTTACAGTAACTTCTAAATTTAATCCGTAGTTGTTATCATAAGTATATTGATTATTTTCAACATCCCATAGATGAAGTGGGCACTTTGCAAAATCTTCATTAAAGTCATCATTGAAATTAACTGCATATACGAGTTCTTCATTTACAAAAAATGGATGAATTTCAAGATACTTAGACCATGCCATCCAAGCAAGTAATTCTCTACGTGAGCATGAACCGCAAGGCTCTTTTGACCAGTCTTTATTTTTTCTAATAGCTTGACTTCCCTCTGGAAGTTCAGACTGAAAATAGCACAAATACCAACTTCCTCCTGCATCATTATCTTCACTTTGATATGGCAAATAGAGGTCATCGACTGTAAACCATTCAGCACTATTATCTCGTATCTTATTAAGCTTTATAATCTTTACTGGAGCATCCATACTTGAATGCATAAGATACAAAGTATATTCTCCAGCTTTAGTAAACTGAAGGCATATTTTATTTATCTTTGTGGTTACGCCTTTTGCTCGTACTGGTATAATTTCAAAGCCAACTAGATTTTTCTTATTCTTTACAGTATCTACTAATCTACCTGTTCCATCAAACAAAGTACGACTTTCGCATAATGGCTTATTTGTTCCTTCTACCGTTTTTTCATTACAATATCTAGCAATAGCTTTTTGAATGCTTGCTTTTGTTTTGCTCTCAAGCCATTCAGAAAATAAATTGGTTTCAACCCAATACTCAGACTCAATATCAGGCTGTTTTCCTTGTGCTTTTTGAAGTGCTTTATATTGTGTTCCTTGATAATCAACTACATTGCCTTTGCTATATTCCTTTTCAGAATTGTATTCTGGAAAAGTGATATTATTAAAATCCGGAGCAATACATGACATATTCTGCAAAGTCAGCAAAGGATGAATTTGTTGAAAATATAAGCCACTTTCACTCACGGTTAAAGCATCAGATATTTTTAAGTCTGATGTATCATAATTCTGCTCCCATCCAATAAGACGTAACAGCTTTTCTTGTATATCGTCGACTCTAACCATAATTCTTAATTTTTAATGAAAAATAGGAGGCCACTATCGCCTAGTGGCTCAGTGTGCCTCCTACCAAAGCTAATAACAACTCAAAGATTTGCTATCGGTTTATCATCCTCCAACTCCCACAGAAGCCTCCTTAGTGTTAACCGGATTGTCTTCAGAGTTGACAACGACCACAGGCTTAGCATAAACTGCATCCTCGCTTGATACGTTGAATGCCAGAATAGGACTTGCCAAAGCGGTAGATGCAGTCAAGAAGGCCACGTCAACAGCAAAGCCATAGTGCTCTTTGCGCGTACGAGTCATATCAACAGTAGCGGCTCCTGCAATAGCATTGTAGTCACCTACAGAATCGTAGAAGTATGTACCAACAGGCATATTCAACAGAGGCAAAGTAGCAATACCCCACTCATGACCGTCACCGGAAACAGTTCCGAGCAAGCAGTCACGCTCGAAGCGGGTCAACATTCCAAGAGAGCCGGCATTTACAGCATAACCTTGAGCATACTTACCTTCAGCAGCTGCAATGTTGTTTGTCAGGTGAACAACCTTAGTGCCGAATTCATTCTGCTTGTTTACATCATTGTAAAGGCCGTGCTGCTGCAGTTTACGCATAATAGACTCAACACCAGGGTCACCTACAATATGCAACTGGCCATAGAAGTCATTTGCTCCCATCATAACCTCAAGGTCACCAAATACGTTTTCACGTTCAGTCCACTTTGCGTTGATGGCATTAGAAGACCAGTTATACAGCAGCGGGTTTTTCAAAACCTGTGTTTTGTGGGCTGCAAGAGTAGTAAGAGCGGCTTCATCAAGCTTTTTCGCAAAAGCATAGATGTACTTCATCATCTTGGTTTCAAAGTCCTTCTGAATGCCAATTTCGTTGTTCATGTACATTGCCGGAGCAATAGTAAATCCCCATGCGTAAGTGGCAAATGTGATTTGAGCCATCTTAGAAGTGTTTTCACTGTCGGCGATTGTCAAGATGCGAGTACTACCGATAGTAATATCAGCATCGTAGTCAATTACCGGAGTTTCCAGCGTGTTACCGATGGAGGTCCTTGCTTTTTGCTTCAGTTCCTCAGTGAGGATGCCAGTAGGGTCTTCAGACTGCACCATAAAAGCGTTCAGCGCACCGTACCTACTGGGGCGATACTCAAACTTATCAAGGTTAGAGTTCGCACGGATGTTCTGGATACGTGTTGAAACTAGACTCATAACTTTTAAGTTTTTTAATTGTTAATACTTATGCTAATATGGTGCATTACCCTTTTACGCCTCATAGCATTTTTTCGTTTATCTCTTAGGATGTGCCATTTTATCTAATAGGCAAACTTGCCACATTGTTTTCAGTTCTCAGTTGCATTGACTGGTCTGCAAATTCCTGTGAGTCACGGGTCAAACCATTTGCAAGCAGATGTGCCTCAATAGCTTTATCAGCTTCAACTTGGCTCTTAATGCCAGACAAGTCAAGTGTTCCACCTGTTCCGCCTGAACCGGACCCAAAGCCTCCTGTTCCACCGCCTGTCTGCTGACGGCCTTTGTCAATTACATCTTTAAGCGATGTTTCCATTACAAGCTCCTGCATTGTGTAAGGATTAAGATTGTTCTTCGGGTTGTTAAGGATATTACCATCCGCACCACGAATAACAAGCTTCTTTCCTCCTTGACCGTCCTCTATAAAATCAGGAGTACCTTTTGCAAGGACTTCTGCTTTTGCAGCATTGAGCAGTGTCTTTTGAATAGGCTCAGTGATACCACTCTTAAACTTAAGGCCCGCTGTAGCAGCTTGAAAAGCATAATCTACATGTGTGTCCTTAATAGTTTTATCAAACTCTGCCTTTTTAGTATTGAACTCAGTTTCCTTTGTCTGAAGCTGAGTTTGAAGCTGAGTTACTTGAGCTTTAGCATCTTTCAGCTGTTGCTTCAAAGTTTCATCACCAGCTCCTTTTTCAAGTTTAGACTGGAGCTCTGCGACCTGTGCCTGAGCAGCAGTAAGCTGAGTTTGAATTGTTTTTGCAGACTCTGCTTTAGTTTTGTACTCGCCAAGTACGCGCTTAGCATAGTCGTAACTTTTTTCACCATCTTTCTTTTTAATGCCTGTAATGCCAAGAATATCAGCATCATACTGACCGTGCAATGCACCGATTTTAGTGCCAATAATGGTATTCTCATCATTTCTTGACATCTCAGCAATCGCATTCAGCTGGTCATCCGTAAGGCCTGTTAAAGCTGAACTCTGTCGTAGCATCTCAATTGTTAACATATAGCTTTGTTTTTATTGTTAATTACTTTTGTACTAACTCTGCAGCATCTCCATACGGGTCGTGCAAGGCTGCCATAATGGTATAACCAAGGCCTTTATACATTTTCTTGAAAAGCTGCCACTCTGCAAATGTGAACATTTGAGTATATGCTGGTGACTCTTCTTTGCCAGTCATTGGATTAAACCTACGACCGCGCACAATTGACAAGTGCACCATCTTCTCAGTACCCGGCTTAGGAGTATAACCACCCTTAGCCTGTGTTTTCGAGGCCGATGATTTTTCTTCGATAACATCATCAACATCTACTAGGAAAAGAACTACCTCGTCAAGCTCTTCTTGTAAGTCGCTTGTCCAAGCTTTTCCGCCTTTAGCTTTAGCAGCTTCTAGTTCTGCTTTGCGTTCTATGGCCTTTTTCTTGTAAGACTTAACATCCTCAAGACTGAGTGCCTGTAGCTGCTGAAGTTCCAATTTCTGTAACATATTCCAAAAGTTTTTTGTTTATAATATCTATTTTTTCTCTCATTGGCTTATTTGAAGCAAACTCAATTATGTTAATGTTCTCACGTTCAAATTTTTCGACTAAAGTACTAAAATTTATTTTAAGCTTTACCAAATTTTCATTTAATAACTCTTTTTCATACAATTTTAACACTTCATCCAGCGTTTTATGTGGATATGGCTCCAATTGCTTTAAGATAAGCATTCTCTGAAGTACCAAAGGATTGTTACGATACTCAACTTCAAGAATTTGTTGCGATATAGCATCTAGTTCTGAGTTAGACGCACCATTCTCCTTTGCTTGTTTGTACTTAGAATATAGTTCTGTTACTGTGAAAACGTAAAACTCTGTACCCCAGTTTACAGAAGATGATATGAAAGCACCTCCATACCTGAGTTTGCAAACAGTATCTTCGACAAATTTCTGTGCCAATTCAAAGTTGGTCTTTAAGGCATTGAGAACTGAGGTTTTGCTTTCAAAGTTAGCAGTTACCTGAGTTTCATTGATAGCTTCTTTTTCACTTACAGTACCACCTGAACCAACAACAGAAATTACAATTTCATTTTTAAGCCTTGCGCACTCATTGACATTATAATCAAGTGAGTCTTTATCGATAGTAGTTATCTGAACAGGATTACGCATATCTGCGACACCTTCAGATTGATTTGGTATAGGAACTTCTAAGAATGAACCAGGACCAGCTATACGCTTTTCGCTACAGCAAGGACACTTTTCAACTGTTCCATCATTGAGAATTTTATACTCGCCTTTTGCATTACGTAGAAAGCCTCCATCACAGTAATCACCGGTTTCATTATTCTCAAAGTTACAATCAGCTTCATACGCACTATATATAGGATAAGGTGCATACAAGTCTAAATGCTGCTTCGAAATAGAGAAGAACAAATACCAATCAAGATTTGACAGCTCTTTTGTAATTGGATTTTTCTTAAGGTCTTTATTTTTCTCATTGAGTTGTGTTGACCAAAAGAACCGAGCTGGGCAATATCCTAAATCGTGCTTTGCCTCTGAAATAAGTGACTGAATTTCATTTTTCTCATTCAGCTGATATACTCTTATAGAAGTATCATCAAATACAGCTATTCGATGTTCCGGCTGTTTGAAAATAAGCCACTCAAACTGATTTTCATCAAGTCTAAAAGTCTGGTAATCAATTACGGCATCAATCTCAAGCCAATAAAAATACGGCTCTGGGCACAAAGATGTTTGTACTTGAGGAAGGTCTACTACCAAAATACTATTTGGCGATACCTGCATTCTCTTCCATCCGGTTGTCTTCCACACCTCTGGCTCATTGAGGTTATTCTTTTTATACTGAGACCAGTCTTCTGCAAGCTCTGAGTCTGTAAACTGGTATGAGCTTGATGAGTTACGACTATAGAAAACCCTTTCGAGTTCTCTATAGACGTCCTCAACTACAGCAGGTGTAGGCAACGGAAATTTAAACAGATGAAGGAATATGTTGAATTTATCCTTCGGAAGCAACTGTCTTACCCAATCAAGGAATATGGTCGTAGGTTGGTTAATATCAGATACAGCAACATTCGTCTCAGTATGAAATCTAAGACGACGCTGCATGTTTACAGCTTTCTGAATAGTCTGACGTTTAGTCGGCTTTTGCAGAATTTGCTTTATCTGATTTAATTCTAAGGCCATTTTCTTCGTCGTAAGTATAATTGCTATCTTTAGGTAATTCCCATCCACCATTTATGGCTGTGCCCATATCAAGCAGGCGTTCGGCATGCTGAATGCCAAACTCCTGCCTCATATTGTACTTAGGCACAACCAATGTTACTGTTTGTTCTTTTTTCTTTCTCATAACTGAAAGTTTTAAGCTCCAGCAGAAGCGGCATTAACCCAATCTGTAAGAGGATTGAAGTCCAACGTTTCACGCTTAATGATGTAGAAGTTATCGCTCCAGTTAGGATAGAATGACCATTCAATGGTATTGCTGTCCGGCTCTTCAAAACCACCAAGCTTCTTGTCGCCAACAAAGAACTTACCAATAGGAATTGGGAAGTATGCTGTAGGCTTATCCTGGTCATCTACCAAACAGCCGATGTTGCCATTTTCATCAATCAGCCAAACGCCAATCTCTTCACACATGTACTGTTTCAGCCGTGCAATTGTCTTCTGACTTTCCTGATAGATAGTGGCAGAGAACGTTGTCGGCTCACGGCCGATTGTAATCTCAATACCTCCAAGTGTCTGGTTACCACCGCCGAATGTACGAGCTGCACCAGGCTCAGAAGTAGGTCCTTGAATATACGGAGAAACTGTCATCTTAGAACCATCAGTCGCAGAAAACAAGGTAGAAAACGATGCTTTCTTAGTCGGGTCAGTGACAGAGTTCTTCGTTCCAGCTGTCTTATAGATGCGCTGGAATGCAACTTTTTGAACTTGCCCCATACTCTCCTTGCATTCAGCAATCTCAAGGTCGGCGATATGAGCACCGGCAGGGCATCCACAGTTTAATCCCATATTATTTATGTTTTT